>Ga0137409_10005973_pt1 | contig 12661 bp, 6 predicted proteins | sample CZODoug1_16funga_FD_122059 | JGI IMG/M metagenome (GOLD analysis project Ga0137409, IMG submission 122059) | Vadose zone soil fungal communities from Angelo Coast Range Reserve, California, USA - CZODoug1_16fungal (Hybrid Assembly) | ecosystem: Environmental > Terrestrial > Soil > Vadose zone...
GGAACAGTTTGTCCTTGTCTTCAGGCGAAATGCCGGAACCGGTGTCCGAGACACAAATCACCACGGTCTCCGCATCGGAATGGGTCATCGTCGAAACGAGGATTTCGCGGAACGCCGAGTTCTCCAGAGCCTCCGCGGCATTGTCGATGAGATTCACGACCACGCTGCGGAGCAGCCCGCCGTCGGCGCGCACGGCCGGCAGATTTTCGTCAAGGGCCGTCTTGAGCGTGATGCCATCTAGCCGCCCGGAGAATACTTCCACCGCCTGATGGACGATGGTGTTGGCATTGACCGGCACAAGCTTGGCGGTGGGGAAGCGCACGAATTGGGAAAACTCGTTGACCAGCGCGGCGAGGGTGGAAACCTCACGCTCGATCAGGCGCGAACATTCTTGGACCAGTTTCGCCAATTCCGCATGGCGGACAGCCGGCGATTGGGAAACCTCGCGGCGCTCGAGGAATCGCAGCAGACGCTGGGCCGAAAGCTGAATCGGAGTCAGCGGATTCTTGATCTCATGAGCGATTCGCCGCGCGACTTCCTGCCACGCCGCCGATTTCTGCGCGCGGAGCACTTCCGTCAGATCGTCGAGCACCAGGACGTAGCCAGTGTTCGCGCGGCGCGGCCCCAGGGAACTCACCGTGACGGCGAGGTGCAGCACGCGTCCGCCCGCGACCGTTTCAATCTCCCGCGATACGACTCCCATGCGCAAGGATCTGCGCATCAGGTAGTGCACGATGCGGGTCGCGTCCGCTCCTAGCAGTCCTTCGAGAGAATGAAAAGCGGGATCGGCACCGTTGATGCCGAACAACCTTGAAACCGAACTATTCACTCGCAGAATGGCGCCCGCGGCATCCAGTGAAATAACCCCGGTGGGAATGTTCTCAAGAACGGTCTCCATGAGCTGACGCCGGCGCTCGAGTTCCTGGACCGCGTGCTGGAGATTCCGCGTGAATTGATCAATTTGCGAGCGGCTGTCGTGCAACTGCGTGGTCATGGTATTAAAGGAGCGCACCAGGAGCCCCAACTCATCCTGAGCTTGCTCCGGAACCTGGTATTCAAAGTTGCCGGAGGAAACTTCGCGCGTCCCTTCCGCGAGCGCTTGAATCGGCACGGTGACCTGCTTCGCCAGAAACAACGCCACCCACATGACCGCGGACAGCAGTAGCACGGTAAAAAGAAGCAGAATCAGAAGCATCTGCCGCTTGAGCGCGCGCAGGTCCTGCTTTTCCTGGTAATACTCACGCGTCTGGGATTGAATGGCAGTCAGCCGCTGAAGTACGTCAGGGCTGGTAAGATATCCGGCGACAACAAATCCCGCTGCACGGCCTTCCTGCAAGGCCGGGACTCGCGCGGCGAAGTAGCTCCTTCCTTCGGCTCCCCAAACCTCCACCCCGCTCGGTAACAATCGCAAATACTGCCCTGGAATATCCGGCCGCACGCAAATCGCGCCGACGCGATCCTCCGGCTGATCGTCACAGACGATACCCCCCTGTATCACCTTGCCATTGCGGTCCAGAACCCAGGCTGCATCCGCGCCCTTTGCGAATAAGCGTTGCAAGAATTCCACCGCGGGACGGTTTGCCTCTGCTCGCGCCTGCAAAGCCAGCCCGCGAAGCCGAGGCAGTTGCGCCCGGCCCAGATCGTTCAGAAGTTTCTGCGTTTCGTCGGAGGCGATCTCGAGCGGTTTCGGAAACCACAGCAACAGGCTGCGGTTGATCAACGAATAGCTGACGATGAACATAAAAATGATCGGCAGAAGGGAAATGGCCATCGCGCCGACAACCATCTTCGTCTTAAAGCGGGCGCCGAGCTGTTCCCTTCTGCGTTCCACCCAGAGTCGTAGAATGGTGCGTGCGAGGATGAGGCCAAACACAAGAAACGCGGCGGTGATAAAACTGGACACCGCATAGAGCGCCATCACGGCGCGCCAACTCTTCGGCTCAAAAGGCACATTAAGAGATCCGAAGGTGAATACTGCCGCCAGGAGCAGCGTCAGAAGGATTCCGCCGACTGCGAGACCCCAGCGTTGCTTGATGTTCAATCGGCTCATGGCTTGGCCATCATCAAATCACGCCTCGAAGCTTACATCGGCACCGGAGGACAGCGCTTGAGTCAAATCCGCGGATACTCTTGTTCGCCACCGGCAGGTGCTGCGCAAAATGTGTCGGTGTCGTCGGCGCGGGCATATCTCTGGCACGATAGCCAGCGTAGGGAGGCAAGTCAAGATTTCTGCCTGTCCTCCGCTTCGCGCAACCTGCCCTTGCGGGCAGGTATTAGCCATTTCAGAACGGAACGCGAAATTCTGGCTACCTTCCCCTTCCACATTTGTTAAGGTGAGCGCTGGGTGCAAACCCGCCGGGAGTACTGTGGATGTCCGTCCGTCTGGGCGAAATATTAGTTAAGGAAAGCCTGATCACTCAGGACCAGCTCCAAAAGGCGCTCGAATTTCAACGCGCCAATGGAGGCAAGCTGGGAAGCTGCCTGACGAAAATGGGCTTTATCACCGATGATGACATCACCGGCGTGCTTTCCCGTCAGTATGGCGTTCCTTCCATAAATCTGAAGTATTACGAAATCGATCCCAACGTTATCAAACTCATTCCGCAGGACACGGCATCGCGCTACCAGGTGATTCCGCTGTCGCGCGTCGGCTCCGTTCTCACCATCGCGATGACCGATCCCACTAACGTCTTTGCGATGGACGACATCAAGTTCATGACCGGATTCAACGTCGAGCCGGTTGTAGCCTCGGAATCGGCCATCGGCGACGCCATCACGCGCTTTTATGGCGGGACGTCAACGAATCAAGAAGAAATCAGCAACTTGATGAAAGACCTCGTTGATGAAGAGAATGAGTTGGAGCTGGCCGCCGAAGAATCAGAGATGGACCTTGCCACTCTGGAAAAGGCAGCGGAAGAGGCTCCCATCATCAAGCTTGTGAACTTGATCTTGACGGACTCGGTCAAGCGTGGAGCCAGCGATATCCACATTGAGCCTTATGAGCTCGAAATGCGCGTGAGGTTCCGCATTGACGGGCAACTCTCTACGGTAATGACTCCGCCCCTGCGCCTGAAGGACGCGATTACCAGCCGCTTGAAGATCATGGCCAAACTGGATATCGCGGAAAAGCGCTTGCCGCAAGACGGCCGCATCATGATCAAGTACAAGGCCGATGGCAAGAAAAAGGAACTGGACTTCCGCGTTTCGACCGTCCCCACGCTCTACGGCGAAAAGGTCGTCATGCGGTTGCTGGACAAAGAAAACCTGCGGCTGGACATGACCAAGCTTGGGTTTGAACCCGAGTCGCTGAAGAAATTCGAACGCAACATCTTGAAACCCTACGGCATGGTGCTGGTAACCGGTCCAACCGGTTCGGGCAAGACGAACACGCTGTATTCCTCCGTTGCAACGCTGAACACCGTTGACACCAACATCATGACCGCGGAAGACCCGGTCGAATTCCAATTGGCTGGCATCAACCAGGTACAGATGAAGGAGCAGATTGGCCTGAACTTTGCCGCCGCGCTCCGAGCTTTCCTGCGCCAGGATCCCAACATCATTCTGGTCGGCGAGATTCGCGATTTTGAAACGGCGGAAATCGGGGTCAAGGCCGCCCTCACGGGACACTTGGTGCTCTCGACGCTGCACACCAACGACGCGCCTTCGACCATCAGCCGTTTGATGAACATGGGTATCGAGCCTTTTCTCGTGGCCACGTCGGTGAACTTGATTTGCGCGCAGCGTCTCGTGAGGCGCATCTGTTCGAACTGCAAGGAAGAGCTGGAGGTTCCGCAGCAGGCATTGATCGACGCTGGGTACACTCCCGAAGAGGTCAAGACTACAAAGATTTACCACGGCAAAGGCTGCACTACCTGTAACAAGCGCGGCTACAAGGGCCGCACCGGCCTCTACGAGGTCATGGAAATTAACGATGAGTTGCGCGAATTGATTCTTGTTGGCGCCTCGGCGCTAGAGCTGAAGAAAAAAGCGATCGAGCAGGGCATGATCACCCTGCGGCGCAGCGGTTTGATCAAGGTTGCGCTCGGACAGACCACCATGGAAGAAGTCCTGCGCGAAACGGTTTTGTAGAATTGAGGGAGACTGATGGCTGGAATCACGCTGAGTGAATTGCTGAAGAAGATGATCGAGATGGGAGGAAGCGACCTCCACATCACGACGAACAGCGCGCCACGTGTCCGTGTGCACGGCAGGCTCCGGCCTCTGGATATGCCCCCGCTGACGGCAGCGGACACCAAGTCTCTCGCTTATAGCGTTTTGACGGATGCGCAAAAGCACCGCTTCGAGGAAAACCTGGAACTGGACTTTTCGTTCGGCTTGAAAAACCTGGCTCGTTTCCGCGGCAACGTTTTCAATCAGCGCGGTGCTGTCGGCGCCGTCTTCCGTACGATTCCGTGGGAAATTAAGGGTTTCGACGCCCTTGGATTGCCGCTGGTGGTGAAAGGGTTGTGCGACAAGCCACGAGGACTCGTCCTTGTGACCGGACCGACGGGTTCCGGTAAGTCCACCACGCTCGCTGCCATGCTTGACAAGATCAACAGCGAACGCGAAGAGCACATGATCACCATCGAGGACCCCATCGAGTTTCTTCACAATCACAAGAAGTGCCTGGTGAATCAGCGCGAAGTCCACGCTGACACGCATTCCTTCGCCAATTCACTTCGCGCCGCTCTTCGTGAAGACCCTGACGTCGTGCTCATCGGCGAAATGCGCGATCTGGAAACGATCGAGTCGGCGCTGCGCATCGCGGAAACTGGCCACTTGACCTTCGCCACTCTGCACACCAATTCGGCGTCTTCGACTATCAACCGTATTATTGACGTTTTTCCTTCCCACCAGCAGCCGCAGATTCGCGCACAGCTATCCATGGTGCTGGAAGGGATTCTTTGTCAGGCGCTTCTCCCGCGTTCCGATGGACGGGGCCGCGCCATGATCATGGAAGTGCTTGTGCCCACCCCTGCGATCCGCAACCTGGTTCGCGAGGACAAAATTCACCAGATTTATTCCGCGATGCAAACCGGCACGGGTCAAACGGGCATGCAGACCTTTAACCAGGGGCTAGCGAACGCGTACTTTCAAAAAATGATTACCTTGGACATGGCCCTTTCGCGTTCGTCGAATCCCGACGAATTGCAGGACATGATCAATCGCGGAGTTTCTATACCCGGCGCTGGATCCAAGGCCCCGGTGAGCACCAAACGCTAGGAGAAACGACTTTGGCTGAACGGCCATACGCCCAAGAAATCGAAAGACTGAGGAGGCAACACAATGCCGGACTATAAATATCAGGGAACCAGCCGCTCCGGCGGCAGCGTCAGCGGGGTCATGACCGCCTCGAACAAGACCGAACTGGCGGGCCTGCTGAAGCGGCAACAGATCACCGCGACGAAAATGACCGAGAAGGGGAAGGAATTCAACATTCCCACGTTCGGTGGCGGCGTGAATGCCAAGGAGCTGGCTATTTTCACGCGCCAATTCTCGGTCATGATCGACGCCGGTCTGCCGCTCGTCCAGTGTCTCGAAATTCTGGCGAGCCAGCAGGAGAATAAGTTCTTTCAAAAGATCCTGGCTGGGACACGCGGGCAGGTCGAAGGCGGCGCGACGCTCTCTGCCGCCATGCGCAGTTCACCGAAGGCTTTTGACGCCTTATACGTAAACATGGTCGAGGCTGGTGAAACCGGCGGTATTCTCGATACCATTCTGCAGCGGCTCTCGACCTACATCGAAAAGAACGTCAAGTTGCAGCGCGCCGTCAAGTCCGCCCTCGTCTATCCGGTGGGCGTCTTGACCGTTGCTGGTGGCGTTATCACCCTGCTGCTCTGGAAGGTCGTGCCGATTTTCGCCACGTTGTTTGCGGGTCTTGGCGTGGATCTCCCGCTGCCCACGAAGATCGTTATCGCACTGAGTAACTTCATTGGCAGCATTTTTGGATTCCTCCTCCTCGTCGCCCTCGTCGGTAGCATCGTTGGATTAAAGGCCTGGTATGGCACGAAGCAAGGCCGCTTTGTGCTGGATACGATTGTCCTGAAACTGCCCGTCCTGGGCATCTTGATGAGAAAGATCGCCGTCGCGCGGTTTACCAGGACTCTTGGCACGTTGATATCGAGCGGCGTGCCCATCCTTGAGGGACTGGACATCACCGCCAAGACTGCCGGCAACGCCGTTGTCGAAAAGGCCTTGCAACAAGTGCGAAGGTCTCTCGAGGAAGGCAAGTCCCTTACCGAGCCCTTGAAAGAAAGTGAAGTGTTTCCGGGTATGGTCACTCAGATGATCGCCGTCGGCGAACAGACCGGCGCCATGGACGCCATGCTCTCGAAAATCGCCGATTTCTACGAAGAAGAAGTCGATGCGGCAGTGAAGGACTTGCTGACCGCCCTTGAACCTATCATGATCGTCTTTCTCGGCCTGGTCGTTGGCGGCGTGGTTATTTCCATGTATTTGCCGCTGTTCTCGCTCATCGGCAAGCTAAGTAATCACTAATTAGCTTTCGCCCGGACGGCGTTATTCTGTTGTGGAGGACAGAGAACACACTCTCTGTCCTCCGCCTTTCCTGCCAGGACTTGGGGATGCCGGGATAAAAGCGCGGGCGTGCGATGGATAAGAGCTTCGCAACAAGGGAATGGCTGGAATGGTTGACGCGTGTTCGTCTTCTGACGATCACGCTCATCCTGAGCGTTGGAGTGGTTTGGCCGCAGTATGTTCCGGGCTTAAGCAGCAATCGCTTTTTCCTCCCACTGATCATTTTCTGGCTCACCCTTGGCATCATTCACCTCATTCTTTTGCGCTGGCTCCCGCTGGCGCGTTGGCACGGCGGACTGCAGGTCACCGCCGACGTCCTGATGGTGTCGCTATTGGTGTATTCCACCGGCTTGCAGGAGAGCTACTTCATCTCCCTCTATCTGCTGGTGATTATCGTTGCGAGCATTCTGTTTTCCCAGCGCATCGCCTATCTGACCGCGGCCAGTTCCTTTCTGCTTCTTGCTGGGATGACGGCGCTGGCATACGCGGGGAAGATTCCGCGCACCTTCTCCAGCCTGGCGACAACCGAGGGCCTGCGCACCTGGCTGGTCATGAATCTCCTTGGATTTCTCGCCGTGGCCTATCTGGCCAGCCTCCTGGCGCAGTCTCTTCGCAAAAAAGGCGTGGAGCTCGAAGAGAAGCGCGAGGAACTGCTCAGTCTGCAGGATTTCACCGAGGACATCATTCACTCCATGCGAGGTGGCTTGATCACCACGGACCTGACGGGACGCATTCTGCTGCTGAATCGTACCGGAGAGGAGATTCTCGGACTTCGCTTCGCGGAAGTACGCGGCAAGAGGCTTCAGGATCTGAATGACGATTTCTGGCTCCCCGGCCACTACGAGAGTAGCGAGAGGCTTTCACTTAGAAAGGAAATTGACATCCACACTCCTTCGGGCGATGTCCGTTATCTGGGCATCAGCATTTCTCCTCTGCGCTCGCGCGATTCGGAACGCGACGGCTACGTTTTCAATTTTCAAGACCTGACGGATCTTCGCCGGCTGGAGCAGGAAGTTGCAACCAAGGAGCGCATGGCCGCCCTGGGGCGCCTTTCCGCCGCCATCGCCCATGAAATCCGGCAGCCCCTCACAGCCATGGCCGGCGCGGTCAAAGAACTGGCTCGTCTTGTGCCGCTCGAAGAAGACGAAAAACACCTTGTGAATATTGTCAGCAGGGAATCCGAGCGGCTTAACAATATCATCACCGACTTCCTGAACTATTCCCGTGAAAAAACTTATGAATTTCAGCAAGCGGACGTTCGGGGCTTGCTGGACGAAACCCTGATGCTAATGGAGAAGAAGCCGGAGATCGGTTCCAAGTACCGGATTGTGCGCGCATTCAACGGAAGGGAATTGCATGCCCGCGTGGATGCGAACAAAATCAAGCAGGTTTTCTGGAATCTTTGCGACAACGCGCTTCGCGCCATGCCCGGTGGTGGAACGCTTACCGTCAAAATGGAGCAGCTCCCCTTCTGGCTGCGCATCGCCTTTCAAGACACGGGGATTGGCCTCGACTCACGCCAAAAGGCCAAGATTTTCGAACCGCTACAATCCGGTTTTGACGGTGGCACTGGATTGGGGCTCTCCATCGTCTACCAGATCGTGCAGGCACACAGCGGGAAGATCGCCGTCATATCCGAAAAAGACCGTGGCGCTGAGTTTATAGTAGAGCTGCCACGCGTCACTTGAGGGGTTATGCAAGGAACAAAAGCCGCCATCAAGGAATCCGCACGCGAGATGCCCCATATTCTCGTTGTCGACGACGAGAAATCGATCGGGGAGCTACTGGAGATTACTTTTCGCAAGGAAGGACACCGCGTTGAAGTGGCGCACAGCGTGGATGCCGCCAAGCGCAAGCTCGAATCGCAGATCTACGACATTATTATCTCGGATATCCGCATGCCCGGCGCGGGCGGCGTGGATCTTCTTAAGTTCACGAAGGAGATTGCACCAGAATCTTTCTTCCTTCTGATCACCGGTGTCCCTACCCTGGAGACCGCCATCGCCGCGATCAACGCCGGCGCCGACCGTTACGTCATAAAGGACCACGAGCTCGTGGACCAATTGCGGCGCGCCGTTCATGAAGTCACTGAGAGCCTTAGATGGAAGAAGGAAGCCGGATATCTCCGGCGCGAACTCCGCAGGCTCACCGGGCTCGACAATATCGTTGGACAGAGCACCCGGATGCGCGCCATCTTCGACATGATTCAAACAGTCGCCCCTCAAACCAGCCGCGTTCTGATTACCGGGGAAAGCGGGACCGGCAAAGAGCTGGTTGCCCGCGCCATTCATGAAAACAGCGCGCGTTCTCAAGCCCCTTTCATCACCATCAATTGCGGAGCGTTCCCGGAAACCCTCCTGGAATCGGAGCTCTTCGGTTACATGAAGGGTGCATTTACGGGAGCTAACGAAAATCGCCAGGGACTCTTCCAGGCGGCCCACGGCGGCACCCTCTTCATGGACGAAATCGGAAACATGAGCCTGACGATGCAAGTGAAGCTCTACCGCGTACTTCAAGAAGGCAAAGTCCGTCCGATCGGCAGCACCGAGGAATCGGACGTGGACGTCCGCATCATTGCCGCGACCAACAAGGATTTCGAGAAGGAGATTGCGGAGGGCCGTTTCCGTGAGGATCTTTATTATCGCCTTAGCGTAATTCCGATATTGGTGCCGCCTTTGCGCGAACGCCGCGAGGATATTCCCCTCCTCGCCCGCCATTTCCTCGAAAATTTCCGGAAGACGATGGAAAAACCGATTGAGGCTATCTCCCCGGAAGCGATGACACGCCTGGAATCCTACGATTGGCCCGGAAATGTTCGGGAGCTTGAAAACACCATGGAACGCGCTGTGGCTTTGGAGTCCGGCCGGGAGATTTCCTTGAGAGTATTGCCGGACCGAATCGCCGGCTATGCGGGCGCATCCGCCACACATTCCCCAGCGGCTCTAGTAGCCGACTTTCCAGCGGAGGGCGTGGATTTTGAAAAAGAAATCGCTCAAGCGGAGCGAGGCTATTTGCAAGCCGCATTGGAGAAGGCAGGCGGCGTTCGGACCAGGGCATCCGAACTCCTGAAGATCAGTTACCGTTCCTTCCGGCACTACGCGAAAAAACACAACCTGTAAAATGAAAGCCAACTTCATTTTGCGGCTATGGCGCTCGGTGTCGAACTATGAGAAGGCGCTCTTTCTCGTATTTGTCCTCAGCCTCCCCTTCCTCGATCCATTTGTGGCCGGCGACGGTGTCGGGTTCTACGCCTACGTGCGCTCTCCTTTGATCGATCACAATCTTAGTTTTTCGTCGGATTGGGAAAATCCTAAAAAAGACCTGCAGCAGCTCTTCCTTGTCGATCATTTTGTGGAAAATCCTATAACCAAGACTGGACATCTGCCCAATTACTATCCGGTTGGGCCTGCCATGCTCTGGAGCCCCTTCCTGATTGTTACCCATCTTGCGGTCCTTGCATCCATGGGCATGGGAGCGCATATCCCCGCTGATGGCCATTCCTGGCCTTATATGATGGCGATGGCCAGCGCAACTGTGTTATACGGGTTCGCGGGGCTATGTCTTTCCTTCGCTGTGGCGCGAAGATTCGTCGCCGAACGATGGGCCTTTTGGGCCACGCTGGGCATATGGATCGCCACGCCCCTCCCGGTCTTTATGTATTTGTGCCCATCGTGGCCCCACACGCACTCCGTTTTCGTGAACTCCCTCTTTCTCTGGTATTGGCTTCGAACGCGCGGCTCAAGAACACCTCGTCAATGGTTGTTGCTCGGCCTGCTTAGCGGCCTGATCATTGAAGTTCACTATCCCAATGTCGTTTTTCTTCTAGCCCCAGCGTACGAAATCGTTGCCTCCTATGTCGGGGCATGGCGAGAGCGGTTCCAGGGCACTCACGCGCTCCAGGAGTCTGTAAAGCGGCATTCGCTATGGGCCGCGGGTATCCTCGTCGCCCTGCTTCCAACGTTCGTCACGCGACAGATTGTGTTTGGAAACCCTCTCTCGGTGGGGGCCTACTCCCTTTGGAATTGGAAGGCTCCAGCATTTGGACCGGTCTTATTTTCTACCGACCACGGTGTTCTTGTATTCGCGCCAATTCTCGTCCTGGCGCTCGCCGGTCTCGTTTATCTCTGCAGGTTGCAACCGGCCTTAGGCGTGACTTGCGTTTCGACCGTAGTCGCCTTCTACTGCGTCATTGCTTTCTATCCCTGGTGGAGTGGAGTATTTGGCCCTGGCAATCGCTACTTCCTCTCCCTGACGCCTCTGTTTATTCTCGGCCTGGGCTGTGCGTTTGGCCTTGCGGAGCGCCTTTGGCGAACCGAACGGGCAACTACGTTGCGGCTCGCGCCGCTCACTCTCGTGTTCGTCCTTTGGAACCTGGGTCTGATCTTCCAGTGGAAGACGCATCTGATGCCTTGGTATACGAAGGTCTATTGGGAAGAAATCCTCTACAATCAATTTAGAGTTGTCCCGGGTCAGGTCCTCCATGACCTAAGCGAGAAACTTTGCTTCCGCTGTGACTCCTCGAATTGAGTGTCCGCGGTTTTCTTGGCCCCGGCTTCGACGGTCATCTTGCCGATGAAAGTACTAACACGGATGTGACGAATTATGCCTTGTTTCCTAGACAAAAAATGTCGACCAAAAAGGTCTAGTCTACTTTTGGGACCGTAATACCCAAATCAAAACAGGATGACCCTATTTAAGCTATTTGTTATGAATGAGATATGGGGATTGAAACGTCCTCGTACTAGGTCGTCAGATTGGCCCTAGCTGTGCACACTAGTACGGCGTGCTCTGGCACCACAAAAAAGCTTAATGCTTAAGGAGATCGAGTATCATGAAGAAACAGAAGGGTTTCTCTCTTATCGAATTGCTGATCGTCGTGGCGATCATTCTGATCATCGCCGCCATCGCCATTCCGAACTTGCTGCGCTCTAAGATCGCTGCGAACGAATCGTCCGCAGTGGGCTCGGTTCGCACCATCAACACGGCGGAAGTGACCTATCAGTCCAGTTGGGGTACCGGTTTTGCGACCACTCTGACGAACTTGGGCGGAGCTTCCCCTTGCGTCGCCGCGACTTCGGCCGCAGCTTGCTTAATCGACCCGCTTTTGAGCGTTGCTCCTAACACCAAGAGCGGTTATGTGTTCGCCGCCGCCGGAACACTCCTAGTAGGCGGCGTCCGGAACGGGTTCGAAGTGAATGCCACTCCGTCCACGGTTCAGACGACCGGTGTGCGTGCCTTCTGCGCGGACCAGACTGGTCTGATCCAGTTTGTGACCCCAGGTGGCGCCCCCATCGGCGTTGCAGCGGGAGCTTGCGCTGCGGTTCCGAACACGCCTGGAGTTTCCGGTCCTATCGGCAACTAACTCCTGAGCTAACCATCGGCACGAGGGAGGAAGCTTTGCTTCCTCCCTTTTTCTTGAGCGGGCACGAAATCAACCTTACGACGCTGACGATTTATGCCCGTGCAGGGCGACAAAAAATGTCAATTTTGGTATGATTTTCGGAACCTTGGGAAAGTGAAGTTTCTAGGAATGCTCGACTGGTCCTCAATATAGTACCTATTATCAACAAGATGCGAAGACGAGAACATGAAATATCTTCCAGCGCGCTATTGGTCCCCAGTTTGCGATAGAAACAGTGTGCTCTGGCACCACAAAAAGCTCAAGGAGATCTAGCATCATGAAGAAACAGAAGGGTTTCTCTCTTATCGAATTGCTGATCGTCGTGGCGATCATTCTGATCATCGCGGCTATCGCCATTCCGAACTTGCTGCGCTCGAAAATCGCAGCCAATGAATCATCCGCGGTGGGCTCGGTTCGCACCATCAACACGGCGGAAGTGACGTATCAGTCCAGTTGGGGCACTGGTTTCGCCGCCGGTTTGACGAATTTGGGCGGAGCTTCCCCTTGCGTCGCCGCGACTTCGGCTGCTGCTTGCTTAATCGACCCGCTCTTGAGCGTTGCTCCTAACACCAAGAGCGGTTATGTGTTCGCCGCCGCCGGAACCCTCGCAGTAGGCGGCGTCAACAACGGGTTCGAAGTGAATGCTACTCCGTCCACGGTTCAGACGACCGGTGTGCGTGCCTTCTGCGCGGACCAGACTGGTCTGATCCAGTTTGTGACCCC
>Ga0137409_10005974_pt1 | contig 12660 bp, 7 predicted proteins | sample CZODoug1_16funga_FD_122059 | JGI IMG/M metagenome (GOLD analysis project Ga0137409, IMG submission 122059) | Vadose zone soil fungal communities from Angelo Coast Range Reserve, California, USA - CZODoug1_16fungal (Hybrid Assembly) | ecosystem: Environmental > Terrestrial > Soil > Vadose zone...
TTGAGATAGAGCAAGCCAAAGCGCGCCCAGTCCCTGGCGCTGGCCAGCATGTTGGCTGATCCCTGCAGCGTGCCGCTCGCATCGAACTGCAGCGTCACGTTGCGCATCCCCAATGGATTGAACAGCTCGCGCCACGCAAATGCCAGCGTCTGTTCCGGCCCGCCGACGGCGTCGCGAACGATCCGCGCCAACAGCTGGGTGGTCGCGCTGGAGTAATGCCACCGCGTTCCCGGCGGAGCGATCATCGGGGCGGTCACGGCAAAGCCGGCCATGTCGCCGTATAAGTACATCTGGTTGGAGGGATCGAAGCCGGTGTTGGTTTCATCGAGCGCCAGACCCGTGGTCATTCGCATCAAGTGCTCGACCTCGATTTCGCGGCGCGGATCATTCGGGCCGCGCCACTCGGGTATCGGCGCCGGCAGCGACGGCGAGATGAGGCCTTGTTGGGTGAGAATGCCGAGCAGCGCGTTGACTACAGACTTGGTCATGGAGAAGCCAACAAGCTGCGTATCGACGCGGACGCCGGGGGCATAACGTTCGGCTATCACGCTGCCCTCGTGGACCACGACGACCGCTTTGGTTCGCCGAAACGGCGGCTCCGCGGGTTCTTCGAAGGCATGATCGAGCGCGGCTTTTAGCGCCGGGCCAGACGGCTGGACGATATCGGGGCCGGCAATCTCCGGCAGCAGCGGCGGGTTCTTCGGTACCCTCAGTGCTTCAACATCGCTCTTGAGCAGATAGGGTGCCGTCGATCCGCGCAGCAGCACGCAGCCGAAGCCGTCATGAAATGCGGCGCGGCTGCCGAGCAGGCCTATCACCGAAGCGTCGACGGTCTTGGCGGCGCGATCAAGTTGATATCGCATCAGCCACCGCAGCCGGCGAATGCCGGGACGGTCCATGGTCTCCGCGAATACGGCTTCAGGATCGAGCCCCGACACGAAGGTCCTTGCGCAGACACTGTCGGCGACAGCGCCGGTCGCGACGCGAATGGCGCGATCGGGACGAAAATAGGCGGCTAGCGCGACGGCTATCACCAGCACCAACGCGGTAGCGGTCCATTTTCGCCAAACCACACGTCTCTCCCGCGCCCGGACCAGCAGCGTGGTTCTAGTACCTGGAATCACAAATCGGTATTGCAGCCCATCCTTCGAGACGGCCACTTCGCGGCCTCCTCAGGATGAGGTCTAACTTGTTGAAACACAACAACCTCATGCTGAGGAGCGAGCGACGCGAGCGTCTCGAAGCATGGGCAGCAAGCGACTCACATATCTCTCATAGTCAGTACTAGCAGCAAATTTTGTTGCGGGACACGTAACGTCCGATATCTTGCGCTGTGGAGTACGCTCGCTGTGCCGATTGCGAATTTTGGTTTGATCAAATTCCTAGAACTTTCGAGCTCGGTCGCGAGGCAGGTTCAAAGCATCAAGGTCGAGATGTGGCGCGGCGGCTTCCGGGCCTTTAACGAGTACTCGCAGACGATCTGAGCTCATCGATCAAGCGCCGGGCCGCAATCAGATCAGCTGTTTCAAAACCTTCGGTGAACCTGCCGTAAAGCGGCTCCAGCAGGTCGAGCGCATCCCTTTCGCGGCTCTGGGTAGCCCACAATTTGCCGAGGTTTATCGCCGCCCTGAGTTCCCAGGCGAGTGCGCCTTGCTTGCGGGCCAAGGCGCCCGATCTTGAAAAGAAGTCTGCTGCCGCGGCTTCGTCGCGCTCGCCCGACAGCGCGATCAGGCCCTTCACGCGCAGGATTTCGGGAGTGCACCAATGTTCCGCATTGCGATCCCGGCTTTCAAGCTGCGCCATCAGCGACAGCGCGTCGTTGTGCCGGTTTGCGGCGATAGCCGCCTCACACAGGTGAGCGAGGACAACTGGACTGAACACCTCGTATTGTGTCTCGGCCAACAGTCGCAACCCTTCCCTCACCAGGGGGGTAGCGGTATCAAATTGATTGCGTCTCGTCTGACACAGACCCAAAAGGCAATGTCCAATTCCAAGCTGGTTTGCGATCGAATGGGTTCTGGCGTGCTCCATCAGTTCGACAATGTCGTGCTCGACGGCATCGATATCGGTATCGGACAAGTACCTGTTGAACCCGGCCCACGTCATCGCGACACTGACCGGAAGTGCAAATTGAAGTGGCTGGGCTTCCTCCAATGCTCGCATTCCCAACAGCCGTGCCTGCTCGGAAAATCCCTGCAGCCACAATGTACTTGCCAGGTTGCCGAGCGTATCGACCCGGCGGTCATAACCAACCGCATTGACTTGCGCGAGCCGCGCCTTCTCGGTGTCGATGTCCAGAGAGCGCTGAAGATGCACCCGCGCTTCTGCGAGGCGGCCAAGATGATGCTTGGTATGGCCCAGCATCCACTCGGCCATAGCGGCCGGACCTGGATCGGGCGCCTTCTTCGCCGCTTCGGCGCACCTCTGCGCGCTGTCGAGCGCGTCATCATACAGGGCCGTCCGGATTTTCCGGCCCCAAAGGGGCAAGTAGCAGATCAGCTGACTTGCGACGTCGTGAAGGCTTTCGGCCAGCTTCAGAGTCTTGGTCCAAGTAGCCATAACCTCATCTGAGATGCCAGCCGTAAACATCTCCGCGCTCGCAAGCGCCAAGTAAATCAAAAGCTGTTGCTGCGTCGCTTCGCCGTCTTTACTGGACGCGACGGCGGCCGCTTTGGTCATCCACTCACGGCCTTCGGCGAATAGCGCTTTGCCCAGCCAGATCGAGCTCGAATAGCTCGTCAGGTCGACGCCCAGCGACAGATCACCGCCGGGCCCGAATGCCCAGTTTAGCGCGGCCCGGATGTCGCCGAGATGCGTGGCCAGGGCGCGCCGTTCGTCCGCCGGCAAATCTGCATCGCCGGCCGTCTTCCGCAGCAATTCCCGATAGTATTCAGCGTGACGCCGTCGCAAGATGTTCCCCTCTCCGGCATCGGTCAATTTCATCGCAGCGTAGGTCCGCGTGGTGTCGAGCAGGCGATAGCGGGTAGCGGAACCCGAGGTGTCGGCCGACGCCAGCGATTTCACCAACAGACCTGCAACCGCGTCGAAGACTTCCTCCTTCCCGATGTCCAGATCGCCGGCAACCCGCTGCGCAGCTTCGAGCGTGAAGCCGGCGACAAATACGGACAATCGCCGCAGCTGTGTCCGCTCGACGTCAGACAGCAGATTGTAGCTCCAGTCGAGCGTCGCGCTCAGGGTCTGGTGGCGAGGGGGCGCGGTCCGGCGGCCCGGCCAGCGCAAGGCAAATTGGCTGTCGAGAAGTTCTGCGATCCCCCCCAGTCCATAGGCGCCGACGCGCCCGGCTGCCAGTTCGATCGCAAGCGCAATGCCGCCCAGTCTGCGACAGATGTTTCCGACAATCGGCGCGTCCGAATCGCGCAACTGGATCGGCGCGCCACTGCTCGCCGCACGTTCCACGAAAAGCTTCGCCGCCGGGAAATCAAGCATCTCGGCAGCAGTAAGGTTGGGATTGTCCGGGGGGCTCTCAAGCGGAGACAGGTGATGAACGCTCTCGCCCTCGGCGCGGAGTATCTCCCGGCTCGTCACCAGGATATGCAGGTCCGGCACATTGCCAAAAAGCCGTTCCGCCACCACGGCCGCCTGCGAAATCAGATGTTCGGAGCTGTCCAGGATAAGCAGTACGCGCTTGCCACGCAGGTGGGCAACAAGACCCGGAATGGGATCCTGGGACTGGACCGGCAGACCGAACGCGGAAGCCACTGTACCCGCCAGGAGTTGGGGATCGCTCAGCGGGCCGAGCTCCACAAAGCAGACGGCGCCGCGGAATTCCATCAGCAAAGCATGCGCGACGGCGAGTGCCACCGTTGTTTTGCCCATGCCGCCAGGCCCGACGATGGAAACGAAGCGCTCGGCTATCAGCTTCTGACAGACCTCGCGCACAGTCTCCTCGCGGCCTACCATGCGCGTCAAACGCCGAGGCAGCTGGTAGAGCGCATCGAAGGATGTATTAGCAGCCGGGACGATTGACTCGACCCGCTCGCGCGACGTGGGTGCCACGAAACAGTAGCCCCGGCCGGGCACGTTAGTGAGATAACGCGCCCCGGCTTCGCCGGTGTCGAGAGCCTTGCGCAGAGCCGCGATATGGACGCGAAGATTGACCTCTTCGACGAAGACACCAGGCCAAACCTTGGCTACCAGCTCCTTGTGGCCGACCACTTCACCAGCGTGTTGGACAAGGACGAGCAGGATATCAAATGCACGGCTGCCAAGTTTGACCGGTTGGTCCCCTTTCTTCAGAACGCGCTCAGAGGGATACAGTCGAAACGGCCCGAAGGAGATAATCTCCTGGGCGTGTTGGCCGCTTGTTTGAAGCATCGGTTGCAAGGGCTAAATCTTCGTCGAAGAGCAAGATGCTCAATCTCGCAACCCGGTATCTCTCGCCACCACCCGGTCGCGACCCGTTCTCGCCATCTAAGCTTCCAGGCCTCGGGCGGTCAAGTTGGCTTTGGTGCTCTTGACTCAAACAGAAATGCCTACAGGCCGGAAAATTTGTGTTCAGTGACGCAAAAAGACTTTTGCAACACAATTCCCCCAACAACGCACATTCGTCGAGGCGAGCGGCACGGCACAGTCGAAACTGAAAATGTACCCGAGTAGCTTTCATTTTCAGATGCCGTCGGCATGTCTCACAGGTGCCAAAAAGCTGACATGATCGCCATCAGAACCTGCCAGCCAGCGTAAGGCGGACCGCAAGCGGTTCGACGGGATGAACATGACGGTCCGCCACGCCGTCGAGGGGCTCGCCCGGCAAACGAGACACGTAAAAATATTCGATCTGGTTGGTTTGCGCGTTGAACAGGTTGAGAACATCGAGCTGCAACCGCAAACCGTTGTCGAATTTGTAGCCGGCACGGGCGTTGAAGATCAGCGATTTTTGCGACCGCACGCTGTCGTCCTCGATCAGCGGACGTGGGCCGAAATAGCGCGCGCGCAAGGCGCCGAACCAGCCGGTGTCGCTGCCGAACGTCACGCCGCCGCTCGCGACGACAGCAGGTGCTCCGGGAATGCGATCGCCGGCCGGATCGAAATCAGTGAAGCGGGCATGGGTGTAGGCGAAATCCAGATCGAACGTCATCCATGGCAGCACCTTGTAGTGGTTGGTCCATTCGACGCCGACGCGGCGGCTGGGGCGGCTCGGCTCGGTGGTGCCGGCGTCGCCGACGAACAGCAGTTCCGAATCGAAGTCCAGCACGAACACCGCGAGCGAACTGGTGAGATCCGGTATCGCCGTGGTGCGGATGCCGACCTCGGCGCCCTTCGAGCGCACCAATAGCGGCACGCGATCGAGCGGCGTGACTTTGTCGTTGGGATCGACGGTGATGGTTGCGCCGCGAATGTCATTGGAGTGCAGGCCATAGCCGGCATTGCCGTAGAATTCGGTTTTGTACCAGGGACCCAGCACAATGCCGGTCTTCGGGCTGGTCATGGTTGCCTGAGCGTTGCCGGAATTCGCCGGCGTATCGCTGGCGACATGGCCGGCGAAATAATCCTGACGCACCCCGATGGTCGTGCGCAGCCAATCGGTCCAGCGCGCCGTCGTATCCGCCCATACGCCAATGTTCCCCTCCTGCACGTTATCGGCGCGAACGGTCGAGAGCGTCGCGCGCTGCAGCGTACGGAACAGCCCGACCGTGATGTCGTCGGCACGGGTCTGCAGTCCGATACGGGTCTGGGTCGGGATACCAGCCAATCGTCCCTCGAAACTGTGGCTGGCATCGAACCCATAAAGCGTGCGGCGATCGAGCTGGCTGAACTGGTCGCCGTTGACGGGGTCGGCGAGGAGATAGGTGAAATCGTTGAAGAGCTGCAGCGACGAGCGAACCGCATAGGCGCTGATCTTGCTTTGTCCGGCATCGCTCGATTGCGCCCAGTTGCCGGACAGGCTGAAACGGCTTGAGGTTCCGCCATCCGTGGAGTCGAGCGACCCGAGCCGGTTGATGAGGCCTTGATCGATCGCCCGCTGAGCCACCTGATCCGTCGACGTCCAGCCGTTCGAATAGGCCATCGCGGAAAGTGTAAAGCCGTCGGTGGCAGTGCCCTGACTGTAACGCAGGACACCGTTCAGCTTGCGCACATTGTCGGGGACATCCCACGGGCCATTGTATTTGTTGGCTTCGACGGCCGCGAGAAGTATGCCGTCGCCCACCGGCGTCGATCCAGCCGCCAATGCGCGCTGATAGCCGAAACTTCCGAACGTCAATTCCGCAATGTTCTTTGGCAGCTTGTTGACATAGTCGATGCCGACAGCGCCCGCGGAAGCGAAATCGCCCTGGTCGGCGAAATAGGGTCCCTTGCGGACGTTGACCGACTGGACCAGTTCCGGAATCAGGAAGTTGATGTCGGCGTAGCCCTGGCCGTGCCCGTGCGTCGGCATGTTGACCGGCATGCCGTCGACCTTGATTGCCAGATCGGTACCGTGATCCAGATTGAAGCCGCGGAGAAAATACTGGTTGGCTTTGCCCTCTCCGGAATGCTGGGTCACGATCAGCCCCGGCACTGCCTCGAGCAATTCACCGACCCGCGAGGCCGGCCGCGCGTTGAACTCCTCGCCACTGACGCGTGTCTCGCTGGCCGCCGTCGGCTGGAGATTGGCGGTTCCGGATGAAGCGGAAGCGGACGTCACACCGTTCGCCGCGGGTGACGTGGCCGGGGTGAGGGGGGCGGCCGCAGCAGATCGCGAAGGCCGCGCGCGAGGCGCCGGCTGGGCGCGCCGCTTTGGTTTTTTTGGCGCCGCCTCAGGTGCGATGACGGTGACGGCGGGAAGTTGGCTGGCCTCGATGTCTATTGGACGCTGCGCTTGTGCCGGCGACGTGAGAACGGCAATGCATGATGCGGTCAACGGGAAAAATAGGCCCCTCAAAACGCTACACAACGCTCATGCCCCCGCATGATAACTGCTACAATCAGCTCAATCTAACCCGGCCAGTACCGCTACCATTTACCATTTCAAGTATGACGTTGCAATGAAAACATCATACTGGGAAAAGGCCAATCATCGGGATTGCAATGCAACGGATCACCATCACCATCGAGGACGACCTGCTCGCGGAAATCGACGCCGCCGCGAAGGATCGCGGCTACCAGAACCGGTCCGAAATCATTCGCGATCTGGCCCGCGCGGGCTTGCAGCAAGGAGCGCAGGACGCCATGCCGTCGGGGCAATGCGTGGCGGCGCTGGTGTATGTCTACGATCACGCCGCGCGCGATCTGTCAAAGCGCCTGGTGCAGAACTTCCATGGCCACCATGATCTGTCGCTGGCGACGCTGCACGTTCATCTCGACGACGACAGCTGCATGGAGGTGACGGCGCTGAAAGGACCCGCCGGCGACGTCCAGCATTTCGCCGATCACATCATCGCCGAACGCGGCGTACGCTACGGTCGCGTGGTGATGATCCCGACCGCAACAGACAAGAAGACCCGCCCCGCACCCAGGCGAGGTCATCGACACGCTTGAAATGCGGGTTTCGGCTCGATGGCCGACTGAACGTATTTTTGTCGGCTGAACCGATCAATGGCGGCATTGGATGCTTGTCGTGGCCTACGGTCCACAATATTCCGCGGCGCACCTGGGGCACGTGCACTGTGACGACCGGTGAACGTTCGGAGTCGATGCTGCCATCGGACTTGTGGTGCAATTGGCCGAGACTCGAGAAGTAGAACGCCGCGCCCCAGTTAAATACGTGCTCATTGGGTGCCAAGTCTTGATCACGAAACCATTGCAGGGGCGCTGCAAGGTCGCGGTGGCGCGAGATTCACGGGCACGGCTTTTGCCGCGAGTGCAATCAACTTGTCGCGCCGGCTGTCGAAGAACGGGCCGGCTCCAACCAGAAGAGCGCCAGCCTGGTTTTGAGCCAAGCCGTTGAAAGCGTCGTCGATCTCGCTTTCGTTGTTGGCCCTCAGAATTTGAATCGACAGTCCGACCACGTGTGCCGCCTCTTCGACGTCGGTCTGGAAGCGCACGGCAGCTGGCCAATCCGAGTTAATCAGTACCGCGACGATTTTTGCTTGCGGGACTAGATCTCGCAAAAGTCCGAGCCGCTTCGCTGCCAGTCCGCCGGAAAATATCGTCACCCCGGTGGCGTTTCCTCCGGGTTTCGCAAGACTTGTGACGAAGCCAAGCCGAACGGGATCGTCGCCGCTCCCGCTATCCGATACTCACCTCTTTCCGTACTCCGTGAAAACGTAGTCGCGGTTCTGCACCACCGTGTGGCACGCGAACCCGCACTTCGCGTCGTTTTCCTGCGGCGGATTGTCCGCTACAGTGGCGGGCTTAAACGTATCGGACGCCGCGTCATAGCCGAACGCGCCCCATCCCCATCCGCCGCTGTCCGCGAACCTCTTGCTGTCCTTCACCATGAAATCAACGTCATGCTGGGTACCTGGCACCGTTGGCTGACCGGGGTACGTCTCTTGTTTTTTCGGGTTCCAATGAATTTTCGCCATCTTGGCGCCGTCCGGGAAAGGCTTGCCATTGCCGGGAACGCCTTCCTTATAGGCGTCGATCATTGCCGGATTCCCTACGATCACAGCGATCTTGCCTCCGTTCTCACTGATCGCGATCACTGGCCAGTCCTCGTATCCCCTAAACTCAGAGAACGCGAGCCCATTCGGTACTTGCACAGTGTATTTGTCCTGCGCGGAAATCGCGACACCAGCCGCCAAGACGGCGATCGACACCGAAATACTGAGACTGGTCAGCGTGCTTTTTTTCATTGTCGCATCTCCCCTCATCGGTTTAGCGTCGGATGACGATCGATAACCCTTTGTTTAGAAATTGCGTCGTCGCATTGTCTTCTCCGAGGCTCAGGACTGCGCCGACCGTTGCTCACGAAGAATATGATTACAGCATGGATTTGCGGGTTGCGAAATGGGGTCCGATGCCACGGTGCATGGCAGTATTTCTGAACTTTCGATGTCCGCTATCGGTCTAACTGAGAAGAACTCAGCACGAGCATATGTTTTCCGCTTGCCTCGAACTCGGACATTTCCTCGACGCAGCGGCATGTCTCAAAGGTGTCGACAAGAGACATTCTGGTGCTGCGATCTGCAACGCCAGCGTCCCAGGGAAGTCCATAGACGAGTTTAGAGTCAGCTGCGGTGGCTTAGATTTGCCATCAATCCGCAATTTGATCGGCGATCAAGGCTTGCGGCAGCAATTTTCTGCGGGGGATGAGTCTGATGTCACGAACGAAATCAATCGCTCGACACATATTGTTGGTGATGATTTTCAGCCTCGTCACCTACGCTCGATTGCAGCATGCGTCTGCTGAGACCAGTGTGGTCAATGACAATCGGCAACGCTTCTCGATTGCAGTGCCGGATTTCTCGGACCGTTCAACATCCGACGGCGCAGGCTGGTCCACCATGGCGCAAGCCATCGCCTCGGATCTGGGGGCATCCGGCCGATTTGCGCTAATTGAGTCCAACTTACCTATCGAGTCCAACGTGCCTACTGAAGGTAGGGCGGACCCTTTGCCACATTTCGACAGATGGCGCGGGACGGATGCTAAATGGCTTGTCATAGGGCGCCTCAAGAAGCAGGATCACCGCCTCCTGGTAAGATTTCAGTTATGGAATGTGGTCAAAGGTAAGCAAGTTCTCGGCCAGCAGTATGTAGTTGGATCAGATGACATGCAGCGCGTTCCACATGTCATAGCCGAGGAAATCTTCAAGCAATTGACCGGAGAATCTGGCCCTTCCGACGGGGCAGCAGATCGCAACTGAGTTGAGCTGGTGGCCGCCAGCATTACCAATTCGCTCAGCGGCTTCTTGCCTCAAGGATCGCTCCATCCTCGCCGAATAGGTGCACATCTGCGCCGGACGAGTATTCAACGGCGTGGTCATCTGAACCACAATTGGACGGCCGGTGGCCTCTCGACGCGCCTGTGGTCTCGGGCTACCGAGCCGCCCCGTCGGGTGTCGCAATGGAACCATATGATCAAGCCAGCGTTGTTCGAACGTGCCGGGGGTTCGTGGCGCACCGGGACCTGAGGGTGCCATGTCAAAACTCAACATGTCAAAACTCAATCTCAAGATTGGCCTCATTGTTCTCGCGACCGTGCTGTCGGCCGCCGGGTATGCCGCCGCGAAAGGTGGCGGTCATGGCGGTGGTGGCCACGGCGGCGGTCATCACGGCGGCGGTCATCACGGTGGTGGTCATCATGGCGGTGGTCATGGTGGCAGACATTTCGGTGGTGGCGGCCATCATGGTGGACATTTCGGCGGCCGTGCGCACTTCGGCGGTGGTGGGCGCCACGCCGTCCACAACATGAGATCCGGCGCCGTGCGCAACGCGATGAACTCTCGTGCGCTTTCTCGCACGCTGCGCAACACGGCCGCGCTGCGCAACCCCAATATTCGCGCCCGGGTCGCCGCTGGCGCGGCGATGGCAGGCTGGTATTACGGTCGGACCGGAAGCGGATGGTGGCAACATAGCAATGGCGGATATGGATGGGTCGGACCGCTGTTCTGGCCGTTCGCTTATTTTGACATCTATGACTATGCGATCTGGGGCAGCGGTTTTGGGGCCCCGTTCTGGGGCTACGGCTACGACGACATCTACGCCGGCATGTTTGCGCCCTACGCCTACGATGATCTTGCCGGCTATTTGCCGCCGCGCGTCGCGGCACCTGGCACACCCGATGCAGCGCCCGACCGGCTGGCGCAAATGTGCGGTGACGACAGCCGCGATATTGCCGGCCTGCCGATTGATCGGATACTGCAAGCTATTGAGCCGACCGAGACGCAGCGTGCCGCACTCGACGAATTCGCCAATGCATCGGTGACGGCCGCGCAGACCATCAAGGCCGCCTGCCCGACAAGATTATCGCTGACGGCACCAAGCCGGCTTGCGTCCATGCAGCAACGCATTGAGGCGATGATCGCGGCGGTAGCAACGGTGCAGCCGTCGCTGGACAAATTCTATAGCCTCTTGAACGATGACCAGAAGGTGCGGCTGAATGCGCTTGGCGAGGAGCAGCGCAGGCGCATCGCTGCACGGCGCCACGATAGATCGCTTGCTCAGAGCTGCGACGTTGCGCAACCTGCCGCACTGAAATGGCCGGCCGAGGAGGTTGATGCAAGGTTGCGCCCAACAGACAGCCAACGGGCGAGCCTTGTCGCGCTCCAGGACGCAAGCGCCAGGGCGGCCGACATGCTCAAGACCTCGTGCCAGGCCGGCGATGCGATCACGCCGCCGGCACGGCTCGCGGCCGTCGGCAAAAGGCTCGACACCATGCTCCAGGCAGTCAAGCTAGTGCGGTCGGCCCTTGATGATTTCTATGGATCGCTGAGCGACGAGCAGAAGGCCCAGTTCGAGGCGATAGGCCCGCAGCGATCAGCCTTGTCGGATTAGCCCGACACGATGCCTCAGCCAGCCCGCTTGATCGCCAGCGTGCGCGCCGCGATCACGAGCGCCAGCACCAGTAACGCCGCCGCCAGCAGGAATGGCGCGCCGGGCAATTTCAGCGGGGCGTTTGCGCCGATGAAATACGCAAATGTCAGCGTGAACAGAAGCGGTCCCACCAGTTGGGACACGCTTTGCACGCTGCTGGTCGCGCCCTGCAACTGGCCCTGCTGATCGGGGGCGACCCGCTGCGTCGTCAGCGCCTGCATCGCCGCGCCCGAGACGCCCCACAACGCCATCACGGGAATCCCGACCCAGAACAGCGCGCCGGTCGGGGCTGCGCCATAGATCAGGAAGCCAACGGCGCCACAGCCGAGACCCAATAGCAGCGCCCGGCGCTCGCCGAAACGCCGCACCAGCGGTCCGATCGCCAGACCCTGGACGACCATCGAGCAGACGCCGACCATGGCCAAGGTCAGCCCGACTGTCGTCGTATCCCAGCCATACCGATAGTTCGCATAGAGCACGAAGGTGGACGGCAGCACCACATGCGCGACCTGGGCCAGGAAGTTCGCCACCGACAATCCCGTGAGTACGGAATCGGAGCGCAACAGATGCAGCGCACCCAGCGGATTGGCGCTTTTCCAGCGGAACGGCGAGCGGCGATCCCGCGGCAGCGACTCCGGCAGGATCAGCAAGCCATAAAGCGTGTTGGCAAAGCTCAAGCCCGCCGCGACCCAGAACGGCAGCCGCGGATCCATGCCGCCGAGCAGCCCACCGACCGCCGGTCCAAGAATGAAACCGGCGCCGAAGGCGACGCCGATCTTGCCGAACACCGCCGCGCGCTGCTCCGCCGGCGTCACATCCGCGATATAGGCGAACGCCGTCGAGACGCTCGCCGAGGTGATCCCCGAAATCACCCTGCCGATGAAAAGCCAGGTCAGCGACGGCGCCAGCGCCATCAGCACATAGTCCAGCGCGAGCCCCAGATTCGACAGCAGCACCACCGGGCGCCGGCCGAACCGGTCCGACAGGCCGCCGAGGATCGGCGAGAAGAAAAACTGCATCAGCGCCCAGGCGGTGCCGAAAAGGCCGAAGATCCTTGCTGCACTCGCCGTGTCGTTATCGACAAAACTTTCCACCAGCTTGGGCAGGATCGGCAGGATCAGGCCGAGCGTAAACATGTCCAGCAGGATGGTGACGAAAATAAAGACCGCGGCACCGCGGCGCGGCGCGCTTGTCGATGGCGCCCCGATGATATCGGCGGGCGGTTCGTCGGTCATGATGTGCGTT
>Ga0137409_10005975_pt1 | contig 12660 bp, 9 predicted proteins | sample CZODoug1_16funga_FD_122059 | JGI IMG/M metagenome (GOLD analysis project Ga0137409, IMG submission 122059) | Vadose zone soil fungal communities from Angelo Coast Range Reserve, California, USA - CZODoug1_16fungal (Hybrid Assembly) | ecosystem: Environmental > Terrestrial > Soil > Vadose zone...
CAACCGGCTATTCATGGGAGTTCCATTCTAACGATGGCAGTTTCATCGACTTCTATGGCGGAGGCGGTTGGGGCACGGCCTACTACAGCGACGGAACGATCGTTACCTACGGAGCAGCAGGTAGCGGCTATCGCAGTTATCCCACCAGCATCATCGATCATAACGGCAACTACATTCTGATCTCCTATCTCGACGGCGTTGGTCCCAGAATTGACACCATCACCGATACGATGGGTCGTTACGTCCGCTTCTACTACAACACCAATGATGAGCTGGTAACGATCACGGTGCTCTCCGATACCAAGGAGAACACGACTGCCATGGGGACATTCTCTCGTTGCATGCCGTATATTATGGGTATATGCCCACAGTGCAACGAAGCAAAACGAATATGCACAGAAGCTCCGACGATTTGTGGCGGGTGCTACGGCGGCTCCGGGAATGGTCGACGTTGCGGGGCGTCAATCGCAGCTTTGAGCGGCCCCTTGCACCATATGGGCATATGCCCTATTCTTTTCCGCGAGGCCATGAAAAACGATCGCAAGTCAAATTTTCGGCTCATTCCATGCAACGCCACGGCGTTGCGCCAGGCATCCCGACGGCTGACACAGCTTTATGATGCAGCGCTCGAACCCTGCGGCCTGCGGTCGACCCAGTTTGCAATCCTGGCCGAGCTTGCGCATTGGTCGACGGAACCACCGACACTTGCTGAGCTCGCCGATGCTTTGGCGATCGATCGTTCGGCGCTCGGCCACAATCTGAGACCCCTCGAGCGCGAGGCATTCATCGTCCTGCGCGAGGGTGTAGTGGATCGTCGACAGCGCCGCATCGCGTTGACTTCCAAGGGCAAGGCCAAGTATCGAGAGGGCCTGCGTCTGTGGCGGGTGGCGCAGGAGAGGTTCGAACAGGTATTCGGACGGTCCGAGGCCACTGCGTTGCGTGCTACGTTGTTGGGCATTGCCCATCATGAACGGCTTGCTTCCTTAAAAGCCTGATCGGTTGGAGCCCCGCTGGCGGGCAGTGTCGTCAACCACGTATCGTCGGAGCTTCTGTGGATATTCAATTACGTTCGTTTGGTATATGGGCATGTGCCCATACAATACCACGCATTCATTCAGTCAATCCACCTGGCGCGGCCCGATACGGACGTCGATCGCGCCAGATCGAGAGCACTCGAGTTTCAGGAGGATATTGAGGCGTGAACGATAGCAGCGACCGGTCGTGGGCCGAAGCGCAGAAGCGAAGCACGGGCCGACAGTTGCCCGCAAAGCGGTGGATCGTGGCCGGACTATCGATTGCCGCCCTCGGGACAGGATGGCTCGTCTACTCACATCAACGCAATGAGACAGCCGCCAGCAGCGGGCCGCCGTCGCTACCGAGAGTGCGGGCGAGCAGGCCCTTGGTGCGCACACTCGACACCAGACGAGCCTTTCTCGGTCAGTTCTCGGCGGTCGAGCGAGTTGAATTGCGCGCTCAGGTCGGCGGCACGCTCACGGGAATATATTTCAAAGACGGCGACATGGTTCATCGCGGTGATCTCCTGTTCACCATCGAACCGCAGCCTTACGAAATCCGCCTGGCCCAGGCGAAGGCACTACTTGAGAGCGCGACCGCCCGGCTCGATCTCGCGAACCGTGAGCACGACCGCGCGGTGAAGCTGCTCGAATCGCGCGCGATCTCGCGCGAGGAATTCGACACGCGCACTGCTGAACAACATACCGCCCGGGCCGCGATCGATGACGCGCAAGCCCAGATCCGGGATGCCGAGTTCGACATCCACCATTGCCGGATAGCCGCACCCTTCACGGGCCGTGTCGGAACCCATCTCGTCTCCGTAGGCAACTTGATTGCCGGCAGCCGCGCCGCAACGAACCCGACGACCTTGCTCGCCACGCTCGTCTCGCTAGATCCCATTTATCTGAACTTCGATATGAGCGAGTCCGATTACCTGGCCTTCTCCAGAGAGCGCGTGCAATCGAAGGACAGTCCTGCCGACAGAGTCGAAATCGAACTGAGCGATGAGGCACGGTTTACGAGGCAAGGCACGTTGGACTTTGTGGACAACGTGCTCGACCGTTCGAGCGGTACTCTCCATGCTCGAGCGACAGTTCCCAATCCTGATTTACTCCTCACGCCGGGCGAGTTCGCCCGAGTGAGCCTGTCCCTTGGTGCCCCGGCACCGTCGCTGTTGGTACCGGACTCCGCGGTACTGCCTGACCAGTCCCAGCATCTGGTGTTGACCGTTTCGTCAGACGGGACTGTCGTACCCAGACAGGTCGAGATTGGCGATTTGCGCGACGGGTTTCGTGTTATTCGGTCAGGCCTCACCCCAAATGACCGCGTCATCATTGACGGACTCCCGTATGCAACACCGGGCTCGAAAGTCGAGGCGCAAGAGGCCGCGGTAAGCCCTGCCGCCGCGGGTCATAGTTAGGACGACTATGCGCCTGACGCATTTCTTTATCGACCGTCCTCGGTTCGCAACGGTGCTCAGTGCCTTCGTGACGTTGCTAGGGTTCGGAGCGCTTGCCATTCTGCCGATCGCACAGTATCCGGAAGTGGTTCCTCCGACGGTTCAGATCACAACCTCCTTTCCCGGCGCCTCCGCAGAAACCGTTGCACGCACCGTAGCAACGCCCCTTGAGCAGTCGATCAACGGCGTCGAAAACATGCTCTACATGAGCAGCCAATCGACCGGCGATGGCGATCTAACGATAACCGTCACGTTCCGCATAGGCACCGACCTCAACGTCGCGCAAATGCTGACGCAAAATCGGGTAGAGGACGTGCTGTCACGCCTGCCCGAGGACGTGCAGCGCCTGGGTGTGCAGGTTCGCAAGTCGATACCCAGCATCCTGTTGGCCATTCACCTCTACTCGCCTGACAAGTCTCGCGACACACTCTACCTGTCGAACTACGCGACGTTGCACATAAAGGACGTATTGGCGCGCGTGCCCGGCGTCGGCGACGTGCGGTTTCAGGGGGGGCGCGAATATGCGATGCGCATCGGGATCGACCCGGACAAGGCCGCCGCGTACGAGCTCAGCGCCAGCGACGTGCTCTCGGCGCTGCGCGCCCAGAACCTGCAAGTCTCGGCCGGAATCTTGAACCAACCGCCGACCTCGGGCGCTGCGGCCTATCAGGTCAACGTCGAAGCGCTCGGCCGGCTGTCCACGCCCGAGCAGTTCGCCGACATCATCCTCAAGTCCGACGCCCAAGGACGGGTGACCCGCATCCGCGACATCGGTCGGGTCGAGGTCGGTGCCGCGGATTACGGCAGCACGGCCTATATGGACCGCCATAATGCGGCGGTCCTGCTCATCTACGCCGAACCCGGTGCTAACTCGCTTGCCGTCGACCACGAGGTGGTGACCGCGCTGCAGAAGCTGAAGAAGGATTTGCCACCCGGCGTCGAAGCCACCATCGTCTACGATCCGACGATCTTCATCGGGAAGTCCATACACGAAGTCATTGTGACGATTTTCGTGGCAACCCTTCTCGTAGTTGGAGTCGTGTTCCTGTTTCTGCAGACCTGGCGCGCGACCGTCATCCCGGTTATCGCGATCCCGGTCTCGCTGGTCGGGACCTTCACGATCCTCGCCGTCTTCGGCATATCGCTCAACAACCTGTCGCTGTTCGGCCTCGTGCTCGCGGTCGGCATCGTGGTCGACGACGCGATCGTCGTGGTCGAGAACGTGGAGCGCAACATGCGCGCCGGCATGTCGCCGCAGGAGGCCGCGCACAGAACCATGGACGAAGTCGGCGGCGCGCTGATCGCGATCGCGCTCACACTGTGCGCCGTGTTCATTCCATCCGCTTTCCTGTCAGGGATCTCCGGGCTGTTCTTTCGTCAATTCGCGGTGACGATTGCGGCCTCAACGATCATCTCCTGCCTCGTTTCGCTCACCCTCAGCCCTGCCCTATGTGCTGTGCTTTTCAAACCGCACGCCAATACCGTGACTCGTGTCACCCTGCTGCGCAACGGGTTCGCACATTTCAATCGCTGGTTCGACAGACTGTCGGCCGGCTATGGCCATCTCACCCAGCGAATGCTGCGGGCAGGAGCCATCGTTCTCGTCATCTACGGGGGGCTTGTCGGTCTTAGTGGCCTGGAATTCTCCCGCGCGTCAACTGGCTTCATTCCGGAGCAGGACCAGGGCTACCTCATCAACGTCGTTCAGCTTCCCCCCGGTTCGACCCTGGAGCGGACTGAGAAGGTCATCCGACACGCTACCGACATCATTCTCGGGACGAAGGGCGTCGAGCATGTGGCACCCTTCGTCGGCCTCGATGCGACTACCCTCACGATCGCCCCCAACGCCGGAACCATCTTCTCCGGCTTACCGTCACTTTACAATCACGACCTTCCAGGCGTGACCGCGAACACGGTCCTGTCAGATCTGCGCAAGCGCCTCTCAGTCATCAAGGACGCCCATATCATCACCATCCCGCCGCCGCCGGTGCAGGGCATCGGCAGCGCAGGCGGGTTCAAGATGATGCTGGAAGACCGTGCGGGACTCGGCTCCGAAGCGCTGGGCAAGGCAGCACAAGCGCTGGTGGCCGCGGCCAACAAGGACCCGACATTTGCCGGGGTGTTCACCCTGTTCAACGCCGGCTCGCCGTCGGTCTATGTCGATATAGACCGGTTGAAAGCGGAGAAAGTGGGCCTGACCCCGACCGACATCTTTTCGACACTGCAGGTATATCTCGGCCCACAGTACGTGAACGACTTCAATTATCTTGGCCGCACGTATCAGGTCAGGGTACAGGCTGACGAAAAATTCAGGCGCACCCCGCAAGACATCAGCGGCTTCAAAGCCCGCAACACATCCGGTCAAATGGTGCCGATTGGCACCGTGGCGCAGCTCAGAAGCAACACGATCCCGTACCGCGTGCCTCGCTACAACCTGTTCCCGGCAGCCGAAGTCCAGGGTGTAGCGGCGCCCGGTGTCGCCACCGGCACGGCGCTACGCAGGATGGAGGACCTGGCGCATCAGGTGCTGCCAAAGGGCACTGCGTTCGAATGGACTGATCTCGCCTACCAACAGCAGCAAAAGGGCACGCCCACAATACTTGTGTTCGGCGCGGCTGCATTGTTCGTGTTCCTGGTCCTGGTGGCCCAATACGAGAGCTGGAAGCTGCCATTGGCGATCGTGCTGATAGTGCCGATGTGCCTGCTGGCGTCCGTCACTGGCCTCATCGCTCGCGGAATGCCGATCGATATCCTGGCGCAGATCGGCTTCGTCGTGCTCGTCGGGCTGGCCGCAAAAAACGCCATCCTGATCGTCGAGTTTGCACGCCAGAAGGAAGAGCGCGGGACGCCCCCCGGCGAGGCCGCGGTCCATGCCGCCCGCACCCGCCTGCGGCCGATCCTGATGACGTCCTTCTCCTTCATCCTGGGAGTTGCCCCGCTGGCCGTGGCGACGGGCGCGGGCGCCGAAATGCGCCGGTCGCTCGGCACGGCCGTGCTGTTCGGCATGATCGGCGTGACCTGTTTCGGCCTGCTGTTCACGCCCGCCTTCTTCACCTTTATCCGCAATTTCGGCCGGGAGAAGCGCGCAAACACCACAGGTACCACTCCCGGAGGGCCTGAGTCTCACCTGGCTGATCTGAAAGTGGTTTAAAAAGTGCTACTTGCAAGTCACCGCGGCAGTCAGCAGCTGAAGCAGCTCGGGATGCAACTTCCAGCGGTCGCGATCACAAGGTGCCGGATTTCCCGGACTGAGCCTCCCGGTTCCAAAAAACTCCGGAAGACCTCGTGGCGATTCAAGATTCGATCGGCCGGGCAAGCCAGCTGCTCTATTGCGCCACTTCGCGTCTCAGAGCCCGTACCGCACTTCTGCGAACACGCCGCTATCTGGCCCCAAGGCGCCGTACTGGGCATCGCGGGCACCGCGGTAGACGTTGGCGCCCAGGAGCGCTTTCACATGATCGCTCACCGTGTAGGTAATGAGCGGGCGCACGAAATGATCCCCACGCACCACGTTCACGACGGCGAAGATCTCCGCCTGCAATGTATCGTTGAACCACAGCTTGCTGACGCGGGTCGTCATTCCCGGACTGGTTTGGGCTTGCTGTCCGTCGATAATCGTATTGAAAGTGGCAGCATTTTGCGCGTTCGGATTGGAGAGGCTATGGGGATCATGGTAGTGCGGCATCCAGCGTAGTAAGAACTGCAGGTTGACGTTCAAATTCTCCAGAAACGTTCGATCGACGCCCGCCACCCAGAACAAGCGGGCGTTCCTCGCATTGGGATCCGTTGCGTCTGGATCCGAGGGTCGGGTGTCGGCGACTTCACTGCGAAACCCGAAGCGGCCGAAATTCCTGGCAGCATCCGCTCCGAGGACCTGCGTTCGATCGTAGTGCAGATCCAGTGTTGAGCCTGCCGCCGCCACGCTCGGCAGCAAACTATAGCCGTCGAAATAGCTCACGGACCAGTCGAACTCGCCGCCTGTCTTGCTGAGCTTAAGTGCGAGTTCACTATCGGACGCCGTGTGCGCGGGTTGCGTGAGCTGGATACTGACTCCCTTCGTCGGTAGAGGAAACCTGGCCGGCTCAAAGAAGGAGCTCGTGAAGGCCGTGAACGTGAGCTCTTGGGACAGATACGTGTCCAGCTTGATCGCGGTGGTACCGAAGCGCTGATCCTCCTCGAGCGGCAACAGCACGACGAAGTCGCGCGGCGTCAAGTTATCGGTCGGGTTGATGCCATCGGCACGTCCCCACGCGATGATCTGTTTGCCGATGCGCAAGTCCGCTTGGCCGAAGTGAGCGGTGATATACGCTTCGAGTAAGTCGCTCTCAGGGCCGTAACCGTGTCTATCGCGCAGATCACGTGCGGAACCGCGCCACTCAATCTTGCCGTCGAGCGCCTCGGTGATCCGAGGCAGCGCTTTGACTTGCAGGGTTGCGCCGACCAAGTTTTCTGCGCCGTCCAGACTATTGGAGGACTGGAAGTAATCCATCCGCAGCAGCGTCGTGACTCGCTGCTCGCGCAGGAATCTCAGCACCGGGCCGCTGGGTGAGGCCTCTCCCGCATCCTGGGCATTCGCCAGCGTAGCCCCCAATGTAACGCAGCCGAGGCAGATCGCTATGAGTCTATTCACGCTCGAGATAGCGCGTCGTGAACAGGTCCTCGGGCACCGAGGTCGGCGCCTGCACCTCCTCGAACGTCAAGACCGTCTTGTGGCCGGTCTGCGAATTCACCATCTCCCGACGCAGCGCAATCCAGCGCTGAGTATCGGGTTCCAGCAGCTTATGTTCGGTGACGGTCTGGGTCTTGAGTAACCGGTTACCGACGTCGTAGTACTCCACCTTTGTTTCGAGGAAGTTGTCCTTCCTCAGCCAGGTGAGCTTCCTGCCGTAGCCGATATCGGTTTTTGTCGTGTCGCTCTTGGGAATGGATTCGACTTCGTAACAGTCGTGGTTGTCGATAACCCGTGAGCCCACGAGGCGGTGCTCATACAGATCCACATTCGGCAGAGAAATGTCGCCATAGGAGAAATCCGAGCCGACAAAGCTGTCCTTCTTGTTGTTGGCGACGAGACGCCGACTCTTCCCCAGCGCCGGAAGGTAAATCCATTCATCGTCATCCGCTTCAATGTGCTCGATCTGCAAAAATGCCGTGCCCTTGATGTCACTCGGTGAGGTGAACTTCACCAGGAACTTCGAATCAATGCCATTGGGCTGCAGGACGGAGAACGTGAAGCTTTTCCTCTCGCGTGTCTGGCCCTTATCGTTGACGAGGAGCATGGTCGAGGCAGTCTTCAGCGACTTGATTTTGGAGACGAAGAAGTTCTTTTCCATCATGTCGCGCGCGCTCAGCTCCGGCGTTGCGTACGAGGTGGAGGGGGGTGCGAGACCCCCGAGCAGCTCCGCACAAAGCAGCGCCACGACCGTGCGGCGCTTCACGAGCCGCTCCCCGGCTGCGCGACCACGGGCGGGTTGAACAGTGCCTCGCGCTGCTCGCCGAAAATGAAGCGCGGCTTGAAGAGCATCATCAGTGCGCGCAGGAAGAAAAGCGCAAAGAACGCGCTCACGGCCATGGTGGCCATCACCAGGCCCGAGAGATGGTTAAAGAAGGCGAAGTCCGATGCCTGCAGTACCGCGTACCCTCCGATAACAGACAGGGCTACGAATAAAATAGCCTTACCCGACGTCAACAGCGAGTCGCGCGTGGCGGAGAGCAGGTTGCCGCTGCGGGCGAGCTCCTCACGGAATCGAAACAGCAGGTAGATCTCGTAATCCGCTCCGATGCCTATGGCCATGGCAGCTGCGGACATGGCGCCGATGTCGAGCGTGATATTGAGCCACCCCAACAACCCGAAGTTTGCGATGATCACCGCGAGGAGCGGCGTGACGACGAACAGACCCCCCACCGGCGAGCGGAAGATGATCGAGCCCAAAATGAGGACAATAAGGGTCATCTGCGCCATGTTGCGGAACTTGTCGCGAACGATGACGCTGTTAAGCGCAATCAGCTCCGGGAGCGAGCCGCCCATCTGCACGGTGGTGCCAGGCGGGAAGCTCTTGGCGATGACAGCCTGCGCTTTATGCGCGACTGAATCCGCATAGCCCGTGCTCTCATTCTTGAGATATGCCCAAATGCTTGCCCGCTGATAGTCGTTGTCCACGAAGCTGTCGAAGTCCTGCGGATCTCCGGACAGCGAATACAGGAACAAGTACTGGGCGATCAGGTCACGACTCTCCGGAATGGCGTAGAACCGCGGATCATCCGCATGCATCGCCTGGTTCATGCGTTTTGTCAGATCCGCCAGTGACTGCGTCTTGCCCACATCGGGCTGACTTTCCAGGAATGCCTGCAGGTCGGCCATGCCCTGCAAGACCTTTGGGTCTTTGACGCCATCTTGTGCTGGGGTCTGGACCAGAAACTGCAGCGAATCGGTGCCGCCGAAGCTGCTGTTGAGTGACCGATCATCGACGCGCACCGTACTCATGGGCTTGAAGTAGAGCTTGAAGTTGTTATCGACCCGCACGAAGAGCAGACCCACACCCACGAGCGCCAGGACGGCAAGGCCGCCTGCAACAATCCACGGCGCCCGGCCGCCCACCAGGTTGTTCGCCAATCCCAACAGGAGGCGGTCCACTATCCCCGCCTTGCGTTCGCGCGCGGTTTCACGCTTCTTGGGCGGGCGCAGCGCCGAGCGCAGCACGGGAATGAGCGTCATCTCAAGGATCATGGCGGCGAGCACGCCGCAACCGGCAAAGACCCCGAAGTGCTGGACCGCGGAGCTGCCGTTCGTGACGAGGGAGAAGAAGGTCAAGATCGCGATCGAACAGGCCGTGACCATGACCGGACCCACGCGCGCGATCGATTCCACTACCGCTGCTCGGTTGGCCTCGCGCATCGGCATACCGGCGCCCTGCAAGCGGTTGTATTCCTCGTAATAGCGCTTGAGCACCTGGATCGCATGTCCCGCGGCGACCGCCAAGATCAGAATGGGCGTTGTGATGCCCAAGGGATCCAGGTGAACGTGCAGCAGACCCATGCCACCCAGCGCCCACAGGACGCTCAAGATGCCGGTGATCATTGGGAGCAGCATTCCTTGCACGCTGCGGAATGACCAGTACTGGATCGCCATGATGATGAGGAGCGCCGCGCCAAAGAACGCCGGCATCGTAGCGAACTCAACATCCGCCGCTTCGGCAACGATCGGCGTTCCACCCAGGTGGATGTCGACCGAGTTGTCGCGCTCGCGGTCGACGATTTTGCGCATGCCCGCCAAGAGCGCGATCCAGTTCGGGAACCTTTTTACGTCTTGCTTGAAGTCCGCGATCACGGCCGCCGACTTACCATCGGGCGACACCAGGGAGTTGATGTAAATGGGCATCGAGGCCACTGCGCTCTTCAACTTCGCGATGTCTTGCGGCGTTTGGGGCACTGACTCCATCATCGGGCGCACTTCCATGCCCTCAGCGCCGCCTTTGATCGTCTTCACCTTGCGCGCGGCCAAACTCAAAATGTTATGCCGAACCGCCTCGGGGAGTTGCTCGAGGCCGTCCTGGATGCGCTTGATCTTTGCGAGCACCTCCGGCTGATAGACATCGCCCTGCTTCGGCGTGATGCCGATCACGACGACGTACTTGCCGCCGAAGACTTGTTCCATCAAATGCGTCGTGACGACGTACGGATGTGTCTGCGGTGCAAAGAGCTCAACATTGGAGTCAAACTGAAGGATGCCGATGCGGCTCACCAGAAAAACGGTAACGCCCAGAATAGCCAGCCCGACCAGCACGCGGTGGGCTATCAACCACCGGGCGTAACGGCGGAACACACTAGATTCGCTTTGCATTGGGTGTCTTTCGATGGGGTCTGCTTACATCTTCGCTCGCTGCTCATGGCATGCCGCCGGACTCACCTTCAGGGAGCCGCAGAGCCCCGCGGTCGTCTCCCCGCCGGTAACCCGCGCGACGAGTTCAACTCGAGAGCCGCTTATCGAGGTTTCTCCGCCGCGAGGCGCGGCGCGGGACTATCCTGCGTTGGAGGTCCAACTGCGGGGGTAGGCGTGGCTGCGCTCTCCCGCGCGAACACGGCCTCTTCGAGGCGGCGCATGCGGCTGTGCATGTATTCCCACGGATCCGAATCCATTGCGAGCAACCAGCTGTTGATCACGCGCCAAATCCGTGTCCATCGACTTTTGAGCGGTTCATTCACAGACGTGTCCTTTAAGTGTTGAGCGTCGCCGCGTTGGCGCGCAGGTAGTCGTCAAAGCTGTGACCCGGACGACCCAGTAGTTGCTTGACCGTGGGCTGAACGAACATCTTTCCGGCCTTGACAGCGGCGAAGTAGACGAGCAGGCCATCGGAGTCCTCCGGCGGGTAACCCGCCCCGATCATTCCATCGCGGGCGGTCGCCACCGGCACTTCGACGTGCTGCAGCGGCTTACCGATCACAGCGGACATCTTCTGCATCATCTCGCCAAAGGACAGCAGCTCCGGTCCCGTGAGCCCATAGGTCTTGCCATCATGACCACCTGCGCTCTTCATTGGTCTCGTGAGTTATATAGCGCACGCTATACAAATAGCGCCTTGCTCCCTCGCTGTCAAGACTTGTATAGTGACCTCTACAGAAGGTAACGGTTATGACCCCCCGAGGACGACCTCGAAGCTTCGATCGGGAAGAGGCCTTAATGCAGGCGATGCGGGTGTTTTGGGCAAAAGGCTACGAGAGCACGACGCTCACGGATCTGCAGCAGGCGATGGGGGGACTGACCGCACCCAGCCTGTACGCAGCCTTTGGCTCCAAGGAGGCCCTATTCCGCGAAGTCGTATTGCTCTACCACCAAACCCAGGGCATACCGATGGTGAGGGCCCTGGCCGACGGCGCCACAGCGCGCGCCTCGATCGAGGGTTTACTACGGGTAGCGGCCACGACGTTCTGCCAACCTGACACGCCGCGCGGGTGCCTATTGGTTCTGGGCGCCATGAACTGCATGCCCGAGAATCAGGGTGTGCAGGACTACTTGCGCAAGTTACGTCTGCTGCGACAGAAGCTGATTCGCCAGCGTCTCAAACGCGGTATCGCCGAAGGTGATGTGCCGCGGGGCGCGGACCTGACAGCAATGGCGGCTTTCTATGCAACCGTCGTGGATGGTCTTGCCATACAGGCGCGCGATGTAGCCTCCAGCAAAGTGCTGCAAGCCGTTGTTGAGGCCGCGATGGCCGCCTGGGACGGGCTAACCTCAAAAAGACGCGCGTGAACAATCACTCGGGCGCCGTCAGCTGACGATCCGTCCCTCGGGATCCAGCAGGGTGAGCGCGTGGTCGCGCGTTTCTTTGACGACTTCACACAAGAACTCGGCCGTTTCTTTAAGTTCATTGCCCTTGAGAATGACTTTCATCGATGCCTCGGTGGGTGAAGCTCAATTTCAGCACCCGCCGAGACTACAGCTTCCAAAGTCATTTCAATTTTTCTTTCCCCAACAATAGAGGACGAAATCATCACCATCTCGATGTTCATATTGTCCGGGACAATGATCACTGGGAGTGCCTGCCTGATGTCCCTGAATATCAATTTCCGAGAGGGGACGATGGGGTAGATAATGAGATTTAGGGTAGGTCAAAATGCCGATGCCGACTGCTAGACCCACGAGAACTGGGATCAAAAGAGAGACCTTCATGAATCCTCCTTACCCATATAAATGAGATCGTCGGGCTGCCAAATGAACCGTTCTTCATACCGCTTACCTATAGCGCGTCCAATGGCCTGCTCTCGGATATCCAGTACATCTCGCTAGTCAAGCGAGGTGCCAATCGGGCTCCGCTGAAAATCATCAAGGCGGAGATTCCTGACGAATCCCAGGTGAAGCGGTACTCGAAACGCTCTCTGCATCAAGGTCGTCGGAACAGGACTTGTCATTCGCCGCATTGGTCATAGGGTCACTTCATTCGGTAAGCTCAGGCGCCCACGGCCGAAATGGCCGTGACGCCGCCGTCGATGAGGAAGTCTGCCCCGACGACGTACGCAGAATCGTCCGAGGCGAGGTAAACTGCCAGCTTCGCGATTTCCAACGGATCGGCGATCCGCTTGCTTGGATTGTTGGTTCCGAGGACGCCCTTAACCGCATCGCCCTGCTCTTCGCCTGGGACGCGACCGAACATCGCCGTGTCCGTCGGGCCTGGGCTTAGGGTATTCACGCGAAT
>Ga0137409_10005977_pt1 | contig 12653 bp, 12 predicted proteins | sample CZODoug1_16funga_FD_122059 | JGI IMG/M metagenome (GOLD analysis project Ga0137409, IMG submission 122059) | Vadose zone soil fungal communities from Angelo Coast Range Reserve, California, USA - CZODoug1_16fungal (Hybrid Assembly) | ecosystem: Environmental > Terrestrial > Soil > Vadose zone...
ATGCGCCCGGCCTTCGACAGCCGCACGGTGACTTCGCCCTGCGAGTCGGTGCCGCTCGTGATGTTGTTGACCGAGTAGAGCAGCAGTTCGGCGCCGCTTTTCACGATCGACTCGATCGCCTTGAACGAGGCGTCCATGGGGCCGCTGCCCTGTGCCTGGGCCGGTTTCTCCCGGCCTTGCTCGGACACCACTAGCCTGGCGTAAGGCTGCTCGCCAGTCTCCGAATGCGCGGTCAACGACACCAGGTGAAAACGCTCGTTCTCAACGTGTTCCTGGGACTCCTCGGTAATCAGCGCCTGAAGGTCTTCATCGAAGATCTCGCGCTTCTTGTCGGCGAGATCCTTGAAGCGCTTGAATGCGGCGTTGAAGGCATCGTCGGATTCGAGCACGATGCCGAGTTCCTGCAGCCGGCTCTTGAACGCATTGCGTCCCGACAGCTTGCCGAGCGTCAGCCGGTTGGCATTCCAGCCGACGGATTCGGCGCTCATGATTTCGTAGGTCTCGCGGTGCTTGAGCACGCCATCCTGGTGGATGCCGGACTCGTGCGCAAAGGCGTTGGCGCCGACGACCGCCTTGTTCGGCTGCACCGGGTAGCCGGTGATGCCGGATACGAGCTTCGATGCCGGCACGATCTGCGTGGCATCGATGCCGGTGTCGCACGGGAAAACGTCCTGGCGCGTGCGCACCGCCATCACGATTTCCTCAAGCGAGGCATTGCCAGCGCGCTCGCCGAGCCCGTTGATCGTGCACTCGACCTGGCGCGCACCATGCAGCACTGCCGAGAGCGAATTGGCGACTGCAAGGCCAAGGTCGTTGTGGCAGTGAACCGACCAGACGGCCTTATCGGAATTGGGCACTCGCTCGCGCAGCTTGCGGATCAGCGGGCCGAAATGATCTGGCAACGTGTAGCCCACGGTGTCCGGCACGTTGATGGTGGTGGCGCCGGCCTTGATCACCTGTTCGAGAATGCGGCAAAGGAAGTCGGGATCCGAGCGCCCCGCGTCCTCGGGCGAAAACTCGACGTTATCCGTGTATTCGCGCGCCCACTTGACCGCTCTCACCGCCTGCTCGATGACCTGCGAGGGCTCCATGCGCAGCTTCTTCTCCATGTGAATGGGGCTGGTCGCGATGAAGGTATGCAAGCGCGGCGAGCGCGCGCCCCTGACCGCCTCGCCGCAGCGACGCACATCCTTCTCGTTGGCGCGCGCCAGGCCGCAGATCGTGCTGTCCTTGATGATGGCGGCGACCGCCTTCACCGCCTCGAAGTCGCCGTCGCTCGAAGCCGGGAATCCGGCCTCGATCACGTCCACACGCATGCGCTCCAGCTGGCGCGCGATGCGGATCTTCTCTTCCTTCGTCATGGACGCGCCCGGGCTCTGTTCGCCGTCGCGCATCGTGGTGTCGAAAATGATCAACCTATCCTTGGCCATGGGTGCCTCCGTATTGGCTGCGGCCCCGGCCCGGCTCAGGACGGGGGCGCGCGTATTCTAAAACCCTACCGCCGCGCCTTGCGCTGCGCGGACCGAAACAACCGAATTGTGGGGGGATATGTGCGCGCCTAGGGGCGCAGCAGCAGGCCCGCCAGCAGGAGGCTGGCGAGAGAGAAAAGCACTTGGGCCTGCATTAAGCTAAACATGACGAGGAAATGTAAAGGTTTTCTTGAGGCGACGCAACTCAGGGCGACGGCGGGAGCGGCGCACGGCCTGTGGTCCTTCCTTTGATCGTCTCGTAGATCCAGATTACGTAGCCCGAAAATCCATATGCCACAGCCAGCAGGAACAGCATTTCCGGCAAACCGCTGGAGATCATGAACAACGCCACCAGCCCGAAAGTGATGCCGACCACGACCGAAAATGGCACGCTCTTGCGCAGGTTGATGTCCTTGCCACTGTAGAACTTGAAGTTGCTCACCATGGTCAGTCCGGCGAATACGGTCAGGCCCCAGGCGAGCCATTTTACGTCCGCGCCGTCGATCTGGTACTCGTTGAGCGCCCACACCAGCCCCGCGACGAGGCACGCCGCAGCGGGACTCGGCAGGCCCTGGAAGAAGCGCTTGTCCGCGACGTCGAGCGTGGTGTTGAAGCGCGCGAGCCGCAGCGCCGCACACGCACAATAGATGAAGGCGCCGATCCAGCCGAGCTTGGTGGAGAGCCACGGCCCGAGCAGCGCCACGGTCTGCACGCCCGCGAAGTCCTTGAGCGACCAGACGTAGACCACCAGTGCCGGCGCCACGCCGAAGGAGACCATGTCCGAGAGGCTGTCGAGCTCCGCGCCGAAAGCGCTTTGCGTGCGCGTCAAGCGGGCGATGCGCCCGTCGAGCCCGTCGAGCACCATCGCAACGAAGATCGCGATGGCTGCCTGCTCGTAGCGGCCGCCCATCGCCTGGACAATGGCGTAGAAGCCAGCGAACAGCGCGGCAATCGTGAAAAGATTGGGCAGCCAGTAGATCCCGCGCCGCGCGAAGCGCGACCGGATGAAGAGCTTGTGTTCGCGCGGCTCGTACATGCTCAACTCCCGTGAACCGTGGGTCGTGAGTCGTGAGTCGTGAAAGTGGCCGGGGCGATCATGCGATTCACGAATCGCGCCTTTGTGCTCTACGGCAGTGTAGCGAGTATCGTTTCGGTGGCGTAGACCTTGTCGCCCATCGAGGCGACCGGCCGTGACTCGGGCGGCAAATACACGTCCACGCGCGAGCCGAAGCGGATGAATCCATAGCGCTCGCCGCGCGCGAGCCGCTGCCCGGCTTTCGCATAGCACAGGATGCGTCGGGCAATCAGGCCGGCGATTTGCACGCAGGTCACGTCCGCGCCGCCTGGCGTCCTGATCCACAACGCGGCGCGCTCGTTCTCGAGCGAAGATTTCGACAGCGCGGCGTTAAAGAAACTGCCGCGGTGATACCACGCCTCGCGGATCTCGCCGTCGGTCGGGCTGCGATTGGAGTGCACGTTGAACACGTTCATGAACACGCTCATCTTCAGCGCGTCGCGCTCGAGGTAGGGGTCGCGGGCACGCTCCACCGCGACGATGCGGCCATCGGCCGGCGACAGCACCGCCTTCGACTCCTGCGGGATCACGCGCGGCGGATCCCGGAAAAACTGCACGATGAAGGCGGTGATGAACCACAGCGGCGCCGCCCACCATCCCCCGGCGAGCCAGTGGGTCGTGGCGGCGGCAGCGGCGGCCAATGCAATGAACGGCCAGCCCTCGCGCGCGATGATCGGGTGCGGGTAGGCGCTCACGTCAGGAATTGTGCCGGCCAGGATTTTCGACTCATCACCCATTACTCGTCACTCAGTTCTTGGACTGGTCCACCAACCGGTTCTTCTTGATCCACGGCATCATGTCACGCAGCTTCGCACCGACGGTCTCAACCGAGTGGGCCTGGCCAATGCGGCGCATTGCCTTCAGCGTGGGCGCGCCGGCCCTGTTCTCCAGGATGAACTCCTTCGCGAACTGCCCGGTCTGGATCTCCCGCAGTATCTTCTTCATTTCCGCGCGCGTCTGCTCGTTGACGATGCGGGGCCCGCGCGTGAAGTCGCCGTACTCAGCGGTATTCGACACCGAGTAGCGCATGTTGGCGATACCACCTTCGTAGATCAGGTCCACGATGAGCTTGACCTCGTGCAGACACTCGAAATACGCCATCTCCGGCGCGTAACCGGCCTCGACCAGCGTATCGTATCCGGCCTCGATCAGTGCCGTCAGGCCGCCGCACAGTACCACCTGCTCGCCGAACAGGTCGGTCTCGCATTCCTCGCGGAAAGTGGTCTCGATCACGCCGGCGCGCGCGGCGCCGATGGCTGCAGCATAGGACAGCGCGATATCGCGGGCCTTTTTGGACGGATTCTGCGCCACCGCAATCAGCGACGGCACGCCACCGCCCTGGGTGTAAGTCGAGCGCACCAGGTGGCCGGGACCCTTGGGCGCGATCATGATGACGTCGAGGTCGGCGCGCGGTTCGATCTGCTTGAAATGGATATTGAAGCCGTGAGCGAACGCTAGCGTTGAGCCCTTCTTGATGCTGGGCTCAATCTCGTCGTGATAGACCTGCGCATGGTGCTCGTCGGGCAGCAGAATCATCACGATGTCGGCAGTCTTGACGGCATCTCCCACGCTTTTCACCGCAATGCCCGCGTTCTTCGCCTTGGCCCATGACGCGCCGCCCTTGCGCAGGCCCACGGTTACCCGCACGCCGGAGTCCTTCAGGTTGTTCGCGTGCGCGTGCCCCTGCGAGCCGTAGCCGATGATGGCAACGTGCTTGCGCTTGATGAGCGAGAGGTCGGCGTCCTTATCGTAGTAGATCTTCATTCGTTTCCCTTCGGTAAACAGCTTTCAGCCCTGCCCGTCCATCCTTGGCTTCAATCCATCAGGCAAGGCTGAACGGATCAATTTCGGACGCTGGTCGCTAGACTCTCAAAACCCGGTCGCCGCGCCCGATGCCGGAGGCGCCGGTGCGCACCGTCTCCAGGATCGCCGCGCGGTCTATCGCCTTCAGAAAGGCGTCAAGCTTGGCGCCGGTGCCGGTCAGCTCGATGGTGTAGTCCTTGTCGGTCACGTCGATGATGCGGCCACGGAAGATGTCCACCATGCGCTTCGTTTCCTCGCGGTCCTTGCCCACCGCGCGCACCTTGACCAGCATCAGCTCGCGCTCGATGTGGTCGCCGTCTGACAGGTCCACCAGCTTCACCACGTCCACCAGCTTGTTCAGCTGCTTGGTGATCTGCTCGATGACCTCGTCCGAGCCAGCGGTGACGACGGTCATGCGCGAGAGCGTCGGGTCCTCGGTGGGCGCGACGGTAAGCGATTCGATGTTGTAGCCACGCGCCGAGAACAGCCCCGCCACGCGCGACAGTGCCCCCGACTCGTTTTCGAGCAGGACCGAGATGATATGTCTCATACCAAGATCATCTCCGAGAGGCCCTTGCCGCCCGGCACCATCGGGAACACGTTCTCGGTCTGGTCGGTGACGAAGTCCAGGAACACCAGGTCGTCCTTGCGCCCGAACGCTTCCTTCAATGCCGGTTCGACATCACCGGGCTTCTCGATTTTCATGCCGACGTGGCCATAGGACTCGGCGAGTCTCACGAAATCCGGCAGCGCGTCCATGTACGATTCGGCGTAGCGGTTGCCGTGAAAAAACTCCTGCCACTGTCGTACCATGCCCATGTACTTGTTGTTGAGGTTCACCACCTTGATCGGCAACCGGTACTGCTTGCAGGTGGAGAGCTCCTGGATGCACATCTGGATGCTGGCTTCGCCGGTCACGCAGGCGACGGCGTCCGTCGGGTGCGCGAGCTGCACACCCATCGCGGCCGGAAGGCCGAAGCCCATCGTGCCAAGCCCGCCGGAATTGATCCAGTGCCGCGGCTTGTCGAACTTGTAAAACTGCGCCGCCCACATCTGGTGCTGGCCCACGTCGGAGGTGACAAAGGCCTCGCCGTGGGTCACCTCGTAGAGCTTCTCGATCACGTACTGCGGCTTGATAAGCGGGCTCGAGCGGTCGTACTTGAGGCAGTCCCGCGAGCGCCATTGATCGATCTGAGCCCACCAGGCCTTGAGTGCCTCCGGGTCGGGTCTTTCCTTCGCGGCCTCGACCTGCTTGATCAGGTCGCGCAGCACTTCGCGCACGTTGCCGACGATGGGGATGTCCACTTTCACGCGCTTGGATATGGACGAGGGGTCGATGTCGACGTGGATGATCGTGCGCTGCTCATTGTAGAAATGCTGGGGATTGCCGATCACGCGGTCATCGAAACGGGCTCCGATCGCGAGCAGCACGTCGCAGTGCTGCATCGCCATGTTAGCCTCATAGGTCCCGTGCATGCCGAGCATGCCGAGGAACTGGCGGTCGGTCGCAGGGTACGCGCCCAGCCCCATCAAGGTGTTGGTGCACGGAAAGCCCAGCGCGCGCGTCAGCTGCGCCAGCTCCTGCGCGGCGTCGCCCAGAATCACGCCGCCGCCGGTATAGATCATCGGGCGCTTCGCCTGCATCAGCGTCTGCACCGCCTTCTTGATCTGCCCGGCGTGCCCCTTGGTGACCGGGTTGTAGGAACGCATGGTGGCCGTCTCGGGATAGCGGAATTCGGCTTTTTGCTGGGTCACGTCCTTGGGTATGTCCACCACCACGGGGCCGGGCCGGCCGGTCGAGGCGATGTAGAACGCTTTCTTCATGGTAATGGCGATGTCCTTCACGTCCTTCACCAGGAAGTTGTGCTTCACGCACGGTCGCGTGATTCCCACCGTGTCGCATTCCTGGAAGGCGTCCAGGCCGATGGCGTGCGTCGGCACCTGACCCGTGATGATCACCATCGGGATCGAATCCATGTAGGCCGTGGCAATGCCGGTCACGGCGTTGGTGACGCCGGGGCCCGAGGTAACGAGCGACACGCCCACCTTGTCGGTCGAGCGTGCATAGCCATCGGCGGCGTGGACCGCCCCCTGCTCGTGCCGCACCAAGATGTGCTTGACCTTGTTCTGCTTGAACAGCTCGTCGTAAATGAACAGTACGGCCCCCCCGGGGTAGCCGAAGACGTATTCGACCCCCTCCTCCTGAAGGCAGCGCACGACGATTTCTGCGCCAGTCAATTCCATGGCCTGAGCCCAACCAATGCGGAAACCCCCAACGTTACCGGTTGCGGCCCCACAGGTCAAGCAAAATCTCTCTTTAAACAGCATGATAGCGATCAAGCCTGAATCCAGTTCTGTGACGTTTGCGGCCCGCCAACGTTTTGTTAAGATGCCCCGGACCCCGGCGGGCGGTGCGGAGGAGCGCCGCACGGGCTGTGTCAACGCAGCCACCCGTTCAACCAAGGCGAGTCCACTGGCCACTCAAAGAGAACTGTCGGATTTCTTCGCGGAAGTCGAGCGCCGCGCCTACAAACAGGCGCTGTTCGCGGTGCGGGATGACCACCTCGCGCTCGACATCGTTCAGGACGCCATGCTCAAGCTCACGGAAAAATACGCCGGACGCCCCACCGCCGAGCTGCCGCTGCTGTTCCAGCGCATCATGCAGAACACCATACGGGACTTCTACCGGCGGCAAAAAGTGCGGGCGCTGTGGACGATGCCCGTATCGAGCCTGCTCGGCTCCGACCCGGACAGCGAAGCCGATCCCCTAGAAACTTTGGAGGTCGAGGATGACTCCAAATTCTCTGAGCCACCGGCGGAACAGCTGGAGCGCTCGCAAGTGCTTGCTTTGATTGAAAAAGCGCTCGAAAAGCTACCCGCTCGTCAACGCGAGGCCTTCCTGTTGCGTTATTGGGAGGAACTGGATGTCGCGGCGGCGGCGAAAATAATGGGTTGCTCGGAGGGGAGCGTGAAAACGCACTGCTCGCGGGCAACCCACGCCCTTGCTGCGATACTGAAGAAACAGGGGATACAGCTATGAACCAGCCGGAACACGAACTGGCAAGAAAGATCGTCCAGCACCTCGACTACGGCGTGGATCAACTCAAGCCTGACGTGCGCGAACGGCTGCTCGCCGCCCGCAAGAACGCCTTGTCGAAGTACCGCGAGCAACCCGTGCCGGTGACCGGCCTGGCTTGGGCTGGGCAGGCGGCGGCGCGCCTCACGGAACATCGCTTCTACGGGACGCGCCACCTGGTCGCGATCTCGGCGCTCGTGCTGGCGCTAGTCGGCATTGCCTACTGGCAGAGCATGGGCACGACCAATGCCTACGCGGAAATCGACTCGGACCTGCTGACCGACGAACTGCCGCTCAACGCCTATCTCGACAAGGGCTTCGATTCATGGCTAAAGCGTTCGTCGCGCTGATCGTCTGGCTATGTCTCTCGTTCCCGGCAGGCGCAGCGCAAGTCAAGGCGGACACTAAGAAGCCAGTCCGGCCCGAGTGGTCGGAATTGAAGCCCGCGCACCAGAAGATCCTCGCCCCCCTCGCCACGGAGTGGGAGAGCATGGACGCAACGCGCCGCAAGAAATGGGTTGCCATAGCCGAGCGCTACCCGAAGATGAAGCCGCAGGAGCAGCAGCGCCTGCAAAAGAACATGGCTGCCTGGGCCAAGCTGACGCCGGAAGAACGCCGTGCGGCGCGCGCAAAGTACCAGACGATGAAGAAGCTGCCCCCGGAGAAGCGCAAAGAAGTAACCGCTCAATGGCAGCGGTATCAACAGTCGCTCGCGGCCCATCCTGAGCTGTCCCCGTCGGACCCATCGGCACCGCCGGAGCCGCCCGCCGAAGCGCCGGCGTCACAGTAGCCCCGCGCCCCCTGTCCGAATCGATACGCCCTCCTGACGACAACGGGGCGCGGCCGGCGGGCCTTGCGCGCCGCGCTCTGGCCCTGGTCTACGAAGGGTTGCTGCTCACCGCGGTCGTGCTCGCCGGTTCGCTGCCCTTCGTGATGCTCACGCACGCCATCGACCACGACCACGCGCGGCGGTTATTTCAGCTTTACCTCGTCGTGCTGACCGGTAGCTATTTCGCCTGGCAGTGGCGGCGCGGGGGCCGCACGCTGGCGATGAAAACCTGGCGCCTGCGACTGGTTACCCGCGAAGGCGCACCGCTCACCTGGAAACACATCTTCAAGCGATTTCTCGTCGCGCTGCCGGGAACCCTGTTCCTGGGGGTGGGCTTTTTATGGGCGCTGATCGACCGGGAAAAGCTGTTTTTGCACGACCGGCTGGCGGGCACCAAAATCGTGAGGGATGATTCATGAGGGATGAGGGATGAGGAAAAATCAAGCTGGCGTTTGTCGCATCCCCCTCAGCCCTCTCACCCTTATCTTCGCTCTTGCCACCACATCATCCCCATCGCGATGGTGAGGAAAATCAGCGTAGGCGTCAGCGCACTCACGGCAGCCGGCCAGTCGTTGAGCAGGCCCAGGTACGAGAACAATCGGTTCAGGAAGTGGAACACGATCCCGAGCATGATGCCGGCGAAAATCTTGGCGCCCACGCCCGCCTGCCTGCCGTGGAAGTGAGCGAACGGCAGCGCCAGCACCATCATCACCAGCACGGCCAGCGGATAGGTGAGCTTGGTCCATAGCGCGATCTCGTAGCGCAGCGCTTTCTGGCGGTTTTCCTTGAGGTGCTGGGTATAGGACAGCAGATTCCACGCCGACATCTGCTCGGGCTTCACCAGCAGCACGTTGATGAGGTCCGGCTCGAGCACCGACTGCCATCTCATCTCCGCAATCTCCTGCACCGATGTCTTCATGTCCTCGAAGCGGGTCTGGGCAACGTCCCGCAGCAGCCAGCGGCGGTCGCTCTGGTAGGCGCCGTGCTGGGCGTAGCTGATCGAGCGCAGCCGGTACTCGCCGTCGAAATCGTAGATGCGGACGCCCCGCAAGGTGGCGTCCGGCAGCACTTCGACCACGTTGATGAAACTGCTGCCGTCCTTGATCCACAGCCCGGAGCGGAACTCCTGCGCCACCAGCCCGGTGATGGCCTGCGAGCGAACGCGCTGCGCGAGCTGCTCCGCGGGCGGCGCGACGAATTCGCCGATCACGAAGGTAAACGCCCCGAACAGGCAGCCGATCAGGGCGAGCGTGCCCGCAAAGCGCGCGGTGGACACGCCCGACGTTCGCATCACGGTGTATTCCGATCCCGCCACCAGCTGCGCGAGCGCGAACAGGGTGCCGATCAGCGCGGCCACCGGGAACAGCGCGTAAATGTGGTCCGGCACCGACAACAGCACGTAGAGCAAAATGCGGCGCATGGTGTAGACGCCGCGCTCAAGGTCCTTGATCTGCTCGACCAGATCGAAGAACGCGAACAGCATCACCAGCGCGGCAAACACCAACGCGGTCGCCGCGACGATCTCCGTCGTGAGGTAGCGCCTCAGGGTTCTCACCGGGTTCTCACCGCACCAGGCGAAACAACGAGAACACCATGAGGCGGCGATAGAAGAAGGCGAGCAGGATCACCAGCATCACGGCGTGCACGCCCAGCAACCCCGCTGCTATCGATATGCGCGACTGGGTAATGTAAGCCTGGGCGATCGAAAGCAGGTTGCTGTACGCCATATAGATCAGCAACGCCAGGACCAGGTTCATCGAGCGCCCCGCACGCGGATTGACGAAGGAAAGCGGGATTGCCAGCAGCGTCAGGACCAGCGCGCTGGCCGGCAAACCGATGCGCCACGACAGCTCGCCCATATTGGCCGGCGTCGGGTCGCGCAGCAGACCGGGCGTAGTCAGCGCGCGGGTGGTGGGAGCGCGTTGCGCCCGGGTATCGAATCCCTCGACCCGCATTGCGTAGCGCTGAAACTCGTAAATCTTGTAATCCGCCGCGCCCGGCTCGCCCTCGTAGCGCCGCCCATTAAGCAGCACCAGAAAGCGGTCGCCATTCTCCGCGGTCTCCTGGAAACCACGGGCAGCCACCATCACGCCCTGCTTCCCGTGCTGCACGGAACTCACGAACACGTTCGCAACCAGATTTTCGGAGCCCGACACCTCCTCGACGAAATAGACGCGCTGCGCCTGGCGCGACTCGCGGAAAACGCCCGGCGAAACCGCCGAGACATCATCGCGGCTGTCCATCCGGCGCCGCAATTCCTCGCTGTTGGTCACCGCCCAAGGCGATAGCACCAGCGACAGCGTCGCGATGATGATCACGATCGGTGCCGCGAAGGTCAGCACCGGTCGTATCCATTCGGTCAGGCTCATCCCGCACGAGAACCACACCACCATTTCGGAGTCGCGGTAACTGCGCGTAAGCGTCAACAGCACTGCGATGAAGAGCGTAAGGGAGAACAGCACCGGCAGATAATTGATGATCGCGAAACCCATCAGCGCGGCGACGCCGGTGGTCGTGATGGCGCCACTGGCCGCCTGTCCAAGCAGGCGCACCAGCAGCATGGTAATGACGATGCCGAGCAGTACGAGAAACGTTGCGACCGCGGCGGTCGCCAACTCGCGCAACAGTGCGTTGCGGAAGATCATTTACTCAGAGTCTGAAGTGAGAATCCACTTTGACTTTTCGTCAAGAATGCGCAAATAATCAGCGATATAACCCTACAGGGAGCGTACAGTGGAATTTAGCATAAAAAGCGGCGCGCCGCAGGCGAGCCGCAACGGTTGTCTGGTCGCCGGCGTGTTCGAGCCACGCAAGCTCTCCGCCACCGCAGCCAGCCTCGACCAGGCTGCGAAGGGATACCTCACCGACGTCGTGCGCCGCGGCGACATGCAGGGCAAGGCGGGCACGACGCTGCTGCTGCACAATGTGCCCGGCGTCTCCGTCGGGCGAGTGTTGCTGGTGGGATTGGGGCGTGAAGCCGGTTTTCACGAGAAGCAATACCGCGAGGCGGTCGCGGCGGCAATCCGCACGCTCAACGCGACTGGCGCAGAGGAAGCCACGCTGCACCTCACCGAGCTGGCAGTCGCCCGGCGCGATGCCGCCTGGAAAGTCGCTCACGCAGTGACGGTGGCGCGCGAAGGCAGCTACCGCTTCACCCGGATGAAAAGCCAGGAGGAGAGCGCCCAGCCCGCGTTGCGCAGGCTGATCCTGAGCGTGGACCGCGCTGCGGAGAAGCGCGCCGCCGCCGGACTCGCTCAAGGACTTGCCGTGGCCCACGGCATGAGCCTCGCGAAGGACCTCGGCAACCTGCCGCCCAACGTCTGCACGCCGGGCTATCTCGCCGACCAGGCGCGTGAACTGGCGAAGCGCTATCGCATGAAGGTGACCGTGCTTGAGCGCACGGACATGGAAAAGCTCGGCATGAACACGCTGCTGTCAGTCGCGCAGGGCAGCGCCCAGCCGCCCAAGTTCATCGTCCTCGAGCACCGCGGCGGGCCGAAGAAGATGAAGCCGGTCGCGCTGGTCGGCAAAGGCGTCACTTTCGACACCGGCGGCATCTCGCTGAAGCCCGCGGCCGAGATGGACGAAATGAAATTCGACATGTGCGGCGCTGCCAGCGTGCTGGGCACGATGAAGGCCGTGGGAGAACTGAAGCTGCCGGTCAACGTGGTGGGAGTGATCCCGACAACGGAGAACATGCCCGGCGGCCGCGCCACCCGCCCCGGCGACATCGTCAAGAGCCTGTCCGGACAGACTGTCGAAATTCTCAATACCGACGCCGAGGGCCGGCTGATTCTGTGCGACGCGCTCACCTATGTCGAGCGCTTCCAGCCTGCCGCGGTGATCGATATCGCCACGCTCACCGGCGCCTGCGTGATCGCGCTCGGCCATGTTGCGTCTGGATTGTTTGCCAACGACGGCGCGCTCGCGCGCGAAGTGACTGCCGCGGCCGACTCCGCCTACGACCGGGTATGGCACATGCCGCTGTGGGACGACTATCAGGAGCAGTTGAAGAGCAACTTCGCCGACTTCGCCAACATCGGCGGACGGCCCGCCGGCGCGGTGACCGCGGCGTGTTTCCTTGCGCGCTTTACCAAGAAATTCAAATGGGCGCACCTGGATATCGCCGGAACCGCCTGGAAGAGCGGGAGGGAAAAGGGCGCAACCGGCCGCCCGGTACCATTGCTGACGCAATTCCTCGTCAATCGCGCCGGCAGAAAATAATAGCCGCGAAGATGACTCAGATCGATTTCTACACCCACGTCGGGGACAAGCTGCGCACCGCCTGCCAGCTCTCGGCCAAGGCATTCGCGCACGGGCTGAAGGTCACCGTCTTCTGCCCCGACCCCGATACCGCTCAGCGCCTCGACCGGCTGCTGTGGACGACACCACCCACCGGCT
>Ga0137409_10005980_pt1 | contig 12652 bp, 14 predicted proteins | sample CZODoug1_16funga_FD_122059 | JGI IMG/M metagenome (GOLD analysis project Ga0137409, IMG submission 122059) | Vadose zone soil fungal communities from Angelo Coast Range Reserve, California, USA - CZODoug1_16fungal (Hybrid Assembly) | ecosystem: Environmental > Terrestrial > Soil > Vadose zone...
CGAGGTCTACGACCAGCCGGTGAACCGATTTGTCGCGGGTTTTCTCGGTTCACCCACCATGAATTTCCTCGAAGGCAGCCTGGTGCAGGAGGACGCGCGCCTGCACTGGCGTTCTGCGGGGCTGTCGCTGGACGTGACCAACTACGGGTTTGCCAAGCCTCCACAATCTGGCGCCAAGGCAGTGCTTGGCCTGCGGCCGGAGCACATCGCGCTGGTCGCCCCGGACCAGCCTGCCGACGGCCGCGCCACTGTGTCACTGGGCGAGCCGATGGGCGCCAATGTTGTGCTGTGGCTGGAAATGAACGGCCAGCCGATCGCGGTCGACACTGAAAGCCACACGCCGCACCGGCGCGGCGACGCGCTTGGCGTACGTGCCGACGCGCGGCGCGTGTCGCTGTTCGACGTGGATGGCGGCCAGCGCCTGTGAGCTGAAGCCGAGGCACGAGGAGCAGGTCTTCGATGGTCATCCAGATCGGCATCATCGGCGCCGGCAACATCTTCGGCGCCTATCTGAATACGCTGCGCAAGGAGCGCAAGGTCCACATCGTCGGCATCGCCGACGCGCAGCCTGCTGTGGCCCAAGCCCGCGCCGCGGAATTCGGTCTGACAGCGATGAGTGTCGAAGAGTTGCTCGCGGGTCCCGCGCAGATCGTGCTCAACATCACGCCACCGTCTGCGCATCACGCTGTCGGCATGGCGGCGCTGAACGCGGGCAAACACCTGTTCACCGAGAAGCCCCTGGCAGCGACCTTCGCGCAGGGCCAGGAGCTGGTCGCGCTGGCAGCAGCAAAAAAACTGCGCCTGGGCTGCGCGCCCGATACCGTGCTCGGTGCCGGCAGCCAGGCGGTGCGGGCGTTGGTCGATACGGGTGCGGTCGGACGCATCGTCGGCGGCAGCGCGCAGTTCATGAATCACGGGCCGGATCACTGGCACCCGAACCCGGACTTCTTCTATCGTCACGGAGCCGGGTCGCTGCACGACATGGGGCCGTACTACATAAGTCATCTTGTGCATCACCTCGGCCCGGTGGCTGAGCTCAACGCGACCGCCCGCATGACCTGGAGCGAACGCATCATCCCGCGCGGTCCCAATGCCGGGCGCAGCATCAAGGTCGAGGTGCCGACCACGGTCGTGTCGCAACTGCGCTTTGTGGCGGGAGCCGAAGTTTCACTGACGGTGAGCTTCGACGTCTGGAAACATCTTCACACTCCGATCGAGTTGTACGGCGAAAATGGCACCATCCTCAGCCACGACCCCAACAAGTTCGGCGGCAGAGTGCGCTGGTCGCAACAGGACGGCGACTGGCAGACGGTGCGCGAGCGCCGCCCGTACACCACCAACTCCCGCGGCATCGGCCTGCTGGACATGGCGTTCGCCGTCGGGCAGGGCCGGCCGCATCGCTGCAACGAAGCGCTGGCGCTGCACGTGCTCGAAGTCATGGACAAGTCGCTCGAATCGGCCGCGCACGGCCGCGCGCTGGCGCTCACCACCACCTGCGAACGGCCGGTTGCGCTGACGGCACGCCTGACCTGACTTCGGCGTCATTGATCCAGACTTTCCGGCACAAGGAACCCGAGATGAGACTGTCTGTCCAGATCTACAGCCTGCGCAATGCGGGCGACTTCGACACGCAGCTGAAACTGGCGCGCGAGGCCGGCTTCGACTGGATCGAAAGCGTCGCCACGCATGGCCTGACTCCAGCGAAATTTGCGCAGACGCTGGCCGATCATGGCCTGAAGCTGTCGTCGATGCACGCAAGCCTGGAACTGCTCGAAGCAAAACCCGAGCTGGTGGTCGATGCTTGCAAGGCCACCGACTGTCAACTCGTCGTCATGCCCTGGCTGCCGCGCGGTGAGATCTCGGCCACCGGCGCCGGTTGGGCTGCGATGGGAGATCGTCTGGCTGGCATCGGCGCGTCGTTGGCCAAGCAGTCGCTGCGCTTCGCCTACCACAATCACGACTTCGAGTTCCTACGCTACAACGGGCGGATGGCAATCGAGTGGCTGTTCGATGCGGCACCGGGCGCGCAACTCGGTTGGGAGGCCGATCTCGGATGGGTGCGCCGCGCCGGCGAGGACCCGATGCACTGGATCCGGCGCTACGCCGACCGGCTGGTGGCGGTGCACGCGAAGGACATCGCTCCCGACGGCCCGCGCCGCGGCGAAGACGGATGGTGCGCGCTCGGCCAGGGCATCGTTGGCTGGGACACGCTGCTGCCGGCACTGCGCGGGCACTGCGAGCTATTCATCTTCGAGCACGATAACCCGAGCGAATACCTCAAGACACTCAAAACCAGCCTGCAGTTGATGCGCTCGACCTTGAACTGAGCTCGAGCCTGTGGCATTTGGGCGCACCCCTTTATTCAGCATGAGTTAGAGGTCCTCTTTTCGGCAAGTCCTTGTCCTCTAGGAGATGTTATGAGAATCGCTTCGATTGTTGCCTCTCTACTTCTTGTCTCTGGGTACTCGTACGCGGCCGAGGTCAGAGACTGGCACGACCTCGAAAAAGTCCACAAACACATCGAGGAGGCGATTCGAGAAATGGAGCGTGCGCGCGCCGCCAATCACTATGACATGCAAGGCCATGGCGAGAAGGCCGAGCAGCTATTGCGCGAAGCCAGAAAGGAACTTCGCGAAGCGGTGGCAGCAGCGAAGCAGCACTGACCACCGCGCTAATAGGTGCGCTGACCGCGGCAAATGCCGCTTTCGATCCACCACGCTGATCATCGGAGGAACAAAATGGTCGCCCCGAATCCAGGTCGCAACATCATGCAACATGCTGTCGAGGACGCGCTGGGCTCCCACTGGCGGCTGCTCCTGTTCCAGGGCGTGATCATGGTGCTCCTTGGTGTCCTCGCTTTCGCCGCGCCGGTCGCCGCGACCATCGCGGTCGACATCTTCATGGGTTCGCTCTTCTTGATCAGCGGCGTCGTCGGCCTGGTGGCCGTATTCTCGGCAAAAGATATCCCAGCCTTTCTGTGGAGCCTCATCACGGCCGCCCTGTCGGTCGCTGCCGGCGCCTTGCTGATATGGAAGCCGATCGCAGGCGCACTCACGCTCACGCTTTTGCTGACCGCCCTTTTCATCACCGAGGGCGTTTTTCAGATCGTGGCGTCGATCGCGTACCGCCACCTAAAAGGCGGCATTTGGAGTTGGATGCTGGTGAGCGGCGTCGCGGACTTGGCGCTGGCCGCTGTGATCATCCTCGGCTGGCCTATGACCGCCGCCTGGACATTGGGCATTCTGGTTGCAATCAATCTGATCACGTCCGGTTGGGCGATCGTGATGGCAGCATTTGCCGGGCGCGCTCTTGCCCGCGCTGCCGGCGCTCCCGCACCAGCGGCGGCTCACTGACGGAAGCGGCCTCCGAATGGAGTGCGCACCAACGCCGCGCATACAAAGCGAGTAGGACTGGATACCTCTGCCCAGCTCCCTCCCGCTCTAGCGGCCCGTCCGAGGCAACCCTCTCCTGCACATACTTGCGCAGGCGATGAAGCGCAAGTGTGCCTTCGCGGGCGCTCGGCCTCGAGTGTGAGGCGGGTTGGAATCGCCTCGATCCGTTCGCGCACGGGGCTCTCCAGCTCGTCGATGGCGAGGTAAGCCGGGAAGAACTTCACATCGGTGCAATCCCATTGCGCCTTGTCCGCCGAGGCGCGCCACGTCGGCCGGCGTCAGGCCGCAGCGAAAGGAGCGATGACCGAGTTCTGCCATTCCTGGATCATCAATCGCGACTACGCTGGCGAAGATCCCGACGGCGACGACCAAGCTACCTTCAATGTCTTCTTCCGCTCCGGCAGCGCCGTGCGTCACGTCTGGGGCGATGAGATGAGCCTGCAAACGGCAGATCCCGGCCAGGATCCACGGGGTGCCCCCGACCTGATGCCGCTGTGGACGGTACTCGACATGACCCCTGGCGGACGCGGCACGGATTGGTACCCGAGACTGGAGTACGGTATCCCGCCCGTGGCGCGCGTTTTGCGCACTCAGCCCCGATGACTGCTGTTTGAGTAACGGTCCGACGAGGCCAGCCGCAAGATCAGCGGTCTGGCGACGGGAGACGCGCGTCGCGGTTTCGGTGCCTGGTTTGCAGGCGAGGACCGGTTCTTGAGTGACACGCGTGCTGCTTTGGATGGTCTGCGGCTCATGCGAGCGCCGGCTCGTTGCCGACCCACCGGTCGATGCCGAGATGGGAGGATCTTGGGAGCGCTCATCTGAAACCCCCAAGGTCCTCAAGTAGGACTTGAATCGGGACGTGGGACGTAACCGCCTCCACTTGTGCGAAGCCGCCATCCGCAAACACCTCCGTTCCCGTGACGTAGCTGATGTCGTCGGAAGCGAGAAACAGCACGGCCTTGGCGATCTCGTCACCTGTACCCAAACCGGCCGAGTGGGACACTGTTGGAAATCATCTTCAGGCGTTGGTGGTCTGTATCCGAGGATGCCAGCAAGTCACTCAATCCTGGCGTGTCGATCGAGCCTGGACTGACCGCGTTCACGCCAGCATTGGCGAACACGACATCGTGCCTGCGCTTCTCGCGCCTGATGTGCGCCTAGAGGCGATCGAGATCGCCAAGGTTCGACAGTGTCCTCGCACACCGGTCACATTCCGTTCGATCTCCTTTATCGCCGCGGCCAACTCCAAGTCACGGCGCGCGGTGATGAGTACGGTTTTTCCTTCAAGCTTGCCCATGTATTTCTCCTGGCGAATTTGTCGCGCTGTCGACGACGCAATTCGGTGAACCTACGTGGCCCCTGAGATGAGGCCACGGTCCAGAAAATGACCTCTTCGAATTTCGCGCAGCAGCGAATTTGTAACAGTACTTGAAATGTGCAATTTGCACATTTAATCTACGTCCGGTGCGCGTTTGAAGTCGCCCAGCGGCCAGGGGCAGCCTCGCGACTGAAGAGGCCTCATTCAATCGCGCCACCCACTTGAATTGGAAGGAGAAGATCATGTCTTTGCGTTTGCCCGATTCCTCGCACTCTCTAGCGGGGCTGGTGAAAGTTTTCCTCTTAGCCTTCTTGCTGGCGGGCTGCGGCGGCGGTGGCTCAACCAACCCAGCCGTCAAGAGCTTTTTTGTGGCCGGTCCGATCAAGGGCTTCGGTTCGGTCATCGTTAACGGCACCCGCTTCGACGCCTCGGCCGCGACCGTCGCCAATGACGACGATGACGCGCAAAGCGAAAGCGACTTGAAGCTCGGCATGATGGCGGAGATCCAGTCGGGGCAGATCACGGCCGACAGCACCGGCTCGCATGCTGCCGCAACCGATATTCACTTTCGCAGTGCGATCGTCGGTCCGGTCGGCTCGGTCGATACCATGGCCAAGACATTGGTTGTCCTGGGACAAACGGTCGACATCACCCCAACCACCGTGTTCGACGAGCGTCTCGCGTCGGGCCTGGGGGGCATCGCCAAGGGCGATGTGGTCGAGGTGTACGGGATGCTTGACGCTGCCAGTGGCCACTATCTGGCCACTCGCATCGAACCGAAGGCGAACGCGGCGTTTTACAAACTGCGCGGCGCGGTAAGCAAGCTCGACACGATGGCGCACACCTTCCAGATCGGCAGTGAATTAATTTCCTACGCCGGACTCGCCGCCAACCAGGTCCCGGCAGATCTGGCCAACGGGGTGCTGGTGGTTGTGAAGCTGCAAACCGCGCAGATGAACGGTGCCTGGGTGGCCACCAAGTTGAAGGATGCCGCGCCTCATCTGGCGGACCAGGAACAAACGGAACTCGAAGGTGTGATCACCGATTTCACGTCCGCAACAAAGTTCAGCGTTGATGGCACTGCGGTCGACGCGACCAATGCCAAGTTTCCGGACGGAACTGACGGCATCGTCCTCGGTGCCCGGGTTGAGGTGGAAGGCAGTGCCAACGCCGGCGTGATCGTCGCGACCAAGGTCTCGATTGAGAGTGAGAGCAAGGACATGCTCACCGGGTTCGAGTTGCACGGCACGATTTCCATGCTTGATACCACCGCCAAGACATTCCTGTTGCGCGGTGTGACGGTGAGCTATGGCGGCTCCGCGGTGGTGTTCAAGAACGGCATGGAGAGCGACCTGGCAGCAGGCCGCAAGGTCGAAGTCAAAGGAAGCCTGTCGACCGACGGGACCAAGCTTGACGCCACGACCATTGTCTTTGAGAGCTAAAAAGGGACGCGGCGACGAATTCTCAGGGATCCGCCGTCGCGTACCGCAATCGGGCTGATTTGCGTTGCGGCCTCGCGTTGGCCCTCCGCTCCAAGAGGCTGCATCGCTTAGGCGATGCAGCCTCTTAAATTGCATCGATGACGACCTCCTTACGGCGCACCGCCAAAGCCGGCGGGTCGAAGCAAGCGACAACAAGAACGGGAGCCGCTCCAGACGACGACGCATCCCTGCTGACGGCAGCGCAATCGCTGCTTGAGCCATTGGTGCAACTCCTGGTTGCACGCGGGATGCCGTTTGCCACAGTCGAGGAGTTGTTGAAGAGGGTTTTTGTGAATGCGGCCCGACGAGTATCCACAACGACGGCAACTCCGCGCAGGGTAAGCCGTATCAGCACCGTGACCGGGTTGCATCGGCGCGAAGTCTCGCGGCTCTTGCGTGCCAGAGGCCCGGCGATGCCGACGCGCCGCTCCCCGGCCACCCAAGTATTTACGCGTTGGGTGGCGGAGCCTTCCCTGAAAGACGCCAGCGGCCGTCCCATTCCGCTGCCGCGCCGGGGCCCGGCGCCGAGCTTCGAGGAATTGGCGCGGTCAGTCACGCAGGACGTACACCCGCGCAGCCTGCTCGACGAGCTTTGCCGGCTTGGCTTGGCGCGCGTTGAGGATGAGATGGTTCATATCGTGCGCGAGAGGTTCGTCCCCAAGAGTGACAGCGACCGCATGCTCGACTTTCTGGCCAGCAATGTCGGTGATCACCTTCGAGCCGCGGTAGGCAATGTTCTGTCGGATGCGCCCGAACACCTGGAGCAGGCGGTGTTTGCTGACGAACTCTCACCAGCTTCGGTTGCGGAATTCCGCCAATCAATGCGGAGCCAGTGGCAGGCGCTTCTGACTGCATCGGTACCTCTGCTGCACCGCCTGATTGAGGACGATCGAGCGGCCAGGCGCCCTCAGGACCGTCGAGTGCGCATCGGCATGTACATGTTTTCTGACGCGATGACTGCGCCGACTGGAGCTGCCGTCGCGGATGCCATTGGCGCTACTCCCAAGCCGGCGGGCAAACCGAGCAGGGCTCCATGATGACTGCGCCGCGCAACCCCGACCGGAGTGGGCAGCGAACCGTCAAATGGGTGTGCGCGCTGATGTTCGTCCTGGCCGTCACCGACTGCGGCGTCGATAGCGGTGGCACCGGCGCTCCAACGTCCTCGTTCGCCAGCGGGCCAATCACGGGGTTCGGCTCGGTAATCGTCCATCGTGTTCACTTCGACGATAGCCACGCCCGCGTCGCCGATGCCGATGGCAACTTGCGCAGCCCGGGCGACCTCAGGCTCGGTATGACGACCGAGATCTATGGCTCTGCTGTCGTAACGGTGGCCACCGGGTCCACCAGTATCGCGACGAGCATCATCTTCGCCAGCGCAATCGTCGGTCGCGTCGACAACATTGATAGCGCTGCGGCGACGCTGGTCGTTTTGGGCCAGACGGTCGTCGTGACACCGACAACAGTGTTTGACAACTCTCTAACCGGTGGCCTGGCCGGCCTGTCCATCGGCGATGTGATCGAGGTGTACGCACTCGTTGATGCAGCGAGCGGCAGCTACAGGGCAACGCGCGTCGACCGCAAGACAAGTGTCGCGGCCTATCAGTTGCGCGGCATCGTCAGCAACTTAGACACTGTGGCCAAGACCTTCAAGATCGGCGTTCAACAAATCTCCTACGCCAACCTCCAGGGCAGCGAGGTGCCCAACACGCTGGGCGATGGTCGCTTCGTGCGGGTGCAGCTGCAAATCGTGCCGGCCGGCGGTGTCTGGCTCGCGACGCGCCTGCAGGACAGCGTGCCTGTGCTCCAGAATCAATCCGAGACCCTGCTCGAGGGTCTGATAAGCAAATTCACGTCCAATGCGCAGTTCACCGTCAACGGCATCGACGTCGACGCGAGCCGCGCCAGTTTCCCGACCGGCTCGATTGGTTTGGGACTCGGCGTGCGCGTCGCAATCGAGGGAACGGCAGTCGGCAAGGTGCTCTCTGCAAGCACCGTTCAAATCAGAACCGAGGCAGACGTTGCGACCGAAGGCTTCGAACTGGACGGCGCAATTGCCAGCATTGACACGGTCAACGGGACTTTCGTTCTGTTCGGCTTGACGGTTGCCTACGCGGGAAGCGCGTTTGTCGGCGGGACGATCTCCGATCTGGCGGCAGGCAAAAACATCGAGTTGACCGGCACGCTGTCAACTGATGGTACGCAGCTGCAGGCTGTTCAGATTCGCTTCTTGCCCTGATGACGTTGCAATGCCTCAAGAGCACTGTCCGCATGCGTCGAGAAGTCGATGACTACGAAAAAACCAACCCACGAGAGCGCGGGGCGAGAATACGTGAAGACAGACTTCGATGCCGCAGCGCGTTGTCCCAATATTGCCTTCGCGCCCGCGCCGTCCATCGCAGCGGCAGAGCGCCGGCGCCTCCCATTGCGTCCGTGGCTACCACCTGCGCTGGTCGGCGCCCTGTGTGCTCTCCACCTATTGACCTGGGGCTTTGCCTGTTCACGATCCTTGTGATTACTCGGACACGCTTCTTCATTGCGGTACCGCGTCCGCTTTTGCTCGCCAGTTTTGTAGTCGTTGTAGCAACTCAATTTTTGGTGGCGGCAGCAGTGGCGTCGAACGGCGGCTACTTTCCGAATCCTCTCAAGAAGAGGGAGCACCGCGGTCTGCCGCCGGTTGCGCTTGCGAGCGCGCTGCGATCGGTTTGGGCTTCGCGAACCAATGCGTCTTTGCGCTACGTCGTGATCGATTATCCGCGAATCGGTGGCTTACTCGTACAACAGTTTCAGGGGCGAATTCGAGTTCTTGACGGGCATCTGGACGTCGCGGGCCGAATGGCCGCGGATGGCGACGCCGATGCAGGCTATTTGGTGTTGCTTGAAGCCGTTCCACGTAACGATGACTGGACCCGCATGCCACAAGGCTTGCAACCTGCGAGCGCCGGAGCAGACGCGTCGGGAACGATCCAAATCGCGGGCGAAATCGACGAGGGAATTGCCGCGAATTACTACTGGTTCATGAAGTATCCATCTGATAGCGGACGTCAACCTCCCACTGTGATTCAGCAAAGCCTATGAAGATCCTACTGGTCGACGATCATCCGCTGGTCACTGCCGCCTTCGAAATTCTATTGCTCGACATTGTTCCCGCAGCGCAGGTGCTGACAGCCGCCGACGCCGCTGGCGCCGAACGACTGCTCGACGGCAATCCGGACGCCGACTTGATGCTGCTCGATTTGGTGTTGCCAGGGGCACGCGGAACAAGTCTGCTCGAGATGGTCATCGCACGTGCGCCGCGTCTTCGAATTCTGGTCGTCTCAGGCTTTTGCGATCAAAGAAGTGTCGAACGCGTGCTGCACTTGGGCGCCGCCGGCTTTGTGCCGAAATCGATGGCATGGGACACGCTCGTCGCAGCAATCAAGCTGGTTCTTTCGGGCGGTGTTTACATTCCGACCCATCTGCTCTACGAGAACCGTCGTCAGCGGGAAGCACTTCGGCCGCCAGTGGAAGCGCGCAATGATCTCACGCAACGCCAGGCGGAGGTGCTCGGCCTGCTGGCGCGGGGCGCGCCTCTCAAGACGATTTCTAGTGAGCTGCAGATTTCTGACGGAACCACCAAGTCGCATGTGCGGGCAATCTATCGCGCGTTCGGCGCATCAAACCGAACAGAGGCTCTTTTCGTTGCCCGCCGGCAAGGGTACGAGGTTGGATAGCCTGTTAAGGCTAAGAAAGTGCTTTGTGCCTCCCAAACACGCCAACCGTGTGATGGTCTGCTGAGATCAGCGCAGATCGTCGTCTTGCGTCGATCTCCTCGATCGGGCCGATGCCGGTTGCACGCTAGTGCCCCTGGACATGGGATGTTACGGCCTACACTTGTGCGAAGCCGCCGTCCACAAACAGCTCCGCTCCCGTGACGTAGCTGCTGTCGTCGGACGCGAGAAACAGCACGGCCTTGGCAATCTCGTCAGCTGTACCCAGCCGGCCGAGCGGGACACTGTTGGAGATCATCTTCAGGCGTTGCTGGCCCGTATCCGAGGATGCCAGCAAGTCACTCAGTCCGGGCGTGTCGATCGAGCCTGGACTGACCGCGTTCACGCGAATGCGGCGATCCTTCAAGTCGGTGGTCCAGGTCCGTGCGAACGATCGCACTGCGGCTTTCGAGGCGCTGTAGACACTATTCGACGACAATCCTTTGCTGGCGACGATGGAGGCATTCAGGATGATGGAGGCGCCGTCGGGCAGCAGCGGCAGCGCCTTCTGCACCGTGAAGAGGAGGCCCTTCACGTTGATGTCGAAGATCGAATCGTAGAGCTCTTCGGTGATCTTGCCGAGCGGCGCGTACGTCGCGATGCCGGCATTCGCGAACAGGACGTCAAGCCGGCCCTTCTCCCGCTGGATCTCGGCGAACACTTCGTTCTCGCTGCGGTTACCGTGGATCGGGACGAGATTGCCGCGCGTGCGGTAGTACTCGATCAAAGGCTCCGTCTCGCGGTGGTAGTTGTCGAGCCGCCGCTGAATCGCCTCGTCGGTGTCGTCCGCCCGGCCCTCCAGCTCGGCACGGCGTCGCAGTCGTTCGAAGGCGACCTCGTCGGGAATCTGGAGCGCGAACGCCACGCTGAAGTTCCGCCCGATGTCGTTGAACATCGAGTCGAGCGCCTCCGCCTGCACGGTCGTCCGTGGAAAGCCGTCGAGAACGAAGCCCGACTCGGTGTCGGGCTGCTCGAGCCGGTTGCGGATCAGCTCGATCATCAGGTCGTCGGAGACGAGATCGCCACGGTCGTAGACGTCCTTCACACGCTTGCCGAGCTCGGTGCCCGCGTCCATCTCCGCGCGCAGAATCTCGCCGCTGGCGATGTGAGGAATGCCGTACTCCGCAGAGATCCTCTTCGCCTGCGTGCCTTTGCCGGCCCCTTGCGGGCCGAGGAGCAAAACGTTGAGCGGCACTTATTTGAGGAAGCCCTCGTAATTGCGCATCATCAGCTGCGCCTCGAGCTGCTTCACCGTGTCCAACGCGACGCCGATGATGATCAGGATCGAGGTACCGCCGAAGTAAAAATTGGCCGACGTCTGGCTGATCAGGATCGTCGGCAACGCCGCAACCGCACCGAGGTAGAGCGCGCCGGGGAAGGTCAGGCGGGAGAGGATTCGGTCGAGGTACTCGGCGGTCGGTCGCCCGGGCCTGACGCCGGGAATGAAGCCACCGTATTTCTTCAAATTGTCGGCCTGGTCAACCGGGTTGAAGGTGACCGCCGTGTAGAAGTAGGTGAAGACGATGATGAAGAAGATCTCGCCGACCACATAGGGCCAGCTGTTGGGGCTGAAGAAGGCGGCGAAGTCGAGCGCGGCGGGGGTGTTGAGGAGCTGGCCGACCGTCGGCGGGAAGGCCATGATCGAGGCCGCGAAGATGACCGGGATCACGCCGGCCATGTTCACGCGCAGCGGCAGGTAGGTCTGGCCGCCGCCGCTCATCCGGCGACAGCGTTCCTACCACGAGAACCTCCGCTCCAGCCGGCGTCAAGTTCCGGACGTTCCGAAAAAGTGCGCGCGCCTTTTCGGTATTCCCACAGTTCTTGGCGACACTCATCCGGTAAGTGTGGCGACTGGTCTTGATCAGGAAGCCGTGCGCAACCAAATCGGCCAGGCCCGCCTCAACCCTATCCATCGGAATGTCGCCCCAGTCGACTTGATTGATCGTGAATTCACCATCAAAGAGGTATTTTCGTTGATCGGCTCGGCTCATATCTTCTCTCCTGCTTGGCTAGTTTCCTTGGGCTGTTGCGTATTTCAACCGGATGCCACGATCAGTGGGCCCACAGCTGCAGCAGTTCGAGCTTACCGTCCCGCAAATGGTCAGCGGCGGTCGCCATATCGCCGTGATAAAGGTCGCTGATTTGCTCAAGGAGTCCGGCAATATCTTCCGTCGTCGCGCCCTTTGCGTGGTTCTTGATTTCCGCAAACAGTCGAATGCTGTCCAAAATGACCAGAACTGTGAACACCCTATTTCCGAGAGAAGACAACTTCTGAACAGCGCGAGACGTTGCCCACCAACCCTCCTCTCCGTCAACTTTGCCGGTCCTCTCATACGCTCCGCCCCTGTGCCTGATCAGAAGTCCGTGCTTCAGCAGATCAGCCACACCTGCTTTGACATCAGCGGCGGAGAGATCTCCCCAGTCAATTTCATCCAAGGTAAATGCACCATCGATCACCCATACTTTCCGCATGCCATTGTTCATCTCACTCTCCAGTTTGTTGACCTTCAGTTCTTTGTCACTCGCGCCAGTGCTGCGTGGCGTATTTCAACCGGATGCCACGACACCCTTTTGTGCCGAGCGCCTTAATCTGCTGCGGATCAAAGCCCTGAGACCGGAGCGTCTGGTTGAACGTGGCCTGGGTGCCCGGCGTCTCGCCGCGGGATTTTGCGAACGCCGACCATGAGGCAAACAGGTCGGCGGTTCTTCCCGTGA
>Ga0137409_10005982_pt1 | contig 12651 bp, 6 predicted proteins | sample CZODoug1_16funga_FD_122059 | JGI IMG/M metagenome (GOLD analysis project Ga0137409, IMG submission 122059) | Vadose zone soil fungal communities from Angelo Coast Range Reserve, California, USA - CZODoug1_16fungal (Hybrid Assembly) | ecosystem: Environmental > Terrestrial > Soil > Vadose zone...
GCAAGGTGCTTATCAATGTCCGCTTCCGTGTGCTGCACCGAAATCGTCCACTGCTCGTCCCACCAATAAGGCTGCGCCAGCACGCCGCGATTCACCATCGCAAACCAATAGTGCCGCCACAAATCCACGTCAATCTTCGTCCAATCGCGATAATTGCGAATTTCCTGCGGATATAACATCAACGCACCGTTAACACCCGCGCTGGCCACATACGCAGTGAGCCCGCTCTTCGCAACAATCGTGCGATATCCTTCCGTCAGTTTTTTGCTGAGTTTTTCCACGTGCGCATACGCATCGCGCGTCAACACTTCGCGGAACGTCGCCAGCCCCGCCGCCATCGCCACGCGATTCGTGTTGTACGTTCCGCCGTGAAACACTTTGTGGTCCGCAATCAGGTTCATCACTTTGCGGCTCGCACCAAACGCGCCCAGCGGCAAACCGCCGCCGATCGACTTCGCCAAGCAAATCATGTCCGGCTTCACACTGAAATAATCGCTCGCGCCGCCCCATGCCAGCTTCGCGCCGGTTTTCACTTCATCAAAAATCAGCAGTGCGCCGTTAGCATCGCAAATCTTCCGTAGCCCATCCAGAAATCCCGGCTGTGGAATGCACAAACCCACGTTCATCAAAATCGGCTCAAGAATAATCGCCGCAATCTGTCCGGGATATTGCTTGAACCGATTCTCCACGCTGACCAAATTGTTGAAACTCGCGATCAGAACGTTGTCGACCGCGGCCTTTGGCACGCCTCCGCCGCCTGGCACGGAGTTCGGCGCGTTCTCATCGCCATACTCCGTGTCTTTGGGCTTCACGCTCACCAGCGCCGTGTCATGCAATCCGTGATACGACCCTTCAAACTTCACAATCTTGTCGCGACCCGTCGCCGCACGCGCAATCCGGCACGCGTGCATCGTCACTTCCGTTCCGCTCGAACCGAACCGCACCATCTCCACCGGATACCGCTTGCAAATCTCTTCTGCAAGCTCCCATTCCTGATCGTGCGGCATGCCAAACGTCGTTCCCAAATCCAGCTGCTCTTTCACGGCCTTTACTACCGCTGGGTGGCAATGCCCCGCCATCAAAGCCCCAAAGCAAAGGTTATGATCTACGTACTCATTTCCATCAACGTCGTGAATTCGGCCAGCTTTTCCATCCTTCACAAAAATCGGATACGGCTCGTAGTGCCGGTAATTGCTTGCCACTCCGAGCGGAATCCGCTCCAAAGCCCGCTTGTGCGCCGCCGCCGACTTCGGCGTCCTTTTTTCGTAGGTCGCAAGTTCCTTTTGCAGTGCTTCGTGCATAACTTCTCTCCAAATCAAGCCTGCCGCATCGCGGCAAACTCTTTCGCGGGTCTCTTCCCCGCCGTCAGTATCCTTCCGAAACTCTTCCCTCAGACGCGCACAAGCGCCCCGACCACGTCGGGGCGCCCGCGAAGATCAGTCTTTGTGTTTCTTGCCTAGAAGTAAAACTTTAAGGCAAATTGCACCAGTCGCGGCTCGCGCGCCCGTTTTACACGACCAAAGTCGGAACCATCGGTGACATTCCCATCCGGCTGGTAAAACTGCGCGTAGTTGAACAGATTGTAAACTTCAGCGCGGAACTGCAACCGGTAGTGCTCGCCGATGTTTGTGTTCTTGAAAACTCCGATATCGGTCTGAAATTCGCCCGGTCCGCAGCAGATCGTCCGCGGTGCGTTACCAATAGTGCCGAGCACCACACCTCCCGGTTCATTCGAGCAAAGAGGGTTATCAATGAGGTTATTGGGGTCCGCAGGATCGATACACCCAGTACTAAATGAGCTCGGATCGAAACCCTGGTTGCCAGGGTTTCGCGGATTAAGCTTTTTGAACGGCGCTAGCAGATTGGGCTGGCCGGAAGTTTCGAAGTCGAAACTGGTATAGAGCTCGTTGTCATCCTGCTGGGTGATGCGGATTGGGAAACCAGTTTGTGTAATCGTCGTTCCGGACATGGACCAGCCATTCAGCGCTTTTCCTGCGAAGCCCTCATACTTCCGGATCGGCAGGTCCCAGTAATAGCTGAATACAAACCGGTGACGGGCATCAAACAACGAAGGTGAACGCCCGATTTTCGGATTGAATGGGTTTACCAGGCTTTCAAACGTGGACGCGTAGTCCAGCGACTTGCCAAACGTATACGCACCGGTGAACTGCAACCCGTGCGAAAACCGCTTTTCGAGGCTGGCCTGCAACGCGTGGTACGAGGAACTTGAAATCGTTCCCTGCTGAAAAATGCTGGAAAAAACTGGAAGACCATCGGCCGGGCAGCCCGCCCCCGTGGACGGTTCGCAGTTCGGCGAAGAAAACGGCCGAAGTCCGACCAGAGTAAGGCCATTGGGTCCAATCGTCGTCCCCGCTGGGAGTAACGTGGTGGCTCCGTACGGCAAATGCAGATCCGCCTTCAGAACCGTTCCAGGATCAATGAAGTAAGAACTGTCGGCGCCAAACTGGGTGCACGTTCCGACGTCAAGATTCGCGTTGAGATCCAGGCAAGTTTGTGGATTCCCGGGATTAAGCTCCTGCGTCGCCAATAATCTATGTCCCTGCCGGCCCACGTAGGCAATTTGGAATACTAGATCCTTCGCAAATTCGCGCTGGATCGACAGATTGTACTGCTCCGCGTATTGGGAGCGGATGTTCGGCGCCGCCTGCCCATAGAGAAGAATCGGCCGAAACATCGCCCAATCCACTGGCTGATTCCTTGGCGGATTCAAGATGCCGTTAAACGGATTCGGGGCGCTCGTTCCGTCTTGATACTGGAACGGGAGATTGAACATCGTATTGAAAATACTCGAACTGCCGCCGAACGGCGGCTCTGCGCTGAACTGCTCCATCACAAGCTGTTCAATCGGATTGTAGAAGATTCCGTAGCCCGCTCGGATGCTGGTCTTCCCAGGGCCGCCGAACAGCTTCCCCAAAGCTCCATCTGTTGCGCTTGGACTCCATGCCAGCCCAATGCGCGGAGCAATCGATTTGTAGTAAGTGGAGGTCAGTCCAACCGGCACTCCCTTGTCGCCCGCCACTACTAACCCCGTGGGAATCACTCCCGCTGCGGCGCAATCATTGCCGAAAGTCGCGAAGAGTGGATCGTTCGGTCCGATCTCGCAAGGGTAGATGGTCGTATTCTGTCCTGGACGATAGGTCTGCACCTTTTTCCCGACGTCGGCGAGGGGCGTATTCAACTCCCACCGGAGGCCATAATTTAGGGTCAAATTGGTTTTCAGCTTCCAGCTATCCTGAGCGAAAAGATAAAAGGATTTCGAGCGAATCGATTCATCCTGCGCCGAACCTTGGATGTAGTTGTCGTTCAGCCCCAGCAGATAATTCGGGAGCAGATTGTCGCTCAGTGGGTCGTTCGGGCTACTGCCGCCATATATGTAGTACGAGCCGTTGATGTTGAAATAGAGCCGCTGGTCAAACTGTTGGGTTCGGAAGTCGCCACCGAATTTGAGGCTGTGATTTCCCATCACTTTTCCGAAGCTGTCCGAAACCTGGTAAGTGTTTCCGCGCTGGGGGAGTTCACCTTCAAAGTTATTCCCAATCGAGAAGCCGCCGGAAATATTTATGTATGGGACGCCTTCGCGGTCGGCACCGAGATTCGGATGAATGCCAAGGTCGGGACTGGTCGGGTCCGCAAAACAATTGGCAGCGGCAACCGTTTTGCAGGAATCCTGCACCAGCGCAGTGTGCTGAGGATGCAGGAACGTGCCTTGCCCTTCGCGGAAGAACGTGAAGCGTGCTTCGTTCACGGAAGTCGTGCCGATCGTCCAGGTGTGCGCAATGTTCACCTGCTGCGTGCGCTCATCAGTCAAATCGCCGAAGCCCGGCAATGTTGCACCACCGGACTGAAAGCGCGCGAAGGGCTTGGCCAGATAATGCTGCGTGAAGTAGTAATAGCCCGTGAGATGCTGGTTCTTCGCAAGCTCATGGTCGATCTTCACCGTAAATTGGTTGCTCCGCTCATGACCCAGCGGTACTCCCTGAAACGTGCCGTCCGGACGATTCGCCAGCGGAACGTACTGGTTCAAAAGATCGAGTGCCGTCTGATCCATGCAGGCTGTCGGAATCTGATTGTCCACGCCGGTCACAGTGTTGGTAAAAATCCCCGGCGCGGTAAGAGCGCCCGCAGAATTGTAAGTTCCACCGTAGTTCGCCCCCGGAGCAATGGCGACTCCACCGGCTGCCGCGACGGCGCTAGCGCAGCCGGGACGCGCATTTAGCGAGTCAGCGAAAAATTGATCGGAAACCGCACCGGCAAACGTCGAACCATCTGAAAAATCACCCGTTCTTTCCTGCGCGGTCGGCACGGTAACGGTATCTGACGAAGTGCCTTTGCGAAGACGATCGCCTTCGTAGGTAACAAAGAAAAAAGTCTTGTCTTTCCTGATCGGGCCGCCCAGTGTCGCGCCAAACTGGTTCTGGAGATAATCGAGCTTGGTTGTGTCGAAGAAACCCCTAGCATTCAAGGCCTTGTTCCGGAAAAACTCATACACGTTGCCGTGAATCTCATTCGTGCCGGATTTCGTCACCACGTTAACCACCGCGCCCGAGTTTCGCCCGTACTCCGCGTCAAAGGTATTCGTTAACACGCGGAACTCTTCGATGCTATCCGGTGACGGCTGAATGGCCGGCAAGTTCGCGAACTGGTCGTTTCCGTCGCCGCCGTTCACCGTGAAGTTGTTGTCGCGCCCACGGCCGCCGTTCACGCTGACTACGCCGGCCCGGTCGCTTCCATAAAGATTGTCGACTCCAAGCTGTGATTGCACACCCGGCTGCAGCTGCAGCAATTGATAAGTATCGCGCTGCGCCAGTGGCAATTCACTGACCGCGCGCGATCCCACCACAGCGCCCATCTGCGTCGAGGTCGTATCCACCAGCGGTGGCGCTCCAGTGACTTCCACCGTTTCAGTTGACCCGCCGACCACCAGCGGAATATCCAGGTTCACAACCTCGTTCAGGTTGACGACAATTCCTTTCCTTAAGTATTTCTTGAACCCGGGATGGTTCACCTGAACCTGATAATTGCCGACGGGAACTTCGAGGAAGATATACTCGCCCGTGGCACTCGCCTGGGTGTCCCGCTGGGTTCCATTGGCTTCGTTCAGCAGCAACACTTTCGCGCCAACCACCGCGCCGCCGCTTGGATCGACGACTGTGCCGCGTATTCTTCCACCAGTGCTCTGCGCATCCGCCGTGACGGCGAAAAACATCGTCACCGCGACCATCGTCGCCATTGCCCAACACAAAATCGCTTTACCTGTTTTTTCGAAGGACGTCATCACTTCACCCCTGTCCTCGAAGGTCTGGATTTAAACCGCTCTTCGAGGTTGCTTGTGCCCCACAAACCTTACTATAATCCTGCAAACTTAGGGGATGGCGGCCAGAGTGTCAAGAAGAAAGAATTTATCGTCAGCATCGGAAACTGTCGACCCTGAACCGCTTCTGCGGATCAGCGAGGTCGCTCGCCGCGTCGGCATCTCTTCCTCCGCTCTGCGCGCTTGGGGGTCGCTCGGCCTCGTCGTTCCGCAACGCACGCGCAGCAAATATCGCCTCTACACCATGGAAGACGTACGCGTACTGCAGCGCGCCATTTTTCTTCGCCGCGCCCGCGGATTGAATCCCGCCGCCATCGTGCACGTTCTGAAACGTCAAGGCGTCGTCTCAGTTCCCGCGGAGAGCGTTCTTTCACCCGGACAGCGATTTCGTCGCCTCCGCCAGAAACGCAAACTTTCGCTCGTGCAGGTCGCGCGCGCCACCGGCGTGTCTGTCGGTTTTCTCAGCGCACTCGAGCGCGGCCAGATGCGGGCCTCCGTCGCAACACTTACGCGTATCGCGCGCTACTACCGCACCAACCTTCTCTCTTTTTTCGACGACTCCAAGAAAAATTCCCGCCTCGTTCCCCCTGCCGAACGCCGCGTCCTCGAAACCACCAAAGGCGTTCGCATGGAACTTCTTGCCTGGGGCAATAAAGCGATGGAGCCGCATCTCTTTCGCATCAAGCCCGGCAGCGGCAGCGGTGAACCCTACACTCACGAAGGCGAAGAATTCCTTCACGTCATTCGCGGCAGATTTGAAATCTGGATTGGCAACGAAGAGCACTATAAGCTCAAACCGGGCGACAGCCTCTACTTCGAAAGCTCCACGCCGCACCGCTGGCGCAATCCTGGCTCTTCGGAATCCTGGCTGCTCTGGATCAACACGCCGCCAACGTTTTAATGCCCTCCGGGCAGGAAGTAAACGTTCTTCATGGGAGTTCCAATGATCCGCGGGCCCGCACTGTTTTGTTTCACCCTCGTCTCTCTGTTTGCGGTCTCGTCTCGCGCCCAACAAAAACCCAATTCGCTCGTCATCGTCAACGCGCAGATCGCAGACGGCACCGGCGCTCCTCTCCGCAAAGCAAATCTCCGCATCGCCGGCTCGCGAATCACGAAAATCGGCAACTTCAAGCCTTCAAAAACCGATCAAATCCTCGACGCAAAGGGCCTCGTTCTGGCTCCCGGCTTTATTGATATTCACAATCACTCCACCAGCGGTCTCGAAACCGATCCACTTGCTGAATCGCAGATCGCGCAAGGGATTACTTCACTCATCATCGGCGCCGATGGCGATTCTCCCTGGCCTATCCTTCCTTGGCTTGAAGCGCGCCAAAAAAATCCCGCTTCCGTCAACGTCGCCGTCGTCGCAGGTCACGCGACAATTCGTTCGCTGGTCATGGCCAAGGACTTTCAACGCACTGCGACGCCTGAAGAAATCGACAAGATGGCTACGCTCGCTGCGCACGCCATGCATGAAGGCGCCATCGGCCTCTCCAGCGGCCTCGAGTATTACGTCGCCAGCTACAGCAACACGGATGAAGTCGTCGCTATGGCCGCAGCGGCAGCAAAAAGCGGCGGCTTTTACATGACGCACATTCGTGACGAGGGAAACAAAAGTTTCGAGGCGCTAAAAGAAGAAATCGAAATCGGCAAACGCGCCCATATTCCCATCGAGCACTCGCACATCAAAGTCAGCACTGTGGCCGTCTGGGGCAAAGCGCCGGAATACATCGCCATCATCAATGAAGCCCGCGCTCACGGCGTCGACTTCCTCGCCGACTGCTATCCCTACGAAGCTTGGGCTTCCGGCCTCAAAGTCATCATGCCCGATAAGCAGTACACCAATCCCGCCAGCGCCGAAAAAGCTCTTGCGGATACCGGCGGCCCCGAATCCGTCACCATCACAGAGTTCGCACCGAATCCTTCCTACGTCGGGCACACCATTGCCGACCTCGCCAAGGCCAATAACATTTCCGGCACCGAAATGTACATTCGCATGATCAAGGAAGGTGACGCTGCCAACGCCGAAGCCAGCATCATCGGCCATTCCATGATCGAAGCGGATGTGAAAGCTTTCTATCAGCAGCCGTGGGTTATGGTCGCCAGCGACGGCGGCATCGGCTCAGAACATCCGCGCGGCGCCGGCACCTTCCCACGTGTGCTCGGTCTCTACGTCCGCGAAAAGAAATGGATTACGCTTCCCGAAGCCGTCCGAAAGATGACTGCCCTCCCCGCCAAACGTCTCAACTGGAAAGATCGCGGCACTATTAAAGTTGGAAACTTCGCCGACCTAGTGCTCTTCAATCCCGACACGGTGATCGACCGCTCCACCTTCGAAAAACCTTTCGAACTTCCCCTCGGCATCGAAAAAGTTTTCGTCAACGGCCAGCTCACCTGGGACTCCGGCCATGCCACCGGCGTCAAATCCGGCGCCGTTTTGACCATCTCTGGAAAAATCGTTGGTGCTACAAAATAGCGCCCATTAAAGCGAAAACTTCTTCACCGCCAGCGCAATCGGCAAACCAACGCAAATGACGTGCGTCACAATCCCAATCGCAAGCGCAGTGAAGTTAAACGGGGCTTTTTGAAACGCCGACAGCGGCAGCACAACCTGTTGCATGAATTGCTGCACCACAATTCCGTAGAGAATCCCTGCAACGACTGCGTTCTGTATGAGCCACGGCATCTTCCGGCTCGCCAGATAAAAAACCGTGGTCGCGCCGAATGCAATCACGAAATGCAGAAACAATCCCAACGCAGCTGTGCGCGTTCCCCCTGCGAACGCATCTTTGCCCAATAGTCCGCTCGCCACCGACTGCAAAATACGAACCGGCGGGACATTATTTCTTATCTTGTAGGTCAAAATTGCCGCGGTGATGTCCATCGTCCCGGCAATCAATCCACCCCACAAAATTCCCAAAGCCGAGCTACCCTGCCCCATGAATCTCCTCCCCATCTCCCATTGACTTCTCGAAGGTACGCAAGTAATTTGACGCGCGGCCAATTCAGAATAGTGTTTCCCGGAGCATCTTATGCGCTTTCAACGTCTTGTCGCCTACCTTCTTGTTGCTGCGTTGTGGTTCGCCGCGCCCGCTCTTGCCCAACAAAAACCCGTCGATCCCGCCAAAGCCTTCGAGGGCTTTGACGATTTCGTCAACCAAACTATCAAAGATTGGCACGGCGCCGGCGCCGCCGTCGCCATCGTGCAGGGCGACAAAGTCATTCTCCTCAAAGGCTACGGCTATCGTGACGTGGAAAAAAAGCTGCCCATGACGCCGAAATCGCTCTGCGCCATCGCCAGCATCACAAAATCCTTCACCGTCACCGACCTGGGCATGCTCATGGACGAAGGCAAAGGCGGTTGGGATCTCCCCGTCCGCTCCGTCTTTCCCGCATTTAAGCTTTACGATCCCGTCCTCACCGAACAAATGACCGTCCGCGATCTGGTCACGCATCGTTCCGGCCTTCCGCGCCACGACATGGTTTGGTATAGCTCCGATTTTTCCCGTGACGATCTTATTCGCCGCCTGCAATATCTCGAACCCAACAAACCTCTTCGCTTGACCTTCCAATACAACAACCTGATGTTCATGACCGCAGGCTACGTCGCAGGCCTTCTCGACAACAAGAAATGGGAAGACTCTCTTCGCGCGCGCGTTCTCGCGCCGCTCGGCATGAACACCACAACTTTTTCGTTGAAAGAATTACAGGCCAGTCCCGACTTCGCTTTGCCATATCAAAAAGGTCACGACCTGAAAGCCGAACTAAAACGCATGCCCTTCGAAGCCACTTGTCCGGACACTTGCGCTCTCGGCCCCGCCGGCGAACTCAACTCCAACGCGGAAGACATGAGCCACTATCTTCTCTTCCATTTGAACAAGGGCGCGTATAACGGCCAGCAACTCCTCTCCGAAAATAATTCTTCGCAGATGCAAACGCCGCAAATGGCCATCTCCGGCACGCCGGACTATCCTGAACTCGGCGAAAACAGTTACGGCATGGGCTTCTTCCTCTCAACCTATCGCGGCCACAAGCGCATCGAACACGGCGGCAATCTTGATGGCTTCAGTTCCATCTTCACGTTCCTTCCCAACGAAAAAATCGGCGTTGTCGTCCTGACGAATCTCGACGGCTCCCCGCTGCCCGACGTCATCGCGTTCAACGCCATCGATCGGCTTCTCGGCGCCGAGCAAATCCCGTGGAGCAAGCGCTTTCTCGATTCAGAAACCGCCGGCCGCCAATCCGAAGCCGACGCCAAATCCAAAAGCTACGACCTTCGTAAGAAAGACACTCACCTCTCCCACGACATCAAAGAATATGTCGGCGATTACGAACATCCTGGCTACGGAATCGTATCCGTTAGAGGCGTTTCAGTACTGGAACGGTGTTGTTGATCATCCGTGGATAATCGGTGACTTCGTCTGGACCGCATTCGACTATATCGGCGAAGCGAGCATTGGTTGGCGTGGTTATCTGCAGGAACAGAATTTCTATCCCTGGAATCTGGCCTACTGCGGTGATATAGACATCTGCGGATGGAAACGGCCCCAGTCGTTCTACCGGGATGTGCTGTGGAAAGACAAACAGTTGTCGATTTTTGTTCAGCCTCCCACACCGTCGTTTCCCGTTAATCCTCACAAGGAAACCTGGAGCAAATGGAACTGGCTCGACGCGGTGGCTGACTGGAATTGGCAGGGTAATGAAAACAAACCAATTGAGGTCAGTGTATATTCCTCCTGTGATCAGGTCGAGTTGTTTCTGAACGGGAAGTCTCTGGGCAAGGCAAAGACTGATCGCTCCAATCAGTATATTGCAAAGTGGAGTGTCCCTTTCCAGCCAGGTGTATTGAGAGCCGTGGGTTATGTTGGAACAGAACAGGTAACCAATGCTGAACTGCGGACGGCATCTGCACCGGTTCAGCTAAAGCTTTCTGCGGATCGAACGACAATTAAATCCGGTGGGCAGGACCTCAGCTATGTCACAGTGCAATTGCTTGACGCCGCTGGAGTTCGCAATCCCAAATCCGAACAGTTGGTCAAATTCGAAATTGAAGGTCCCGGTCAGATTGTCGGCGTAGGCAACGGCAACCCGGTAAGTACAGACAGTTATCAGCAGCCCCAGCGCAAAGCATGGCAAGGCCGAATTCTGGTCGTCGTAAAATCAGGCAAAGAACCCGGCATCATTACTCTTAAAGCATCATCTGCTGGAGTAAAACCTGCGTCAATCACGATCGCAGCGAAAGCGCCGTGACAGCTACATCATTAGTATTGGTATGGAGTCGATACCTGGATAATAGAGAATTATCATAGACAGGCGACAGGTGACGGGAAAAAGAAGAATCCACGTCTTGACTCGTCGCCTGTCACGGCTATTACGAAATCAGTAAAAACATTCGCGCGCCAGCGCGTAGCCGCCTCCTTCCCCATCTTCCTTCACAGGCTCCGGCAAATCTCTGCCCCCCACGGGGTCGCGAGTGCACGGATATACCCCTGCTTTATTTCATTAGCCTTCCAGTCCTTGCGCTGCCACGTTGACCCATCGGTGTATTCCACGCGATTGATAACGACTCTCTGCTGAGGCGGGTTGTCGGATTTCTGCGTTAAAGAACCGACCGTGACGACGTCGCTCGGCCCCGACAAACTAAAGGCCAATAACTCCTTCTGCTTGTCAGGCTTTATAGCGACACCGCAAATAAACTGCCTTCGCGACATGTTCACTGGATCTGCCGAGTTAATGAATTGATACTCCCAAAACAGAATATCAATAATCTTGTTGCTCGCGTTCTGGACTTTGACTCTATATTCAAATCCGTCCACCGGTTTGGATTGCGGCGTACGCGATTCCTGTACGCTCTTCTCGATCGCTGCGGCACGCCCGTCTACGGTTTGTGTGTGAGGGTCGATTACCCATGGAGGATCATTCGCCCTCCTGTTTCGTTCGAAGTTTTTGTCGGCTGATGTCATGGCAGCGGCGGGACCGGTGCCTGCCGGGTCCAGCTTTTGCGCTGGTTGTCGAGTTTTGGACCACTTCAACTCGATGACCGTCACAGGCGAGCCTTCCTGCGGCGGCGGTGGATTTTGACCTGGATTGAAAAGCAATGCGAGAAGCGACAAGACCAATAAAGTTCTCATGGGTTGTCTCCGTTGCCTAACGCTTATAGTCCTAATTCAAACACTCTGCAAGTACTTTTTAAATCAGGCCATGCACCGCCTATCCGAGGCTCGAAAGCAATACTGCGATGAAAAACATGAGCCCTTGCTTTTTGGAAAGATAGAGTCGTATCATCTCGCGACCCCTTATGTTTATGAACCACGTCCAGTGCGCTCCACGACCTGGTCAAAGTGGTTGTGTATCTACGTTATTCTCACGCTAATCGGAGCTTAAAAAAATATGGAAACTTTTCAACGGCCTGCGCTGAAACAGCGCTCCCCCGAATACAAAGACACTGACAAAGCCGCATTGCAGGCCCTTGCCCAGGCATGTCTTAATGTGGAATTGTTTACAATCCCGCTGTACATGACCTCGATGTATTCGATTCAGGGCATGCACCAGATCACAAGTAAGAACAATGATTTCTATCAAGGCAGACTATGGCCCGGCGCTGCGCCGTCGCGTTCCCCTGAAACGTCGCCCAATCCGTCCAACGCCAAAGCATTCAACCATTTCTTCAGCGTCTTCATTGACGAGATGCTGCATCTGGAAATGGCCAGCAACATTGCAAAGGTACTCGGCGTGATGCCGGTCTACAATAGTCCTTTGCTTCAAAACAAAAACTACGGCTGGATTTGTTATGGACCTGAGAACACGGTCATTCCCCACATTCTCGATTTCCAGGATACAATCGCCGGGTATAACGATATCAAAGTGAAGTTGGACGCGCTGACGCTTGAGCAAAACCGGCTGTTCCTTGCCATCGAACAGAATGATCACGACGCAGAGAGTATCATCGACCCCGATAAGAAGGATAATTACTTTCCTTCCGTGCCCTTCGCAAACTGGAAACCCGGAATGTCGGAGGCAGACTTGCCAATGTTTGGCACGATCGGCTGGCTATACAAATGCCTCTGGCAGTACATCGAAATTGAATACACCGACGGTTCTACCTTGTTTCAATACGTCTTTAACCGGGGTTCCCTCGAACGAGACCTTTTCAATGTAAACAGCAGTTACCATAAACCCGAATATCCCAAAATGCCCACCATGGCGTCGGGTGAAGTCAACTCGGGAAACGCAAAGCAGAATGTTCTTAATATGATCAACGCCATCACGGACCAGGGCGAGGGTTCCGGCGTGGCGAAATGGATTCAGCAACTGCGTGG
>Ga0137409_10005985_pt1 | contig 12648 bp, 12 predicted proteins | sample CZODoug1_16funga_FD_122059 | JGI IMG/M metagenome (GOLD analysis project Ga0137409, IMG submission 122059) | Vadose zone soil fungal communities from Angelo Coast Range Reserve, California, USA - CZODoug1_16fungal (Hybrid Assembly) | ecosystem: Environmental > Terrestrial > Soil > Vadose zone...
GGCGCCGATACCGAGCGCCAGCACCGTGACGGCCGCGGCCGCGTAAGAGCGATTGCGGGCGAGAATCCGGAGCGCGAACCGAACGTCGCCGAGAAACCTCATCGCTCGTTGGACGAGCGAATTCTACGATCGTTAGCGATACAGGCCGGTGTTTTTCAGACGCACCAGCTCGTCCGCATCGGCGGGCTTGAAGCCCCTGGCGCGCACGTGATTCACGAACCCGGGCGTGATGCCGTGGTCGCGCAGGCGCACGATCTGCGACAGCGACAGGTCTTTCAGCCCGAGCTCCTTCATGTCGGCGATGTAGTCGGCGCTGACGCCGTGATCCTTGGCGCGCACGACGTCTTCGAGCGCGAGGTTCTTGAATCCCTGCGCCCCGAGATCGCGCACGAAAGCCGATGTCACGCCGTGGTCGTGCAGGCGGATCAGCTCCTCGGTTCCGAGCTTGTCGTATCCGGCAGCCTTCAGGTCCTGCACGAAGGCGGCGCGAACGCCGTGGTCGCGCAGTCGGACGTACTGATCGAGGCCGGTGACGCTGAGGCCGAGCCCGCGGATCTCAGCCACGAACTCCGGCGTGACGCCGTGATCGCGCGCGCGGACGAGATCGTCAATCGCCGTGTTCGCGAAGCCCGCCTTCCTCATCTCCTGGATATACAGCTGCGTGACGCCGTGGTCCCGCAGACGCACGAGCTCGTCGAGGCTCGCCGTCGTATATCCCTCGGCCTTCAGCGCCTTGATGTACTCGGCGGTGACGCCGTGGTCGCGCGTGCGCACGAGGGTCTCGAGGGCGATCGCGCGGAATCCTTCCGCCTTGAGCCCGCGGATGAATTCCATGGTGACGCCGTGGCTTTTCGCCCGCTGAATCTGATCGAGCGTCAGCTTGTCGTAGCCCTCGCTCTTCAGATCGCGGATGTACGTCGGTCCGACGTCGTGCACCGCGAGCTGAAACCGCCGCCAGATCGGCAGATCCTCGGTGTAGCCGAGCGCGCGCATTTCCGCGGTGTATTGGGGCCGCTGGGTGAACGTGAAGAGGCCGGCGCCGCGGCCGTCGCGGAACGCTCCCTCGAAGGCGAGCGTGCCGGCTTCGCGGTGCAGATCGAACTTGATGTTCGTGACCGAGAACTGGTCGTCGTTCGGGGGCAGGCCGGGGAACTCCTCGATGGGGAAGCTCTGGCCCATGTTCCAGTCGCCGCCCCAGCGATCGCCGTTCCATTCCTTCGGCGGGGCGGTCCGGACCTGCAGAAACACCTTCGCGTTGCGAAGCTCAGCCGTCCACGTGCCGCGGACGTCGGTTTGGGCCTGAGCCAGGGCCAAGAGGGTCTGGGCCAGCACCAGCGTAAGAACTGTGAGATATCGCATGCCCCTTGGATGGCGGAACGGGCGGGAGGGTTGTCATGGCTAATGGCTGGGGGCCAATGGCATAGCGCCGATCGGTCACCCTCAACCATCAGCCATGACGGAGAAGGCCTAAACGGCCGCGGCCTCAGCCTCGCGCGTCATGCCAAGCTCGCGGCGCACCCGCTCTTCGATGGTCTTGTAGATCTCGGGGTTGTCCTTGAGGAACTGCTTCGCGTTTTCGCGGCCCTGACCGAGTCGCTCGCCGCCGTAGGCGAACCAGGCGCCGCTCTTTTCGACGATCCGCTTGTCGACGGCAAGGTCGAGCAGATCGCCGGTCTTCGAAATGCCTTCCCCGTACATGACGTCGAACTCGGCCTCGCGGAATGGCGGCGCGACCTTGTTCTTTACGACCTTGACGCGCGTTCGGCCGCCGACCACGACATCGCCGTCCTTGATGCTCGCGATGCGGCGGATGTCCATGCGCACCGACGAGTAGAACTTCAGCGCGCGGCCGCCGGTGGTCGTTTCGGGGTTGCCGAACATGACGCCGATCTTTTCGCGCAGCTGGTTGATGAAGATCAGGCAGCACTTCGACTTCGACACCGCGCCCGTGAGCTTCCGGAGCGCCTGCGACATCAGCCGCGCCTGCAGGCCCATCTGCGCCTCGCCCATCTCGCCTTCGATTTCGGCCCTGGGCACCAGCGCCGCGACCGAGTCGACGACGACCACGTCGACGCCGTTCGAGCGGATGAGCACCTCGACGATCTCGAGCGCCTGCTCGCCGTTGTCCGGCTGCGACACGAGCAGGTTGTCGATGTCGACGCCCAGCTTCTGCGCGTACGCGGCGTCGAGCGCGTGCTCCGCGTCGACGAACGCCGCCATGCCGCCCAGTTTCTGCGCTTCAGCGATCACCTGCAGCGCCAACGTCGTCTTGCCCGACGATTCCGGGCCAAAGATTTCGACGACCCGCCCGCGAGGCACGCCGCCGATTCCGAGAGCGAAATCGATGCTGATGGCGCCCGTGGGGATGAAGTCAATCGGCTGGATGGCGCCCTTCTGGCCCAGGCGCATGATCGAGCCCTTCCCGAACTGCTTTTCGATTTGACCGAAGGCGATCTCCACGGCCTTCTGGCGTTCTCGCTCCTGACGTTCGTCTCTCTCGATCGGCGGCATGGATTCTCCTCTCGGCGGGCCTGAACGGCTCGCCCTACGCTTTCGTAGCGCGGCCCTGGTCAGGGGCTTTTCGCAGCAGCTGCCCTCAGGGTCGCGAAGCCCGGCCATTCTAAAGGCGTGCCGGGCGAAAGTCAAGCGCAATAACGTAAATGCAGCGCTGGAACTAACAACGAATCAGATGGTTACACGCGTGGTCACTTTCGCCTCACAAGCCGTCCGATCGCAGAATCTGCGATGATAGGCCCCTGAATGCCTAGCCCAATTGGCCATGCGCTTGGAGCCGTAGCCGTGGTCTGGGCGGTGGATCTCGTCGAGCGTCGACCCTCGTCCGACCGCCTGATCATCGCGTGCGCGCTCCTGGCGACTACGCCGGACCTCGACCTGCTGTGGCCGGGCTCTCACCGCGCCGCGACGCACAGCGTGACTGCGGTCCTCCTCGTCATGATGATCGCGGCCGCCGTGACAGGGCAGGTCACTCGCTGGCGCACGACGCTGAGATGCGGCGCCGCCTACGCGTCGCACCTGCTGCTCGACTGGCTCGGCGCGGACAGCTTTCCGCCCCGCGGCATCCAGCTGTTGTGGCCTTTCAGCGGCGCGTGGTACATCTCGGACTGGGACCTGTTCCGGCAGACCGCGCGGCAGCACTTTCTGACTCCGGCGATCATCCGCCAGAATGTGCTGGCCGTGTGTCAGGAGCTGGCGATCCTGGTGCCGATCCTCGTCGTGATCTGGTTAGTACGCGTAAAAGCCCTGACCGGACTTTCGACCGAGCTGTCCCGCGGCGACCATGCGGCGCAGTAGCGGGCACGGCCGGTACTTCGGATCGCCGAACCCGTTGTGCAGGACGGTGAGGATCGCCAGGCAGACGTCGAGGCCGATGAAGTCGGCGAGCGTCAGCGGCCCCATCGGGTGGTTCATCCCGAGCTTCATCACCGCGTCGATCGCCTCGGCGGTGCCGACGCCTTCCATCACCGCGAAGATCGCCTCGACGAACTTCTGCCTTCGATAGATTCTCTCTTGGTGTTCTCTTGGCCCGGGCAACTGACGATCGACAAGCTAGGAAGAATGACCAGTCTGCGTTTCATTCAGAGCATTCTCGCGGGTGTCAACCACATCCCGTTCGCAAGTCTCAATAGCAGGGTAATCGTGAGCAGTAATGCTGGAGCCTACTCGGACGAGGTTGCCGAGTATGCGTGGGCCTTGCTCTTATCGGCGGCTAAGCGAGTAGTAGAGCTCCATGTGTCTCTTCGAGAGCAGAAATGGACCCTCAAACGTACTCTCGACGAGGGTAGCGAGATTACCATTCTGAGAGGGAGAATTCTTGGAGTACTTGGATTCGGTGGAATCGGCAGTGTAGTCGGCCGAATCGCTAAAGGATTCGGAATGCAAGTCTATGCTTATTCCAGAAAGAAGCCAGCAGCAAAAAGTGTCAGGTTCTTTAAAGGAGCAAGCGGGCTGACTGAGCTTCTTAAGAAATCCGATGCAGTGGTCCTGGCTCTGCCCCTGACAAGTCAGACCGCGAGGATCATTAATGCGGAACGATTGTCGGTGATGAAGAAAGATGCGATTCTCGTCAATGTTGCGCGTGGAGAGCTTGTTGACGAGAAGGCGATGTACGATCACCTTGTGGCGACTCGGAATTTCCGTTACTCGACGGATGTATGGTGGTACCGTGAATCCCGAGAGTCCCTCAAGACAGACTATCCGTTTCTCTCATTGCCTAATTTCATTGGGACGCCTCACGTCTCGGGTCCATCAGGCCTAGCGACCGGCCGGCCTGTTCAGATAGCTGTAAAGAACACAGTCAGATTTCTGAAAGGACTCCGCCCGCGCAACGTTGTGAACCCAGAAGAGTACAAGACAAGCTACCCGTACTAGTATATGATCGGGATAGGCGGTCAAGAAAGCAGTCGGTTTAGGAGACTAAGAGAAACGTTCCCTCCTGATATTAGTAGGACGACGCGGTCGCCTAGTCTGCTGGACTCTTCCGGTTTCGACAGGACCGCGAGCGGGGCTGAGCCTGATGGCTCTGGAAATATGTGAGCCTCTTGCATCAGTAGTTTCATTGCTGCGAGAATCTCATCGTCTGTGACGCTGAACATTCCCTCGACGTTCTTCTGGCAAGCCTCTAGGGTCAGTTCTCCTACAGATGCTGGAATTAGTCCGTCAGCGATCGACTTTGGCTCCTTGACCGCAACAATCCTCCCGGCGCTCAGGGACGCTTGCATCTTGGCGGCGCCGGCTGGTTCAACTCCGTAGACCCGGGCCGAGGGTCTGAGTGATTTGATGGCGATCGAGATTCCTGATATGAGCCCTCCTCCACCGACAGGAACTATGACTGAATCGAAGTCGTCCAGTTGTTGCGCGATCTCCAGCCCGCAAGTTCCCTGGCCCGCGATAATATCGTGATCGTTGAAAGGAGGTACGAAGGTTGCGCCGGTCTCGGTAGCGATCTCACGAGCCTTTTCTTCTCGATCAGAATGATACTTTCCGAATTTTACAACCTCTGCTCCGTACTCCTGTATGACATCGACCTTCTCCTTGACTGCAGCCTCGGGGACGACGACCGTGCACTGCTTTCCTAGCAAGCGTGAGCTGTAGGCTACAGCGATGCCATGATTGCCTGACGACGCAGCCACTATTTTCCTAGCGGATGTCTGGCTGATCTTGTTGTAGGCTCCGCGAATCTTGAAGACGCGTATCGGTTGGAAGCATTCAAGCTTCAGGTAGACACTTCTACCAAATCTTCGCGAGAGTGCCAGTGATTCGATCAGTGGAGTTCTAGAGGCGACTCCAGAGATTCGCCGGGCCGCGGCCTCGATGTCTGATAGTCTGGGAAGATGGTTGGATGGCATCTATCTCGTCCCCGCGTCTTTTCGGAAGTTCTTTAACCTGTAATGAGTTGATTGACTCGTTTCACGAGATGCTTCCAACCGCCGGAGTTAACAGAGCCTTTGGCCTCCTGGACCTGTTAAGAGCATACAACGGTAAGACTGACGTGGCGACCCTCACAATAGACCTGAGGATTGCTCTTGACGAGCTGCTCCCGATAATCGATACCGCGGAGTACCTTGGTCTCGTGGCTGTTCAGCAAGGAGACATTACTCTAACCGACCTCGGCAAGAAAGCCCTTAGTGGCAAGATACCGGAACGGAAGAAGATAGTTCACGATAGGCTGGTGGGACTTGAGCCATTCTCTGACATCGTTCGAATGGTTCATGAGAAGAAACAGTTGAGCCGATTCGAACTGGCTAGATTCCTAAGCTCAAAGTTCGGCTATACCACGGATCTTCCTACAATTGTCAACGTACTCATAAGCTGGGGCGTGTTTGCTGGACTATTCAGATATGATGGCCAATCCGAGAGCCTACTGCCGAGAGAAGCGTCCTAGCTGATCTTAGAAATGATTCTGTCAGAATAGTCAAACATTGCTGGGTCCCGCTGATTCCTCGGCCTCTCAAGCGTAATCTGCACATCATCAACAATCTTCGCAGGACGATGATTCAGAACTATGACCCTGTCCGCCATGTAGACGGCCTCCTGCACATTGTGCGTCACCATCACTACGCAGTTAGTGGCATAGACTGGGTCTCTCCATATCTCCAACACCTCCTGCCGAAGGTTCTCCGCCGTAAGAGCGTCTAGGCTGGAGAAGGGCTCGTCCATCAACAATACCTCAGGCTGAAGCGCTAGAGCCCGTGCAATCCCCACTCTCTGTTTCATCCCACCGGATAGTTCCTTGGGATAAGCGGTCTCGAACCCTTCCAAGCCCACATCCTGAATGTACTTTTTCGCAATCTTCACCTGCTCGTCCTTCGGGACCGTAGTCGCTTGGAGCGCCATCTCAACATTGCCCAGCACCGTCTTCCACGGTATCAAAGCGAATGTCTGGAAGATTACCCCGATCTTGGGGCTAGGCGCGATAACGGGCTGACCATGAAAGAGAACCTGGCCGGTTGTTGGACTGTCGAGCCCGTCTATTATCCGGAGGAGAGTGCTCTTGCCGCATCCAGAGGGTCCAACGATACATAGGAATTCCTTGTAGACGTTGAAGTTGATGTCGTCGAAGACCGTCGTGCTCTTTCCTTCTCCAGGATAGACTTTGGAGATGTCCTTGATCTCGAGAAGAGGATCGCCAGGCCGGGACACGTTCTTGATGTCAGGAAGAAGCTCACTGGGCTGGCTCAAGAGCTAAGCCTCGAATTTGTATCGATCAGCCCTTCTGAGCAGCCGTCTCCAGACGAGCCTGTTAATCGCCAGGACTGTTGCAGTCATGGCGAGTAGTGCTGCGAAGATCTCCACTGAGGAGAGGAGAACGTTCGGTAGGTTTGAAGCTTCCACTAGGAAGGACCCGAGTCCGGGCACATTTGCCTTCGGGTCAATGTATTCGGAGACTATGAGCGCGTTCCATCCTCCTCCCCAGGCTTGAATGCTGCCGATTAGAATCGCGGGGAAGGCGGCTGGAATCAGGATCTGTTTCATGTATCGTCCTCCGCTGACTCTGTAGGCCTTGGTCGCTTCGGTGATATCGTTTGGAACACTGTTGACCGCTCCGACTATGTTGAAGAGAAGATACCACTGCATGCCCGTCAGGAGAAGAATGATTGAGGCAAAGTTGAGCGTCACTCCGAGGTAGGGAGTGTTCCTGAAGGGATCGACCAGTATTATCACTACGAGGGGAAACAGTGCTGTAGCGGGAATCGACTGTCCGATATCGAAGATGGGAACAAGCCATCGAGAGAACCTCTGGCTTCTTGCAATGAGTATGCCTGCTGCTAGAGTCCAGCCAAGTGCGATTAGGTAGGCTGTGACGAGCCTTGAGAGGGAGAAGAGGGTCAGCCCGACAAGCTGGAAGGCGGTCACGTTGGCCGCTAGTACAGTTAGGGCGTTTAGGATTGACTCGGATCTAGGTGCGACGAGGAGTTCGAGGCCGAACGCGACCAGTCCGAGGAAGATCGCGTAGCTCAATAGTCTTCCCCAGAAGGGTATTCTGCTGATGCGTTCGGGAAACTTCAATCTCTCAGTTGCATGGAGGAGCTTTGTGACTCGCACGACTTCCAGAGCCCTTGTAACGATCGATCTCTGCGACTTGTAGAACGTACGAACCGGTGCTACAATGCGATCTTCGGCCTTCCGGACTCCCTCAGAGACGCCGCTCCTTGGAGTCGCGGTTGTCCTGGGGGCGGCGGTTGATTCGTACTTGTACTTCTCCGCTTTCACCCCTAAGGGTCTCCATACCAGTTGGTCGATCGCGTAAATGATGCCGACTAGAATGATTAGCCCGAAGAGAGCAGAGGCGATGTCTGAATTGCGAGATGCCTGAGCGATGTATGAACCGAGGCCCCCCGCCGAGATTGGCGATCCCCTGAAGGGAACATATTCTTCGATTGGAATCAGATACCAGCCCGATCCCCAAGCCAGTATGCTGGTCCAGATGAGTTCAGGGTAGACCGCCGGGAGCACGATTTGTCGAAGATATCTCACACCATTGAGCCCGTACGCGCGCGATGCTTCTTTGATGTCCGCCGGGATAGCGTTGATCCCTGCTATCACGCCGAATGTAGGGGACCAGGCCATTGCCGTGAAGATCAATATGATCGCAGCGATCTGAAGGCCGAACGGATTAGCATCTGGCCCGCTTCCGAGGAATATCGCAAAGACGATTGGAAGGTATCCCAGCACAGGGACGGACTGGAAAATATCCAGCAAGGGCAAAAGGACGTGTGAGGCTCGATGACTCATCGCCGTCGCAATACCGTAGGATAAGGCGAACGCGAGGGCTAACCCATAGGCGATCGTCATGCGGCCCAGAGTGAAAACCGCAAACAGAGGAAGCTCCGGAGTGAGTCCGTTCTTGATGATCGAATTCAAACCTCCATTCACGACTACCTCGACGAGGAGAAGAAAAATTGCTGTAACAATCACTGCTCCTTCGATGGTTCTGATAATGTGCGGCTTTGACCCTCGGGCCCAGAATCTAGGCTGGCGGAAACTGGGAGAAGAGAGTCTTAGTGGACACATGGAGCCTGATCCACCGTCGTTTCGGAATCGGACGGTCGCACTATGTTATAAAAGGGCAATCCAAGCCGACCGCGCATTTCGTCGATTCTCAGACTCAGAGTTCTAGAGGACCAGGCTGACGGGAGGGATTTGTTTTGCGATTGCGCCGAATTTTTCGTAGCTCTGAGTTCTCAGTGCTACCAAGTCGTTTAGGATTGTTTGCATCTCCAGCTTCTCCCCTAGGTTCCGTAGGTAGTCTATTGTTAGGTCACTGTCGTGGATGAATCCTAGAAGATCCTGCCACGATCGAAGCCGGGATAGTAACCTCGCAGTCTTCTTGGACCGAAATATTTCAGCTAGATATCGGAGTCGTCTGCAGTCCATTCTCAAGAGATGCAGGTCCCGGAGATCGTTGGAGTCCTGGAGGACTAGCGGCAGCCGACTGTTTATCGCCGAGATTAGCTGGTTCGTGGTCTTGTTGAGTCGTTTCTGAAGTTTCGGGTTTGACAGGTCTTTCTCCCCTACTTTCGGTATGGGCTGTTTCTGGAGTGCTAGCGTCCGTCGTCTAGCAGCTTGAAGCTGAGACTCTCGGGTCTCCTTGATTTTCGCAATCTGGTTGTCGATGCTCACCTCGGGTTTGTAGGAGGAAATTTTCGAGATGACAATGTCAAGGTCTCTGACTTTCGCGTTCATCTTCGATGCCTGATCAAGGGATGCGGCAAAGGTTTGGGTTGCCTTTTCTTTACGCATCTTCTTGGGAAGTAATTCGATGCTGAGACTCATTCTGCGTATTGCGATTCGGAGGCTTCGGACGTTTTCTGGATTGGAGTCCTTGAGATACGCTTTGAGTCTCTTCGCCAGGACTTTTCTTGTTCTCGCATACTTTGCCGGGAAGGAAGCTTTCAATTCGGACGCGGCCGGCTAGATGGCGGCGAGGTATCTGTCGATTCTCTGTTGGAGGTCGAGATGGATTTCTGGGACGGGTCTGTTTCCGTCTATCCGTACTAGTCCGTATTTTTTGGCTAGGATGGCGAACTCTCGTGCCATTCTCTGTTGATAGGTCATGAATGTGGAGAAGAGGTCGTCGGACAGGTCCATGTCTGCTCCTGACTCGTAGTAGTCGAGGGAGGGGCTCTTCTGTACTACTCTATGGAAGAGTTCGTTCGGGTCGACGTCAAGATAGAAGACGAGATCAGCTTTGAGAGCGAACCCAAATAGGTCCTCGGACCACTTCGTACGTATTCCTCGTACCGTGCTCCGGGCAATCAGGGTGAAAATGTACCGATCCGCGAGGACAATCTCTCCAGCTTCCAATGCGGGGATAATCTTGTGCTCGAGTTGGTCGGCAAAGTCTGCCGCATAGAATAGGGCAAGCGTCCTCTTCCCTAACGGTAGCATCTGCTTGGCTTGAAGGATGCCTTCTTTGATCAGGTCTGATCGCTTAAGACCCGTGTTCAGGACTCCATGTCCATCTGCCTCCAGTTTCGAAATTATCAGGTCGATCTGAGTGCTTCTCCCAGAGCCGTCAGGACCCTCGATAACTATCAGTCGACCTCTGATGTCGACGTCCTTGAGATAGGGTATCCCCTCGCCATAGAACTCCAGGAGCCTAGCTGGCGCCTTTCGGGTCCGACGGGAAACCATGCTCAAGCTCTGATCACTGGTTGCACAGTCTGTTTCGAGGTTGCTGGGAGAAGTCGAGATACTGCTTCCCTTACTTTCTCTTGCTGCTCTTCTATGTCAAGAGTGCCATCAATGATCGTGAATCCTTCCTGTTCGGCCATGAGTTCGTACTGCTCGATGATTCTGGCTTGGAACATTCTGTAGCTCTCGAAGATGTCGTTGCTCAAGTTTAGGTCCATCCCTGCTTCGTAGAATTTCAGTTTGGGCCTACTGACGAGAATGCGTTTCATCGCAACTTCGATGGGTACTCGGAAGTAGAAGCGAATGTCGGGTGTAGCAGCGAAGTTGTACGCTTTCCTAACCCAATCCGGGGAGCATCCTCGAACAACATCCCTAGCATAGGCCGTGTATGCGTATCTGTCTGCTAGAACGATGTAGCCTCCCCGCAACAAGGGGAGAATATTTCTCTCGTATCGATCAGCAAAATCTGTGGCGTGGAGAAGGCTGAAAGTGGTGGGTGTAAGCAGCCCCTTCTTTTTGCCTTTGGAAGTTATTTCCCTGACGATCTGTGAAGAGTTCCATTCTGTTGTGAAGACTGGTAGTCCTCGGCCCCTGAGCCACCTGTCTAGCAGGTGGAGCTGGGTTGATTTGCCGCTCCCATCTATGCCTTCTACTACGATGAGTTTTCCTGTGATCTGGAACTTCTTTGGAGATCCCGATTTCGGACGTTGCATTTCTTCAAGACTTCTCCACGGACTGGATTTCAGGTGCCAGCCTCGGTGATGTCGCAGGAGTTAGGGAGAATTGTGCCTTGAGTTTGAAGGCGTTCTCGAAATCCTTCAATGTGTTCTTGAAGAGCGCTGTTGGAAAGTCTTGAGTTCCGGGGCTCATTCTGAGCCGAATCTCATGAGCGCCGAGCGTCACTAGTAAGTCCGAACCGGTCTTTTCGAGGATCTCGATTAGCGTTATCATCGATGATATTCTCTTGATCGTATTCTTGGCATCCTTCTCTAGCATGCCCTTGTACTTTGCGTAGAGCCAGTCCGCGCCTCTCAACCCTCGAATCCGGACGAGAGAGAGGGCGAGTAGAAGCTGTTCTGAATGGGTGAGGATGCTATCTCTATTGGCGATGATGTAGAATAGAGTTTCTGGATCATAGAGCGGAAGGCTCTGCGCCTCTTCGATCGCCCGGACAAGGATGAACTGTTCTCGCTGGTTAAGCAGCTCGCGGGATGCGAATGCTTTGATGATTCTCGAAGAGGTCGGGGATAGGGCCGCAGGCTTATCTCTCGTAAGGCGAGGGAGGATAGAATCGACGGACCCTTTCTCGTAGGCGGTTGGATCTTTCAGAAAGGCAGACAGGACCCCATCTCGCAGTCCGTGCGTGCTGACGACGAGATTGAGAATCTTCAGCTTTCTCATCATGAGCTGGAGTACTAGGGAGCCCGCGACGATGGACTTCGCTCTATCCTCTCCGATTACCGGAATGTTTCCGATCTGCTTGGGGCTCATCTTTCGTAAGGTTCGGTGAATCTGCTCGACAGAGTTCATGTCCATTGAATAATTGTGAAGCTTATCGAGCGGATAATCTATGATCATCTGATGGTATCTAGCAATCGCTCTGACGGTCCCCCCCGCACCTACCAGCCCCAGCTTTCCTACTTGCGGGAGTTCCTTTCTGTCAGGTAGCAGTTCGAGAATGCGTTCGTTCATCTTGGTGTAATTTTTCTTTGTGAATCTTCCGTTACCACTCGCGTAAATGTCGGTAAGTCTCAAGCCCCCAAGTGGGGTGGAGAAGACCCTCCTGACTCGAGATTTCTCTGCAATGACCATTTCCAACGTGCCTCCTCCCAAATCAAAGAAGAAACCGGCCGGAACATTGGTCACGGTGTAAGAGCCGGCGAAAGAATAGAGCGCCTCCTCTCTGTCCGAAAGGACTTTGAAGTCGAAACCAGTTTCTCCGCTTACAAGCGCTAGGAATTGGTCTTTGTTTCCGGCTTCTCGGACGGCGCTTGTCGCGACTGGGAGCACTTGTGCTGACGATTCGAATTTGACTGTTTGCTGAAGGAGCTTCAGAGCTTTTAATGTCCGAATGATCGAGTCGTCGTTCAGAAATCCTGTCTTGTCCAAGCCTTCGCCCAGTCTGGCCAGAATAGAATGTTGGGAGTAGGCCGAGAAGGTGTTGTCAATGCGAACGTCGTAGTTGACTAGCTTTAGCGAGTTGTATCCTAGATCGATTACCGATATTTTCACGCTGTCACAGACCTAGAGGCCAAAGGTTCCAGCAATCTAGTTGTCTGGGGATACTTCGTGGCTGTTAAGAGAGTTTCCGAATCTGTTTCGGGGTCAAGAGCCAGCGCAGCTCGCCTGAAGGCTTTGGGACAAATGAAGTGACTCTGATCTTCGCCAAGCCTCCCTTCTTGAGTGAGATGTGACTGTTGCCGTTTCCAGAGACCATCTCGCCGATCATTGTACCCAAGTATGGTTCGTGACCTACAAGCAGAATTTCCGAAT
>Ga0137409_10005986_pt1 | contig 12647 bp, 9 predicted proteins | sample CZODoug1_16funga_FD_122059 | JGI IMG/M metagenome (GOLD analysis project Ga0137409, IMG submission 122059) | Vadose zone soil fungal communities from Angelo Coast Range Reserve, California, USA - CZODoug1_16fungal (Hybrid Assembly) | ecosystem: Environmental > Terrestrial > Soil > Vadose zone...
CAAGAAAGCCCGGGCGGCCGAAAGTCGAGGGCCTCCAGGACCGGCGGCGCGAGGAGATCCTGGCCGTCGCGACCCTGGAGTTCGCGCGCCGCGGCTTTCCCGGCACCGACCTCCAGGTCGTCGCCGACCGCCTCGGCGTCGGCAAGGGCACCGTCTACCGCTACTTCGACTCCAAAGAGGCGCTCTTCCTCGCCGCCGTCGACCGCGGCATGCGCCTGCTCACCGAAAGCTCCGACCGGGCGGCCGCGAAGGGGCGCGACCCCTTCGAGCGCATCATCCTCGCGACGCGGGACTACCTCGAGTTCTTCGACCGCCACCCCGAGCTGGTCGAGCTCATGGTCCAGGAGCGCGCGGAGTTCCGGGACCGGAAGCGGCCGACCTACTTCCTGTACAGCGACGCCAACGTCCGTCCCTGGAGGCGGCTCCTGCAGGGATTGATCGACGAAGGAAAATTGCGGAGGATTCCGCCGAAGCGGATTACCGACGTGTTCAGCAGCGTTCTCTATGGAGCGATTTTCTCGAACTACTTCGAGAGACGGCGCCGCAGCCCGGAGAGCCAGACGGAAGAGATCCTCGACGTGATCTTCCGTGGAATTCTGGGGCCGCGCCTGACCCGGGACCCTCTGAAGAAAGGGGCAACCTTGTGAAGCGGTTGGCGCCGTTCCTGGCTCTCCTCGTGCTTGTCGCGGGCTGCCACAAGGAGGAGGCTCCTCCTCCCATGCAGCGCCCGCCCGCCAAGGTCGTCCCCGGCGTCGCGGTCGCGGAGGACGTCCCCCTTTATCTCGACGAGATCGGACGCTGCGTCGCCCTCGAACACGTCAGCATCCAGCCGCAGGTCTCCGGCCGCATGACCGGGATCCATTTCACGGACGGCGCCGAGCTGAAGAAAGGCGACCTTCTCTTCACGATCGAGGTCCGTCCCTACCAGGCCATGGTCTCGTCCGCCGAAGCCAACCTCGCCCAGGCCCGGGCCGTCGCCGATCTCGCCAAAGTCGAATTCGAGCGCTCCAAGACCCTGCTCGAAAAGAAGGCGCTCGCGCAGCAGGAGTTCGACACCGCCAAGAACGCCGTCTCCGTCGCCGACGCCCGCATCCAGCAGAACCAGGCCGCCCTCGAGATGGCGAAGATCGACCTGGACTACTGCACGATCAAGTCCCCCATCGACGGCCGCGCGGGGCATCGTCTCGTCGACCTCGGCAACGTCGTCGCCGCGAACACCGGCTCGCTGCTCGTCCTCCAGAGGCTCGACCCGATCTACGCCGAGTTCACGGTCACGGAGAACGATCTCCCGTCCGCGCAGAAGTACATCGCGCTGGGCACGCTGCGGGTCGAGGTGCGGCTCCCCGACGACGCCGGCGCGCCCCGCATCGGCGAGCTCACCTTCCTCGACAACGCCGTCGCCGACGGGACGGGCACCGTGCGGCTCCGCGCCACGCTCGAGAACAAGGACCACCGGTTCTGGCCGGGTCAGTTCATCCGCGCGCGGCTGGTGCTGACAACGCTGAAGGGCGCGGTGCTGGTCCCTGCGGAGGCCACGCAGCTGTCCCCGCAGGGTCCCTTCGTCTACGTGATCAAGGCCGACTCGACGGCCGAGCTGAGGCCCGTCACGCTCGGGCAGACCCAGGGTGCGCGCGTCGTCGTCACGAAGGGCCTCGAGCCCGGCGACCGCATCATCGTCCGGGGCCACCTGGGCGTCATGCCCGGCGGCAAGGTGCAGGCGGAGGAGGCGAAGGCCGCCGCCGGGGAGTCGGCCAAGCCATGAACCTCTCCGAACCGTTCATCCGCCGCCCGGTCATGACCGCGGTGCTCACGCTCTCGGTCATGCTTTTCGGCGTCATGTGCTTCCTCCGGCTGCCGGTCAACGACCTGCCGGCGGTCGACTATCCCGTCATCCAGGTCTCGGCCGCGTATCCCGGCGCGAGCCCCGAGACGGTGGCCAACGCCATCGCGACGCCCCTCGAGCGCCAGTTCATGCAGATCAACGGCCTCGAGCTCGTGACCTCGAAGAGCTCCCAGGGCCAGGCCACGTTCACGCTGCAGTTCAGCCTCGACAAGACCATCGACGCCGCCGCGACCGACGTCCAGACCGCGATCTCACAGGCCACCGGCAGCCTCCCCGTCGACCTCCCCTCGCCGCCGACGTATTCCAAGTCCAACCCCAACGACCAGCCGATCCTCTATATCTCGATGACGAGCGACTCGGTCACGCTCGGCCAGCTCTACGACTACGCCAACACGCAGATGGGGCAGCGCATCAGCATCCTCCCCGGCGTGAGCCGCGTCATCGTCTTCGGCACCAAATCCGCGATCCGCATCAAGGCCGACCCCTCGGCCATGGCGGCCCGCGGGATCTCGGTCGACGACCTGGCCAACGCCGTCCGCAACGGCACCAGCATGACGGGCGCGGGCCAGCTGGACGGCCCCTCCGGCTCCGCCGTGCTGCGCCCCCAGGGCCAGATCGAAGACGCCGCCTCCTACGCGAACCTGATCATCACCCAGAAGGACGGGGCGGCCGTCTACGTGCGCGACGTCGCCCGGGTCGTCGAATCCGTCCAGGACGAGCGCATGAAGATGCGCTTCTGGGCGCGCGGCTATAACGTCCCCGCGGGCACGGTCGTGGTCGGCGTCTTCCGCCAGGCCGGCGCGAACGCCGTCGAAGTGGCCCGCAACGTCCGCGCGGTGCTTCCCGCGATCTCCGCCGAGCTGCCGAACTCGATCCGGGTCGTCCCGGTCTACGACCGCTCCCTGACGATCGTGCGCTCGGTGGCCGACGTCGAAGAGACGCTGCTCATCGCGTTCGTCCTCGTCGTCGTCGTCATCTTCGTCTTCCTGGGCCGCGCGACCGACACGCTGATCCCGGCGGTGGCCCTGCCCCTCTCGCTGCTGCTGACGTTCATCGCGATGCAGATGCTGGGCTACAGCCTGGACAATCTCTCGCTCATGGCGCTGACGCTGGCGATCGGCTTCCTCGTGGACGACGCCATCGTCTTCCTCGAGAACACCGTGCGCCGCATGGAGCGCGGCGAAAAGGCGCTCGAGGCGACGCTCAACAGCGCGAAGGAGATCAGCTTCACGATCCTGTCGATGACGATCTCCCTGGCAGCGGTGTTCCTGCCGCTGGTCTTCATGTCGGGCCTGATCGGCCGCATCTTCCGCGAGTTCGCGATCACGATCGTCGTCTCGATCTTCGCGTCGGGCGTCGTCTCGCTGACCCTGACCCCGCTGATGTGCGCCCGGCTGCTCAAGGACCGGGGCCACGGGGCGAAGCAGACCTGGATGGAGCGCGTGGTCGGCGGCTTCGAGAAGCGCATCCTCTCGTTCTATTCGAAGACGCTCGACTGGTTCCTCCGCTGGCGCGCGGTCTCGGTCCTCATCTGGATCGCCTGTCTCGCGGGGACGATCTTCCTCTTCCGCGAGGTCCCCAAGGAGTTCATCCCGCCCGGCGACTCCGGCACGATCTTCGGCGTTTTCATGGGCCGCGAAGGATCGTCGCCGGATCAGATGCGGACGATCCAGGACCAGGCCGAAGAGGTCATCCACACCAACCCGAACGTGCGGGCGGCGTTCACGATGACCGGCAACGGGTCGTTCATCAACTCCAACATGGGCCTGACCTTCGTGCTCCTGAATCCGGCGGGCAAGCGGCCTCCGGTCGGGCTCGCCGCCGCCGAGCTGATGGGCGCCATGGGCTCCATGCCGGGCATGATGGCCTTCCTGCGCCCGTATCCCGTGCTCCAGATCGCCACCGGCGCGACCAGCCAGACCCAGGGCCAGTACTCGTACTCCGTCTCGGGCGTGAATCCTGACGAAGTTTACGCGACCGCCGGAAAGCTCATGGGGAAGCTCGCCCCCTACCAGGGGAAGATCTTCCTCTCCATGATCCCCGACTACTTCAGCAACACGCCCAACCTGGACGTGAAGATCCGCCGCGACCAGGCCCGCAGCTACGGCGTCTCGGAGACACGGGTCCTCAACCTGCTCCGCACCGCCTACTCGCAGAACTACCTGTACCTGATCAAGAAACCGTCGGACCAGTACCAGGTGATCCTCGAGGTCGACGATCCCGATCGCAGCCGCGCCCAGGACCTCGCGAAGCTCTATATCCGTTCGGACGACGGCAAGAACCTGGTCCCCCTCTCGGCGCTGGTCAGCTGGACGGAGTCCCTCGGCCTCCAGGCCGTCAACCACCTCAACCAGTTCACCAGCGTGACCCTGAGCTTCAACCTCGTCCCCGGCGTCACGGTCGGCGAAGCCACGGACACGATCGAGAAGGCCGCGGCGGAGGTCGTCCCGCCCAACGTCCGCGCCACCCTGCAGGGCGAAGCGCTCACGTTCCGCGACACCGTCCGCGACCTGACGATCCTCATGATCCTCGCTGTCTTCGTGATGTACGTCATCCTGGCCATCCTCTACGAAAGCTACCTGCACCCGCTGACGGTGCTCTCGACGCTCCCGACGGCCCTCGTCGGAGGCCTGCTGGCGCTGGTGGTGTTCAAGGAGGCGGCGTCGCTCTACGCCTACGTCGGCATGTTCATGCTGATGGGCATCGTGAAGAAGAACGGCATCATGATCGTCGACTTCGCGAACCAGCGAGTCGAGCACGGCGAGTCGGCGGTGAAGTCGATCCACGACGCGAGCATGGACCGCTTCCGGCCGATCCTGATGACGACCCTGGCGGCGGTCTTCGGCGCCCTGCCCATTGCGCTGGGCTTCGGCGCGGACGGCGCGTCCCGCCGCCCGCTCGGCCTGGTCATCGTCGGCGGCCTCGTCGTCTCGCAGTTCATCACGCTCTATATCACCCCGGTGATCTACCTCTACTTCGAGGAGTTCCAGGAGAAGGTCCTCGACCGCACCTCGTTCTTCAGGAAGTCGACCCGGACGAAGCCGGTGGCGGAGGAGAGCACGACGTGAGAAAACTCTGGATGGGGGTCCTGCTCCTCACGGGCTGCGAGGTCGGGCCGGACTATAAGGAGCCCGAAACGAAGTCGCAGGCGGACTACGAGAACGGCAAGGGGCTGACCTCGCCCGACCCGGTCGTCGTCGAGTGGTGGAAGACCTTCGACGACCCGATCCTCAACCGGCTGATCGAACGCGCGATCGCCGGAAACCGCGACGTGCGGACGGCGGCGGCGCTGCTCCGCGAGGCGCGCGCCCTCTACTCCCAGGAGAACTTCGACCTGATCCCGACGGTGACGGCCGGCGCGGGATACACCCGGCAGATGGAGTCCACGGCCCTGTTGCCGAATGCGACGCGCGACCAGCGGACCTTCGGATTCTGGAGCGCGGGCTTCGACGCGTTCTGGGAGGTCGACCTCTTCGGCCGGATCCGGCGCTCGACTGAGGCGGCCTTCGCCGAGGTCGGAGCCTCGGAGGCGTCGCGCCGCGACGTTCTGGTCACGCTGCTGTCCGAGGTCGCGCGCAACTACTTCGAGTACCGCGGCTCGCGCTTCCAGCTCGAGGTCGCGAAGCGCAACGCGCAGAACCAGGAGGAGTCGCTCAAGTTCGTCACGGCCCGCTTCGACGGCGGCCGCGGCACCGAGCTCGACGTCTCCCGCGCCCGCGCGGAGCTGCAGTCGACCCGCGCCCTGATCCCGCCGATCGAGACCGAGGCCCAGCGCGCGAGGAACCGCCTCGCCGTGCTGCTCGGCGAGCAGCCTGCGCGCTTCACGCTCGACGCCCCGCCGCCCGCCCCGCTCGACAAGCTGCCCGCGATGGTCGCCGTCGGCAAGCCGGAGGACCTCCTCCGGCGGCGTCCCGACATCCGCCGCGTGGAGCGCGAGCTCGCCGCCGCCACCGCGCGCATCGGCGTCGCGACGGCCGACCTCTTCCCGCGCCTGACCTTCACGGGGACCTTCGGCCCTCAGGCCCAGACCGTGCCCGCCCTGTTCCACGCCGGGAGCGCCGCGTATTCATTCGGGCCGAACCTGACGTGGGCCGCCCTCGACCTGGGCCGCGTCGCCGCGCGCATCCGGGCGGCGGACGCCCGGGCGGACGCCGAGCTCAGCCGCTACGAGCAGACGGTGCTCCTGGCGCTCGAGGAGACGGAGAACGCGCTGGTGCTGGTCGGCCGCACGCGGGAGCGCCGGGACGCGCTGGTCGCGGCGGTCGCGGCGAGCGAGCAGGCGGCGATCCTGGCCGAGGCGCGCTACCAGGGCGGCGCGACGGACTACCTGACCTCCCTCGACGCTCAGCGCACGGTGCTCAGCTTCCAACTTCAGCTCTCGGAGAGCCAGACGCGGACGGTGACGGCGCTGATCGCCCTCTATAAGGCGCTGGGCGGCGGCTGGGAAGTCGCCCCTGAACGCCCCCCCGCCGAGCAGCCGCAATAACGGACTCCGGGTCCGTTATGGCCCACGCGGGTCGGCGACCCTTCCCATGAAGAGGGTCGTCTCCGTCGGCAGGTCGCGGATGACGAAGAGGAAGGGCCGGTCGGCCTTGAACTCGACGTTCTTCTTCGGCGGCGCCGAACCCGCGGCCATCGGCACCGTGACCGCCGCCGCCTCGGTCCCCTTCTCGTTCACGTCCACGAACGTCTTGTGCAGCACCTCGCTGAGCGCGAAGCCCGGCTCGGCCGAGATCCCGGAGAAGTCGGCCGACGACGAGAACGCGCCCGACAGCCCGAGCGACTGCAGCGCGGTCTTCAGCTGGAACGCGGATTCGATCTTGAACTTCGGCAGCGAGACTTCGGTCTGGTTGCTCTTCATGCCGCCCAGCAGCCGCTCCAGCTGGCCGTCCTCCAGGTCCTTCTCGACCTGGGCCATCGCTCCGACGTCCGGCAGCAGGATCAGCATCGCCAGCTTGTCGCCGCTGTACGGCAGCTTCAATGCCGCGAGTTTCCCGTCGCGCGCGGTCTCCCGCCATCCGAGCGAGCGCATCGTCGGGACGCTCACCTTCTTCCCGTCGGCCAGCGTGAACGGTCGCGGCTCCGTCCCGTACTCCGAGAACTCGTCCTCCCAGCGCGCCTTGAAGTAGATCGCGTTCGCCAGGATGACGCGCGTCTTGTCGTCGACCTGCTGCTCCGAAAGCACGTTCTTGATCTTGTCGCGCGTCGCCTTCGCGGCCCAATCGTTGATCGCCCGGACGGCCTGCGCCTTCGCGCCCTGGAAGTCCGCCTCCCCGATCTCGGCCCCCCTGCCGGTCTTGAGCGCGTCGACGTACTCCGCCCGCACCGGGTAGCCCTTCTGCCGCCACAGCGCGTTGGCCACCGTCAGATGACAGCCGAAGGCGTCCGGCGTCGCCTCCGGCATATACTGGAGATGGTTCTTCTGCGTCGGCGTCAGCTCCGATCGCCGCGCCAGCTCCTTTCCGAGCACGCCGTAATCGACGGAGCCCAGCACCTTCGTGAATTCCTCCTTCGTTTTCCCCGCCGCGCCGGCGTGCACCATCGACAGCGCCGCGGCGATGCTATAGGGCGAGAAGAAGAGATTTCCGGGCGTCACCGCCAGGCGGCGGTAGAGGTCCGCGTCGAGCATGGCGCCCCCCTAAGGCAGGTATTTCGAAAGCCGGTCCACCGGCTCAAGAATACGCCGCCGCGCGAGCTCGCGGATGCGAATCCGCTGCTCGTCCGTGAGGTACGCCAAGGGCGACTTCCCATCCACCCGCGCGAGCATCAGCACCGCGAGGTGGACCATCGTCCGCGCCTCGAGCACCGGATCGGGGCCGTAGGCGTCGAGGAAGACGCGGGCCGCGTCGCGATAGCGGGCGTCGGCAAAGATATGGGCCTTGATGACGAGATGGTTCAGCATGAACGCGAGGTCGAAGACCGGATCGCCCCAGTGCGCGACCTCGTGGTCGAGCACCCAGATCCCGTCCTTGTGGACCAGGATGTTCTTCGGGCTGTAGTCGCCGTGCACCAGCGTCCGCGGGACGAAGTCCGCAAGGATGCGCAGGTCGGGATGCCGGCGCGCGGTCGTCTCATAGTAAGGCTCGACTCGCAGCTCAGGGAAATAGCCCGGCCCCGCCAGCGTCCGCGCCGCGTCGGCGTCCGGCTTCGCGTGCACCAGCGCCAGGCGCCGGCCCAGCTCGTGCGCGATCGAGCGCCGCACCTCGCCGGCCATCAGCAGGTCCTTCCACGTCGGACCCTCGGCGTAGGTCATCGTGTAGGAATACGTCTCCGGCTCGACGGAGAGGACCTGCGGCACCGAGTCCGGGCCGACGATGCGGCCCCAGGCGCGCAGGCTGTCGATCTCCCGGAACACGCGCGCCGGGTCGCTCAGCCACTCCATCGCGACCTTCAGCTTCGGCAGGAACTGCTTGCGGACGTGGCCCTCGTCGGTCAGCACGACGTCGCCGCTCACGCCGCCCGAGAGGACCTTCACCGGACCTTGCCCCGCGCGGCGACTTTCCAGCTGCCGTGGACGCGGCCGTCGCTGCCGTAGAACACTTCGTCGTGCAGGTTCACCGTCGGACACACGTGGCTGGGGATGACCCAGACCTTCTCGCCGACGCGGGCTTTATCCCGGACCTCGACGTAGCCGTGCTCTTCGTTCATCTTGCGCATCGTCCAGGGGCGGCCGACGAAATGACCATAGGTGTTCGGGCCGCGGGTGACGTCGCTCGAGAACGTCTTCGAGCCGGCGTCGATGAGGCACTGGCCGGGCACCGCGGTGCTGACGACCGTCGTGATCACGCGGAGCGCGCAGTCGCTCTCGAAGCAGCACTTCGCCTCGAGGCTGCTCGCGTCGTAGAACACGTAGGTCCCCGGCCGGATCTCGGTCGTGCGCGGAATGAGCGGCGTCTTCGACGCGCCGGGCGTCGAGCCGCCCGAGACGATCTTCGCCTCGAGGCCCGCCTTCTTGAGGAGGTCGAGGGTCGCATCGATCTTCGCGCGCGCCGCGCTGAAGCCCGCGTCGTCCAGCCACGAGGGCCAGTAGAAGATCCCCTGGAAATCGCCGCAGGCCTTCGCGACCTCGACCGCCTGCTCCGGCGTCTGCGCGCCGCAGCGGCCAACGCCGACGTCGACCTCGACCAGCGCCGGGATGCCCTTCAGGCCCTTCGCGGCCTCGACGGAGTCGATCGCGACGGTGATCCGCCGCGACTTCGAGAGCTCGTGCACCCGTGGCAGCTTCTCGGCCGTGAGCGGATACGCGATCAGGACATCGCTGCCGGGCAGGACCTCCGCCTCGCCGACCTTGGCGACGGTGATGCCGATCGCGCCGGCGTCGAGCTGCATCTGCGCGATCTCGGGGATCTTGTGGGTCTTCGCGTGCGGGCGCAGGCCGACCTTCCAGGCGCGGCACTGCTTTTGCATCTCGCGGATATTCCGCTCGAGGGTCGGGACGTCGACGTAAAGCGCCGGAGTGTCGAGATCGAGGGCGTCCATGTCACACCTTGGTCAGTTTGACCACCTCTTCGGCCTCTTTCGTGATCGACGCGATATCGCCCCCCAGGACGGCGGGCGAGTGGGTGAACGCGGCGCCCAGGCCGACGGCCTTGGCGCCCGCGTCGAGATAGGTCTTCAGGTCCGCGAGACCGAGTCCGCCCGTGGGCAGCAGTTCGAGGAACGGCAGCGGAGCGAGGAGGTGCCGGATATACGCGGCGCCGCCGAAGTCGGGCACCGGGAACACCTTGATCGGGCGGGCGCCGTCCGTCCAGGCGCGCAGGATCTCCTGGGGGGTCGCCGCGCCGGGGATATAGACCACGCCCTTCTTCTTGGCCCAGGCGTTCACCACGGGGGTGAAGACGGGGGAGACCAGGAACTTCGCGCCCGCGTCGACGGCCTGCTTCGCATCCTCGAGCGTCAGGATCGTCCCGGCGCCGATCGTGCCGAGATGCTCCTTGGCGAATTCGCGGATCAGGTCCGGCGCCGATGGCGTGGTCCACGTGATCTCCTGGATGCGGAGACCGCCGTCGTGCGCGGCGCGGGCTTTCTTGCGGACCAGGTCGGCCTCCTTCTCCCGGAGGATCACGACCGCTTTCTCGGCGTAGAGCTGCTCGCGGACTCTATCGGCGTTCATGGCGCCACCGGAGCCAACGCAAAGATCTTCTCTGTGGTCTTCGTCATCGGGGTGTCTTCGTGTTCTCTCTTATCGCTTCGCGATGCATTCGATCTCGACCGCGATGCCGCCCGGGAGGGCGCCGGCCTGGATCGTGGTCCGCGCGGGATAGGGCTGCTGGAACATCGTCTTATAGACCTCGTTCATCGCGCCGAAGTCCTTGATGTCGCGCAGGTAGACGTTGCACTTGACGACCTTGTCGAGCGAGGAGCCCGCGGCCTCGAGGATCGCCTTGATGTTCGCGAAGGTCTGCTTCGTCTCGGAGGTGACGTCGCCCAGCTCGATCTTGCCCGTGGCCGGGTTGGCCGGCCCCTGGCCTGCGAGGAAGAGGAAGTCCCCCTCGACGATGGCCTGCGAGTAGGGTCCGATGGGTTTGGGCGCGTTGTCGGTCTGGATCGCCTGTCGCATAGTTCCCTCCGGGGCATGGGACCCGCCGGCGCAGCCCACGACGAGCAGAACGATCAGCGCCGGCAAGATTCTCATCCGAGCTCCTCTATGAAACAGCGGTTCTATCACACGCGATGGCCCCTGTCACGTTGTATAGAATCCAGTCTCTTAGGGAGCCCGCCATGATCCGCGTCCTCGCCACCGTCGCCCTCATCTGCCAGCAGACCCCGCCGAAGCCCGCCTTCCAGGGCGACTTCTTCGGCGAGATGGGTCGCGCGTTCTGCGTCGTCCAGAAAGTCGACCTCGACGCGCATACGGTCACCGCGAAGCTGGACCGCGACGGGAAGATGGTGACGGTGCCGATCAAGGACGACACCGAGCTGCACGTGCGCGACTCGTGGGGGGAGCTGTCGGACTACTTCCCCGGCCAGCACGTCATGCTGTTCATGTACGTCGACGAGGACAAGAAGTGGACGTACCCGCGCGCGATCCAGGACGACATCCACATGCGGGCGCGACACGGTCATTTCGCCAAGGTGGTCCGGATCGACCGGGACGCGGAGACGTACTCGACGCGACGCGAGGAGAAGGACAATAAGGGGACCGTCACGAAGATGGTCGACGATTCATACGTCGCGGCGGCCGACGTCAAGGTCTGGAAGGGCGCGGCGGCGGCGGGCTTCGACGCGCTGAAGGAAGGCGACGAGGTGATCACGCAGCTGGTGGAGCGCGACGGCAAGCCGGTTGCGGGGGAGATCCTGGACAAGACGGGCGACGACGCGGTCCGCGTCGTTCAGGACGAGCGGCACCGGAAGGATCAGGACGAGAAGGGGCTGCCGTCGTACGTGACGGACGTCGAGGTGCTGAACGGGTCGCTGCAGGCGACGGTCGCGTGGAGCGGCTCCGAGCGCGCGAAGAAGGACCTGAAGGTGGGAGCGGCGGTGACGATCGTCCCCGAGGTCGGCAAGCCCTTCGCGGGCGCGGTCTGCTCCGTGCAGGGCGTGGATGCGCGCCAGCGGGTGCAGTTCGTGATCAATGCGCGCGTCGCGGCGCGCCTGGCGCCCGGCCAGTCGCTGAAGATCTTCCTTCCCGGTACGGGCCCGGCGGTCCCCGAAGGCCGCGCCGGCATTCCCGTCCCAAAGAAGTAGTGACCTTTCTAAAATCATCCCGGATACTTTAAGACATGAAACGGGTGCTGGCGCTCTTCCTGCTCGCCGGCTGCGCGACGACGTCTCCGGGCGGCGGCTACGACATCGTCCTCCTCGGTGGACGCGTCATGGATCCCGAGACCGGGCTCGACGCCGTCCGCAACGTCGGCATCAGGGGCGGGAGGATCGCCGCGGTGACCGAAACGGCGATCGAGGGGCGCGAGACCCTCGATGCGCGCGGCCTCGTCGTCGCCCCGGGCTTCATCGACCTGCACTCGCACGGCCAGGACCCCGCCAACTACGCCCTCAAGGCGGCCGACGGCTGCACCACCGCCCTCGAGCTCGAAGTCGGCGCGGCCGACATCGACGCGTGGTACGCCGCGCGCGAGGGCAAATCGCTCATCAACTTCGGGACCAGCGTCGGCCATATCCCCGTCCGCATGGCGGTGATGGGCGACGCGCCCGGGTTCCTGCCCGACACGGCCGCGAAGGCGAACACGCAGCCGGCGAGCGACGCTCAGCTCGAGGAGATCAAGAAGCGCCTGCGCGACGGCCTCAAGCGCGGCGCGGTGGCGATGGGCTTCGGCATCCAATACACCGGGGCGGCGTCGCGCTGGGAGATCCTCGAAGCCTTCCGCGTCGCGGCGGAGTTCGGCGCGTCGTGCCACGTCCATCTGCGCCACAACGGGCGCAAGGAGCCGAACAACAGCACCCAGGCCCTGGAGGAGGTCCTGGCCGCGGCGGCGGTCACTGGCGCGCCCCTGCACGTCGTCCATATCCACTCGACGTCCGTCGCGGCCACGCCTCGGCACCTGCAGATGATCTCCGAGGCGAAGGCGCGGGGCCTCGACGTGACCGCGGAATGCTATCCGTACCAGGCGGGGATGACGAAGCTGAACTCGGGCGTCTTCGACGGCAACTGGCGCGAGGCGCTCGAGATCGACTACAAGGACATCCTGTGGCCCGCGACGGGCGAGCGGCTGACGGCGGAGACGTTCGAGAAGTACCGCAAGTCGGACGACTACGCGATCATCTTCTCGATCCCCGAGTTCGCGGTGACCTCGGCGCTGGCGCATCCGCTCGTGCTGATCGGCAGCGACGGCATCTGGGATCCGGT
>Ga0137409_10005987_pt1 | contig 12646 bp, 10 predicted proteins | sample CZODoug1_16funga_FD_122059 | JGI IMG/M metagenome (GOLD analysis project Ga0137409, IMG submission 122059) | Vadose zone soil fungal communities from Angelo Coast Range Reserve, California, USA - CZODoug1_16fungal (Hybrid Assembly) | ecosystem: Environmental > Terrestrial > Soil > Vadose zone...
CCCGATCCACGAGCGCACCCAGTGTGCGATCGACAGCACGACGTGTGCGCGCGCGTTCAAATCGTCGCGTGTCAGGTGCGCGGTCTCCGTCCCCTTGAGCAGCCGGCGCACGTGGCGAAACATGTCGGTGAAGGCGGCGAACACCTCTTCGGCGTCCTGGCCCGGCAGTGCGCGGATGTCGTTGAAGTTGACGAGCTGCGTGTGTCGACCGACCTCGATGTCGGCGAGCAGCTGGCCGTGGTTGCGAAAAAAGCACTGCAGGCGCGCCGATACGCTGGGCTCCTCGGCGGCTTCGCTGGCCAGCGTGTCCAGCGCCGCGATCGAGCGCAAGAAACACGCATGCGCGAGATCCTCTTTCTTGCGGTAGTAGTACGTGACGCTGTTGGTGACGAGGCCAACGCTCGCAGCAATGCTGGTCAGCGTCGCACCCTTGACGCCCTGGGTGTTGAACAACCGCGCGGCGGCGTCCAGCAGCGCTTCGCGTTTCTCGTGATAACGCGCGGTCGGCAGGCTTTGCTCGGGGGAAACGGTCATTGAGGCAGCGCTCTTGTTGCGAGCGAAGGGAAGGATTCAAACACGGTAATCGGGTGCATGGTCTCAACCACCCACCGGCAACGGGGTTTCTGCCGCCGCCGTCGAAGCGTTCGCAACGCGGGCGTGCAGGTGGCATGCAACCGCGCGCCCGGAGGAGCTGGACACCAGCGGTGGATCAACGTCGCGGCACACCGGCATCACATACGGGCAACGTGGATGAAAACGGCAACCCGCCGGGGGGTGCAGCGCGCTTGGCACCTCGCCTTGCACGATCAGGCGCGGCCGGCGTGACTCGACCACCGGATCGGCCACCGGTATCGCAGCTATCAGCGCCTGGGTGTACGGATGCAGCGGCTGGCGATACAGCTCGTCGCGCGACGCCAGCTCGACGATGCGGCCGAGATACATCACGGCAACCCGCTGGCTGATGTGACGGACGACGGCCAGATCGTGTGCGATGAAAAGATAAGAAAGGCCGAGACGCTGTTGCAGATCGGTCAGGACATTGACCACCTGGGCCCGGATCGAAACATCGAGCGCCGAAACCGGCTCGTCGCAAATCACCAGGCTCGGCTCCAGTGCGAGCGCGCGTGCAATGCCGATGCGCTGGCGCTGACCGCCCGAGAACTCGTGCGGGTAACGTTCGGCCATGTCGGGCAGCAGTCCGACCAGACGCAGCAGTTCCGCAACCCGTTCGTTGCGCTCGCGTCGCGCGCGCGCGACGCGATACACATCGAGTGGCTCGGCGACGATGTCGCGCACTCGCATGCGCGGATCGAGCGATCCGTAAGGATCCTGGTAGACCATCTGCATGCGCTTGCGATAGGCACCGGCGCGGGTATCGCGTTGCGTGATGTCCTCGCCTTCAAAGTGAATACGGCCTGCTGTCAGCGCCAGCATGCGCAAGATCGCCAGGCCGGTCGTCGACTTGCCGCAGCCGCTCTCCCCCACCAGGCCCAGCGTCTCACCGCGCGCAAGCGCAAACGACACGCCGTCGACCGCTTTCACCGAAACGCGGGTGCGCGACCAGAAGCGACCGTCGCGCATCGGAAAGTGCACCTTCAATCCGTCGACGCGCAGCAGCGCGTTATCGGCCGCGGCCGGCAGCGAGGTGGCGTCAGGCGACGACATCGCGGATGCACGCTGCAAGGTGTTGGGTTTTGACGGCGCGCAGCGCTGGCGGTCGCACGCTGCACTCCGCAGTGGCCAGGCGACAGCGCGGCATGAACGCGCAACCCGGCGGCAACGCCGCGAGGTCGGGCGGCTGGCCGTCGATCGGCACCAGGCGTTTGCCAGCGTCGCCGTCGAGACGCGGCACTGAAGCGAGCAGACCGATCGTGTACGGATGGCGCGGGTCCGCGTACAACTCGCCGGCACTCGCACGTTCGACGATGCGCCCGCCGTACATCACGGCCACCTTGTCCGCATAACGCGCCACAACACCCAGATCGTGTGTGATGAGAATGAGCGCCGCCTGGGTTTCGCGCGTCAGCTCACGCAACAGTTCGAGAATCTGCGCCTGCACCGTCACGTCCAGCGCCGTCGTCGGCTCGTCCGCGATGATCAGGCGCGGCTTGCAGGCAAGCGCCATTGCGATCATCGCGCGTTGGCGCATGCCGCCCGAATGCTGGTGCGGCCATGTATTGAGCCGGCTCGCCGCGTCCGGGATGCGCACGCGCTCGAGCAGACCCAGAGCGGCAGCCAAGGCTTGCGACCACGACAGGCGCCGGTGCACGACGATCGGCTCTGCAATCTGCATCCCGACCATCAACGCCGGGTTGAGCGAAGCCATGGGCTCCTGAAAGATCATTGCGATGCGATCGCCACGAATCGCTCGCATGCGCGCGTCTTCGACCTTGAGCAGATCCTCACCCGCGAACAACACCTCGCCCGCTTCAATCCGGCCTGGTGGATCCGGCACCAGGCGCAGCAGCGAAAGCGCGGTCACGGTCTTGCCGGAGCCGGATTCGCCGACCAGCGCCAGCGTCTCGCCCGCATTGACGTCGAACGAGACGTCATCCACCGCAGTCACGTCGCCGCGCTCGGTGCGAAAGCGCGTGGTGAGCCCACGTACCTGGAGCAAGGGTTCGGTCACCGTCGCCTCGCAGATCCGGAACTCAGAACCCCATCTTCTTCTTCAAGTCCTGATCGACCCAGATGCGCGCGTGAATCGGGCCGGGCCGATCCGCGCCTGCCCTCAGCTCGCCGCCGTAGTTCTTGACCCATGGCCACCAAGCGGAATACACATAAGGCGTCGGCAGCCAGACATACGGCGCCTTCTCCAAAATCTCACGCGTCATTTCCCTGATCATCACCTGGCGTTTTTTTTCGTCGCGTTCCTGGTAAACGGCGCCCATTTTTTTGTCGAACTCGGGATCGGTGTACTGCGACGGATTCCACGTCTGCTTGCTTACGAAACTCTTGCGGATCGAGGTGGTCGGATTGGTGACACCGCTGGCGAGGAAGTAGCCGGGCGCGTTGGTCTTGGTCGTCATCGCCGAGAGGAACGCACCGTACTCCATGGGCTGGATCTCCACCTTCACGCCAACCTTCTCCAGGTAGGCAGCCACCAGCGGCAGCAGATCCATGTGGTCCGGGTTGCAGGTGCAGACCTGCACCTTGAAGCTGAAGCCGTTCGGCAGACCCGCTTCGGCCAGCAGCTTCTTCGCCTTCTCAGGGTTGTACGTGAACAGTTCCTTCACCGCGGCCGGCATCGCATCCAGTGGCTCGTAGTACCCGACGTAGTCGATGTGCTGCGGATAGGCGAACAGCTCGGCGTTGCCAGCATAGAACGACTTCACGATCTCCTGCTTGTTGACCGCCAGATTCAGCGCGTGACGCACGCGGATATCGTCAAACGGCTTGGTGTCGACCCGCATCGCGAGGAACGTGCCGAGTGTCGATAGATAACGCGACCACTTGAGCTGCGGTGCGTTTTTTTTCAGTTCGTCGACCGCACTCCAGCGAATCGCTTCGAGGATATCCAGCTTGCCGGTGCGCAGCGCGGTGAGAAACGACGCCTCGTCCTTGATGGTGCGGTAGACGATCTTGTCTACGAACGGAAGCTTGTAGGCCTGGCCGCCGATGGTTTCCTTGTCCCAGTAGACCGAATTCTTCGAAAAGGTGGACGAGTTGCCCTGCACGTAGTCGGTCAGGGCAAACGGCCCCGTCCCATTGGCGTTCTTCCAGTTGCCCGCACCCGCGTCCGCCACTTCCTTCGGCACAACCGCCGAGTAGTAGCCCCAGCCGAAGCGGTAGTCCCACTCGGCGTTGTAGTTGTTGAACGTGAACACGACCGTTTGTTTGTCGATCGCTTCCACTTTCTGGACGTGATCGAAGTAGGTGGGGATCTTCTTCGGGCTCTTGTCGATGCGGTTGTAGCTGTACACCACATCGTCGGCCGTCAGTTCGCGCGCGGCCATGACGCCCGGTTTTTCAGGAAACATGATGCCCTTGCGCAGCTTGATCTCCACCCGTAGCGGGTTGTCCTTCCACTGCCAGCTTTCGGCCAGTTCGCCGCGGATGGCGTCCGACGGCAGCCAGGCGTCCGCGATGAACGGATGGCGGCCGCCATTGCGTGTGGCCTTGGAGAGATCGGCGACAAAAAGCTGCTCGTAGGTGAGGCTGGTGTCGTTGTTGAACTTCCACGGCCAGTCGGCGGGATCAAACGACAGTGCATTCAGCGTGACGAACACGGTGCCGATGTTGAGCGTGCCCCCGTACTGCGGTTTGTCGGTCTGGGCTCCTGCCAACGCAGGCGCCAGCGCGGCGGCGGCGACAAGCGTCACGCGACGCATCGACCTGCGGATGCTGCTTGGGTTCATAAGCGGTCTCCTTGCGGTGGTTTAGCGCTGCAGCAAGCTGCGCGTCAGCGCGATCCGCGCATGCGCGGATCGAGTAGATCTCTCAGGGCATCGCCGAAGATGTTGGCGGCGTAGACGACGACAATCAGACACAGGCCGGGCGCGAGCGCGAGCCATGGGCCTTGCAGCATGTAGACGCGGCCGCTGCCCGAAAGCATTCCGCCCCACGTGGGCAATGGCGGCGGCACGCCAAGTCCGAGGAATGCGAGCGCGGATTCAGCCAGGATCACCGTGCCAAGGCGGGTGGTAAAGAGCACGATGACCGGCGGCATCACGTTGGGCAGGATGTGACGCCACAGGATGCGCAGCGGTGATGCACCGATCGATTGCGCCGCGTGCACGTACATGTTCTCGCGCACTGAAACCACCGCGCCGCGGATGATGCGCGATCCGGCGATGCCAAGCAGCAGGCCGAGTGCACCTATGGTCTGCAACATGCCCGGCCCCAGCACCGACACGACCACGATCAGCACGATCAGATCGGGAAAGCTCATCCACGCATCGACGAACCGCTGCAAGATGAGATCGACCCGACCCGCCAGATAGCCGCTCACGAGGCCGATCAGTACCGAGACCAGCGTCGCCAGCGCCGCGCCGCTCAGGCCGATGATCACGGACAAACGCGCGCCATACAGGCAACGCGAAAAAACGTCGCGCCCCAGGTTGTCGGTGCCGAACGGGTGTTGCCACGAGGGTGGCTTGATCCGCTCGAGCATGCTGATTTCGTTGAAGCCATAAGGCGCAAGCACGCCGGCGAAGATGCTGCACACGACAAGCAGCAGCAACACCAGCCCACCGATCGCTCCGAGTGGCTTCTCGCGCCACAAGCGTTGCGTGAACGTTCGGCCACCGATGCGCGCGGTTAGCGGCAGGATCGCGGTGGCGCTTGCCATCACCCCTGCCTCACCTTGGGATCGAGCAGGCCGTAGCTGAGATCAATCGTCAGGTTGATCAGCATCACCGCGACCCCGACCACGAGGAAAACGCCGGTGATGATCGGGTAGTCGCGGCTGTTGACGGCGTCCAGCAGCAGCAGGCCCATGCCCGGAATGACAAAGATGGTTTCGATCACCACCGCGCCGCCGATCAAAAGCGGCGCCTGGATGCCGACCAGCGTGATCACGGGAATCAACGCGTTGCGCAGCGCGTGGCGCATCACGATCAGCGGTTCGCTCAGGCCCTTGGCCCAGGCAGTGCGGATGTAATCCTGGCGCAGCACCTCCAGCATCATGGTGCGGGTCAACCGCATCGTGACCGCGGACAACGATGCACCCAGGATTACGCCGGGAAGCAGCATCTGCCGCAGGTTGCGCAGGGGCTCATGAACGAAGGACACGTATTCCATCGGCGGTGACCAGCCCCACCAGATCGACGGAAACACGACCACGATCGTGCCCAGCCAGAAGCTGGGCACCGCAAGCAGCACGATGGAAAACGAGCGCGCAACCTGGTCGCCGCGCGTGTCCTGGCGCATCGCCGAATACACGCCGATCGGAATGGCGATAAGCACGGCGACGACCAGCGCAATCAATCCGAGTTCGAAGGTGACCGGTAGACGCGCCACCAGGTGTTCGGTCACGGGCGTGCCCTGCCAGAGCGATTTGCCGAGGTCGCCGTGCAACACGATTGCTCCGACCCAGCGCAGGTACTGCTGCCACATCGGCCGGTCCAGGCCGAGCGCAGCGACCACCTGCTCGCGACTCATCTTGTCGGCGCTGACGTCGTTCTGGCTCAACATCAGGTCGACCACGTCGCCTGGAATCAGGCGAATGGTGAAGAACACGATCAGGCTGGCGAAAAAAAGCGTCGGCACCAGTGCGAGCAGGCGACGCAGCAGATACGTGCGCATCGGCTCAGGCGCGCAGCACGCGCGGTGGCCATACCGGGATTTCGGCCGTCAGCCTTGCGAAGTACATGCGCCTTTTCGCCAACGGGGATGCGGAGCGCATCATATTGGCTAATTCCCCAAGTGCGAACAAAACGTTTACGTGCGCCGCACCAAAAGTGTCTGGACCGGTATTGCCCATACTCGGCATACTCAGGCTTCTAACTCGGCAAGCACAGCGCGGAGGCGTAGATGAACTTCACTCTGTCCGAAAGGCAGGTGTACTGGCGCGATCGCGTCGTCGCCTTCATGAACCAGCACATCTACCCGGCCGTACCTGTGTACGCCGAGCAGATGCAGGCCTTCGGCGCAAACCGCTGGCAGGTGGTGCCGATTTTGGAAGAGCTCAAAACCAAGGCGCGCGCGGCGGGTTTGTGGAATTTGTTCCTGCCGCATGATTCGGTGCCGGAGGGCAGCCCGTACGCGGGCGCCGGGTTGACCAACCTGGAGTACGCGGTCTGCGCCGAAGAGATGGGGCGTGTGGGTTTTGCCTCCGAGGTATTCAATTGTTCCGCGCCCGATACCGGCAACATGGAAGTGCTGATCCGCTACGGCACCGAGGCGCAGCAGGCGCAGTGGCTGCGTCCGCTGATGGACGGCGCCATCCGCTCGGCGTTCCTGATGACGGAGCCGGATGTGGCGTCGTCGGACGCCACCAACATCCAGACCACGATCGAACGCCAGGGCGATCACTACGTCATCAACGGCCACAAGTGGTGGTCGACCGGTGTCGGCGATCCGCGCTGCAAGATCGCGATCGTGATGGGTAAGACTGATCCCGAGGCACCACGCCACTCGCAGCAATCGCAAATCCTGGTTCCGTTGGATGCGTCCGGGGTCGAGGTGGTGCGCATGCTGCCCGTGTTCGGTTTCGACGACGCGCCGCATGGCCATGCCGAGGTCGTGCTGCGTAATGTCCGGGTTCCCGCGTCAAACCTGCTGCTCGGCGAGGGACGCGGTTTCGAGATCGCGCAGGGCCGGTTGGGCCCGGGGCGGATCCATCACTGCATGCGAACCATCGGCAGCGCCGAAGTCGCGCTGGAGAAGATGGTGCGGCGCCTGCAGTCGCGCGTGGCTTTCGGCAAGCGCATCTCCGAGCAGTCGACCTGGGAACAGCGTGTCGCCGAGGCACGCATCGATATCGAAATGACGCGCCTGCTGTGCCTCAAAGCCGCTGACATGATGGACAAGGTCGGCAACAAGGTGGCACAACTGGAGATCGCCATGATCAAGGTGGCAGCGCCGCGCATGGCGTTGCGCATCATCGATGACGCGATCCAGGCGCACGGCGGCGGCGGCGTGACGACCGACTTTGGGCTTGCGCGGCAGTACGCCAGCATGCGTACGATGCGGCTGGCGGACGGACCGGATGAAGTTCATAACCGGGCGATCGCGCGCATGGAATACGGCCGTTATCCGAGCTAGTTACGTCGAGGAGGAAAAGATGTCGGCGCTGTTTTCTCTGTCCGGCAAGGTAGCGGTCATCACCGGGTCGTCACGCGGCATCGGCAAGGCGATCGCGGAGCGCATGGCCGAGGCCGGTGCGCGCGTGGTGATCTCCTCGCGCAAGGCCGAAGCTTGTGCCGCGGTGGCGGCGGCGATCAACAGCGCTCGCGGCACGCAGGCGGCGATATCCATTCCCGCCAACATCTCGCGCAAGGAAGAACTGCAGCACCTGGTACAGGAGACGAACCGGCAGCTCGGCAGGATCGACATCCTGGTCTGCAACGCCGCGTCCAATCCGTACTACGGGCCGCTCGCGAACATCGAGGACGACCAGTTTCGCAAGATTCTCGAGAACAATGTGATCGCCAATCATTGGCTGATCAACTTCACGGTGCCGCAGATGATCGAGCGCAAGGACGGCGCGATCATCATCGTGTCCTCGATCGGCGGGCTGCGCGGATCACCCGTGATCGGCGCCTACAACGTTTCCAAGGCAGCGGATTTTCAGCTCGCGCGCAACCTGGCGGTGGAATACGGCCGCCACAACGTCCGCGTCAATTGCATCGCGCCCGGGCTGATCAAGACCGACTTCGCGCGTGCGCTGTGGGAGAACCCGGAAACGCTCAAGCGCGCCACGTCCGGCACACCGCTCGGCCGCATCGGCGAGCCCGATGAAATCGCGGGTGCGGCGGTTTTCCTCGCTTCGCCGGCGGCCTCGTTCGTCACCGGCCAGGCGATCGTGGTCGACGGCGGCGTCACCATCTGACAGACCAACGCCATGCCCACGTCGTCCGACCTCGAAACCTTCCGCCAACAGACGCGCGCGTGGCTCGAGGCGAATTGCCCCGCGGCGATGCGAAAGCCGATCCCCACCGAAGACGATCTGTGCTGGGGCGGACGCAACTGGACTTTCGCATCCGAGGCGCAGCGCCAATGGCTCGAGCGCATGGCTGCCCGTGGCTGGACGGTGCCCACCTGGCCGCGCAACTACGGTGGCGGAGGCCTGAGCGCCGACGAAGCCACGGTGCTGGCGCAGGAGATGCGCGCGCTTGGCTGCCGGCCGCCGCTGGCGAGTTTCGGCATCTGGATGCTCGGGCCGGCACTGCTCAAGTTCGGCACAGAAGCGCAAAAGCGCGAGTTTCTGCCGAAGATCGCCTCCGGCGCGATCCGCTGGTGCCAGGGTTATTCGGAACCGAACGCCGGCTCCGATCTGGCATCGCTGCAGACGCGCGCCGAGGACCGGGGCGACCACTACATCGTCAACGGCCAGAAGATCTGGACGTCGTATGCGGACAAGGCCGACTGGATCTTCTGCCTGGTGCGCTCCGAGAGCGAAGCGAAAAAACACACCGGCATCAGTTTCGTGCTGTTCGACATGGCGAGCCCAGGGGTCACGACCAAACCGATCCTGCTCATTTCGGGCAAATCGCCGTTTTGCGAAACGTTCTTCGACAACGTGCGTGTCGAGAAAAAAAATCTTGTCGGCACGCCGGGCGGCGGCTGGGAGGTGGCGAAGTATCTGCTGACGCACGAGCGCGAGATGATCAGCGCGATTGGCGATCGCGCCCTGCCCAAACCGCTGGGACAAGAAGCGGCGGAACTAGTCGGCACCGATGAAGATGGCCGGCTCGCCGATCCGCTGTTGCGGGCGCAGATCGCCGAGTTCGAAGTCGACGAAGCCGCGTTTCGCCTCATGCTTGAACGCCTCGGTGAATTATCCAAGGCGCGCCAGGCGCACCCTGCGTACTCCTCGGTGCTGAAGTACTACGGTGCCGAGTTGAACAAGCGCCGCCATGAGCTGTTGATCTCCGCCGGCGGCAGCGACGCGCTGGAGTGGGAGAGCGAGCGCTCGAGCCATGGCGCCGCGGCGCGCGCGTGGCTGCGCACCAAGGGCAATTCAATCGAGGGCGGCACCAGCGAAATACAACTCAACGTGATCGCACGCCGCATTCTCGATCTACCGGGCTCGTAAGACCGATGTCGTTCGTATTGACCGAAGAACAGACCCTGCTGCGCGACAGTGCGCGTGTTTTCCTTGCGGAAAAAGCGCCGGTGGTGGAGTTACGTCGTCTGCGCGACACGCACGATGCCACGGGGTTTTCGCGCTCGTTGTGGCAATCGTTTGTCGAGATGGGATTCACCGGCATGCTCGTGCCGGAGGCGCATGGAGGACTTGGGCTCGGGCATGTGGAAGTCGGCGTTGTGATGCAGGAGATCGGGCGCAACCTGACCGCGTCACCATTTTTTGCCTCGAGCGTGGTCGCCGTAAGCGCCATCGTGCACAGCGCCAGCCCGGCGCAGCAGGCGAGCCTGTTGCCGCCGCTCGCGCGCGGTGAGCGTATCGCCACGCTGGCGGTGGATGAAACGTCCAAGCATCGACCCGATCAGATTGCACTGCGTGCGACGCGCACCGAGCGCGGGTGGCAACTGTCCGGCCAGAAGACGTTCGTCCTCGACGGCCACGTTGCCGACTGGTTGATCGTCGCTGCGCGCACCACTGGCACGCCGGGCGATGAACAGGGGATTGCCTTGTTCCTCGTTGCGCGCGCGACCCCGGGGGTCGAGGTTGAGCGTGTCGTGATGGTTGACACGCATCACACCGCGCGCATCCGTTTCGACAAGGTGACGCTTGATGCCGATGCCTTGCTTGGCGATACGAAGGACGGCGCCGTCGCGATGCGGGCGGCGCTCGATGCGGGCCGGGTCGCGGCAGCGGCGGAGATGCTGGGGCTGGCGGACGAGGTATTTGCGCGCACGCTGGCACAACTGAAGGAGCGCAAACAATTCGAGCGCCGCATCGGCGAATTCCAGGCGCTGCAGCATCGCGCCGCGATGCTCTACTGCGACATCGAACTGGCGCGCGCGGCGGTGATGTTTGCGTCGAGTCAGCTCGATGCCCGATCGAACGATGCTTGGACCGCAGTTGCAGTAGCCAAGGCGCGTGCGGGCAGCAGCGTCAACCGCGCGGTGCAGGAAGGCGTGCAGATGTACGGCGGCATGGGCATGACCGACGAACTCGACCTGGGCCTGTTCATGAAACGCGCCCGTCTCCTGCAGGAGTTGTTCGGTGATGCCGCTTTTCACGCCGACCGCCTGGCGTTGCTCAGACAGTATTGATGCGAGCTAGGCTGCTAGCGTCAAAACTGACACTCGAGCAGCGTGCACCTGTCTCTGTCGTCCGGCTATGAGGTCGAACAAGAGCCGCTGCAGTGGCTCCAGCGCCGGTTAGCTTCGATGGCCGGTGCAAACACGCCGCCGTTTCACGTGGGAGCAGATATGAAGGAAACAGCAGAAAAAACGCTCGCCTCGTGGAATGAGATTCGCACCTACATTCATCCAGCTTGGGTGTATCGAGGTCAGCGATCCGCCGACTGGCTTCTATGCACCTCCCTGGAACGCTGCTTTCAGCGTGAGAACGTTCCACCAGAGGATCGTGTTCGCTTTGAGAGCGAGCTTCAGCGCGACTTTCGACGCGTGTACCACCAGTACGCGAGCCAAATTCCCGCATCGACCGCCGTCATGGAATGGGCATCACTGATGCAGCACCATGGGGCGCCAACAAGGCTCTTGGACTTTACGTATTCCATCTACGTTGCAGCATATTTTGCCCTTGAGAGCGCGGACAGCGATTGCGCCGTATGGGCGGTCAATGCGCCCTGGGCGCTCAAAGAGTCGGTCGCCGTTCTCGATGAAGCCGGCACGACTGGCGGCAAGGCATTCCAGTCGCCTACCAGCGAAGCCCACGAGGCAGCCGCTCATGAACTCCTTTTCGGCGGGTCAGGCGTTCGACTCGCTCTGCCGCTGACTCCATTTCGCCAGAATGAACGGCTGCGAACGCAGCGAGGTACCTTTCTTGTTCCTGGCGACGTCTCAGCGACGTTTATGGAAAATCTCCACGCGCTTCGCGATCACAACCAGGCGCGCAACGTGGTCAAGATTGTGATTCCCAAGACGGTTCGAGCCGGCGCTCTACAGGATCTCTATTCCATGAACATCTCGCGGACGAGTTTGTTCCCGGGTCTGGACGGATACGCGCAGTCGCTCGGCGTCTTTCATCCATCATTCCGACCTGCCGCTTGGGACTGATCTGCTCAAATGTTCTGGATGTAACGCCTCGAACGCCGCGGCCAGCTCCGGATCGCGCTCGCGCACGTCGGCGTGCGAGACGCGGCCGCTGCGGGTGAGATAGTCGTAAGCGAACGAGACCGGATCGAGCGCCAGCTTTGGGCCCAGGTTCTCGTACCACTCGGTGCTGCGAATGGCGGCCTGCTGAAGCGCATCCGAACCCGGACGGCGGATCTGCACGAAATGCTCGAGCATCTTCGGCACATCGTTGCCACACGCCCGGTAAGCATCGAACAATGCAATCGAATCCTGCATCGCGAGTCGCGTACCGGAGCCGACGGATGGATGGCCGGTGCGCAGCGCATCGCCCAGCAAAACCACCTTGCCGTGGTACCACTGTCGATTGCTGACGATGGTGTATCGGAACCAGTTGGACCGGTTCGACAACAGCGGATGGCCTTGCAGGTCGTCCGCAAACGCGCGCTCGCAATAGGCGATGCTTTCCGCTTCGGACATGCCGCCCAAGCCGGCACGGAGGAAAGTCTGCGGATCGCACTCGACCAGGAACGTGCTGTGGGTGCGGCTGTAGCGATAGGTATGGGCGATGATCAGGCCGTCTTGATTGGTGCGAAAGATCAACGACAGCGGATCGAACAGGCGCGTCGTGCCATACCAGGCGAGGTAGTTCGGTCGCACATCGAGCGTCGGGTGAAAAACGTCGTGATAACGCGCGCGAATCGCGCTGTTGGCCCCGTCAGCGGCGACGATCAGGTCACGATCGTTGAACTCGCCCGGGTTGTCACACCGCCGCCCGAATTCGATTGCCACTCCCACCTCACGACAGTGCCGGTGC
>Ga0137409_10005989_pt1 | contig 12644 bp, 11 predicted proteins | sample CZODoug1_16funga_FD_122059 | JGI IMG/M metagenome (GOLD analysis project Ga0137409, IMG submission 122059) | Vadose zone soil fungal communities from Angelo Coast Range Reserve, California, USA - CZODoug1_16fungal (Hybrid Assembly) | ecosystem: Environmental > Terrestrial > Soil > Vadose zone...
CAATCGCAACTCCCGTCATTCCAACAGGGACGACCGCCTTCTTATCGGTCAGAGCCACCGTCACCGTCATCTCTTCCGTCTTCTTTTTCCCATCGGCGCCCATCACTTCAACGGTGCCCTTTACAAACGCCGTGCTCGCCTCTCCTTTGCGATTGACGATGACTTGCTCCACACCGGCGTTTTTCAATTTGTCCAACGTTGCGGCCTCCGCCCCTTTGGCGACGTCCGGGGAATACTTGATCCCGAAATCGTCGGCCTGCTTCTTCGTTAAATAGAGCCCGGCGAATTTTCCGTCCTTGTCGAGCACCGCCGTCACCATCGTCTCTTTCCCGTTAAACAGGCCTTTGACAGCGGCGATGCCTAAGTTTCCCTTTCCGTCCGTGGTGAATTGCTGAGTGATGCGGTCGGCCAATTTTCCCGCGGTCGCCTCACCCGCACCCTCCACGACCGATTTCGCCGTTTTGTCGACGTTTGCAACGCCAAGAGCTTTTAAAACTTCCAACGAACCGGACATGTTTTCCAATAGCGCTCTGGTCCGGCCAGAAGCGTTGCGCGGTTGCGGCGGACACGGCGGCGACTTGAAGTCGATGGAAATCTGTGTCCGGCTCGCCAGGCAACACGGCGTGCGGTTGGGGGCCCATCCGGGTCCCTGGAGCCGGAGTGATTTTGGGCGCGGCCCGGCGCGATTTGCGCCGGATGAAATCGAGCTGTTGTTGTTGCAGCAAGTCGGCGCTCTCGAATGCGTCGCTCAAGCGAACGGCCTCCGGCTGCATCACATCAAACTGCACGGCGCGCTTTATCACGCCAGTGAAGAAAACGAAGCCCTGGCCAGGCGCTACGTCACCGCAGTCAGACGGTTCTGGCCGCACGCGAAGATCTACGCGCGCGCGGGCGGACGCGTGGCGCGTGTTGCGCGCCGGGCCGGATTGGTCTTGTGGGAAGAGGCTTTTGCCGACCGCGGCTACCGTGATGACGGAACACTTGTGCCGCGTACGGAACCGAATGCACTGCTGACGCAGGCCGGCCTCGTCGTCGGGCGCGACTACGTCGGCTTCGCCCACCTGGTCGCCGCGGGCGGCGGCTGGCAGGCCCGGGTCGTGTCGGAAGAGAGACTCGCCACGCCGCTCTTCTCCGGCGCACCGTCGCAGCAGGCTTCCGCGGCGCTCGACGAAGCCCTCAAGGCGTTTCCCGCCGACTTGAAGCGGAGCTATCTGCCGGTGCACGTTTCGCTGCCCGACGCGGCGGTGCGCGTGGCCACGTTCGAGCTCGACCAGATGCCGAAGACCCGCGCGGCGCAACTCGACCTCGCGCGGCTGCGTTTCGGGCGCCTCGGCGTGAACGGCGGCCACGTGTTCGCGTGCCAGCCGCTTGCACGCGACGGCGACAAGCACCTTCTGTTCGGCATGGCCGGAGAAGACGCCTGGCAGCGCCTGGTCGGCGAGGCGCTCTCGCGCGCCGGTATCGTCGCCTGGAGCCTGAGCGCGAATGCCTGCCGGCAATTCAACTGCTACAACGAGCGGCTCGCCCGGGCGAGCGGAGCGCTCGTGACGCTGGCGCCCGATTACTGGGCGCTGTGGGTCTGGGATGCGGAAGCGCGCCCGCGCTACGCGCGCTCGCAGTGGCGCGCTAGCAAAGGAGACCACCCCGAGATCGCCGCCGAAGTCGAGCGGTTGATTCTGGCGTATGTGCAAGGCGATGCCCGGCGCACGGTGACGCAGGTGTTCGTCGTCGCCGGCGACGAGACCGGAGCGATGGCCGCGGCGCTCGATGCGCGCCTGCGCGAGCCGTGCGCGAAGCTCGCGCCTGCGGACGCCGGAGTGCAAACCCCCGGCGCCGCGGCGTCGGCGGCGCTGTCGCTTGCGGCGGCCCTCGAGCGATGAGAATCGCCGCGAATTTCCCCGCCGCGCGGCCGCGCTTCACCTTCCCGCTCGTGGCTGCGCTGTGGCTCTCGGCGCTGGCGCTGGCGGCCGTGGCCGCCTGGCTCGCGGTGGACGTCCTCGAGATGCGCGCGGAGCGCCCGCGCCTGGAATCGCGCCTGGCGCGGGTCGAGGAGCAGCTCGCCGCCGCCGCCCCGAAGACCCCGCTGCCGCCGCCCGGCGAGCTCGATGCGCTGCGCCAGCGGGTGAGCGTCCTCAACAAGCTTTCGGGCATGCGCGGCTGGGCGACGCCGCAGCTGCTCGGATGGCTGGCGGCGCAGCTGCCCGACAACGTCTACCTGGTGAGCCTGCATCACAAGCCGCGCGAAGGCGAGGCGCTGCTCATAGCGGAATCGCCGAGCGCCGAAGCGCTCACCGGATTCCTGCTGCGACTGGAGAAGGAGCCGCGGTTCGCCGAGGTGCTGCTCTCCAAGCAGGGCACGCGCGGCGCGCCGGGCGCCGCCGCAGTCCAATTCGAAATCCGCGTGAGATGGAAGCCCTGAACCTCGGGCGCTATTGGGCCGAGCTTCGCTACGGCGCGCGACACCCGTGGGCGCGGGCCGGATTGTGGGTCTGGGCGGTCGCCGCGGTGCTCATGTGCGTCGCGCTGGCGGTGTGGTGGCCGGCGCAGCGCGAGCATTCGGCGCTCGAAGACAGGATCTCCGGTCAGCGCCGCGATCTCGTCCAGGCGCAGCAGGCCGATGAGCTGCTGAGCGCGTACGCTCGCGCGAGCAAGGAAACCGCCGTGCTGGAGAAGAAGCTCCAGCACGCCGCCACGCAGTCACAGCTCGTCGAGAGCTTCGCGCGCCTTGCGCGTCACCACGGGGTGAAGATCCTCACCGAGACCTACGAGGAGGGCCGCGCCGCGGGCGCGCAGCCGACTCTCAGCACCGAGCTCACCGTTCAGGCGGTCTACCCCGGCCTGCGCGATTTCCTGCGCGACTTGTCGGCGTTGCCGACCTGGAGCGAGGTCCAGGAGGTGCGTCTCGAGAGCGTGCAGGGAGCCGCCGCGCAAAAGGGGCGGATTCGCATCGTGACCTACCGCGCGGCGCCCGCTCAGCCGGCCAAATCCTCATGAAACACCGATACTTGTGGCTGGCGCTTGCAATTGCCTCGCTGGCGGTGCTCAATCTCTGGCAGTGGAAATCGCCCGGCGGGCCGGGGCGGGACCGCGCGAGCTCCGTGGCCGGAGGCTTTCGACCCGACGATTTCCAGCTCAAGGTGGGGCTCGCCGCGGCGGAGTCGGCGACCGGCGGCCGCAATCTGTTTCAGCCGCGCCTGCCTCCCCGCCCGCCGGTAAAGCAGGTGAAGGTGGAGCCCAAGGTCGAGCCGCCGCCGCCCCCGCCGGCGAAGACGCCGGAGCAGCTCGCCGAGGAGGCCGCCCGCGCGGAGCTCGGGCAGATCAAGCTCGTCGGGGTGGTGTTTCGCGGCGACAAAGGCCAGGCATTTCTGGTCAAGGGCGACCAGCTCTATATGGTCCAGGCCGGGGGCAAAGTGGGCGAGCGTTTCCAGGTCGAAGCGATACGCGCGGACAGCATACAATTGAAAGATCCCGCTACGCGGGTCAACGGGCAGATTCCAGTCTCGGGGAAATAGAAGGCATATCGGGGGAAGTCTCATGTCGATGGCTTTGAGGTTTCGTCGCTTCTCCGTCTTCGCGGCGCTTGCCCTGCTCGCTGCGTGCGCCTCGTCCACGGTCAAGCAGGCCGACGAGTATGCGGCGCAGGACGAATGGCTCAAGGCGGTCCTCGAATACCGCAAGGCATTGTCGAGCTCCCCGGCCGACATCGAGTACCGTTCCCGGCTCAGGCAAACCGAGTTCAAGGCGGCCGACTTCTACTACCAGCGCGGACAGCGCCTGCTGGAGCAGGGCGCCCTGGACGAGGCCGTCGTGCAGTACCAGCAGGGACTCGCGGCGCTGCCGGATCATCGCAAGCTGCAGCAGGCGATGAACGATGCGCTCGCGCGCAAGGAGGCGGCGAATCTCTATATCGAGGGGGTGAACCTGCAGCAGGCGGGCAAGCTCGACGACGCCCGGCGCCAGTTCCAGAGGACCCTCGATGTCTTTCCGGACCACAAGGACGCCGTGGCGGCGCTCGCCGAGCTGAAAAAGCAGGACGACGAGAAGCAGTCCGAGGGTCTGGCGCTGTCGTCGAAGGCGCCGATCACGCTCAACTTCCGGCAGACCGACCTCAAGCAGGCTTTCGAGTTCCTGGCGAAATCGTTCGGGGTCAACATCATTTTCGACGAGAACGTCAAGAGCGTGCCGGTGACCCTGTTCGCCAAGGACGTCACCTTCCAGCAGGGAATGAGCCTGCTGCTCACGACCTCGAAGAGCTTCTACAAGAAAATCGGCGGCAACACGATCCTCATCGCCCCGGACTCGAAGGAGAAGCGCGGCCAGTACGAGGACCACCTGGTCCGAACTTTCCATATGAACACGGTCCGCGCCAAGGAGATGGCCGACATCCTGAAGGGCCTGGTCACGGTCAAGAAAATCATCGTCAACGATCAGCTCAACACCATCGTCGTCCGGGACACCGAGGACGTGATCAAGCTGACCGAGCGCATCATCGAGACCAACGACCGCAAGCCCGCGGAGATGATCCTCGAGGTCGAAATCCTGGAGGTCAACCGCAGCAAGGCCGAGAAACTCGGGCTCGACTTCGGGACCTATTCGACGACGGTGCTGGTCCCGCTCCCGTCGACGGTGCCCCTGCAGGGGGCGGCCGCCGCGATCCGGTCCGCCGCGGTGATCTCGGTTCCGCCGATCACGTTTCGCTTCTTCAAGCAGGACGTCGACGCGAAGATACTCGCCAACCCCAAGATACGGGTCCTGAACGGCAGGGCGGCGAAGATCCACATCGGCGACCGCGTGCCGCTGCGCGCCGCGACCATCGTCGATGCGACGGGGCAGACCCGCACCACCTTCGACTACAAGGACATCGGCATCCGGCTGCTGGTCGAGCCCACGATCTACCTGGACAACTCCGCGATGGTCAAGCTGGGGCTCGAGGTGAGCGCGCTGGGCGAGAATCTGGGCACGGTCAACGATCCGGCGTTCAAGATCGGTACGCGCAACGCCGAAACCTTCATGCTGCTTCGCGACGGCGAGACCGCGATTCTCGGCGGGCTGATCCAGGACGAGGAGCGCAACACCAAGGTGAAGATCCCGGGCTTGGGCGACATCCCCGCCATCGGCGCCCTGTTCACCTCGTACGACACCTCGGCCAACCGCACCGACGTGCTGCTCACGATCACGCCGCGCGTGGTGCGCGGATGGGACGTGCCGACGCGCGCCTCCCGGGAGTTCTACTCGGGCAGCGAGAACGTCTACAGCGACAAGCCGCTGTTCGCGAATCTGGAAACTGCCGCGGGCGTGCAGATCCGGACCGAGGGATCGGCGTTGGCCGCGGCCGCCCCCGGGTCGCCGGGAATTCTGGTTCCGGCCGCGCTCCCGAGCCCCTCTCCCGCCGTAGTCGCCGCGGTAGCGCCGACCGCGGCCTTGGGCCCGCCGGCGGCGCCCCCGGCCGCGGCCTTGGCTCTGCCGCCGATACTGGCTTTTTCCGAGCCTGTATACGAGGTGACGAGCGGTCAGGATTTCGAAATCAGGCTGATGGGGGCCAATCTGACGGGCGCGGCGAGCGTGCCGCTCGAGATCCTCTACAACCCGCAGCTGCTGACCTACGTGAGCGGCGCCAAGGGCGAGATTGCGGCCGACTCCTTCAACGCCGCGGCGGATGCCGCGCGCGGGGCCTTGAACATCACTATGGGCCTCGCCGCGGGCGCGGCTCCGGCCGGGAACGCGGTCCTGGCGAAGGTCACGATGCGCGGCGAAAAACCCGGCATCTCGTATCTGGTGTATCGCGTTCCGGCCATCAAGACGGCCAGCGGAGAGATACTCAATGCGCAGGTTCGGGCGGCGCGCGTCGTGGTCAAGTAGCCGGGGCCTGACGCTCGTCGAGCTGCTCGTCACGCTCGCGATCCTGTCGATCCTCGCCGCGGCCGCGCTGCCGTACGCCGAAGTGACGGTGCGGCGCGAAAAGGAGCTCGAGCTCAAGCGCGCGCTACGCGACGTTCGCACCGCCGTCGATGCGTTCTACGACGACTGGAAAGGCGGAAAGATCTCCAAGACGAGCACCGCCGCGAGCGAAGACGGGTTCCCCAAGACTCTGCAAGTGCTCGTCGAGGGCGCCGATGCCGGAGACGCCAAGGGCAGCAAGCGCAAGTATCTCCGGCGCATCCCTCGCGACCCGTTCGCCGATCCGGCAACACCGCCCGCCGAGCAATGGATACTTCGCGGGTACCAGGACGCGGCGGATTCGATCGTCTGGGGCGGCCGCGACATCTACGACGTTCGGTCGGCGTCGGACAATACCGCGCTCGACGGGACGAAGTACAAGGAGTGGTGAGGATTGCGACGGCGCGGATTCACGCTGATCGAGCTGCTGCTGGTGCTGCTCGTCGTGGCGTTGCTCGCCAGTCTGGTCACGCCGGTGGTGACCGGCGGCGTCCAGCGGGCGCGCGAGTCGACTTTGAAGGAGGACCTGTATGCGCTGCGAAAGGCGATCGACGATTATTACGCCGACAACGGCAACTACCCGCCCGAACTCGAGGAGCTCGTCAAGAAGCGTTACCTGAGGCGCATCCCGACCGACCCGGTCACCGAGAAGCGCGACACCTGGCTTCTGGTACGCTCCGAGGAAGACAAATCGGGAAAAGGCATCGTGGACGTGCGCAGCGGCTCGCAGGACAAGGCGAGCGACGGCTCGTACTTCAAGGACTGGTGAGGACAACGTGAACGAATCCCGGCGAACGACCCGCGGCTTTACGCTGATGGAGCTGCTCCTGGTGCTGGTGATCATCGGCCTGCTCGCGGCGCTCGTGGGGCCGACGCTGTATCAGCGCATCAAGCCCGCCAAGGAGGCCGCGGCGCGCGCCCAGATCGAGAACTTCACCACCGCGCTCGACGGCTACTTCATCGACGTCGGGCGCTACCCGAACACCCAGGAAGGGCTCAAGGCGCTGCGCGCCAAGCCCGAGGGCGCGGACAAGTGGAACGGTCCGTATCTCAAGAAGGATCTTCCCTCCGATCCCTGGGGCAACGCCTATGTTTACCGCGCCCCCGGCCGCAACGGCGGCTACGAGATCGTGTCCTACGGCGCCGACGGCCGAGAGGGCGGCGAGGCCGAGAACGCGGACATCAACAGCTGGGACTCCAAGTGAAGCAGCGGGGCTTCAGCTACATGGTGGTGCTCGCCGCCGTGATCATCATCGGCATCGTGATCGAGGTGGCGCGCGTGAGCACCTGGCGCCTCCTGCAAGTCGACCGCGAGGCGGAGCTGCTGTTTCGCGGCAAGGCCTACCGGACCGCGGTCCAGGGCTTCTACCAGTCGAACGGCGCGTATCCGCGTTCGCTCGACGACCTGCTGCAGGATCCGCGCTCACCGAACAAGCGCTACCTCCGGGCGCGGTACCTCGACCCGATGACCAGGAACGAATGGACGCTGGTGCGCGCGCCCGACGGCGGCATCGCGGGAGTCGTGAGCGGGAGCCGCGACGAGCCCATGAAGCGCGCGAATTTCCCGACGGAATTCGAAAAATTCTCCGGAGCGAAATCGTACTCGGAGTGGATATTCGAGTACGTTCCCGCTGCCGCCGCGGCCAAGGCGGCCAAACCCGGCGCCTCACCGACCCCTCTGCCGTCGGGTCCCGTGCCGCAGAAGACATTCTGATGGCGCGCGCTGCCCGCACCGCGCTCGCGGCGGTGCTCGTCGCGACGGCGAGCTCGATCGCGCTCGGCGAGGACAGCCGCACGACGCTCAGCGTCGGCGCCGACTACTCGACCGGGAAGTTCGGGCAGACGCAGAGCACCGACCTCCTGTATGTTCCCGTCACCGCGAAGCACGAAACCGGCCGCTGGACCACCAAGCTGGTGGTGCCGTATATCCATATCACCGGGCCGGGCAACGTCGTCGGCTCCGCGGACAGTGTCGTGATCCTTCCCGGCGGCAACGCAGCGATCCGCACGGAAAGCGGCCTGGGCGACGTCGTCGCGAGCGCTTTCTACAACGTGCTCAACGAGAACACCGCGTCGCTCGGTCTGGATCTCGGAGCGAAGGTCAAGTTCGGCACGGCCGACGAATCCCGGGGCCTCGGCACCGGCAAGACCGATTACGCTTTGCAGGCGGACCTCTTCAAGCCGATCGGCGCGCTCACCGTGTTCGGCTCGCTCGGGTACCGCTGGTACGGCGATCCTCCGGGCGTCGATCTGCAAAACACCTTCTACGGGTCAATCGGCGCGTCGTACAAGGTGTCGCGGCCGACGACGGTCGGACTCGCCTACGACGGGCGCGGTCGCATCTCGCCGGGCGGCGGCAAGGTGAGCGAGCTGACGGTATTCGGCACGTACGCGTTTTCCCTCGCATGGAAGCTCCAGGTCTACGGCGTCAAGGGTTTCTCCGACGCGAGCCCCGACGCCGCCGGCGGAGCGGTGCTCTCGTATAGCTTCTGAACGCCCGCCCCGCCGGGCGGTAATTTTTCCTGCTTCTTCGCGGCCCTTACCCGGCACAGGACTTGCTCAACTCAAGGCGGTGTCCGTTTCCACGGGCAGATAAGGGTGGACGGATGTCGACCCACCGACGGCAGCGTCACGATGCCGCCCGGACGAAATGAGGAAAAGAGCACAAAGGGAGGGAATCATGAAGAAGCTCATCGGCGTAGTCGGCATGTCAGCACTCGTGTGCTCCGCGACGGCGTTCGCGGATCCGGATCACCCGCGCGGGCGCGATCGCGCGCTCGAGCGCCTGGAAGCGAACAACGCGAAGAACCCGGACGCGAGGGGCCTGGTCAACGCGGCCAATCGCATCAGGGAAAATCAGGTGCGCCAGTCCACAAGGGGCAAGAATCACGCTCCCGGCCAGCAGAAGCTTGAATCGAACGGCACTGCCCAGGACACTCGCGGGAACCCGGAGCGCGCGCAGCTAGCCAATCGAGTCGAGCGTGCGGAACGCGTCGAACGGGTCGAGCGGGTCGAGCGGCCCGAGCGTCCGGAGCGTCCCGATCGTCCGGACCGCCCTGATCGTCCCGATCGTCCGCATCGTTAAACTCGTGGACCCCGCGCCCCCGGCGCGGGGAGTTTTTCGGAATTCCGGGCGAAAGAAGTTCTTTCGTCTCGGCGTTCTCGTCAGGTAAACACGACGGTTTCTCTGTAGGGGTTTCCAGGACTAGCTCTCGTATTCTCGGACCCGATCGGTGTTGCGCCGCTTGCGCGGACGGAACAGTTATGGTCTGATGAGCGAAGTCTTCGGCGATTAATAAGACCGGCAGCAATCAAAAAACGACCGGTCGGACAAACCTTTCGCGAAGCGACATAAACAGCAAAATAGCCGGCCATAGGGGGCACGGGTGAATTTCCGTTGGGGATGGGGCCTGGCGCGCTTCGCACGAGCCGGCTTGGCTGTCGCGTTGGTCGCCGCGGGCTTGGTGCTCGTCTACGCCGCCGTGGTACCTACCGGAGAGGCGCTTCCGGTGGGTTCGAAGGCGGAGCCGTTCGCCCTCGCCGTATTCTCTTCTTCCAGCCTGCCGCCCGAAGTCCAGGCGCAGGAAGCCGCCACCGCTCCGCTTCTTTTCGATCGCGACACGACCACCCAGCACGTCGCGTTCGCCGTGTCCTCGGTCCAGGCGAGCTTCGAGTCGCCGCAGCCGGTCGCGGCGATCAAGGTGTTCGGCGCGGCGCCCTACACGCTTACGGTCCAGGCCGACGCCGGCGGCAGCTTCCAGGCGATCGCGGGCCTCCAGAACCTGAACCTCACGCTGCTTCCCGCGGCGTGGAATACGTTCAACGCGGCCGTTCCGGTGACCACCGGCAAGCTGCTCTTCACGCTCACGCCGGCGACGGGCGGCTCGGCGAGCGGCATGAACGAGCTGGAAGTGTGGACGAGCGCCGCGCCGGTGAACGTCAAGAATCCCGCTGCGCTGCTCGCGCAATTGCTCGGCCCCACGCCGCCGCCGCAGGGCCGGTTCTACACCGCGCTCAACCAGAGCGCCACGCCCACGACGGCGGTGGTGACGCCGAACGACAGCAATAAGACGCTTTCGCTCAACACGTTCAGCCTCACGCTCGACCGGGACCCGGCGCATTTCGAGCGCGCCTATCTCACGTACGAGCTCTTCGGGCAGGACAGCTTCACCTCGGTGGAGCGCATCATCAACGGCGCGCAGCTTCCCAACTCGCTGGCGGGCGGCTCGCTGATCCTGCCGAACAGCACCTGGAGCACGCAGACCGAGCGGGTCAACCCCGCGTGGTTCAAGCCCGGCTCTAACACGATCCAGTTCAAGGTGCTGTCGTCGTCGTTCACCAACGGCGGGTTCACGGTGCGCAACGTGCGCGTGGTGGGGGAGCTCGACTCGGGCGCGAACGCGATCGAGAGCATCGTCGCGAACCAGCCCGACGCGCTCGGCAGCAATCCGATCGACGCGCTCCGCGACGGCGATCTCGCGACGGGATGGAAGCCTTACCCGCCGGACCAGCCGATCGACGCGGTCGCTCCGTCGGTGGAATTCACGTTCCGCCGCCCGACGCAGATGGACGCGGTGAGCTTCTACCTCTCCGCGCCGCTCGTTGGAACGCTGCAGGTGTCGGTCAAGCAGGCCGGTCTATGGCTGGACTTCCCCGCCGAGGCGGGCGCGGTGCTCGACTCCGGGTGGAACACGATCTACGTCCCGGCCACGATCCCGCTGAACCAGCGGGTGGTCGAAGCAGCGCGGCTCACGTTCTCGGGCGGCTCCGGCAGCGGCGCCGAGATCCGCGAGCTGCTCTTCATCGGCTCGGCGGTGGGCGGGCGCACGGTTCCGCCGAAGATCTTCATCACCTATCCTGACGCAGGCCAGTTCTACGGTCGGCGCGGCTGGGTGCAGGGCTTCGTCGAGCCCTGGAACAACGGCTCGGGCAAGGCGACGATCACCTTCGGCGGCGTGACCATGCTGCACACCGCCGGGGACTTCACCTACTCGCTCACCAAGGATCAAGTGGGCCTGGGGACGCAGGCCGACAGCGATCCGTGGTCCGTCGAGCTGAAAGTGGTCTACCCGAACGGCGAGACGCTGAGCACTCTCGTTCCTTACATCCAGCAGATGTCGCCGGCGTCGCCCGCGACGGGCACCCTCGCCGGCGGCGCGTCGGGCGTGGTGTCGAACAAGGCCAGGAAGACCCTGAGCAACGACGAAACGACCCTGGTGTTCAACGTGGGCTCGGTCGCCGCCGACACCACCGTCACCATCCAGCCGCTCGCCGACGAGAACGTGCCGGCGCTCGACGTGGGCATGACCAACGTCACCAAGGGTCCGCGGCGCGGCTACCGCTATCTGCCGCACGGCTCGAAGTTCCTGCAGCCGGTGAGCTTGGCGATGCCCTACGACAAGGCGCTCATCCCGCCGGGGCACACCGAGGACGACGTCAAGACCTTCTACTTCGACGACCAGGCCGGCCGCTGGGTCGAGCTGCCGCGCGTGTCGGTGGACAAGACCAATAAGCAGATCAATTCGACCACCGATCACTTCACCGACATGATCAACGCCACGGTGACGGTGCCCGACCACCCGCAGACGGTGTCCTTCAACCCGACCAGCATGAAGGACATCAAGGCGGCCGATCCGGGGGCGCAGGTCAACCTGATCGAGCCGCCCAAGGTCAACAACATGGGCGATGCGCGGCTCTCCTACCCGATCGAAGTGCCGCCGGGGCGCCAGGGCCTGCAGCCGCAGCTCAGCATCAATTACAACTCCTCCGGCGGCAACGGCTGGCTCGGCGTCGGCTGGGAACTCTCGACGCCTTCGATCAGCATCGACACGCGCTTCGGCGTGCCGAAGTACAACGAAAGCGTGCGCGAGGAGACCTACCTCCTCAACGGCCAGCAGATGGTCAAGGTCGCCGAAGGCGAGTACCGCCTGCGCATCGAAGGCCCGTTCCAGCGCATCCGCCGCTACGGCACCGCGCCCAACAACTACTGGTGGGTGGTCACCGACAAGAACGGCATGCGCCAGATCTTCGGCGGCGATGCCAACGCGCAGCTGCGCGACCCGACCGGCCGCGGCATCTTTGTTTGGCATCTGAGCCGCATGGTGGATGCCAACGGCAACACCATGGACTACGAGTACCTGCCCAAGAACCAGCCGGTCCACAACAGCGGCGAGCAGGCGGTCTACACCTATCTGCGCGAGATCCGCTATACCGGTTCGATACCTGTGAGCCAGTCGGACGACGCCGTACGCGGCATCCCGCCGTTCCCGGGCGCGAATTTCTACCGCGTCACCTTCTTCCAGGATTCCGCCGCGCGCCTCGACGCCGTGGTGGACGGCCGCGGCGCGTTCAAGACCGTGCTGGACGAGCGCCTGAAATCCATCGAAGTCGCGTTGATGCAGGGCGGCGCTTCGGTCCCGATCCGCAGCTACGTGCTGAACTACCGGCTGGGCGACTTCGACAAGGCACTGCTCGCGAGCATCGTGCAGAAGAACGCCAGCGGCCAGGACTTCCCCGGAAACAGGCACGCGTTCGATTATTTCACCATGCCGACGCTCAACGACGGCTACGACGCGTTCGCTCCGGTGGAGGCCTGGTCGGTGCCGTCGCTCCCGGGCGGGCTCAGCCTCACCACCAACCGGGACGTCTACGCGGGTCTGTTCCTGGGCTTCATGATCGAGACGGACGCCTTTCACATCGGCGGCGGC
>Ga0137409_10005990_pt1 | contig 12643 bp, 13 predicted proteins | sample CZODoug1_16funga_FD_122059 | JGI IMG/M metagenome (GOLD analysis project Ga0137409, IMG submission 122059) | Vadose zone soil fungal communities from Angelo Coast Range Reserve, California, USA - CZODoug1_16fungal (Hybrid Assembly) | ecosystem: Environmental > Terrestrial > Soil > Vadose zone...
GGGGAAGTCAAACCGCAGCCGATCCGCGCGCACGGGTTAGATTGATCAGCCTGGGACCCCAAGGGAGGTTGTCAATGTCGCCGGTCACAATCGCGCGTCTTGTACAGGAGCTGGAGAAGCTGAAGCAGGTGGCGGACGCCGAAAAACTCAAGCCGCAGGAGTACGACAGTCGACTCGCCCGGATCATTCAAGAGCTGCGGGAGAAGGGCATCGACGCCGATCGCGTCGCCACCACCGCGGCGCTCGCGGACGCGGTCAAGCGCGGGATCATCACGCTGCCGGTGCAGGCGCACCTGCAGCGCCGGCTGGGGCTGACCTAAACGCCCTGGAAGTACTGCTCCTCCCAAGCGACGTCGAACACCTCGTGGCAGTGCCTGCAGCGCATCGAGGCCAGTCGTTCGGTGAGCGGCACCCGCTCTCGGCAGTTGGGGCAGACCCCGTACTCGTTCACGCCGGGAAACCGCGCCGGGTTTTTGGGACGCGGCACGACGGACCAGCGGTGCGGCGGTTGGCTGATGATGTCGAGGACCGGCCGGGGGACGTCCACGGCTTCGCCACCGACGTCGAGGAGTGCTTCGCGTGGCCCCAGCTTCTTCACTTGGTACCACGCGCCACGGCGGAGCGGGCGGTCGATGTCCGCTCGCAGCCGAGCCCAGTAGCGCCTCGGCGTCACTGCCCCGCTCGTGTCAGGTCCACCGTCACCTCTAGCGTTGCGTAGTCCCCATCCCGTCATCGTGCCTTGGGATCCTGCGCGGCACCCGGCGCGCCGATGAGATGCGCGCGGGGCGGCCGATGCCTATCACAATAATATCGCTCGAGGCGGCCCGTGTCTTGGGACTTCTGGTGAGTGACCCAACGTGCCGCCCGCTCACAGCTCGTGTGGGTCACCCAATCGTAGAAGTTGCAGCGGGGTCCGCCCATGGAGAGTGCTCTGAGCGCTCGCGGCCCGCGTCACCGCGTGACTGGCGCGAATGGCTGGCGGACGGAATCCGCCACCAGGGAGAGTTGCGCCTCCGCCATGTCGCGGTTGATCCACACCACGTGGTCGCCACACATGATCGCATCCACGGGATAGGGCTGGCTCGCGAACGACTGGCCGTCAGAGCTGGCGACTTGCGTCGTCGGGAAGTAGTACCAGCACCGCTCGCCGCCCGGATGACTGTGGATCATGCCCACCGTCCCCGACCACCCGGCATCCTCGCACGTCTGATGGGGGACCACCCGCGTGGGAGTGGAGTGGTTGGGCTCGACGTCGGCCGGCGCGATGCGCCGTACCACGACGGCGCTGCCGCGCGTCTCGCCGATCATGCAACCCATGAACTCGGTGGGATACGAGCGGTACTGGAGCGCCAGAAAGCGGCGCGCCTGGTCCGACAGGATCAGCCGCCGTACGGTCGGCGCGCGCGCCGCGCCACCCGCGCCCCGGGCCCACGCCGACTCGACGAGCCGGGCGGACTCGGGCTGCAGGGCCAGTAACGCCGTCAGACCCAGCGCTGCGACCACGGTGCGGATGATCCGCTTGCGACCTTCGTTCACTGCTTCCTCCTTCGGCGGCACCAATTCGCAAGACCGATGCCAAGCAAAGCAGTCGAATAGTGGTGCGAACACGAGACGCCGCGCCGCTTTTTGGGGCATAGCGGTGGCGCGCCCGGCGTGCAAAACTGGAGAATCTCCCAAAAAGCGGGATTCCCGCAGTCGGGGAGTGTTGCGTTGGTGGGTCACTCGAAGACGGAGGTAAGTCTCCATGCAAGCGTCCAACCCCACCGCGTCCGCTGTTACGCTTGGTCGCAAGCCGCGCGACGATGAGATCGACGTCTTTGGCCTCACCCACCCGGGCAACGTGCGGCGCGAGAACCAGGACCACTTTCTCATTGCCTCGCTCCAAAAGCGGATGCAGGTGCATCTCACGAGCCTCCCGACGTCGGAGATCCTGGCACAGCACGCGGAGCGCCTGGCGTTCTTCGCCATGGTCGCGGACGGTGTCGCCGGCAGCGCCGGTGGCGAGGAGGCGAGCCGGCTGGCGGTCGCGGCGATCACGCGATACGTGACCCAGGCGATGCACTGCTACTACTCGGTGGATCTCGCGGACGAAGAGCGTTTCCCCCGGGCGCTCGAAGAAGCGGCGCTGCGCGTCCATGACGACATACAGGGCAGCAGCCCGACCGGCCCGCTGCGAGCGCACATGGCGACGACGCTGACGCTGTGGATCGGCCTCTGGCCGCGCGCCTATCTCCTCCACGTGGGAGACAGCCGCTGCTACCTGCTCCGGAACGGCGAGCTGATACAGCTCTCGCGCGACCAGACGCTCGCGCAGGACCTGGTCGATCGAGGCGTGTTCCGCCGCAGCGACGCGCTGCGCTCGCCCTTCGCCAACGTGCTGTCGAGCTCGTTGGGGGGACCGCAGACGGCACCCATCGTCACTCACATGCAGCAGGAGTGGGGCAACGTAGGCCTGTTGTGCAGTGACGGTCTCACGAAGCACGTTTCCGACAGCCGCATCCGCGAGCGACTGCTCGCGATGACCTCGGCAAAACAGGTCTGCGAGGACCTGCTGCGCGATGCCCTCGATGCCGGAGGCACGGACAACGTCACCGTGCTGGTGGGGCGGACGCTGCGGAAGGATGCAAGCTGAGGCGTCGGGTGTCCCGCACCGATCTGGTCATTCTCAGCACGCGCGTCGTCACTCCCGAGGGAACCGCGGCTGGGGCGGTCGCGATCGCCGACGGCGTGATCACCGCCCTCTACGACCACGACAAAGCGCCAGACGCGGCTCGGCGTCTTGACGTGGGAGACGCCGTGCTGCTCCCCGGGGTGGTGGACACACACGTGCATGTGAACGAGCCGGGTCGCACCGACTGGGAAGGGTTCGAGACGGCGACGCGGGCCGCGGCGGCGGGCGGTGTCACCACTATCATCGACATGCCGCTGAACAGCATTCCCGTCACCACGACCGCGCCCGCCCTGAACGTGAAGGCGCGAGCGGCCGCGGGTCATGCCACGGTCGATTACGCCTTCTGGGGTGGCGTGGTGCCGGGCAACACCGACCAGCTCGAGCCCCTGGCCCGCGGGGGAGTACGGGGCTTCAAGTGTTTCCTCGTCCCGTCGGGGATCGACGAGTTTCCGCCGGTGGGGGAGAGCCAGTTGCGGCCCGCGATGACCAAGCTCGCCGGGCTCGGGCTGCCGCTGCTGGTGCACGCCGAGCTCCCCGGCCCGATCGCACGGGCGGCCTCGGCGCGCGGCAGCGACCCGCGACGCTACGGCTCGTATCTCGCTTCACGTCCCCGCGCCGCGGAGCTCGAAGCGGTGGATCTGATGCTCGGGCTCTGTCGCGAAACCGGCTGCCACGTCCACATTGTCCATGTCTCGGCGGCCGAGACGCTCGACCGCCTGCGCGACGCCCGGCGTGCCGGTCTTCCGGTCACGGCCGAGACGTGCCCGCACTATCTCACGTTCGCCGCGGAGGAAATCCTGGACGGCGCCACTGCCTGGAAATGCGCCCCGCCGATCCGCGAACGGCGCAACCGGGAGGCGCTGTGGGAGGGCCTCGCCGACGGGACGCTCGACCTCGTCGCGAGCGATCACTCGCCCGCGCCCCCGGCGCTCAAGTGCCTCGACACCGGCGACTTCGTTCGGGCGTGGGGAGGGGTAGCGTCGCTCGAGCTGGGGCTCGCCGCCACCTGGACCGGAGCGCGCGACCGCGGCCGGGCCGTAGGAGACCTCGCCCGCTGGTGCGCCGAGCGGCCGGCCGGGCTCGCCGGCCTCAAGCGCAAAGGGCGGCTCGCGCCCGGATGCGATGCCGACGTCATCGTGTTCGATCCCGAGGCCCGTTTCACCGTCGCGCCGGAGCGGCTGCACCAGCGGCATCCCGTCACGCCCTATGCGGGGATGGTACTCCACGGCGTCGTACACCAGACTTTCGTGCGGGGAATGTGCGTGTACGATGAAGGCGCGTTTCCGGGGGGAGCGATCGGTAAATGGGAGCGGTGACGCATGAGGGCCTCGTCGATCTTGCCGCCGCGCGCGTCGGCGGGCGGGCGCTGGTCGCGTCGGACGAATTCTTCGCGTCCAGGGACAACCTGCTCGCGGCGGAGCGCGCCGTGTTCATCGAGGGCAAGTACACCGATCGGGGCAAGTGGATGGACGGGTGGGAGACGCGCCGGCGGCGCGGCCCGGAGGGCGGGTACGACTGGTGCATCATCCGGCTCGGCATCCCCGGCGCGATTCGCTGGGTCACCGTGGACACGACCCACTTCCGCGGAAACCATCCAGCCGCCTGCTCGCTCGACGCGGCGCAGTTGTCGGGCACACCCGGCGTGAGTGCTCGAGCGCTCCGCACGCTGGACCGCGCATTCGTGGAGCTGCTGCCGCGCTCGCCGCTCGCCGGTGACACCGAGAACGAGTTTGCCGTCATGAGTGACGCGCGCTACACGCACGTGCGGCTCAAGATCTACCCGGACGGCGGCGTGGCGCGGCTGCGCCTGTGGGGCGCGGCGCGCCCCGACTGGCGGAGGATCGCGGCGGCGCAGCGGGCCGTCGACCTCGTCGCGGTGGAGCACGGTGGCGTGCCGCTCGCCACCAGCGATCAATTCTTCAGCGAGCCCTTGAACCTCATCATGCCGGGACGGTCCCGCGACATGAGCGATGGGTGGGAAACGCGCCGCCGGCGGGGCCCCGGTCACGACTGGGTGGTGTTGCGTCTCGGCCGACGCGGCGTGGTCGAGCGCGTGGACCTGGACACGACCCACTTCAAGGGCAACTTCCCCGAGAGCGCGAGTCTTGAGGGGTGCGACGTAACGGGAAGCGCCGCACCGCCGCCTGACGATGCTGCCTGGCACGAGCTCGTGGCCCGCACCACGCTCCGGGCCAATGCGCGCCACCGGCTGGCCGTCCCGCCGGGGAAGCGCGACTCCGTGACCCACGTGCGGCTGAACATCTTCCCGGACGGAGGCGTGGCGCGGTTGCGGGTGTGGGGGAGACCGGTGTGACCCCGGCGGCATATCTGAACTCCCTCCCCATGCCCGCAGCGCGCACCGCGCTCGGCCGCTGCTGCGGCGCGCGCCGCTGGGTGGAGGCGATGCTCGCGGCGCGCCCGTTCGCAAGCGATGCCGAGCTGCTGGCGACGGCGGAGCGGGTGTGGTGGGGGCTGGGGCGCACCGACTGGCTCGAGGCGTTCGCCGCGCATCCCCGCATCGGCGATCGGGGGGCGATGGCGGACTGGGCGCGGCGCGAGCAGGCTGGAGCGGACGGCGCGGCTGTGGCGACGCTCGCCGCGCTGGCGCAGGGGAACCTCACGTACGAGCAACGGTTCGGGCACGTGTTCCTGATCTCCGCCACGGGCAAGACCGCCGACGGGATGCTCGGCGCGCTGCGCGGTCGCCTCACGAACGATCCGGCCACGGAGCTGCGGGTCGCGGCGGAAGAACAGGCGAAGATCACGCGGCTCCGACTCGACAAACTGGTGACCTCATGAGCGGCATCACGACCCACATCCTGGACATCGCGCGGGGGCGGCCCGCGGCGGGCGTGGCGGTCTCGCTGGCGCGCCGCTCGGGCGACGGTTGGGTCGAGCTCGCCACCACCCGGAGCGACACCAACGGGCGCGTCGCGAATCTGCTTTCGGGCGAGGTGAAGTCCCCTGCCGGTACGTACCGCCTGCGCTTCGACACGGGAGCGTACTTCGCGGCTATGGGAGTCTCGCCGTTCCATCCGTTCGTCGAGATCGTATTCGAGATTCGCGATGCCGAGCAGTATCACGTGCCGCTGCTCGTCAGCCCGTTCGGCTACACGACGTACCGCGGCAGCTGAGCCGCCCGTTGTGAGCGCCCACCTCGAACAGTGGCTCAACCTCGCGCTCCGCTGGGCCCACGCGATCACCGGTATCGCCTGGATCGGCACGTCGTTCTACTTCAATTGGCTGAACAGTCGCCTCGCCCCGCCCCCGCCCGAGCGGCGGGAGCCCGGGGTCGCGGGCGAGCTCTGGTCGGTGCACGGCGGCGGGTTCTACCGCGTCGTGAAGTACACGCTCGCTCCCGGAGAGCTCCCCCGCACGCTCCACTGGTTCAAGTGGGAGGCGTACGCCACGTGGCTGACCGGCTTCGCGCTCCTCGTCTTGATCTATTATTTCGGCGCCGCCTCCTTTCTCGTGCGGCCGGACACCGCGGCCCTCGGCCCCCGCGCGGCGATCGCCGCGGGCGTCGGGTCGCTGGTGGCAGCCTGGCTCGTGTACGACGCGCTATGCCGCTCGCCGCTGGGAGCCAGGCCGATGGCCCTCGGCGCGACGCAATTCGTGCTCGCCACGGCGCTCGCGTGGGGACTGGCCGAGCTATTGAGCCCGCGCGCGGCGTACCTCCACGTCGGGGCCGCGATCGGCACGATCATGGCGGCCAACGTGCTCATGGTCATCATTCCCGCCCAGCGGGACATGGTCGCCGCGCTCACCGCGGGTCACACTCCCGACGCAGTGCGCGGCCAGCAGGCGGCGCTGCGCTCGCTCCACAACAACTATCTCACGCTCCCGGTGCTGTTCATCATGGTGAGCAGCCATTACCCCGCCACGTACGGCCACAAACTCAACTGGGCGATCCTCGCCGGGCTGGGGGTCATCGGGGTCGCAACGCGCCATTGGTTCAACCTGCGGAACCAGGGCCGGAGGAACGTGTGGATCCTCCCCGCTGCCGCGCTCGCCCTGGTCGCGCTCGCGCTGGTCACGGCGCCGCGGTTGGGTCCAGCGGCGTCGACCATGGCGGGGGGGCAGGTTTCGTTCGCGGACGTGCGCCTGATCGTCGCGCGCCGCTGCGCCGGGTGCCACTCGAGCGCGCCCACGACGCCAGGGATCCCCGCCCCGCCGCTGGGCGTCCGGCTCGACACCCCGGACGAGATCCGAGCCAACGCGCCGCGCATCCTCGCCGTCGCGGTCGATGCGCAGACGATGCCGCTCGGCAATTTGACGGGGATGACTCCCGAGGAACGGGAGCTCATGGGGAGATGGATCCGCGGGGGCGCGATCCTCAGATAGCGGACGCCGCTCAGGCAGCGTGACGGGGATCACGGAGGACAAGCGAGCACTCCTGGCAGGGTGGATCCATGTTCGCTCGCCAGCCTCTACCCTCGCGGATGCTTGCGATCGCCATCGCATGCGGCCTGGCTCTAGTCGGGTGCCGGCGGACGCCCACCGAGTCGAGCGGACCGAGCGGCGCACTTACGGATCCCACTCTGCTGCCCGTCGCCAGCGGACAGGCTCCTAATCTCGCCGCCTACGACGCGCTCCTCGTTGCCAATCAGCCGGCGGGCTTCTCGTACAACGACCCGGTCACCAACGTGAAGATCTGGAAGGTCACGAGCAGCACCGTCCCCGCGGCGAACAGCAGCGCCGGGCACGACTACGCGGACGGAGGAAACCGCGCCAGCCTCGCTTGGGGTCAAAACAACAACACCCACACCATCCTGATCCGTGGGGATGGGATGGACTACCATTTAGTGGACTTCACCCGCGGGGTGGGCGTCGGCAACTACCGCCGCCTTCCGGACGCCGCTCAGCCGGACCGAGATCTGTGCTTCTCGTTCTCGAACCGCGCGAGCCAGCCGCAGATCGCGTACGTGGTCCACTCCGGCGTGCTTCACCGGTTCAACACCGAGACGATGCAGCTCGAGAACACGGGCAACTTCCCCCGCAGCCTGAACGCGTTCGCCTGGCTCCAGCACGACAGAAACGACGTGTGGTTCGTAGGGTTGGTCGACGCCACCACGGTGTTCGCCTGGAACAGTCAGACAAATCAATACCTCACGCACTCCGAGAGCTGGTTGGATGAGGGCCGGTTGGAGCGCGACGGACGCTACGTGGTCTTGACCAACGGCGGAGGACAGGTCCGCCTCTGGGACCTGTCCGACAATACGTTCGGTCCGCCCCAGAACGAAGGCATCAACTTCTGGTTCGCGCACAACGCGAGTCTTCGCGGCCAGTGGGTCACCGCCGACGTGAACACCAGCGCCCCGTTTGCGGAAGACCGCTACTCAGTCGGCGGAGGCAGCGTCGTCAAGACGCGGATTCTGAGCCAAAGCGCCGGCACGCTGGTGCATCACGCGGGCAACTGGGTGCAGTCCGATGCCGAGCTCGGGGGAGTCCTCGATAGGCAGTGGTCGTTCGTCAGCGGGTACGATGAGGACCCGCGATGGGCGAATGCGACCCTGTGGCAGCACGCGATTGGCGTTCAACGAAGCGACGGGAGCGATCAGCGGCTGCTGCTGCACCACTACTCGGCCAACCCGGGGCCGAGCTACTGGGCCATCCCCTGGGGGACGCCGAGCCCGGACGGCAAGGTCGTCATCTTCAACTCGAACATGAACGGAGCCGGGCGCTATGACCTGTTTGTGGCGGAAATGCCGCTCCGCTGAAGGGCGTCGTCGGCTGCGTCGGCCTCGGCCTGCGTGATCGCCCCGCAGTCGAGTCCCCGCCGGATCAGGCTCGCGCGCACGCCACGTGCCGCCGGGTCCTCGAGCACGTTCTCGACCGCCGTCGACTCCAGGCTCTCCCTGAAGAACCCGTAGGCCGCGACGTACCGCGTCACCAGCTGCGCCGGGTGCAGGTCCCATCCGTGGTAGAAGCCGCTCACGAGCGAGTGCCGCACGTCTTGGAAATGCAGCCGCCAGGCGCGGAGCAGGTGGTCGCGCGGCGGGGCGGGAAGCAGGTTGGTCGAGCCGGCGGACAGGAGGACTCCCGTCCCCGCGAGGGCGACCTGCATGACGCGGCGCGCATAGTCGCAGGCCGGATGGCGCAGCCCGTGATGAGAAGGCGCGACCTCCACTGCCGCCAGGTAGTCGTACACGCCGAAGTGCAGGCCCACACAGCGCCCCCGCGCCGCGGCGACGAGCGCCGGGAGGTGGCAGCGGCCGTCGGGAGCGTGAAGCGCCCGCGGCGTTTCGACCATCAGCTCGAGCGTGAGGGCACCCGCCTCGAGATGGAGCCGTGACTCGAGGTCGTCGAGCAGGCGCACCAGGGCCACCACTTCCTCGGGGCGCGCTACCTTCGGCAGCGTGACCGTGAAATGCGCGGGGAGCTTGCCGCCGCTCCGCTCGACCAAGGATGTCACGAACAGCTCGAGCGTGCGGCCCGCCCGCGTCGCCCCCCTGGCCGCGAGCGCCTTGATCCGGATACCGAGGAACGACGGCAGGCTCTGTCGGGCCAGGCCGGCCGCGACCTCCGCACCGGTCCACCGCGCCGCCCCGTCCTCCTCCTGATCCGAGCGGCTGCCGAACCCGTCCTCGAAGTCGATCCGGAGATCCTCGACGGGCTCGCGCCGGAGCTTCTCTCCCAAGCGCGCGAACACCTGCTGGTCGACGTGGTAGTCGAGCGCCGCGGCGAGCGCCGGAGCGTCGGGGGCGCAGTCGGCCAGGACCTTGAGCGCCAGTTCGCCCCACTCGGCGGCGAGCCCCGCCCGGAACAGGTGCGCGCCGACGTATGCCGTCTGGATCGGGCGACGGCCGGGGGTCGCGGGCGGCGTCACGCCCCCTTTCCCCAGAAGTCACTCAGGTCGTGATACAGCACACGCGCCATCACGCGCGTGCGGTAATGAGCGCTCGAGCGGATGTCGTCGATCGGGGCGACGTCCTGCGCGAGGGTCGGCAGGAGATCATCGGGACCTTCGGGGGCGGCACCGGTCTCGAGCAGTCGCTCGACGGCGGGGCAGCGGCGGATGGTGGGCGCGACGCTCGCCGCCACCACGCGCCAGCCGGCGCCGGAGCGCGTAACGGCCAGGCCGACCTTCGCGATGGCCTGGGCCCGGCGCGCCCCGACCTTCTCGAACACCTGGTAGGTGTAGCGGCGCCGCGGGATCCGGATCCCCACGACCAACTGGTCGGGACGGCGCTTCATCTGTTTGTAGCCCGAGTAGAACCGGTCGAGCGGGACTTCCTCCCGGCCGCGCCGCGACTCGAGCACTACCACCGCGTCGTAGGCCATCAGGACCGGCACGCCGTCGGCGGCGGGCGAGGCGTTGACGATGTTCCCGGCCCAGGTGCCCCGTGCCTGGATCTGAATCGCCCCCACCTGCCGCGCGGCGTCCACGAGCAGAGGAAACTCCTCACTCGCGCGCGCGTCTCGGATCACGTCCCAATACGTGGTGAGCCCGCCGAGCATCAGCTCGTCCGCCGTCCAGCGCAACGGCTTCAGGGAATCGAGCCGGGACAGGTCCACGTAGGTTCGCTCGTGCGCCTCGCCGCGGACCGGCCAGTGCACCAGCAGGTCGGTGCCGCCGGCCATCGGGAGCGCCGTGGCGTCGTTCGCGAGCTGGTCTAGAGCCTCGGGTACGCTGGCAGGCAATAGAATGTTCACCCTTCCCGTTTCCCCCTTCCCCTTTCCCCCATCGCTTCTTCAACCGAGTCAATGATCCCGTCATAGCCGGTGCAACGGCACAGATTTCCGGCCATCAGCTCGCGAATGGTGTGCGTGCCGAGCAGCTCGGGATGCTCGTGGATCCACCATGCCGTCATCACCACGCCGGGCGTGCAGGCCCCGCACTGCGTGGCGCCGCACCGCTCGAACGGCTCGAGGGCGCTCGGGTCAAGAGACTCCACGGTCTCCACCCGATGCGCCCGCACCTGGTAGGTGGGGATGAGGCAAGAGTTCACCGGCAAGCCGTCCAGGTACACAGTGCAGGCGCCGCACTCGCCCTCGCCGCAACCCTCTTTCGTGCCGGTAAGGGCGAGTTGATAACGGAGCGTATCGAGCAGGCGGGCGGCCGGGTCGACCTCGACGGTCACCGGTGAGCCGTTTAGGGTGAAGGTGATGGAGATTGCGGGCATTCGTCCCCTACATTAGCCTGGCCATCCCAAGCCCCTGACCATCCAGCAGCTCCATCAGCTTTTCCGGCGTGAGCGGGATGGCGCGCGGGTCCGCGCCCGTCGCGCGCGCCACCGCGTTCAGGATCGCGGGCGCGGGCCCGTCGATCGGCAGCTCGCCCAGCCCCTTCGCGCCGCCGGCGCCGTGCGGGTAGGGGTTCTCGAGGAACGCGACGCGGATCGCTGGAACGTCGTCGGAAGTGGGGATCAGGTAGTTGGTGAGCTGATTGTTCGCCATCGCCCCGTCCCGCCACTTGCATTCCTCCATGAGCGCCCAGCCGATGCCCTGGACCACGCCCCCCTGGACCTGTCCTTTGGCGAGCGTCGGGTTCAGCACCTTGCCTACCTCCTGCACCGCGACGAAGTCGATCACGCGGGTGGTGCACGTCCGCAGGTCCACTTCGACCTCGGCGACGTACGTGGCCCACGCGAACGCACCGTAGGCATCGCCCCGGTACGTCTTGTCGTCCCATGCGATGCCGGGCGGCTTCTCGTAGGCCGCCTCGCCGAACAGCGGCTCCCCCTCCCCGGGGTGCTCTCGGTGCCAGCGTCGGATCGCCTGTTTCACCGCCGCCCCGCGGGCCGAGTCGTCCAGGCCCACCCGGCGGCGGAGATCATCCGCGGCGCGCTCCACCAGGCCGCCCACGATCATCGTGGTGCGCGAGGCCACGGTAGGGCCCGAGTTCGGGACCCGCCCGGTGTCGGCTTCGGCGATGGTCACATCTTCGGGGGCCAGGCCCAGCCGTGCCGCCGCGAGCTCCGTGAACACCGTCAGCGTCCCCTGGCCCATTTCGATGTTGGCGCTCAACACCTCCACCCCGCCGTCCGGGCGCCCGGCCACGCGCAGGCGCGACTTGAGCGCGACCTCGCCGCCGCCGGTGAATCCGGCGCCGTGATAGAAGGTGGCGAGCCCCGAGCCCCGGCGGAGCGTCGGGTGCGTGGCGTTGAAGGCGGTGTGCTCCCGTTGCTTGTCCCGGTAGCGGGACAGCTCGAGCGCCCGCTCCATCACCGCCAGGCGGTCGGTGCCATCCCGGATCACCTGGCCGGTGGCGGTCGTCTGGCCGTCCTTGAGCAGATTGCTGCGCCGCAGCTCGACCGGATCGATCCCGAGGGTCGCGGCGATCACGTCCATGTGACGCTCGCCCGCGAACTGCGACTGGGGCGCGCCGAACCCGCGGAACGCGCCGAACGGCACGGCGTTCGTGAACATGGCGCGGCCGGTGATGCGCACGTGATCGCACGCGTACGGTCCGGCGGCGTGGATGATGGCGCGCGACAGGACGACCGGGGATAGCGTCACGTACGCGCCGCCGTCGATCACGACTTCGATGTCCTGCGCGACCAGCCGACCATCGCGCGTGAGTCCGGTGCGGTGGCGCACCAGCGCGGGGTGCCGTTTGGTGGTCGCGGCCATGTCCTCGCCGCGGTCATAGATCAGTTTCACCGGCCGGCCAGCCTTCAGCGCGAGCAACGCGGCGTGCAGGGCGATGTGAGACGGGAATTCTTCCTTGCCGCCGAACCCTCCCCCGGTGGGTGTCTGGATCACCCGGACGCGGGTCTCATCGCGCGCGAGGGCGTGCTGCAGCGCCTTGAGGACGTAGTACGGGCACTGCATCGAGCCTTTCACCACCAGCACGTGCCCCTCCCCCTCGAGATAGGCGATCATCCCCTGGGTTTCGAGGTAGACGTGCTCCTGCGCGCCGGTCTCGTACGTCCCGGAGACGACCACCGGAGCTCCGGCGAGCGCGCGCTCCACTTCGCCTTTCTCGATCTTCAGATGCTTGATGACGTTGTCGCTGCCGTATTGGAT
>Ga0137409_10005991_pt1 | contig 12640 bp, 8 predicted proteins | sample CZODoug1_16funga_FD_122059 | JGI IMG/M metagenome (GOLD analysis project Ga0137409, IMG submission 122059) | Vadose zone soil fungal communities from Angelo Coast Range Reserve, California, USA - CZODoug1_16fungal (Hybrid Assembly) | ecosystem: Environmental > Terrestrial > Soil > Vadose zone...
GCCTCGGCCGGCTCGAGCGAGGTGACGACGAAACGCGGATTGGCCGCGCCGCCCGACGGGCGAAGCTGAATGCCGGGTGTCCCGCCGCCGACGTTGTGACCCTTGCATTAGGTTGTCGCCACCAGCAGTTCCTCTGAATTGTTTGGCGGACGAAGGCATCAGGAATAAAACGCCGGAGTGGAACCACAGAGCGCCCGCTTCTTTTGCAGCGGCGGCGAGGGCTTCCAGTTCGCCTTCACGGTCGGTGATGCCGGGGAGCAGCGGCGAAGCCAGCGTGCCAACGGAGATACCTGCATCGCGAAGTTTGCGTATGGCGTCGAGCCGGAGATCGGGCCGCGGAGCGCGCGGTTCGAGCAATCGCGCAAGGCGCGGGCGCAGCGTCGTCACCGTGATGTCGACGAACAGCCGCGAGCGCGCGGAAATTTCCTGCAGCAGGTCGATATCCCGAGTGATCAGATTGGATTTGGTGACGATGGAAACGCTCAAGCCCTTGTGGCGGGCCAGCTCTTCCAGGCAGGCGCGGGTAACGCCAAACTCCTTTTCGGCGGGCTGGTAAGGATCGGTAGCAGTGCCGATGCAGATGTGTTCCGGAACGCCTTCACGGCCAACAGCGAAGGAATATTTGGTGGCAATTTCCCGGGTCAGCAAAACCGCCGCATCTTTCTTCACAAAAATCTTTTTTTCGAAAGCCAGTCCATCCAGCTCCATGAATTCGTGGGTGTAGCGGGCATAGCAGTATTTGCAGGCGAATTCGCAGCCGCGGTAGGGATTGATAGTCCAGGTGAAAGGCAGGTTGCGATTGCTCACGCAACGGTTGAGCAGGGATTTCGCTGGAAGGGTGAAGTACTCCACGTTGTGGCCTTCGCGCATGGACTCACCTTCCGAGGCCAGCCGGGCGATGCCGACCAGCGGGGATTTCGGCGGAAGAGGGAACAAGGGAAGGCTGGGCATGTGCATTCGCCTTTTATTCGCCTAAGGTAAATGCTTTTAGCGGTGGTGTCAAGCGCGGAGCGGCGGGCGAGGGCGCCCTGCCGCATTAGCCGCCGGGACAGTGGCGCTACGGTTTGGCGGCTGATTCGTCTGCTGGTTTGGCGAACAGCTTGGGATCGACCGCCGGATTGAGCTCCAGCGCCGTAAGCTCAGTCATGCTGGAATCCTGGCCGTTCTGCTTGTTGTGGCGCACGAGGGGAAGGGTGAGCCCGCTGATCGGTTTCCAGTTGTCGAAATCCGTCTCGCCCTGCACGGGGCCGCCCTTGCTTAGCGTACGATACATCTCCTTTAGAATGCGGCCGGTCTGCGGGTCGACGAACCAGCGGATCGCTGCGCCCGCGGCGTTCACATCCACGATTCTCGCCTCAATGTCGCCGACCTTCTCGCTCCCATCGGCGTTGAAAAACACGTTGGGATCTTTCCAGTGCGAGGCGATGAAAATGGGATCGCGCTTAATCTGCTCCAGAGTTTCCGCCTTTTGGGAGGCAGGGAAGTCGTGCATGCCCTGGCCGGGCATGGACATGAATGCAGCATCGGGCGTGACCACAATGTTCATGGCTCCCCCGGGAGTTTGCATTTCCGCGTGCAGGTGATCGGGGTAAACGATGACCGTTTCCATTTGCATGGGGAATTCGCCTTGCGGTGTCTTCTGAGTGAGGGTGAGCTTTGCCTTAACGGCCTTGACCGTTCCCAGCTTTGCGTCGCCTCCCAAAGCGGCCACCACTTTCGCCGCCAACGCTTTGCCTTCTTCATTCGAAGCCGTTGGCTTGACGCTTTCTTCCTCCTTGGCGCCCGGTGGAGGAGGAATGGTGATGTCGATTTCCTTTACAGGGCCGAGTGACGAAAGCGGCTTGTCAAATTCTTTCGTGTTGCCGGCCACCAGCACCGCCAGTTGATCGCGGTGCAGGTACTTGGCGGCGACCCGGTTTGCATCCGCTGCCATCACCTTCTTGATTTCGGCCGGGAACTTGTCCAGCCAATCGGGAGGATATCCGTAAAACTCATAAGTCACGCGCTCGGCGAGTATCTTGTCCGGCGAGTCGAGGCGGAAGATGAAAGCGTTCAGAATCGCATCTTTGGCGCGACTGATTTCATCGTCGGTAATCGGGTGCTTGGTCAGATCGTCGATATCCTCATCGACTGCCTGTATTGACTCGACCGTGCTCTGGCTCTTCGTACTCATCGCGATTTGCAGAATGCCAGGATGGCCGAAGTTGGCGCCGATGCCTCCACCGACGTTGTAGGCCAGTCCGCGTTTGGTGCGAATGTCGTTGAACAATCGCGATGAGAAGCCGCCGCCGAACGCCTCGTTGAAAACGCTGATGGCGTAGTAGTCGGGATTGTCGCGCATGGTGCCCAGACCCACGAAGCGAATACTGCTCTGATTCACATCCTCTTTCGAGATGAGGTAGTAACCTGACTTCGCGGGATGATACTGGATCTCGTCTTTGGGGAGCGACGGACCTTTGAGCAAGGCCTCAAACAGCGCGCGCAGGTTGGCTTCCATGGCTGCCGCGTCAAAGTCTCCGCTCATACCCAGAATGATGTTGTTGGGATGAACATAAGTATGGTGCCAGTTGATCAGATCCTCTCGCGTGACGGCGGCCACGGTCGCGTACTCCGGCGTGCGGGCGTAGGGATTATCCGGACCATAGGCCAGCTTGACCGCTTCGCGGTGCGCGATTCCGCCGATTTCATCGTTGCGCCGCGAGATGCTGTCCTCCAGTTGTTTCTTCGCGAGGTCGAGCTTGTCGGCGCGGAATTCGGGATTCAGGAGCAGGTCGGCAAAAACTTTGAAGACGTCGTCGAAATCGCCCTTCAGGCAATTCAGCGTGATGCTGGTTGAATCGGGGCCGCCGCCGGTTTCGACTTTGGCCGCACGCACCTCGAGATAATCGTCGAGCTGATCGCCGGTTTGCGACTTCGTGCCGCCGGTGCGCCAGACTTCGCCGTACATATCCACCATCCCCAATTTGCCGGCGGGCTCGTTGCGCGAGCCGCCACGGATGCGCGCCGAGCCTTGGATCAGCGGCAATTCGTGATCTTCTTGCAGGAAGATCACCATGCCATTCGAAAGCTGAATGCGCTTCGGCTGCTGCGGCTTGAATGCGGGAAGCGGAGGAATTGGAATCTGCTTCCAACTCGCGGCTTGCGATGTAGCTTGAGGAAGCGACGCGAACACCATCGAGGCAAACAAGAAAGTAAGGAGGATAGTTGTCCGTTTCATTGCGCACCTCCCTGATTCGTGTCGAGTTGATTTGCAGCATCTTGATCTACAAAACCGGAGTCTCCCGAGCCGGAGTCTCCAGAACTCGGAGCGCCTCCACTTTGTCCCCCACTTGCCGTCTCGATCACTCCCACAGTGCGGTTCGTATCGACGAAGGTTTCGTTGGCGACCCGGCGGATGTCTGCCTTCGTCACCTTGTCAATTCGATCCACCGAGCGAAATAGTTCACGCCAATCGCCGTAGCGGGTCTGATAAAAAGCGAGTTGATTGGCTAAGCCGGAGTTCTCGGCTAGACCGCGAATCAAATTAGCCTTGGTGCGGGTCTTGATCATCTTCAACTCGTCGTCGCTGATGTCTTCTTTTTTCAGGCGGTCGATCTCGACGTGGATTGCGTCGGCCACTTCCTGCGTGGTGTGTCCCGGCAGCGGAAAAGCGTAGAAGGCAAACAGGTGCGGATACTTGTTGCCCGGGAGCCCGCTGAATCCGGCGGAGAAGGCGGCAATTTTCTTATCGCGCACCAGCGCGCGGAAAAGGCGCGATGTGCGCCCCTCCGACATCAGATCGGTGATTGCGTCGTATACGGCGTCGTCTTTGGCTCTGTAATCCGGCCGGTGATAGCCCTCAAGATAAAGTGGCTGCGATTTTTCCTTCAGCACCACTCTCCGCTCCGAGTTCTGTGGAGGCTCTGTAGTCGTCGCTTCGTCAGGCTGCGGGCGCATCGGCAGGCGTCCGAAATATTTTTCGAGGATGGGCAAAGCTTGCGCCGCCTTCACATCGCCAGCGACCGCGACCACCATATTCGACGGCACGTAGTATTTGTCGTAAAACCTCTGCGCATCGGTCGCCGAGAAAGTATTCAAGTCGGACATCCAACCGACCGTCGGGCGGTGATAGGGATGCGCGGCGAAGGCCCCCGCCGTGAATTGCTCGATCAGCCGGCCAATGGGATTGCTGTCGGTGCGCAGCCGCCGTTCTTCGATCACCACGTTGCGTTCTTTGTAAAACTCCCGCATCACCGGATGCAAAAAACGCTCGGACTCAAGGTACGCCCACAGCTCCAGCCGGTTGGCGGGCAGCGAATACTCGTAGTTGGTCGCATCGTAGCTCGTCGAGGCGTTGACGTCTTCCCCGCCATTCTGTTCGACGATCTTGCTGAACTCGCTTGACTTGACATACTTGTCCGCGGCCGCAATGGCATCTTTCCAGGCTTTCTCGAGTTGCTTCAGATTCGCCTCCTCGCGGCCGACTTCCTTGTCGCGCTCTTTAATGTAGGCGGCATAGGCGACTTCAACTTTGGCAAGAAGCGGCTTCTCGGCCGCGTAATTTGTGGTGCCAATCTTGTCCGTGCCCTTGAACGCCATGTGCTCGAACATGTGGGCCAGGCCGGTAGCGCGCATCGGGTCCTGCGCCGAACCCGCATTGACAATGGTGAAGAAAGAAAAGACCGGCGCCTCGGGCCGTTCGCAGATGAGGATGGTCAGGCCGTTGGGCAGTTTCTTGACCGTGATGCGCTTTTCGAAGGATGCGACATCTTGCGCGGCAGCGAGTGCAGTCAAAATGAGAAGAAGAGCGAGGGGCCTCAGTACGCGGTGTTTCATCGGACCTCCGAACGACGGGAGTGACATGGTTAGACGAATGTGAAGGGCAGAAGTTTGAAATTACGTGGCAGGCGGGCAGGTTGTCAAACGGGTTGGCTGCGGTTCAGGCGGCTGCTTCAGGAAAGGAGTGTATTTTGCGCCGGCCTCGATTTCAGGCACAATGCCAGCGGGAGCGCTCGCTGAATGGATTCCACAATCGAGGTTCAGGGGAAACAACTCAAGCTGTCGAATCTGGAAAAAGTATTGTATCCCGCGGCGGGATTTACCAAGCAGCAGATCATCGATTACTACATTCGGATCGGGCCCGCGATCATTCCGCATCTGGCGGGACGCGCGCTGACCCGCAAGCGCTATCCCAATGGTGTGGACGAGGAATTTTTCTACGAAAAGAACGCGCCCCAGCACCGGCCTGACTGGGTGAAGACAGCGCCCATCTGGAGCGAGGGAAACCGTCGCACGGTGCATTACATTCTCTGCAACGACCTGGCTACGCTGGTGTGGCTGGCGAACCTGGCCGCCATCGAACTCCACCCCTCGCTGGCGCTGGCCAAGGACATCACGTGTCCCACGATGATGGTCTTCGATCTCGACCCCGGCCCCCCGGCGAACATTGTGCAGTGCTGCCGAGTGGGACTGTGGCTGCGCGAAATCTTCGAGCATTTCGGGCTGGAGAGTTTTCCAAAAACTTCGGGCTCCAAGGGGTTGCAGATTTACGTGCCTCTCAACACTCCAACAAAGTACGAGTCGACTAAGACCTTCGCTCGCGCTCTGGCGCAGCTGCTCGAACACGAGCACCCGGACATGGTCGTTTCGGACATGAAAAAACACCTTCGCACCGGAAAGGTGTTTGTTGACTGGAGCCAGAACGATGAACACAAGACCACGGTCGCCCTGTATTCGCTACGGGCGCGGGAGCGTCCCACGGTTTCGACGCCGGTGACGTGGCAGGAGGTGGAGAGCGCTCTCAAAAAGAAAGACACGACCCTCCTCGTATTTGAAGCGAAGCAAGTGGTGGCGCGGATGGAAAAGATGGGGGACTTGTTCGCTCCGGTACTGGAATGGAAGCAGCGATTGCCCGATCTCCAGGGAGTCACGGCAGAGCCAGAGACCATCTCGATTGCCGCTCAAGCAGAAAAGGAAGAGGAGCCGAAAACCCGCAAGCGCGTGGCGAAGGATAGCGGTAAGCGTAAGCCAGCGCGCAAACCCGGACGGAAAGTATAATCCCGTCCGCTGCGAAATTGTTTCGAGAAATTTCTATGCCTCAACTATTTGTCGGTACTTCCGGGTGGGCTTATCCAACATGGAAGCCCGACTTCTACCCTGCCAAACTCGCGCAGAAAAAGTTTCTCAGCCATTACGCCACGCAACTTAACACGGTTGAGGTGAACTTCACCTTCCGGCAGTTGGTGAAAGAAAGCACCATCCAAAACTGGATTGAGCAAACTCCACCGCATTTCCGTCTTGGTATCAAGGCACATCAGGTGATCACGCACATCAAGCGGCTCAAGGGGACCGAAGACTTTGTTCCGCGCTTCCTGGCGACGATTGAGCCTCTTGCTGCCGCAGGCAAGCTGGGGCCGGTGTTGTTCCAGTTGCCGCCGAATCTGAAAGCCGATTCCGCGCTGCTGAAGGATTTTCTTGCGCTGCTGCCGCGCTCGTTGCCCGCGGCATTTGAATTTCGCCATGAGTCATGGTTTAGCGACCCTACCTGGGAAGTTTTGAAGTCACATGGAACCGCATTGTGCGTTGCGGAAACTGAGGAACGCACCACGCCGGATGTGGTTACCGGACCTTTTGTCTACTACAGATTTCGCAAACCGAACTACACCGGAGAGGAGCGTCGCGGCATGGTCGTGCGGATTGGAGAGCATCTCTCGGCCGGTCGTGATGTCTTCGCCTACTTCAAGCACGAGGAAACGCCAGAGGGAGCGCTCTTTGCTGTGGACCTACTGCGTGAAGTGCGCAGCCAGGAGGGAGATTGATTCGTATTGGCGGTCTAAGCCGGACTCTTGTCACCGTTCTAAGCGGCGCTGCGATCGGCTCGCTCGCATGGTCTCAGGATCCCCCACCCCGGACCGTCCACGTTTTCGTAGCAGTTGCCGACAACCAACACCAAGGCATTGTGCCGGTCCCGGCCCGGCTCGGGAATGGCGACGATCCCGGCCACAATCTCTACTGGGGATCGGCATATGGGGTTAAGACTTTCTTTGCGCGAAGTGCAGAGTGGGCGCTGATGAACTGCAGCGCAAAGCCGAAGCCGGAAGTCCTGGAACGATGTGTATTCAAACACCGCAAGACAGATACCGACATGGTCGCCGATGCTTATCGCGGAAGTGAGATCCGCGCAGCCATTCTGGATTTTTTCGACGCGGCTGCTGGAGACAGCCCGAAGACTGTCGTCGCTCGGCCCTCAGGCGAGCGGTTAACCATTCATGGAGGTGCCAATCTCGTGGCTTACGTGGGGCATGATGGCCTCATGGACGTCAGGCTTCCTTTGATGCCCGAGAAGAAAAACGAGAATCGTCGCGACGCCATCATCCTTGCCTGCGCCAGCAAACAATATTTCGCGGAGGCGCTTCGCGCGGGCGGAGCCTATCCGCTCTTGTGGACAACCAATCTGATGGCTCCGGAGGCCTACACTCTGAAATCCGCGATTGACGGCTGGATCGTCGGCGAGAATAACGAGCAGATTCACGATCGTGCCGCCAGGGCTTACGACAAGTATCAAAAATGCGGACTGCACGCCGCCCACAGACTCTTCGCCACCGGCTGGTGAGAGTAACAGGAAGCAAGGGCATCTGGCTCGTCACTTTTATCAGCGTCCGATAACGCGCATACTAAATCTCCTCTGAAAATGGCCTCAGAAGCCAACTCGCGCGTGCTCTCCAGCTTTCTCGACTATTTGAGAATCGAGAAGGGACTGGCGCCGCTTTCCATCAGCGCCTACACCACCGACATTTGTCAATTCTCGGACTTCCTGGAAAAGCGCAAGCGCCTGCTGCTGAGCGCGCGCCGCACCGATGTGCGTGACTTCATGCAGCAGTTGTTCTCTCATCAGGTAGATGGCCGCAGTGTAGGTAGAAAACTCTCGGCGCTTCGTCATCTTTATCGTTACCTTTTGCTCGATAAGAAACTCGACAACGATCCCACGCTGAATATCGAGTCGCCACGACAATGGAAAGTCCTTCCCAAGGCGCTGGCTCGGGACGAAATGGAAGCAACGCTGGCTGCCCCTCTCGCGCTGAATGCCAGTGCGGCGCACAACACGAAGGATTCAAGCGCGCTGGCTGCCCGCGATCACGCCATGCTGGAAGTGTTCTACGCAGGAGCGTTGCGCGTTTCGGAGATCGTTAACGCAAAATTGGAAGATCTGAAGCTCGATGCCGGATACATGCTGGTGCGCGGCAAAGGCGACAAAGAGCGAGTCGTACCGCTGGGGAAATCCGCACAGGGTGCGCTGACGGAATATCTGAAGCAGTCGCGTCCCACATTGGCGGCGGGAAAACGAAGCAAGGCATTTCCCGGAACATCGGCAACCGCATCCGCCAGCAGTTCTCCTCTGTTGTTCATCGCCCGCGGAGGACGCAGGCTGACGCGCCAGCGCATCTGGCAAATGGTGCGGGCCGCCTCGGCGGTTTCCGGGCGCACCGCTTCTCCGCACATGCTGCGTCACTCCTGCGCCACGCACATGGTGGAGAATGGAGCTGACCTGCGTACGGTGCAAACGATTCTGGGCCATGCCGATATTTCGACGACTCAGGTCTATACCCACCTGGCGCTCGACCGGCTCAGGACGGTGTATCAGAAGCATCATCCGAGGGCGAAGGCCAGATGAAACCTTCGACGCAAGCCCGAACTACGGTCGGCAAAGCCGTCTCCGATTTTCTCCGCCATCTGCGCGAGCGCAACTCGTCGCCGCACACGATCAAGGCATACAGTCGTGACCTGGCGCTGTTTTCGGCTTACGTTGGATCGCGCGGGTTCAAGCAGATCGACCACATCGCCGTGCGTGGATTCCTTTCGCTACTCTACGAGAAGGGCCTGAGCAAGACTTCCGTGGCCCGAGCGCTGGCTGCGGTGCGCTCGCTCTATCGCTGGTTGGCGCGGGAAGGCGTAGTGGAGCAGAATCCGGCAAAGCTGGTCTCGACGCCCAGGCTTCCCAAGAAGCTTCCGCGCGTGCCAACGATTGAAGAAATGAATTCCGTGATCGACGGCCAAATGCCCGAAGTCGCGGCCTTCCCCGAGCGCGACCGGCTCATGCTGGAGCTGCTCTACGGCTGCGGCATCCGCAACTCGGAACTTACCGGAATCAATCTCGATGACATTCGACTGAGCGCAGAGGCCATTCTCATCCGCGGTAAAGGGAAAAAAGAACGCTACGTTCCGTTTGGAGAATCCGTGAAGTTAGCACTCGCTGCGTATCTCCCTGAGCGCCAGAAAGTCTTCGGAGCGATCAAGCACTCACCTGCGTTGCTCATCAACCGGCGCAGTGGCCGGCTCACCACACGCAGTGTCGGCCGCATCATCAAGAAAATCGCCGTCGCCAAAGGCCTTTCGCCCGATGTGCATCCGCACACACTCCGACACGCCTTCGGCACGCACATGCTGGAAGAAGGCGCCGACCTGCGTGCGATTCAGGAGCTGCTCGGTCACGAACGCCTCGCGACTACGCAGCGTTACACGCAATTGTCGATGAAGCACGTGTTGCAGGTGTACGACCAGACGCATCCACGCGCGAAGTAGGAACGGCTCAATGCGACGGGGGATGCCCTTTCCTCAGACCTTCCCACATCTCGACCACACGCGCTTTCAACTCCGCTGTGAGCTCCTCATAAGCCGATTCCGATGCCTCACTTTCCGGCGGCGGAAGAATCGGATCACCGAACACCATCTTCAGTGGAGTGAAACCCTGGAAGGGTTTGTTTCGTGGCCACGCTTCGTAAAATCCTTCAATGGCCATCGGCACGATGGGCACTTGCATGTGAATGGACAAGATGGCGGCACCCTTCTTGAAGCTTTTGGGAGTGCCATCGATCGAGCGTTCGCCTTCGGGGTAGAGGATGAGCGGGCGTCCCTGCCGCAGCCCGAACGCTCCCGCGCGCATGGCCGGAATTAGATTCGCATCGGGATCTACCACTACAACCCGCAGCGACCGCGCTACCCGCAGCATGAATCCCTCGCCGAAAATCTCGCTTGTACCGACGGCAAAAACCTTGTCGAAGGTCGCGGGCGGCAGGACGCTCGCCAGAATTAGAGGATCGATATAGCTCTGATGATTGGCCGAAATAATATATGGGCCACTCTTGGGCAGCTTCTCGATTCCGCGCACATGCAAATCGAAACGATCGAGCGCAATCACTCCAATGAGGCGCGAAACCAGATACCAGAATGCAGCGCTGAGCCTTTGTGGCCGGACCAGGGGAAGAACGTCGCGCGCATCCGGTTCTTCCGCCAGAATCGCCTTCCACCCCGCAAATGTGGGGCGTGTTCCCGGGCCGCCCGCGCCGCTGGCCGCGCTTTGCAGAACCGCGTCCACAAGATCGCGCACCGTATAAATCCCGGCGAGTTGCGATTCTTCGACATCACCGCCGAGCTGTTCTTCGATCCGGCTGAGTAATTCGACGCGCTGCATGGAGTCGAGCCCCAGGTCGAGTTCCAGGTTGTGGGCAGGCCGCAACGTGGGCGGCGCCGTCCGTGCCGCCTCGCGCACAATCTTCAGAGCCCGCTGCACATCAGGTTGATCGAGCCATGCCGCCTCTTCCTCTGTCAACGGCCTTTCGGTGGGCAACTCAGAATCGTCGTTAATCAACCGTGCCTGGTTTGAACTAACCTGGTTCGACTTAACGCGTTTCTCCACTTCGAAGCGTTTGATCTTGCGGGTGGTGGTGCGTGGCAAATCCTCCTGCCATATCTCATAACTGCCGATGCGCTTGGTGGAAGCGATCTGCTGCGACAGGCTTTCAACGTCATAGCGGATAACTTCTTTCGCGTTCACGATCTTTTTCTGGCGGAGCACATCGAAGTTCGGCACGATCACTGCGTGCAGCCGGTCTCCGCCCTCCCCCGGTTTGCCTTCCAGTCCCATCACAGCCAGCTCTTTGATGAACGGCGACTTCAGGTAGTGCGCCTCTACCTCTTCGGGATAAATGTTCTTCCCGTTGCTGAGCACGATCACTTCTTTCTTGCGGCCGGTGAGAAACAGGTTGCCGTGCGCATCGAAGTAGCCGAGATCCCCCGTGTGGAACCATCCATCCCGCAGCACCGCCGCGGTCGCATCCGGGCGGTTCCAATAGCCCTTCATCACGACCGCGCCACGCAACGCAACTTCTCCCGTAGCCGGCCCGCCATCTTCCTGCGGTTGCGGATCAATGATTTTTCCTTCGACTCCCTTCATCGCCTTGCCTACCGACCCGATCACGTTGTCGTTCGGCGAATTTACAAACACGGCTGCGGTTGTCTCCGTCAAACCGTAGGCTTGCAGTACGTCAATGCCAAGGTCGTGAAAGTCCTTGGCAATCGCAGGATCGAAGCGCGATCCGCCTGTCACTAGGTAACGCATCTTCTTTCCAAGGGTCTCATGCACCTTCTTACACAAAATGGGCCCAGCGTTGATTCCCACCTTGCGGAGCGTGCGATTGATTGCCACGAGACCTTGAAATGCTTTCTGCGTGAGGGCTCCGCGCTTTCCGATTTCCTGGAAGATGCGCTCGTGAATCAGATAGAAAAATTGCGGCACTACGGCAAAGGCTGTGATGTTGCGTTCTCGCAGGGCGCGCAAAAGCTCGGTCGTGTTCAGAGTCTCCAGGTACACCACGCGCGAGCCCTTTACCAGCGGCAGAAGCAGATTCGCCATTTGGGCGAGCACGTGGAACATCGGCAAAACGCCCAACAGCGCGTCTGTGGGTCCGATGTCGACCCAATTGAACACAGCCTCCACTTCACCCAAAAAATTGCCGTGCGTCAGCATCACACCCTTGGGATCGGCGGTGGTTCCGGAAGTGTAGAGCAGCGAAGCGAGGTCGTCGGCAGTGGAGGGCGCAGGTTGAAATTTCCCCGGCCCTCCTTCGAAGGCTGCCGGCAGGTTTCCCAGCCAGCGCTCATGGATGGAGTGCCGGGCCATGCGGTCGGGATCCATAAGCACCAGACCGATGTTCAGGCCGGCCACGGCCTCGCGCGCGGCTTGTGCATGCCTCGCGTCGCAGAACAGAGCGGACGTGCCGCTGTCTTTTAACAGTTTGGTCAGTTGATCGGCGTGCAACGCAGTGTCCAGGGGGACAACCACACATCCCGCCGCAATGATTCCCAAGTACGCCGCTACCCATCGCGGATGGTTATCCGCCACGATGGCCAGCCGCGATCCGCGCGCGAATCCGTTTTCGCCGATCCATCGGCCGACAGACTCCGCCATACGGCGGAGTTCCGCGTAGGTGCAGCTCTCGAGTTGCTCGTGCCGCTGGAGTTCGAGCGCGACATTGTTCGGCCAGCGCTCCGCGCATTCGACAAAACGGTCGTAGAAAGTGGGCATGAGTCGTGTGGAATATACACGAAAAACCTATTTACCGCCGACTACGCCGGGACCGCTGAGAAGGATCGCGGTGAAGGGTTCCCAACGCCTGTCCGCCGCATCTAAGTATGCTAGGCTAAAAGAGATACGCTGGGGCAGTTCCCGCCCTCTGAAGGAATTCACAGTTTGATCAACACTCTCATTGGCAAGGTCTTTGGGACCAAGAACGAGCGGGTCATTAAGAGCTTGATGCCCAGGGTCGAGGCTATCAATGCCCTCGAACCGCAGATGCAGAAGCTCACCGACGACGAACTGCGCGCT
>Ga0137409_10005994_pt1 | contig 12635 bp, 26 predicted proteins | sample CZODoug1_16funga_FD_122059 | JGI IMG/M metagenome (GOLD analysis project Ga0137409, IMG submission 122059) | Vadose zone soil fungal communities from Angelo Coast Range Reserve, California, USA - CZODoug1_16fungal (Hybrid Assembly) | ecosystem: Environmental > Terrestrial > Soil > Vadose zone...
AGCGATGAATTCGCGTCGAGCGCGTCATAGGCGAATTGCGCCACGCGGGCGGCGGACTGATCGGCCGACCCGATGGCGTTGTTCACGACATCGAGGCCGGCGGTCGCAACTTGCTCACCGCTTTCGATTCCGGCGCGACCCAGGTCTGTCGCCGCTCTGGAAATGTCGAGCGCGGTCGCAAGCGCGCCCTGATCGGTCGTCACCACGGTGAAGTCTCCACCGACCTGGCCCGCCGTTACGGCACCGGCACTGTCACTGACGCCAACCTGCGATTCCTGGACCTGCGTCGTGTTCTGCGTCGTCGTGGTTTTTCCACCCGACCCGAAGAACCCGCCGCCTGAAAAAAGGCCCACGTTATTTCCTCATGAGCATGAACACCGCGAGCGCGCCAAGCGCAAGCGCAGCGTAGGCAATGAGGTTCGATGTACCAGCGACGCCGAAGGGAGACGAGTTAATCCCGCCGATGTAATTCGAGATCGGCGTTGATGTGTAACTCGTGTCGTTCGTCTTGCCACTCAGGCTAGACCCGGACACAAGTCACCGCCTCAGCAGAAAGATTGTCAGCCCGACCGCCACCGCGAGCAGTAACAGGCTCACCGGATTGGTGAGCGTGGCTGCAATCGTTTGCGATGCCGGTGTTGACTGCGACTGCCCGCCACGTCCGCCGGCGGTGTTGTAGGCCGGGTCGTTGATGGCGTACTGCCGTGCGATCTGCGAGTCGATGATCCCGCTTACGCCGGTTTTCAGTATGTCGAGCCAGCTTGTCGGCTGTGCTGTGTCGTCCATTGCTGCGCCCTCCGCGCGTGTGCGTTAGAGAGCGCCGAGCGTTGAGTACACGTCCGCGAGTACCAGGTGCGAGCCACCGCCCGAGGCTGTGAACAGCCACTGGAAGTTCGAGGGCGTGCCATCACCGCGGCGCGTCGGATAGGCGTCCGACTGATTGCCGTCCATGAGCGGGTCCCACACGTACATGTTGACCTGGGCGACGCGGCCATAGTCCAGCTCGATGTAGGTGTTCAGCGCCGGGGCGACGGTCTCGAAAATGTCGAGCGCATCGCGTTTCACGCGGAACGACGTCAGCACGGTGCTGATGATGTACAGCCGCTTGATGAGCGAGTTTCCGCCGCTGCCGTAGTTGACGTCCGCCTGAATCTCGCCGGCGGCTGTGACCGGAATCGTGGTCGGGATGAGCGCACGCAACACTGGCGCCAGCGCCGGGTCGAAACCATTTTGCGCTGACACGCTCGACGGCGCGCGGAGCTGCGTCCACGCATCGAGGGTCGGAGTCGTGGCACCGGCAATGTCGACTTCGATGGTGAAATCGGTGATGCCGGCCGCGTTCGTGTTGTAGGCGCCCATGAGCTGCCCTTGGATCGAACGCGCGACAGGTTCAGTGAAGTCGATGGTCAGGAAACCGACCGTGTTGTTGAGCAGCGTATACCGCTGCACGATATCGAGATTGCTTCCAGACACGTCACCGAACACTACCTTGCCGTTGAGGCGGACACGAATCGCGGTGATCATGGCCTTGGTGAAGGCGCCGCCGCCGAGCACCAGGTAAACGCGCTCGATCACGTTGCCGAGAACCAGCTTCGATGAGAGCACCGCGCGGCCAGTCGCCAGCACGTTCTGGAACGGTTCGAGCTTACGAATGAATTGCATGGTCGGCCCTCCTGTGGCCTCAAATCGAAAGCGGGGCCGTCCTTGGCCCCGTTGCTTCCTTGCTCAGCTCACCAGGCGGCGCAGCGCGCTCACCTTGTTGGTTGCGATCACGATCGCGAGAGCAATCGCGGCCGTGAGTAGTACCTGCTTGACGCTCATCGGATCACGCGCCGAATACGGCCTTGCTCAGCGCCGGCACTCGGCTGACGACCGCGACCGCCACGAGGGCGATCACAGCAGTGGTCAAAATGGCCTTGACGTTCATCGCTAGCACTCCTTGCGTGCGAAATGGGAGACCAGAAACGCGGCCGACGCTAGACCCCACGCATGAGCACGCGCAACGGGTCACGCGTGAGCACGCGTGCGTAAGGGCTTGCGGAAGGCGGAAATGCGCGCTACGCGCGCGGGCGACGCTTGGTGACGATGCCGTTCGACAGCTCGCGCGTTCGGCGGTCGCGCTCGATCCAGTGGTAGGGAAGCAAGCCGTCAATCAGCGCCGGCTCGACGCGTAGTTCACGCGCCATATAGCGGCAGTCCTCGTCGCGTGCCATCTGGTGGACGTGCAGCACCGACGCGTTGCCCATCACGGTCTTGTCGGATTCCGAGGGGCGCTGCGTGAGCGCGTATACGTCGGGACCGAACCTCAGACCCTTGCGGATGATCTCGCCCCAATACGGCGGCGCCTTGCCTGGCGATGTGACGTCCGCCAGTTCTTCGACCACGAGCGAGCCCATGTCGGCGCGGATGAACACCCACGCGAGGCGACAGAAGGCGGCGAAGTTTTCCGGCGTGACTGTGGTCACGAACGCGAGCCGGCGTGGTGGCGCGCCTGGCTTCACGGCCTGCGCCAGCTCGAACACCGATTGAACGCGGTGGCAATGGAACTGGTCGGCCCACTCGCCCATCGCATCCCACACGAGCAGACGCCGGCACCGCTCGACGCGACGCGCTACCCACGTGGTCTTACCGGTGCGCGTGGCGCCGGTGACGACGTAGAGCGCGCCGTCCGGCCGGCGCTCAATGAGCGGGTGCGTTTTTTTCTTCTGCGGCTGGCTTTGCATGGGTGCGCGCCTTGAGCTGCCCGGTCTGAGGATCACGGTTGGCTGCGGCGATTTCCCATGCAGCATTGGCGACCACGAGCAGCGCCAGGTATTTCGGCGGGATCGCACCATCGGGGAACCAAAGCACGCACGCCCGCGCGAGCGCGTCGGCCAGCTTGTGAGACTGAGGCGGCGTGACGGTCCATGCCGGAACGAACGATTGCGCAGCACCCGCCACGACCGCCTCAGCGATCACGACGTAACCCGCGAGCATGTCTGCATCAGTCGGCGTGGTGATGACTTCGCCGGCCGGCGCAATCGCGGCCGGTGTTTCCTCGACATGCTCCGCCGCTACCAGGTCCGCCTCAGCGACCAGCGTCTCCGGGTCCACTCGCACTTCGCTCATTATTCGTACTCCTGAAACCAGCTCGACTTTTTCGGCTTCTCCGTCTCCGGTGCTGGCGCCGGCGTCGGCTGCGACGTCGGCGGCGTTGTCGTCGTGCGGCGTGCCACCGTGGTCGTCGTCGGTTGCGGGGTTGGCTTCACTGTTGCAGAGCTTGCCGGCTCCGACTTTGCGGTAGCCACTTCGCCGTTTTTCCCGTCTCGCCATTTGATGCGCTCCAATAGAAATTCCTGATTTTCGACGCGTCCATGCACCGGACAGACGCAGTAGAGGCGCCCCTCGAACCGCCGGCGCTTCGGGTCGCTCGATGCGCCGCGGTACTTGTAGACCGGCACCGACTCGGCGCAATTCTTAATCGGGCACTCCGCATCGCCCACGGGCTCGTTTTTCGTGCTCACGGTTTCATATCTCCGACTAGCTTGTGGAATGGGGTGCTGCACGCTTCGTAGTACGGTGCAGCTCCCCACTTGAACAGGTCGTCAAACAATTGCGGCGGCAATGGCTCGCCGGGGCTGAAGTGTCGATGGAGCGCCGCGGCCGCGAGTTGCGCCTGGCGATGCTCCAGCACCAACATGCTGTGAAAGGTTCCCTCGATGTACTTCACGAGCGCGTCGACGCTCGCCGTGTGCCCTGAGAGCACTACGGCGGGGTGTTTTTTCAGTGCCTTGACGCGTTCTAGCGCGTCGCGCGTCTGATCTACGAATGACGTCACGGGTCACCCTGCGATTGCTCACGCGTGCCGTCGAAACGCACGCGTGCGGCTTGGTCGCGTACAGTTATTGACACGGGTCCAAGGTACGAATCGAACGAAGAAAGACCGATGGTTGGCTTGCACCGATGCCCCAACACCCACGGCGCCCCGCATATAGCGCAGCGACGCTCAGACTCACTTTTCTTTTCGATGCGCCAGCGGTCTGGATGTGTGACCACAATCGCGCTCGCCCACTGGAGCCCGATCACGCGCGCCGGCTTGCAATCGCCATAGCGGTCGCGTTCGCCGGTCTCTACCTTGAGCAACTTTAGGTTGGTCCGGCGCCCCGCATGTATTCCGCCAACGCACTGAACAAATTCGCGCCATCGTCCTGAGTCGGCACACTGGCGCGCAACTTCAATGTCGGGGTCGTCAACTCGATTGCGTAGCCGACGCGCTTCGCGCCAGAGCGTGACCTGCGGGCCACCGATCTGTTGGAACTGGCGGATGCCGTGGACTGAGGCCCAGGTCTCGACTCGCTCTATTCCCTCAGCCACTCCGGTTCCTGATTCGTGGTCTCGTTCATTTGCTATCGCTCCTTTGCCGTCGATGTTTTTAGAGACGTACTTGGCGACGTAGCCTGTTGCGCTGCCCTTGGCTGCGTCGATGCGCTCAAACTTGCAGCGATGTTCTGTAGCTCCAGCTTCACCGGACAATTCGGATAGCCAAAAGCCGCGCAGGACAGCGCGCAGCGAATCGGCAGCCGACGTCGGCAAAAATAGCAGCAAGTGCCAGTGCGGCGTGGCGTCATGGTGAGGCTCCGCGATTCGGAATCCGTAGAATAGTATCGAGAGGCGTTTTAGCTTCGCGCGCGCTCGCGCCCACATCTTGCACAGCCACGCTTGCGCGTCGCGCACGGCTTGACGTTGAAAGGCCGGGTTCGCGCCGGCCGCGGCGAGCTGCGCGTGGAAGGCTGACGGCGCGGTGAGCGTGACGAACTCCGCGACGTGCCCCATATCTTTGGCGATCAGCTCGAAGCCGCGAGCGCGACACATGAACTCGCCACGTCTCAGCGCCGGGTTACTGATTGAATGCTCGTGCGCGTCCCACAAGCTGAGCTGTTCGCCGGTCGTCTCGTTGACCGCGACGAACGATTGCATGAAGTCAACCGCGCGGCGCTTCTGCGCGCGTCGATGGTCTACTGCCTCGTTGCTCGCGTAAGGCGCCCTCCCCCGGCGAATGAATCCCAACTCGCGCATTGAGTTTTCAGCGGCTCGCGTCCATGACTTGCGTAGCTGCGCGCGCCACCACCGCGGGCATTCGAGCCGCGCGGCCATGCCGGCGGGGGAAATGGAACGGCCGGCCGGCGGCTCGATGCCCATGGCTAACGCGAAGTCTCGGCGCTTCTCAAGCGATGGCGAGCGCCCGCACAGGCGCGCGTAGTTGTCGCCATAGTCTCGAATCAATTGTTCGTCGTAGGCGCGGTGTAAATGCGCGGCGGTGAGCCTTGTGACTGTCTCCCCGAGGTAGGTGTTTGCCGCGCGGTAGTCGGTGACGTCGATCTGCTCGACGCGTTCGCGTAGCGCGCTCGTGACGTGACGCGGCAGACGCGTTAGGTGTTGCTCGCGCCAGTGGTTATTCTCCGCCCGGAACCCCGGACGCATTGAGGCCGCGGCTGGCATCAGCTAAACAGGAACCACCACAGCCCCATTGAGCCGGCGCCGAATATCAGGCCGACCACGAGCACCATAAAGCGGTCCTCGTTGCGGCCGTCTCGGAAGCCGTCCTGATAGGCTTGCTCCAGATCGAGCGCGCGCGGCGTTTCAGTCGTCGCAGTGTTCGCAGCTTCGCGCAGCTCGCGGTATGGAATTTCCCTGACTTGGATGTTCTGAGTTTTCATCGCTTCCCCTTGAACGCTCGCGCGCGACGATCTGCCGCACACGCTCGCGTGATATGCCGTACATTCTTGCTAGCTGCGCGAGGCCTAAGCCGAATTGATGATGTAGGACCATCATCCCAGCGTTGCGCGTGGCCTTTTCGTTGTGTGATCTCACGCGTTGACCATCGTCATTTCAAAGCGATCAATAACCCGCTCGTTTCCATCGGTATCGAACCGCAGCGCGAGCAGTACGCCGCCCTCGATTCGGTAGCCCTCAGCGCCGCACAGCCGTTCCAGCTCTAGCGCCAGCTCCATCGGATGCGTGATCGGATTCGTCGGCACTGCGCCGCGGCCGTGATTGAGCAGCACGCCGCCGGCGGGCAGCGTTGGCAGCGCTGGCACTTCGCCAGGGCGCGCGGGACGCCATCCGCCTTTCATTCGATTGTTCTCCGCTCGCGCAGAGCCTCCACGAGGGCGCGTTGCGTTAACAGCCACGACTTAATCCGGCTAGGTGTCCAGCCTGCTTTTTTCAGCCAGTCGATTGCCTCAGCGGCCTCTCCATCGGCTATCGCACTCTCTGGCGCCACATAGTCGCGGGCCAACTGCTGGACGTGCTGCTGTAGGTATGCGCGTATCGTTTCGCGGCTCGCTTCGCCCCGGCGGTTCTTTGAGCCGGTCGGCTGTTCCTGTGTGATCCTGAGCCGCGCAGCTCTGAGCACTTCGATGGACACGCGCACTTTCATGGCGTGCAGTCCTCGACACCTTTCAGCGTGGCGTCGCCGGTCGTTAGATCAATCTGCGGGTCTGTCATGGCGAGCAACCCGCGACCGGCTTATTGGGCGAGCCGATGCGAATTCCGGCCGCGTGGCCCTCGCCGAGCGCATAGCCGACGTCGGCAATATTCACCGACTGCCAGACCTTGTAGAGCGTCGGGTGATCATGCCGGCGCAGCCAGTCGCTGACGCCCAGGTGCAGCAGCGAATTGCCGACCATCCAGGCCGCAACCTGCGCGTGCGAGTCGGGGCGCTCGCCGATGAATGCCGCGGCGAGCTGCCGGCCCTCGCGGTAGCAGGGATTACCAACTAGTTCGTCGGTCTGCATCCAGTCGAGCGCGTGCAGCGTTTGGTAGGTGGTTTCCTCCGGCTGGCGCAGCGTTTCGCAGCCGGCGAGCAGCACGGCGAGCGCGAGCAGCACCACGGCGACTTCAATCACAAGTAGCACTCGGCGTAGTAGCAGCCGAATGAACGGTCCGCTGTTTTCAATTGCGGTCGCGCGTGCCGCGTAGCGCACGGCTAGAAACGAGGGGCGCATCATGGCTTCGCCCTTCCGAGACGCGCGGCCCATGCGTCCACAAGCCGCGCGGCCGCGTCCCGGTCTAGCTCAATGAAAAACGATTCCGGCGTGCCAGGGGCACTGTTGAGTGTTCGTAGCTGTATGCCGAACGTCTCGACGCCGGTAGACGGTTCGCTCCACGTTGCGCCGCTCAGCTCTCCGACCAACAGCACGCGCCGGCGAGCGCGGTACACGTTTCGACGTGCCGTGATTTTTGCCCTCATGGCTGCACCTGCGCGCGGCCTTGGCTCACCCACATCGCGGCTGTTTCCGCGTGCGTGATGGCGATAGAAATTGCCCGCCCTGGTCCCATCGGGTCATTCCCGGCTAGAGCGCGCGCCGTGTTGAGCCTGTCTATTGCCGACTTGAGGCAGTCGTAAGCCGCTGCCATTGAGACCGGCGCGGTCGAAGCAAGCGGGTCTATCCTCGGACACTGTGCGCTCATGATTGCGCCCTCCCCGCCTCGAACTCATCGAGGGCGGCGCGCGCGGTGCGCAGCCGTTCAACGATTGCGCCGCGCTTGTCGGTGGCGTGCTTGTCGAAGCTGCGCAGCTCGTTACGCTCCTTGATCAGAGCGCCGAGCAGTGAACAGTGCTTGGTGAGAACGTCGTACTGTTCCTGCTCCGCGCGTTCGCGCAGCTCAGGCAACGACGTAGGGACGGATTGAGTCTGTGACATGGTGACCCCCAAACTCGCCACACGCCCCAAGCCGATTTGAGAAGGGTCTGCGGTCCCGACACGGAACCAGATCGGCTTGGGGTTTGCGGCGACCGGTGAGTGAGCCGCAGACCCAGGGCGAGACTAGTACACGTCCCGGGCACTAGTCAATAGTATGGGTACGCAACGTGATGTGCATCTTGGTGCCGTTGGTCAACGGGCCGTATATTGCTCCCCGCGGCTTTGCCGTGATTCGAGAGGAAGTGTGATGCAGTTCACAATGACGAAACCGGCCGTCCTGCTGGCACTTCTGCTCAGCGCTTGCGCCTCTACGCCTCAGGAACAGGCCACGGATCGCTTCGCCGTCTGCATGAAACAGACCGTCGGCCCCTTTGGTGTATTCGCATCGCCCGAGTCGCGCCGGCGTGCCGCCGAGACCTGCAAAGCCGTGATGGCCGAACCCGCACCCAAGGAGAAAAGCTGACAATGCACACCACTCCCCAACTGCTCGATGCGCTGGCACGGAAGCTGGGCGGTGTAACGGATTACCGATTGGCCAAAGTGCTGGGCACGTCCATGCAGGCGGTCGCGCACTGGCGAAAGGGCGATCGACACCCTTCGCACGGCTACGCGGTCAAGATCGCGGCCGAACTCAAGTGGCCAGCCGAATACGTGCTGGCGTGCGTGGAGCACGAGCGCGAGCCCGCCCAGGACGTGCGCGTGGTATGGCAACGTCTCGCGCAGAGCTACTGGAAAAAGCTTTCAGCGGTGGCGAGCATCGTGCTCGCGTTCATGCTGGCGGACCCCTCGCCCGCTCACGCACTTACGGCGCGGAATGGGTCTACTTCACCAGGGCAATCTATACATTATACGAAGTACGAAGCAGCCCGTAGGCGGCGTCGGCTGAGCACATTCCTGTGTCGCTTTCATGACTGGTTGAGCAATCCGCGACGTCGGTTTCGTGGAATCCCGCAATGGTTGCGCGCCGTGACTTGGTACCCGGTCGCGCCGCTCCCCGCCTGAGAGCATCCATGTTAGAGCGCGTCGTGGGAAACGTGCTCGCATGGATGACGAGCACCAACACACCCTCAGGGCTGTCGGCTGAACAGCTCGCGGCGGTCTGCGGCGTACACATCACGACCGCGCGCCGATGGAAGCGCACCGGGAACATGCCGCTGTCCTATCGGGTGCTCGTGGCTTTTCTCGTTGATGGCGACCTGGGCGTGCTGTCGCCGGCGTGGAAAGGCTGGACGTTGCGCGCGGGTGAGATTGTGACGCCCGAGGGCTGGACGTTCACGCCGGGAGAATTGACCGCGGTCCCGATTCGCTACCAACAGCTCGCGGCGCTTGAGCGCCGAATGAGCGAACCCGAGCAGCGTGAACTACGGCTGACGTTGCGACCGGCGATAGAGCCAGAGCACCACGCCCACGAGCACGGCGACAATCAAGCCCTCCACTACCCCTTCCTCGATGCGCCGGACTGAGAGCTTCACCGCGGCATTACTCCGCGCACCAGCACGACGACGAGCACCAGCGCCAGCGCCAGCGCGAGCGCGACCTTGACCGGTTCCGTGGTGGGGTAATCTCCGAACTCCTTGAGCACTTCACCGCGCGCACCGCGCACGATCACCGCGGCTTTGATCCCGAGCCGGTCGGCAACTGAGGACGACGAGGGCGCCCCACCCTCTCCGTCCGCGGCGCCGCTCCAGACGGTGAACTCCGGCCCGAGGTTCGTCTTTACCGAAACGGTGAGCGAGCTGAGCGTATTGCTCAGCACGCCTTGCGCTGAATCCTTGAGGGAGTCGAGCAGGTCGCTGGCGACGCTCATCTAGCGCCGCTTGCGAAATCTCCCGCGCGCGGTACGCGGCGGCAGTCGCCTACGCTTTGCGGCCACGGCGCTTGCCCTTGGCCTTGGGCTTCGCCACGCGCGCCACGGCGGGCGCTGGCGGCAGTACCGGCGTGCAGGGGTGGCAGGATGCCTTGTCGGCTGCAATGGCGAGCTGTGCAGCCAGTTGGCGGTGTAGGTGACTCATGTTCGTTCCCTCAGTAACGCTAAAAACCGTTCGTCGTGCCAGTTGAGCCGTTCATGCGCTCGATCTATCTCGCGCCGATGCCACCGCAGCTCAACCCGCACGGCTGCATAGGCGCCACCGGCGGCAAATACCGGCGATGCGACCAGCGCGAACAGCTCGAACCACGGCGGCATTTACTCCTTGCGCCCCTTCCCTTGGAAGTAGTGAACCGCGCCAGTGATGAGACCGGCGAGCGCCGCGCCCGATCCCGGCGGCAACGGCAGACCGAACGCGGCCGCGCCGAACTCGATCAGCGCGCCGACGCCGACGCCGGCGCTAGTCGACTTCACCAGCTCGCCGGATGGCGCTCGTTTCGGTCTCGGTTTCGTGGTCAATGGAGCACTCCTTGATCGTAGTAGTTGTCCGCGACGGCTTCCTTGCGCGTCGATGGTTCTGCCGGGTGCGTCACATCGAAGAACCACCCGCCAATCGCTTCGCCGATACTGGAGAGCACGCCGCCCGAGGCTTGGTCGGCCGCGTTGCCGAGCGTGCCGACGACGCCGGCGCCCTCGTAAGGCGTGCCCGCGTTGACGTTGGCAATCGCTGCCGCTGCATCCTTGACCTGCTTTTTCGCAAACAGGAACAGACCGACCGCGACCAGCGCGCCCACTCCGAGCAGCACCGCGTAGCCCTGCGCGTTCGCGCTCAGCGCCGGAAATTTCATAGGTACACCCACGATGTAAAGTCGTAGCTGGAGTCGATGTAGCCGTTCTCATGGCGAGCGATCGCGCGCGCGAGATCGGGCAGACGCGAGCGCACGTCCAACGAATCATCCGCATCGACGTCGAGCTGCGCGGCGACGTCCGCGACATAGGCGCCGGTGTTGTTCTCACTCGATGGCGCCCACGTCGAAATGATCGAACTCACCGTCACGAGCCCGCGCGAGGCGTAGGCCATGAGCTGACGCCCGAGCGCGCGCGTCCCGTTCGCTGGCGAGTCGTAGACCCCGTAGCCGTTGTCATCGCTCACCTGGCCATGCCAGGCGCGCTTGGCATCTGCGATAAAGCGGATGTTGCCGGGGTTGTTGTTGCGATAGCCGCGCGACATGATGAGTTGACCGATCCGTGAGCCTATGACGTCGAGGTAGTCCAGCGGCCCGAGACCCGCCGGGTTATTGGTCGAACCTTCGCCGTCTCCGGGTTCAAGTCGGGACGCGGTGACGTCGATCTCGCCAAGAGCGTCGGCGCCGGATTGCTGAGCCCGGCGAGCGCGGGTGTAGAGGTACGCGCCAAGCGCGGCGAGTCCAACAAGCGCGACAAGTTTTTGGCCGGTGGACACACTCAGTTCACCCGTTCCAGGCGCACCCACGAGCGAAAGTCGAGCGTGGTATTGGCGGCGTTGCTCGTGTTTTGCGCCCAGTCCAGCGATACCGTGCCGGCGCCTGTCAGGCGCGTGTACCCGCTGCCGCCCGCGCGTTCATTGGTGACCGACGCACACGTGTTGTCGACGCCGTTCGCGGAAATGATGACGCTATTCGCGACGCCCTGACAGTTCTGCGCCGCGGTCATCGTGCCATCCGATGAGGGCGACGTGATGCGCCAGCGTGAGCCGCCAGCGCCATCGCCAAAGGTGAGGTATAGCGAAATGATGTACTCACCAATCGGTACATTGGTGAATTGCAAGTCACCATCTGCGGTCGAAGTGGTCGTGGACGCGCGCGATGTGGCGGCGGTTTTCTTTATCGTCGCGAAATCCCCGACCGCCATACCCGCCACGTTGCACGCGGTCGTGCAGGACAATCGGCGCGCAACGGCTACGCCATTCGCTTGCACTGCGGTGGCGATGAGGTTCAGCGTGGCGCCGCCGGTGATGGTCCCGGCCGCACCCGCCGCGGCGCCGACGCCGACCGCTTGGAAATTCGGACGCGACGGCAATCCGCCGGTCGGCCCCATCAGCGCCGGCAGCGTGAGACCGACGACAAGCGAGAGAATCAGAACGATGAACCGATTGCGCACTTAGCTTTCCTCCAGCACGTAGACGGTCTGCGCGGCGCCCGAATCGTTGCGGACGTCAATCGCCGCAGTGGTGCGCAGTTCCACGAAGATTCCCGGCTGCAATTCGAGGCCGCGGTTTGCACCGGCCGTCGCGCTTTGAATGCGTACGCTCCCGGTGTTGGTCGAGAGCGAGCCAATCGTGATACGCCGGCGCGATGCGTTCGCGGCAATCGCCAGCGCGGACGCGTTGTTGACTACCGAATCTGCGGCGCTTGGCGTGATGGTGCTGCTTGGCACTTCCGATATGCTCACGGCGCCGGTCACGCTGACCGCGTTGGCGACTTCTACGTCATCATCGCCGATCACGATTTCGATATTCTGGCCGAGCGCGCTCGTCACGCGCAGATAGGTCCAGCCATCATCAGGTTCCGCTGTGAACTTGAAACCGGCGCCTACATTGATGAACTTGCGAATCGTCGTACCGGTGCCGATGCGCTCCGCGATGATCGTGAGCGCGGACGTTGCCGATTTGATGTACCAAATTCGGCCTTGCCCGAACGTCGCCTGGACGCCGGCTTGCAGTGTTTGTGCAATTACTTCAGTCGTCACATCGCACCGCCTTTGAACAAGCGCGGGAGCACCAGCACCGCCGCGATTGCGACGAACGCATAGAGCGCCACCTTCTGCACGCGGTCATCGGCGCTCGCGCTGGTCTGCTTAGCGAGCGTCGTTAGCCCCTGCAAATTCTGGTCAGTGAGATTCGACTGCGCGCTCGTAGCGTCCTCGAACAACTGCGCGGCGAAGTCGAGCACCTTGCTACCGGCATCGCTCACCGCGTTGAGCGCGCGGCCGGCCACGTCCGATTGACTGTCGAGAGTTGCCTTCGCTAGCGATGAATTCGCGTCGAGCGCGTCATAGGCGAATTGCGCCACGCGGGCGGCGGACTGATCGGCCGACCCGATGGC
>Ga0137409_10005995_pt1 | contig 12635 bp, 14 predicted proteins | sample CZODoug1_16funga_FD_122059 | JGI IMG/M metagenome (GOLD analysis project Ga0137409, IMG submission 122059) | Vadose zone soil fungal communities from Angelo Coast Range Reserve, California, USA - CZODoug1_16fungal (Hybrid Assembly) | ecosystem: Environmental > Terrestrial > Soil > Vadose zone...
GCTACCGCGAGTTCCTTCGTCAATCGGATAATGATGTGCGCCCCTGCCGGCAAAATGATGTCCGAGTCTTTGGTCGCATTCGCAACGCCCGCGCCCGCGAGCCCGCCGGCAATGCCGCCGATGATCGTGCCCTTCCGGTTCCCGCCGAGCACCCGGCCGAGTACCGCGCCGGCGACTGCGCCTGCTCCCACCTTGGCCGCATCACCGGAGGTGACGCCGCGGCCCTTGTGCACCGTCTCGAGCGAGTCTACCGCGGCATCGATCGGGTATGTGTTGCCCCCTACGGTGACGCTCGTAACGCTCAGCGTCAAGGTCCCCGGCGTGCGCGGATTCGGCGCCGGTTTGACGTCGGTGATCCTGCCGGTGACGACCGCGCCGGCGGGGATCACCACCTGGCCGGCGGCGTTCTTCACGTCTTCCACCACGTGGGCCGTAAACGACTCACCGGGCTTGGATGTGCGTGACGAAATCGTATCGGTCGCCGCGACGTCGATCCGGGCGCCGGCGCTGAGCCGCCGCAGTGCCGGAGCAACCGGGCGTGCCGGGGGTGCCGGCGGCGTGGTGCGGTGCGTCGGCGTGCGGGTGGCCGGCGTATGCGTGGCCGGCGGGTTGGTCTGATGCTCGGGCACGTCGCGCATCGTCGCCGTGGAGTCGGCGGGCGCGAGTGTCAGATTGCGGGTGGTTGAGTCGCCGGCCTGGCTTTGGTCCTGTCCCTTCTGACAGGCACTCAATCCGAACACGGCGATGCTCGCCACAATGGCAAACCGGTTCATGGCAGCCTCTTTCTCACAGCGGTTGGCAATGGGTACCCGCCCTGCGACGTCAGGTTTCTACAACCGTTGACGCAGGAACTCGGGCGTCAGTCCCCGCAGATATCCCGCTAGCAGGGTAAAACTGTCGGTGACGAGCAGAATGCCCAACACGATCAGCATGGCACCGGCGATGCGGTCCACCCATACAATGTAGGGACGGAATCGCTGAAACCACACCAGAAACCGGTCCAGGGCGATCGCCGTCACCAGGAACGGCAGCGCGAGCCCCAGCGCGTAGACGGCGAGCAGCAGCACGCCGCGCCCCAGCCCCGCCTGCGTCGCCGCGAGGGTGAGAATGCCGCCCAGGATCGGCCCGATGCAGGGCGTCCAGGCCGCGCCGAACGTGAACCCCACCACCCCCGAGCCGAAATAGCCGATCGGTTTGCGCGCCAGCTGGACGCGCCATTCGCGCATCAGGAACGCGGGCCGCAGGATGCCGAGCAGATACACGCCGAACAGGATCAGCAGCACGCCGCCGATCCGCCCCAGCCACACTTGATAGTCCCGCAGCAGGTTGCCCACGGCAGACGCGGCCGCCCCCAGCAGAATGAACACGAGCGAGAATCCCGCCACGAACCAGAGGCCGTGCAGCAAGGCCGTCCAGCGCCGCCGCTCCACTTCCTCCACTGTCATGCCGGTGAGGAATCCCACGTAGCTCGGAATCAGCGGCAATACGCATGGCGACAGGAAACTCAGCAGTCCTGCCGCGAACGCGACAGCCACGCTAGCCGCAGAACGCGACGGCGGAGACCACGGTGGTCCACCGCGCGTCGGTGCCACACTCGGCGGTCGACGTCACGTTCATCGTGCGCACGATCTCGCCGGAGAGCAGCCACTGCTCGCGCCGCTCGTCCCACGCCTTCTCGGGATCGAACGGCACGCCCAGCACCGTCCCCAACATCGAGGCGGCGAGGTCCTCGGCATACTCTCCTGCGGTGACCTCGTTCTGTCCGTAGCTATGGTGTTCGGAGATGTACCCGTGATGCGAAGGATCGGCGGGGAGCGCGAGGCCGATGGATGCCGCGACGAGGCGGCTCGGCTCGTTCGTCGACGACTCGGCGACGACCGTGAACAGCACCTGCCCCGGATGCAGCATGCTCAGCCCCTCCTCGCGATCGACAAGCTCGCAGTGAGGGGGAAAAATCGAGCTCACCCGGACGAGGTTAAAGTTCGCGAGATGCGCATCGCGCAACGCCATCTCGAAGCTGGTGAGCTTTTCTTTGTGCCGACCGACGCCCTTGGTGAGAAAGGCCTTGGTCGGGATGAACATTCGTGCGTCAATCAACTCGGGACTACCTCCCTTCGTACCAGACCGCGGGACCCAGCTCGACCGGCAGCTCCGTATCGCCACCCCGGTCCACCGTCGCCTGCATCACCCGCGCCAGCACCTCCGCGGGGCTGAGCGCAACCTCCACGACCTCCACTTTTGCCTGCCCGCGATCCTTGCCCCGGACCACGAGCATGTATTTCGCCGTATAGACGCGCAACCGGCCCTCGGGGGACGCGCTCTTGCGCGTCACCACCGCCGTCCCCCACTCCCGTCCCTGCCGCTTGATGGGGCGGAACGCGTAGATAATCTCGATCTCCGCGGGCGGCACCTGCGCCTCGACTGCCGCGGCGAGCTTCGCCCACCCCGGACCCTGTCCGGGCGCGGGGGGAGCTAGCGGGAAGAGGGCGCCGGAGTCCGAACCGGGGTCGCTTGCTGCCATCGCTCCACGTAAAAGCGCAGGACGTGCATGAAGTCCTGCGCATTGGTGACGACGCCGTACGCCTGGTGCGTGCCGCGATCTCGCAGCTTGTTCACGACGAACTCGGTCTGATCGACACAGACGGTCGTCAACGGCCGCACATCCGCGGGATCTGCGGCGTCGACGAACGCGGGCAACATGTTGCCGACGGCGATGGCGTGCAATGCCGTCGCGACGAACACCGCGAACGTCGCGACGGCGGTGAAGGCGCGCATCGCGTCCTGCGCCGCCAGGGTATCCGGAATGACGTCGGGCAGCGGTCCATCGTCGCGGATCGAGCCCGCCAGCACGTAGGGCACGCCGCGCGTGACGAGCGCATGCATGATGCCGCTCGTGGCGATCCCCTGCCGCACCGCCGCTGCGATCGATCCGGCGCGCCGCACAGTGTTGATGGCGCGCATGTGCAAGGCGTGCCCGCCCTCGACGCCCTCCCCCGAGCTCGACATCCCCAGCGTAGTCCCGAAGATCGCCGCCTCCAGATCGTGCACGGCGACGGCGTTGCCGCCGAGCAGCGCCTGGCAGTAGCCGTTCTCGATGAACCAGATCATGTCCTCGCGTGCGCGCGCGTGCACGAGCGCCGGGCCGATGACCCACAGAATCTTGCCGCCGCGCTGCTTCTCTTCGCCCAACAGCTGCGCCAGCACGCCGTAGTCGACGGGCCGCTCGCGCGACACCTCGGTCTGCATGAAACCGAATTCGTTGGGGCTGTGCGTCTTGCCGAGGAAGCCTTCGGCGTGGACGTAGATGCCTTCGGTGCCGTCTTCGCTCGAGCCCATCGCCACGTTGTCGCCGCGGCGCACGCGGCGCGGCTCGGTGGTGACGAGGTCGTCGCCGTTACGCGCGATCACGCAATCCATGCGCGGCAGCCGCGGCCGCCGCCAGTCACCCGGCAGCTTCACGTACGTCGGCAGGTTCGTAGTCGAAAAAAAACCGTCGGGCAGGACCCCGTCGGCAGGTGCGGGAGTGAATCGCGCGTCGGGCGCGCCCGAGAGTGGGGGCGCGGCAAAGTTGGGTGGTCGATACTGAAAGCGCGGGCGACTCACAGGGCAGTCAAAATACCAGAAATGAAAGTCGATTCACAAGAGTGAAACAGGATCGCGATCGACCATCACCGCGCCCCCCCGATACGCCTGCGCGCGCCACGCGCGCACCACGCGGCCGAGCACGCGCGGCTCGGCCGCCTTTACGAGCACGTGCCAACGCCAGCGCCCTTTGATGCGCGTCAGGGGACACGGCGCGGGGCCGAGGACCGTCAAAAGCCCGCCGAGCCGCTCGGCCGAGGCGCGCCGCAGCCAGCCGGCGACCTTTTCCGCCAGCTCCGCCGTCCGGGCGTGATCCTCGGTGGCAATGACGAACCGAACCAATCCCGTGCGTGGCGGATATGGAGGATATGGCGGCAAGCGCAGCGGGAGCTCGGCTGCCGCAAACTGCGAGACGGAGTGCGCCGCGGCCGCGCGGATCGCGTGGTGATCGGGCGAGCGCGTCTGCACGAACACCTGGCCGCCGCGCGGCCCCCGCCCGGCTCGACCGGCGACCTGAGCCACAAGCTGGAACGTGCGCTCGCCGGCGCGAAAATCGGGGAAATGCAGCCCGGTATCGGCGTCCACCACGCCGACCACGGTGACGTTGGGGAAATCGAGCCCTTTGGCAATCATCTGCGTGCCCAGCAGAATGTCCACCTCGCCGCGTCCCACCCGATCCAGGATGTGATGGTGCGCCCATTTGCTCGTGGTGGTGTCGAGATCCATGCGTGCGATGCGGGCCCGGGGATAGCGCAGACCCAGGAAGTGCTCGAGCTGCTGCGTGCCCAGGCCGCGCAGGCGCTGCGTCGGATTGCCGCAGATCGCGCAGATCTCGGGAATCGATTCCTCATGCCCGCAGTAGTGGCACCGCATCGTCAGCGGCGTGTGGTGCACGGTGAGCGCGATGGCGCATTGCGGGCATCCCGGCACGTTGCCGCAGGCGGGACACTGTACGAACGTCGCGAAGCCGCGCCGGTTGAGCAGCAGAATGACCTGCTCGCGCCGCTCCAGCGCCCCGGTTATCGCGGTATCGAGCGCCTCACTCCAGGGGATCACACCCGTTTCCGACGGCGCGATGCGCGGGGCGCTGCGCAAATCCACCACCTCGACGGGTGGCAGTGGCCGCTGCCCCACGCGATCGGGCAGCTCGAACAATGCGAGGCGGCCCTGGTTCACCTGGTCCAGCGTCTCGAGCGACGGCGTCGCGCTGCCCAGGATGAGCCGCGCCCCCTCGAGCTGCGCCCGCATCGCCGCCGCATCGCGCGCGTGGTAGCGCGGCAGCGAGCCCTGCTTGTAACTCGGCTCGTGCTCCTCGTCCACGACGATCGCGCCGAGCCGCTGCACCGGCGCGAACACGGCGGAGCGGGGCCCGACGGCCACCAGCCGCTCGCCGCGGCGTAACGCGCGCCAGGCATCCGCCCGCTCACCGTCCGACAACCCGGAGTGCAGCACCGCGACCTTGTCGCCGAAGACGCCACGGACGCGGGCGACGGTCTGCGGTGTCAGGGCGATTTCGGGGACGAGGAGAATGGCGCCGTTGCCCGACGCGACAACGCTACGAAGCACGTCGAGATACACGAGCGTCTTCCCCGATCCCGTCACTCCATGAATCAAGATCGGTTTGTCCACCGCAGTCCCAGCGATGCCCGCCACGACCGCCCGTTGAGCCTCCGTCAATGAAGGGGGTGGAGGGGACGAGAGATCGGCAAAGGGATCGCGCATCTCCGGCACCTGTTCGATGCGCGCAAGGCCCTGCCGTACCAATCCGTCGAGAGCAGTCCTGGACAGACGCAGCTGACCGACCAGGTGCGAGACGGGCGCGCGCCCCCCAAGCGCCTCGACGGTCTCGTAGGCGACGCGGCGCTTTGGCGCCCGCTTGAAGCGACGTTCCCGCTCGAGCAACGACTCGAGCCCGTTGCCGGTGAGGACGAGCAACCGCTCCGCGGCGGGCGCAGGTCCGGCGGGCCGGGCCACGCTCCACAGTGGACCCGGCAGGATTGCCCGCAGGGAAAGCCCGAGTGGCGCCCCGTAGTAGTCGGACATCCAGCGGCCCAAGTCGAGCAGCCCGGGGGAAAGCGCCGGCTCAGCGTCGGGCGCGGCAGAAATCGGCTTGATGTTGCTGACGGCTGAGGGCAGATGGCTGACGGCTTCGGTCACCACGCCCACAACCTTGCGGCCCCGCAACGGCACGACCACGCGAGCCCCCGGGACGACGCGATCCGTCAGGCTGTCAGGGACTTCGTAGATGTAGGAGCGGTTGATCGGAACGGGGAGCACCACCGCGGCATAGCGCGGCACGATCATTTGCGCCGGACGCCGAGCCCGGGCTCCGTGGGTAGGCGGATCTGACCGTTGTCGATCGTCGCGCCGGTGAACGGATCATCCACCGTCAGCGCCGCGCCGTCGAGGTCGGCGGCGTCCACGAGCGGCGTGAAGTGCGCGGCGGCGGTGATGCCGAGCGACGTTTCGATCATGCAACCGACCATGACGAGCATGCCGTGCGCCCGCGCCGTCGCGATCATGCGCAACGCTTCGCGCAGTGACCCGCACTTGGCGAGCTTGATGTTGATGCCGTCCGCGCGTCCGACCAGTTTGGGAATATCCGTTGCGACGAGGCAGCTCTCGTCCACAACCACCGGCAGGTTGTGCTTCGCCGCCACTCGCCGAACGTCGCTCAGACCCTCCAGGTCGTCGGGGGGAAGCGGCTGCTCGAGGAATTCGACGCCGAACTCCTTCAAGACGGGAATCATCTGCTTCGCCCGTGCGACCGTCCACCCCGCGTTGGCGTCTACGCGGAGCGGCTTGCGCGTCGCCTCACGCACGGTGCGCAGGATCTCCTCATCGCGGTCGGTGCCGAGCTTCACCTTCAGAATGGGATAGTCGTCGGCCTCGCGGACTTTGGCGCGCATCTTGTCCGGCGAATCGAGCCCGATCGTAAAGGACGAGAGCGGCGCCCGCTTGGGATCGAGCCCCCACAACCGCCACAGCGGCTGGCCCAGCTTTTTCCCGACGAGGTCGTGCAGCGCGGCGGAGAGCGCGGCGCGCGCCGCCCAGTTCTTCGGCACAGCGTGCTCCCAGCGATCCTCCGCGGCTTCGAGATCGAACGGATCCCGTGGCAGGTGGGACGCGAGCTTTTCGAATGCCGCGAGCACGGTGTCGAGGGTCTCGCCGTAGTACGACGAGGGATCCGCCTCTCCCCATCCCTCCACGCCGTCGCCGTCCACCAGACGCACCCAGGCGCGCTGGTACCCCTTCGTCGAGCCGCGGGCGATGGCAAACGGATGGCGGGTGGTGATGGAGCACTGCTCGACGTGCAGCTTCACAACCAACGATTCTTCTTGAGCCACCACATGATGACGCCGGAGGTCACCGCCATCACGACGAGGGCGCCGTAGAAGCCGTACGGATTATGGGTGAACGGCATCTGGCTGAAGTTCATGCCGAAGATTCCCGCGATGACGATCAGCGGCAGCGCGATGGTGGCCACGACCGAGAGCTGCTTCATCACCGTGTTGAGGCGGTTCGACGTCTGCGACAGATACGTCTCCAGCACTCCCGCCAGCAAGTCGCGCACGGTGTCCATCGACTCCACGATGCGGATCGTGTGGTCGTAGACGTCGCGATAGTAGAGCTGGGTGTCGGGGCGAATGAAACCGCACGGCCGGTTGGTCAGGATGTTGAGGACTTCACGCAGCGGGCCGACGTGGCGGCGCAGCGAAAACGCCGCCCGCTTCGCCTTGAAGATCTCGTGAATCAGGCCGGGATCGAACCGCTCGAACAGCCGCTCTTCCAGCCCGTCCACCATCGTGTTGAGCTCTTCGACGATCGGGAAATAGGCGTCCACCGACTGGTCGATGATGTTGTGCATCGTCATCTCGACCCCGCGGGCGAGCAGCTCGGGATTGCGCTGCACCCGGTCGCGCACGATGGCGCAGCTCTTCGACGGCAGGGCATGCACCGTCACCAGGAAGTTCTTGCCCAGGAAGAAATACAGGTTCGACGTGGCGAGGTCGTACGGCTCGGGGGTGCCTTCGTCGAACCGAATCACCGCCATCACCACGAAGACGTAACGGGGGTACTCCTCGAACTTGACGCGTGTCCCCGGCGACAGCGTGTCTTCGATGGAGAGCGGGTGGAACTCGAACACTTTTTCGAGCAGCGCGTGCTGGTGCATGTTCGTGCTGTCGATGTCGACCCACAGCTCGCCCTCGCCGCTTTGCAGAATCTCACGAATGCGCGCCGGCGCAAAGTCCTGCTCCAGCGTGCCGTCGGGCCGCCGGTAGATGCTCGACGGCCAGTGCTTCGAGGCTTGCGGCTGCTGTGCCGGGACGGAAGTGGCGGTCACGACCTCAAGATAGCGCTCGCACGAGAGCCACGACACCGGCGGCGAGCAGATCGAGCCGGTAGCCGCCCTCCAGCACGCCGACGACGGGACGCGTTCCCATCCGCTCGCGCAGCGCCTCCGTCCAGCGGGTGATGTCGTCGGGCTCGAGCGTGAACTCACCGAGCGGGTCACCCGCGAGCGAATCGAATCCGGCGGAAATCAGCACGATGTCGGGCTGCCAATCGTCGAGCGCGGCATCCACGCCGGCGAGGAAATCGCGCACGTACGTCGCGCGCGGCAGTCCACCCGGACGCGGGATGTTGAAGACGTTGCCGACACCGCGCTCGTCGGCCGCACCGGTGCCCGGATACCATGGATACTGATGCATCGAGACGAAACGGATGGAGGGATCGCGCTCCACCAGCGCCTGCGTGCCGTTGCCGTGGTGCACGTCCCAATCGACGATCAATACGCGGGCGCAGCCGCGTACCTGCGCCTGCCGCGCGGCCAGCACCACGTTGTTCAGAAAGCAGAACCCCATCGCCCGCTCGGCCAGGGCGTGATGACCGGGCGGCCGGGTAACGCCGAAGGCCCTGCCCTTCAGTATTCCCTGATCGACCGCCGCGAGGGCGACGCCGGCGGATGCCAGCACGCTCTCCCAGCTGCGTGGGCCGAGAAACGTATCGGCGTCGAGTCCGCCGCCACCGCGCGCGTTCATCGCTTCGAGCAAGTCGATATAGCTGGGAGCGTGGACGCGCTCGATCGCGGGGCGAGCCGCGGGCGGGGCCTCGACCCACTCCACGTGCGTCGCCAGCTCGGGTCGCCGCAACGCTTCGAGCACGGTCTCGAACCGCTGCGGGCGCTCCGGGTGGCCCGCGCCCGCGTAGTGGTGCCGGCAGGCCGGGTTCCAGACGACTACAGTCGACACTTAGTTCTGGCGGTTGGTGTGCAGCAGCTCGCGAATCGATTCCACTTCGCGCTTCATCTCTTTACGGGCGGCGGCCAGGTCCGCCATGGCCCGGCGGTAGCGGCGCCACGCCACGACCACGAGGAGCGCCGCACCTGCGCACACGGCGGCCCAGACAAAACGGTTGACGATCGCGAATAGCACCGCGTCGAGCGCCAAAAACCCGACGGCGAAGATCGTGACGGCGCGGGTGAACGCGGGGGTGCTCACCGCACGGGTTGGCGCCGGCTCGGCAGCACGATAAACGGGGCGTTCGGGACGGCGCCGAGGGCCCGCAGCATGACCGATTCGTCGAGTACCGCGGCGCCGCGAAACTTCACGATGTACTCCTGCTCGCCGAGCGGCGCCCGCTTCAGCGCGGCCCGCAACGCTTCGCGCTTGAGCTGCGCAACCGTGGTGGTGTCATCCACCTGCAGGCTCACGGTCTCCCACGCGGGCGTCACCATGACGCGCACGGCATACCGCGCCCCGACGTCCATGCTCATGCGACCTCGACCGGTGAAGCCAGGGGCAACGTCGAGAAGAAGCGGTCCAGCGCCTGGTCGAAGAACAGCGTGGAAGCGCGGATGCGTGTCACGCCCTTCTCCTTGTCGTCCCACGCGCTGATCGCGATTTCCTCGCCTCCCTGCCCCCGCAACGTCACGAAATTCGCTCCCAACTGCTCGACGAATGCCGCCGCATGGGGCACACGCTCGGCGAAGAACTGCTGGGCGCGGACCAGCACATCGGCGGGCGCGATCGAGACGGTCGTCGTATGGGTCATGGCGTCGGGAAAGATAGCGCCTGCCGGCAGTCAGCGCGTGGCGGCGTCCCGGTGTGGCAGGCACTTGTCGGCGGCCGCCAGAATCTGCTGCAACACGTCGAACTCGACGGGCTTGGTGAGGTGATGATTGAAGCCCGCCTCGGCGGAGCGCTTGCGGTGCTGTTCTTGTCCCCAGCCGGTCAACGCCACGAGGACGACGTCTTTCCCCCACGGCTGCTCACGAATCTGTTTCGCGAGGTCATACCCCGACACCTTGGGCAGACCGATGTCGAGAATGGCGACGTCGGGCCGGAATTCGTCGGCCACCGCCAGCGCCGTCTCGCCATCGCCGGCGGTCTTGACCTCGTGGCCCAGCACGCCCAGCAGCATCGCTAGGCTGTCGACCGAATCCTGGTTGTCATCGACGACGAGGATGCGGCAGTGGTTTACCGTCTCGGCCTGAATCGCGGCGCGCCGTTCCTGCGCAGGCTGGCGCTGCAACGCCGGAAGGCGAACCGTGAACTGGCTCCCCTTTCCGAGGCCGCCGCTGTACGCCGTGACGCTGCCGTCGTGCAGCTTCACGAGCCGCTCCACGAGGGACAGGCCGACGCTGAGCCCGCCCTGGGCGTGATCGACGGACATGCCGGCCTGGGTGAACATGTCGAAGATGCGCGGCAGCACGTCGGACGAGATGCCGATGCCGCTGTCCTTCACCGTGATGACGGCGCTATCGCCGTCACGCTCGCCGGACAGCCAGATCCGGCCGCCGGGATCGGTGTACTTGGCGGCGTTGTCGAGTAAGTTCGCGACGACTTGTGTCAGGCGGGTGAGATCGCCCTCGACATAGACCGGCTCGGTCGGGAAGGAGACGGTGATCTGGTGGCGAGATCGCTCGATCAGCGCGGTGCTCGCTTCAACCGCCGCCTTGAGAATCGCGGCAACGTCCACGCGCTCCCGCCGCAGCTCGATCGTCCCGCGCGAGATGCGCGAGACGTCGAGCAGATCGTCGACCAGCCGGGTCATGTGCTCGGTCTGGCGGTCGATGATGCCGGTCGCCCACTGCAGCTCCTCCTGGCTGGGCGTCCGGGCGCGCAGGATCTTCACCGCGTGGCGGATCGGGCCGAGCGGGTTCCGCAGCTCGTGCGCCAGCAGCGCCAGAAACTCGTTCTTGCGGGTGTCCGCTTCCTGTAGCTCGCGCCGCATCTGCTTCTGCTGCGAGATGTCGCGCGCCACCTTCGAGGCGCCGATGACTGTTCCCCCCTCGTTGCGCACCGGCGAGATCGTGACGGAGATGTCGATCGGCCGGCCGTCCTTGGCGACGCGGACCGTCTCGTAATGCTCGATCCGCTCACCTTTGCGGAGGCGCGACAGAATCATCACCTCTTCGTCCTGGCGATCCTCGGGGATCAGCATCGTGATCGGCCGGCCGATTGCCTCGGCGGACGTGTAGCCGAACAGCCGCCGCGCGCCTCCATTCCATGACGTAATGATGCCATCGAGTGTCTTGCTGATGATCGCATCATCCGACGATTCGACGATCGCGGCGAGCAGGGCGTTGCTTTGCTCGGCCAGCGGGCCGCCGGCGGTCGAGGGGATCATGCCGCGATCGCTCAGGCAGGCGGCATGGGCGTAGAGGGTAGCGGAATCGCCGCCGCTCAAGGCGACGGGATCGCTCGCTGTGGAGGGAATCGTCTGCCCGCAAAGGCAGCACTTTTCGGAGGAGGCCAGGGCACCTTCAAGGAGATGAGGATGGGGCGGCGGCGTCGGTCATAGCAAAAGGGCCTCGCACGCGAGGCCGCTTTTGTCTTTATACCGGCGGGACGCCAGCCCGGCGGCCGGCGAACAGCAGTACGATGCCGGCAACGAGCGCCACGCCGCCGACCCACGGCGGGATGAATCCGCGCCGTTCCATGGTAACCGTGGCGATGCCCAAATCCGTCTTGTCCTTGTCCTTCACGTACGAGACGCCACGCAGCACGAGCACGATGGCGCCGAATACGATCAACAGGATGCCGATAATCCCGGCGGGTCGCATAACTCCTCCATGATGGGGTGCAGGTCGCTGTCGCTTCTGTTGTACCCGGGGATTGGGCCACGTGCCGACGCGACCGCTCCACCAAAGGGTGCAGATGCGCGCCTTGGGTCACTTCGGAGGAGCCTCCGGCCAATGCCTGTCCGGCCGGGCCGGAGGCGGCTGCTCGGCAGTCAGACGGTCGGCGCGGATGTCCGCGTAAATGAAGTTTTCGGGCGCGACCGGGGAATCGGCCAGACGCCGCAGCATCGCCAGTTGCCCGACGTGCGTCATCGTATCGGCGAACGGTCCCTGCAACAATTGTTCGGTGGTGATCGAGCACGGCGCCTCGCTGGCGAGCAGCTGTCCCACCACCGCCACCACCCATCCGCTTGGACGCACCATGATTCATGCGTTGCGCTTCAGCCTGCAGGTTGTAAACAGTTAGTGCAATTGCTGTAAAGCAAATAATGCTGAGCCGTTGTTTTACTGTTTTCATAATTTATAAGTTTAATTATTATCGATCAGTTTTAGAGGCTATTTTCAATCTTACAGCGCCTGGCGGCGGCTCGAAATCAAACATGGCATCGGGCAGGTCGGGGTTAATTATCCAATTTGAAAAAGTAGCTGCATATTGCGGGCTGCCCGGCTTCGTTTTGTCTGTAATTACAAATTTTGCCGGCAGATCATACGCATCGTTATTGATCCAGAACTGGTAAGTTGTTGTTTTATTACTTGCCAGGATTTGTAAGTATTCTTTGTCTTCTATTTTAACCACTCCCAGGAAGAGCAAAGTATCTGTATTCTCCAGCAGATCATCTGTAAATGCGGGATAGAAAAAATCTGCTGCGGGAAAATCTATATCATACATATCATGTACACTGTCCATCATGGCAACGATGTTATCCGGCACCTGTAAAATACCATAATTGTTTTCGTCAAAAGAATAATACGATAACTGGTCGCTATGGTACATAAATTGCCGGTGGCCCTTCCAGCCATGTGCATT
>Ga0137409_10005996_pt1 | contig 12634 bp, 9 predicted proteins | sample CZODoug1_16funga_FD_122059 | JGI IMG/M metagenome (GOLD analysis project Ga0137409, IMG submission 122059) | Vadose zone soil fungal communities from Angelo Coast Range Reserve, California, USA - CZODoug1_16fungal (Hybrid Assembly) | ecosystem: Environmental > Terrestrial > Soil > Vadose zone...
TTGTGGCGCTCGAGCAGCTTGTAGAACTCGGTGCGATTGCGCTGCGCGAGCTTCGCCGCCTGGGTCACGCTGCCGCCTGTGATGCGCAATATTCGAATCAGATACTCCCGCTCGAAGGCGCCGCGCGCGTGCTCGAGCGAGGCGAGTTGAGCCGGTTCCTCCTTCAACGCCTGCTGCACCAGCGATGCCGGAACCAGGCTGGATGCGCACAGCGCGACCACCTGTTCGATCACGTTCACCAGCTGCCTCACGTTTCCGGGCCACGGCGCTGCGACCAGCAGCTGAAGCGCCTCCGGGGCAAACGCGCGGACGTCTTTCCCATAGCGCGCTGCCGTGACCTTGAGGTAGTGCGTTGCCAGAGGGACGATATCCTCGCGCCGCTCGGAAAGCAGCGGCAGATCGAGTGAAACGACGTTCAGCCGATAGTAGAGATCTTCGCGGAACCGCCCCTCCTTCATTTGCGCGTCGAGGTCGCGGTGCGTCGCGGAAATGATGCGTACGTCCACGGAGACGCTCTGGGTCGCGCCCACCGCTCGCACCTCGTGGTCCTGCAGCACCCGCAGGAGCTTCGCCTGCAGGGCGAAAGGCATGTCGCCGATTTCGTCGAGGAAGAGCGTTCCCCCGTCCGCGGCAGGGATGAGGCCCTTGTGATCGTAGTTCGCCCCCGTGAAGGAGCCTTTGCGGTGACCGAACAGCTCCGATTCGAGCAGGTTCTCGGGAATGGCCGCGCAGTTGACCGCGACGAAAGCTCCCTGCGAGCGCCGGCTCGCGCGGTGTATCGCACGGGCAAGCAATTCCTTTCCCGTGCCGCTTGCACCCTGGATGAAAACGCTGGCCTCGGACTGGGCGACCAGCCGGCCCTGATGGAGCACGTTTTCCATCCTTGGGCTGCAGGTGACGAAGTCGCGCCTCCAGTCTTCTTCTCCCCCCTTACCGCCTCCCGAGAACTTTAGCGCCTCTTCGACCTGGTCGAGCAGGTGTTTGCCGTCGAAGGGCTTGGGCTGAAAGGCGAAAACACCACGCCGCGTGGCGGCAACAGCGTCGGGTATGGTGCCGTGCGCAGTGAGGATGATGACGGGAAGGGTCGGCGTCTGCTTGCGTATTTCGTCGAACAAGGCCAGGCCGTCCATCCCGCCCATCTTGAGATCGGTGATGACCAGGTCCGGACGCGACGCAGCGAGCAGCGCCAGGGCCTTCTCGCCGCTTTCTGCCTCCCTTACGCCGTGTCCCGCTGCGGTGAGACGCAGCGAAACGAGCTTCAGGATATCCGGGTCGTCGTCGACTAGAAGAATTGTGCTCATCTCGGCCGCGCTTGCTCCCGTTCCATTATCTTTCGCTCGACGTCTTTCAGGGCGTCCAGCTGCTCCTTGAATTGCGTCGCGCGGCGCTGCTCGCGCAGGCGCTCTGCGATCTGTGCGTGAAGCAGGCCCGCAAACTGCTGCATTGGAGTCACCACCGTCTCTTTCACCGCCAGCGGCTCAAGCAGGCCCGCAGCCTTGGTGTCGTCGGAGAAGGCGGTACCCGGCAGCGACAGCAGCAGCGCGAGCCTGACCCGGCCATAGGCGCCACGATCCTTGGAGAAGATTTGGTTTGAAGCGTTCAATTCCCGCTGTTGATCCTCGGATTGGAGCGCTGCCACCCGCTGGGTATACGCGATCAGCTCCACGACCTGACGCGACTCACGCTGTTCGCGTGAGGACGAATCACCGCCCGTCGGGGAAACCACGCCCGGCCACAGGTTGGCGCACCCTGCCACGGCGATCGTCAAGACTAGGGCGGCTGCGCGGGTCATGATTCAGGGGGCAGGTGCGTCCGCGGGAAGGGTGACCCGAAAATGCGCACCCGGGCCGGAGTCCTGCAAGACCTCTATTCGCCCGCCGTGAGCCAGAACGAATTCTCTGGCAATGGCAAGACCCAGACCGCTGCCTCGCAGGCGCCCGCGAGGGGCGCCTGCGCCTTGATAGAACCAGTCGAATATCCTTTCGCGGTCCTCAACGGGAATTCCCGGGCCTGCGTCGCCTATATCCAGCACGGCTTCGTCCCCCTGTTGTCGCAGCGCCAGGGAAATCATACCCTCGTCGGGCGAATATTTGATGGCATTCGACACCAGATTCGCCACTATCGCACGCAGTTTTTCCTCGTCGGCGTGCAGGGTGAAGGGGTCCAGATGCAGATCGGCGCGGATGCCGCGGGCCTGTACCGCCAGCCGATGGTCTTCGAGCACTTGCTCCACGACTTGATCCAACCGCACCGCCTTCAACTCCAGGCGCCCCATGCTTTCCTGCGCTCGGTGATAGTTGAGCAGATCCTCGATCATGCGCTGCAATTGCAGGCTCTTCTGCTTGAGAATCTCGACGATTTCGCGCTGCCCCTTCGAGAGCGGCCCGGCCGTGCCCTCGACGAGAAGCTCCGAGCCCTCGCGCAACGCGGTCAAGGGCGTCTTGAGCTCGTGCGAGACGTGCCGCAGAAACAGGCGCTTTTGCTGCTCGAGTTCGATCAGGCGTTGACGCAGCCAGTCGAGCCGGTCGCCAAGGTATTTCAGGTCCGCAGGACCGACGACCCGGATGTCGCCCTCGAACTCACCGGCGCCGAGCCGCCGGATCGCCTGATCGAGCTGGCGGATGGGCCTCGCGATGAAAAACGTCACCCCGATCGCGAGGAGCACACCCAGCGGAATCGTCGCGGCGAGTTGCAGCCAGAGGATGCGCTGCGCGCGCTCGCCGGTCCGCTGCATCGATTCGACCTCGCGATCGATTAAGGCGTTACTCGTGTTGAGCACGTTCCGCGCGAAGTCCGACAGGACCATGTAGCCGCCCACGAGCGCCGTCTTGTCCTGGCCGCGCGCAGGTTTTCCGATCAGCTGCTCGTACAGTGCCTGCTCCATGTCGATGGTGTTGTTCAGCTCGCGCAGTTGAAGCTCATCGAGCGGCTGCAGAGAAAGCTCGCTGGTATTCGCCTTGAAGTTGGCCCTGAGACGAGCGTAGTCGCTGAGGAGTTCCTCGTCGTCGAGAATCAGATATTGGCGCACCACCCGCTCCAGTGCGGTCGTCTGTTCGACCAGGAGACGGCTGCCGCGCGAGGCTCTCGCCGCCTGCGATACCGCGGTCTGGCTCTGGCCAGCCAGTTGTTCGACGTAGACCGCGGCGTTGTAGAACGCGATGACGAGCGGAGCGGCGACCAGCAGGAAAGCAAGCAACAACAGCCCGAGGAACGATCTCGGATAGTAGCGCTGAGGGAAGTCGAGACCGATCTTCATCGCCCGTCCCTTCCGTCTTTCAACGCGCGCATTCTCTCACCTGAAGGCGAAACAGTAGTGGAATCCCTACACGCCTGTAAGGAAATCCGCCATGCACGACCGGTACGCTCCGGTAGGACAAGCAGGATTACCAGCGCTCGACCAAAAAAATTCACGATTGCGGTATAGCGCGCAAAGACGCAATTCAATATGATTTACGTAGTCCTGAATCACACGCGCACCACCCTCCCGTTGCGCGTTCAGGCAGCCCCGGCGATCGCCGGGGTCTTTTTTTTGGGCGGCTCGCCTGGACCGGAATCGAGTGAATACTTTACTACAATAGCGCGATGCCACTTCGCGCTCGCGTATCCATCGTCGCTGCCCTGGCCCACAACCGTGCGATCGGACGCAACAACTCCATGCCGTGGCGCCTGCCCGAGGACTTGAAGCGATTCAAGCGTCTTACAATGGGGCACGCGGTGATCATGGGGAGAAAGACTTTCGAATCGATCGGCTCTGCGCTGCGTGGGCGCAGCAACATCGTAATCACGCGCTCGCGCGATTGGACTCCATCCGGGTGCGTCGTCGCGCACTCGCTCGAGGCTGCGTTCGCCGCATGCGGGGAGTCCCGGGAGGCATTCGTGATCGGCGGCGCGCAAATCTATGCGCTCGCCCTGCCCTACGCTCAGCATTTGTACATGACCGAGATCGAGCGCGATTTCCAAGGGGATACGTTCTTTCCAGAGTTCGATCGCTCGCATTGGCGCGAGCTCTCGCGAGAGCGCCGCGTTTCCGGCGGAGCAGATACGTTCGACTATTCCTTCGTCGAATACGAGCGCACCTGAGACACCCTCACAGGCGTGCTCGAGCGTATTTCGGCAGCGGTTAGATCACCCGAACGTCTGGCAGAGGAAATCCGTTGAAGGTGCTGGCATAGGCAGTGGTATACGCGCCCGCATTTCGGAGGTAGAGGTAATCTCCCTCCTGGAGATCGGACGGCAGCGGCTCGTCGCGCATCACCACGTCGATCGAATCGCAGGTCGGTCCGGCGACGTTCCAGGGGATATCCGGCCCGGAGCGGTCGGTGCGGATCTTGTATTTGAGTCCCTCGGCGGTTTCGATGATGCCGCCAAACAATCCCGCGTCGAGGTGCATCCAGTGTTTGTTCGCCCGAGTCGCCGTCCCCATGATGCGACATACGAAATAGCCCGCATCGGAGACCAGGAACCGGCCGGGCTCGGCGATGACCCTGACTTTCGCCGAGAAGGCCTCGAGCGACCGGTTCACCACTTCGCCGATCACTTCAATCGCAGGGATCGGCTTGACGTGCCTTACGGGGAAACCGCCGCCGATGTTCAAAAGCCGCGGGTTGAGCCCCACCTTGGTCATGTGGTCGAACACCGCGCGGGATTTCTCTATGCCGACGCGCCAGTTCTCCGGGTTGCGGCATTGAGACCCGACATGGAACGCGACCCCCGCGAGGTCGGCTTTGAGCCTGGCCGCCGTCGCGATGATGTCGCGAACTTCGGGGGGATGAGCACCGAACTTCCCCGCGAGAGGCCAGTCGCTGCCTATGTTGGGCGTGTCGACGCGCAGGTACAGCTTGGCGTCCGCCTTGATCGAATGGACCTTCTTCAGTTCCTCGAGCGAGTCGATCACGTACCACTCGACGCCCTTCACTGCGGCGGCGGCGATGTGTTCGCGCGACTTGACCGGATTCGAATAGAAGACCTCGGCCGCAGGAACCCCTTGCGCGAGCAGCAGATCGAGCTCGGAAACCGAGGCGATTTCGAACCCGGCGCCCTCCTCGAGCATGATCCTGACCACACGGGGATCCGGATTGGCCTTGACTGCGTAGTGCGGCCGAACGCGGGGTATCGCCGCCGCGAAGCGACGCGCTTTCTCGCGGATGATGCTGGAATCGATCAGGAGGAACGGCTTGTCGTAGCCGTCTTTGACTGCTGCCCGGACTTTTTCGAAGTCTAGACTCGACTCGGGGTGCGAGTCGAAGAGGTGGGTCTGCTCGAATGCCTGCTGTCGGATGGACTTGATGGTCTTTTTGGCTACGCCGGCACGCATCTGCATCGTTTGGGTCTCCAGCACAAAGCTACGTTACGGGAATATCGAGGGCGAAGAAGTCCTGCGAGCCGTAGAACTCTCTGGTGCTTGTCATGATGACCTCCTTTTGCGCTGTTGCTTCGGTCAAATCCGCTCTCCAAAAAGCAGCGGGCCCGGGTTTGACCGTCCGCCGCGCAGACAACCGAACCGGAGCCCGTGATCGAGGGATTATAGGGATTGCGTTTCCGAAATCAAGCGACATTTTCGGCACTGCACGCGCCTCCCCGCGTCGGCGGCCACCGCCGCCCCGTTCCACATACACAAGGGATAGTAGGCAAGTCCCCGGGAGAACGCAAGGGGTAGATCGGTGGCTTGGATCAGGTGTTCTTGGAGACGACGATGTTCGGAAACTTGGAAGTCATGTCCTTCGCCGATTCGGCGATCTTCACGGCGAGCCGGCGCGCGATTGCCCGGTAGGTCTCCGCGACGCGGCCGTCGGGCTCGGCGACCACCGTAGGCTTGCCCGAGTCCGCCTGCTCCCGGATCCTGATGTCCAGGGGTAGCGCCCCCAGCAGCTCGGTGCCGTACTCCTTGCACATGCGTTCCGCGCCCCCCTGCCCGAAGATGTGCTCCTCGTGGCCGCAGTTCGAGCAGATGTGAGTGCTCATGTTCTCGACCACGCCGAGGATAGGAATGCCGACCTTCTCGAACATCTTGAAGCCCTTGCGGGCGTCGATGAGGGCGATGTCCTGGGGCGTGGTGACGATCACCGCGCCGGTCACCGGCACCTTCTGCGCCAGCGTCAGCTGGATGTCGCCGGTGCCCGGGGGCATGTCGACCACGAGGTAATCGACGTCCCGCCAGCGGGTGTCCTTGAGAAGCTGCTCGAGGGCCTGGGTCACCATCGGGCCGCGCCAGACCATGGGCGTGTCGATATCGATGAGGAACCCGATGGAGATCGCCTGGATGCCGTGGCCGACCATGGGCTCGAGGGTCTTGCCGTCCTTCGATTCGGGCCGCCCTGTAATGCCCAGCATGGTCGGCTGCGAGGGCCCGTAGATGTCGGCATCCAGAATACCCACGCTCGCCCCCTCGGCGGCAAGACCGAGCGCCAGGTTCACTGCGGTAGTCGACTTGCCGACCCCGCCCTTTCCCGACGCCACGGCGACGATGTTCTTCACCCCAGGAACGAGCTTCACCCCTCGCTGCACCGAGTGGGACACGATCCTGCTCGAGACTTCCACGCTGACGGCGCCGATCCCCGGTATGGCCCGGAGCTTTTGCGTGATGAGCTTTCGGATCGGGTCGAGCTGAGTCTTCGCCGGATACCCCAGCTCGATTTCGAGAGCGACCTTTTCCCCGTCCACCCTGATGTTCTTGGCCGATTTGGTCGCGAAAAAATCCTTACCCGTGTTCGGATCGACGGCTTCCTTCAGGGCGCTGTGAACTTGTTCCTGGGTAATCGACATCAGAGAGGCGTGCAATGCTCGGTGTTTTCGGAGGATCGGCCAGCAATGGGTTGATATTCTAGCAACTTTCCGGTGCCTGCCGTGCCTCGGCTTGGTAGAATGGGGGCACGGAGGACCGCACAGGGGCGAGGACTGTACAGGCGACCGCGGCGGAAGAAGATGCCTGAACACACCAATCGGACGTTTATCTGCAGCGTGCTGTTTCTCGACATCGTCGAGTATTCGCAGCGCTCAGTCGCCGAGCAAATCGCGCTCAAAGAGCGCTTCAACGCGGTCCTGACCGAAGCGATTGTAGGCGTTCCCACCGACGACCGGATTATCCTGGACACGGGCGACGGCGCCGCGGTGAGTTTTCTCGGGGACCCGGAAGACACTCTGTTCGCCGGCATGAGCCTGCGAGACGCAGTCGGCGGCCAGGACACCACCAGCGGCCCGCGCCTGCAGATCCGCGTGGGCGTGAATCTGGGGCCGGTGCGGCTGGTGAAGGACATCAACGGCCAGCCCAACATCATCGGCGACGGAATCAACGTCGCCCAGCGCGTCATGAGCTTCGCCGAGCCGGGGCAGATCCTCGTGTCGCGGTCCTACTACGACGTGATGGCGCGGCTGTCCGAAGACTACGCCAAGCTGTTCCACTACGAGGGGGCGAAGACCGACAAGCACGTGCGCGAGCACGAGGTGTACGCGATCAGCTCGGCCCCGCTCAGCCTGAAGCGGACCGTGCCGGTTCCCGCTCCCCGTCAGGCGATGCGCCTGCCGAGCCTGCGCCTGCCCAAGTTCCTGAAGCTCGGGCCGCAACGTTGGCCGGAGGCGCTGGCTGTCAACAGTAAGTTGCTCGTTGTTGCGCCGCTCGCGTTCACGCTGATCGTGGGTACCGGGGTCATCGCACGCAGCCATCGCGACGACGAAGCGAAACCCGCGCCCGCCGTGCAAACGCCGCGGGTGGCGCTCGCTCCCAAGGTGGAAGCCGCGCCGCCGAAGCCAGTGGAATCGGCGGTGCAGCCCGCCGAGCCCAAGGCGGAGGAGCCGAAAGGCTCGCACAGTCCAAAGGGCCAAGTCCCGAAGGCCGCGATCCAGACGGCGAGGGCGACTGAAACTGAAACGACCGCGCCCGCGGCAGCGCCCAGGCCGCGAGAGCCCGAAACGGTTGCGACAATCGCTCCCGCCCAGCGCGATGCCGCCGTCAACATCATCGCTCTCCCTTGGGCCGAAGTCTTCATCGACGGGACAAGGCAGGGCGTCAGTCCGCCCCTCAAGGTGATCCCGCTAAAGCCGGGCAAACATAGGGTAGAGTTGCGGAATGGTTCCTTCCCGCCTCACGTGCAGACGGTCGAGCTGCGACCCGGTTCCGAAATCAACATCACTCACCGATTCCGCCGCTGACAGGGGGATGGCCCGCCGGTGGCTTGCTCCATGGCTCGTCGTCGCTTCCCTCATCAGCTCCGGATGCGCCATGTTCAGCTCGAACAGGGGCGAAGAGGAGCTGCAGTTCGGAGTAAGAGCTTACGAGGACGGCGAGCTGATCTACTCGGCGAAATTGCTCCAGGCGAGCCTCGACGCCGGCCTGCGGGGCACCTCCGACCGCGTGCGGGCTCACAAATACCTGGCCTTCATTCATTGCGCCTCCAATCGCGTACCGCAGTGCCGCGACGAATTCAGGAAAGCGCTCGACCTCGACTCGTCGTTCGACCTGCGGGAGAACGAGGCCGGGCACCCGGTCTGGGGTCCCGTGTTCCGTTCGGTGAAGGCGAAGAAATAGCCGCGTCATGACCGAACCCTGGCTGCTGGGCCGCTACGAGGTCGTCGCCGAGCTGGGCAAGGGCGCGATGGGCGTGGTGTATCGCGCCAACGATCCCATGCTCAATCGCATGGTGGCGATCAAGACCATCAATACCGAGGAAGCCGGCCACGAAGGCATGGCCGAGTACGAGGCGCGCTTCTACACCGAGGCCAAGGCCGCGGGCGGCCTCAACCACCCGAACATCATCATCATCTACGACATCGGCAAGAGCGGACACCTGGTGTACATGGCGATGGAATACATCCAGGGCCGCGAGCTGCGCGAAATGCTGACCGACGGCAAGCCGCTTGCGGTCGCGCAGGCCGTCGACATCGCCGCGCAGGTCGGCGAAGGTCTCGCCTACGCCCACCAGCACCAGGTCGTGCACCGGGACATCAAACCCGCCAACATCATGATCACGCCGGAGGGGCGGGCGAAAATCGCCGATTTCGGCATTGCCCGGATGCGCTCGAGCGAGACCCGCACCCAGACGGGAGTCATCCTCGGTTCGCCCAAGTACATCGCGCCCGAGCAGGTCGTGGGTAAGCGCGCCGACCACCGCTCGGACATCTTCTCGCTCGGGGTCATCCTCTACGAGTGCATCACCGGAGCCACCCCGTTCAACGGCGAGGGCTTGAGCGCGCTGATGTACCAGATCACGAACCACGATCCCTCCCCTCCGAGCGCGAGCAACTCCCAAGTGCCGGTGATGCTCGACTACATCATGGCGAAGGTGCTCGCCAAGTCGCCCGAGGCGCGCTACCAGAGCGCCGCCGATTTCGCGAACGACCTGCGCGAGTGCAAGGCGCAGATCGAGACCGGCCAGCCCGGGCTGGGCGCAAGCCCGATGACGACCAAACCGATTCCGGTCGCGCCCCCCGCCGCGGCGCAGCCGACGACGGCGCCGGTGCAGGAGGTGAGCGAGGACGCGGCACCGGCCCTTTCGCCGACCAAGGGCATCTCGCGCGCCTTCGACTCGCAGGAGGCGACCCAGCGCCTGATGCGGCAGATCAGCGCGGACGGAACCACCGAGTTCGTGTCCACACGGACGATCTCGGCGACCTCGATCTCGCGCGACCGGGCGTTGCGCCCGGGCGGCGAGCGGCCGTGGGGGCACCGCGAGAACGTGATCTTCGCCACCACCGTCGTCGTGGCCATGGTCATCGCGACGGCGATCGTCCTGATCTGAGGCGGCTCGCAGGGCGCCGGGAAGCGGCGCGAGACGGTAAAATGACGGTTTTTTGAAAGTCAGCATGTCCCGCCGGCTGTTCGTCACCACCGCACTTCCGTACGCGAACGGCCCGTTCCATATCGGCCACATCATGGAATACATCCAGGCCGACATCTGGGTGCGGTTCCAGCGCATGCAGGGGCACGAGGTGCACTTCATCGGCGCCGACGACGCCCACGGCGCGCCCATCATGCTCGCCGCGGAGAAAGCCGGGAAATCGCCCGAGGACTTCATCGCCGAGATCTCGCGCGGCCGCAAGCGCTACCTCGACGGCTTTCACATCGCGCACGACAACTGGCACTCGACCCACTCGAAGGAAAATACCGAGCTCTCGCAGGACATCTATCGCAAGTTGAAGGCGGCGAAGCTGGTCTACTCGAAGAAAATTGAGCAGTTCTTCGACCCGGTCAAAGGCATGTTCCTCGCCGACCGCTACATCAAGGGCGAGTGCCCCGTTTGCGGAACCAAGGATCAGTACGGCGACGCCTGCGAGAACTGCAGCTCGGTCTATTCGCCTACCCAGCTGAAGAACCCGTACTCGACGCTTTCCGGCGCGAAGCCGGAGCTGCGCACTTCCGAACACCTTTTCTTCAAGCTCTCCGACGAGAAGTGCGTGGACTTCCTGCGCGAGTGGCTGGAGCAGCCCGGGCGGCTGCAGTCGCAGGTGGTCAACAAGGCCTGGGAGTGGCTGGACGCCGAGGGCGACAAGGCGCTCGGCGACTGGGACATCTCGCGCGACGCGCCCTACTTCGGCATCCCGATCCCGGATATGCCCGGGAAATACTTCTACGTCTGGCTCGACGCTCCGATCGGCTACCTCGCCTCGCTGAAGAACTATTTCGAAACCGGCAAGGCGAAGAAGAACGGCGAAACGCGCAGCTTCGAGAAATTCCTCACCGCCGAAGACACCGAGATGATCCACTTCATCGGCAAGGACATCATCTACTTCCACACCCTGTTCTGGCCGGCGATGCTGAAGTTTTCGGGCTACAAGATCCCCGACCAGGTCAACGTGCACGGCTTCATCACCGTGTCGGGCGACAAGATGTCCAAATCGCGTGGGACGGGGATCGATCCGCTGCGCTATCTCGAGCTGGGAATGAATCCGGAGTGGTTGCGCTATTACATCGCGGCGAAGCTGAATGCGAACGTCGAAGACCTGGATTTCAATCCAGACGACTTCTTGGCGCGTATCAACAGCGACTTGGTTGGGAAATACGTAAACATCGCCAGCCGTGCCGCGGCTTTCATCACCAAACACTTCGATGGCCGATTGAAATACATCGGAGATACCGAGCCTCTGACCCAAGGAGCTCGTGCATCGGCTCATCTCATAAAGGAAAACTACGAGGCACGCGAATTCGGCAAAGCCATACGGGACACAATGGCCATCGCCGACCGCATCAATCAGGGTTTCGACGCGAAACAGCCCTGGGTCCTGGTGAAGGATTCTGCGAAGCGCGACGAACTGCACGACATATGCTCGCGCGCGCTTCAAGGATTCAAGGTCCTCTCCGTGGTACTCGCACCTGTCTTGCCGAAGCTCGCTGAGGATGCCGCGAGAAGGCTATTTGGCCTCGACCGCGCATTTCTATGGTCTGATGCAGAAGTATTGCCGGCCAGCGTCAGGCCCTACGAACACCTCATGACCCGCGTCGAGGAAAAACAGCTCGACGCTCTGTTCGCACCGCCACCGGAGAAATCCGCGATGACCACACCCCCTGCCCCGTCGACGGACGGAACGATCTCGATCGACGATTTCTCCAAAGTCGATCTGCGCATCGCGAGAATCGTCAAGGCCGAGCACGTCGAGGGCGCCGACAAGCTCCTCAAGCTCACGCTCGATGCCGGCAACGGTACGCGCACGGTGTTCGCCGGCATCAAGTCCGCTTACGATCCGGCGAAGCTCGAGGGCCGGCTCACGGTGATGGTCGCGAATCTCGCGCCGCGCAAGATGAAGTTCGGCCTTTCCGAAGGCATGGTGCTCGCGGCGAGCGGCGAAGGCCCGGGCCTCTACCTGCTTTCCCCGGACTCCGGGGCACAGCCGGGGATGAAGGTGAAATGAACCTGGTGCACGCCGCGCTCTCGCCCCTGGGGGGCGCGCTCGTGCTCGCTCTATTCTGGCTTGCCATCGCTGCTGCGAGCCTCGTTCCCGCGGGAAACGCCGCGTTCGCCAGGCGGTTCGCTTTCCCGCTCGGCGCCTTCGCCAGCCTCGGGCTTGCAGCCCTGGGGCTCGAGTCGGTGTGGATGCCGGCCCAGACGCTGACGCTGCCGCTCGGTCTGCCCGACCTGCCCTTCCACCTGCGGATCGATCCGCTCGCCGGTTTCTTCCTGATGCTCCTCGGCTCGGTCTCGGCCGGGATCTCCGTCTACGCCGCGGGCTATTTCCGCGAGGAGCCCTCGGGACGCCTTGCGCTCATCGGCTGCCAGTACCATGTGTTCCTCGCGAGCATGGCCTTCGTGCTCCTCGCCGACGACGCGTATCTGTTCATGGTGTCCTGGGAGACGATGGCGCTGGCGTCGTACTTCCTCGTCATCACCGACCACAGGCAGCCCGAGATACGCTCGGCGGGTTTTCTCTATCTGCTGATAGCGCACCTGGGTGCAATCGCGATTCTGCTGTGCTTCGGCGTGCTGCACGGGGGACGCGGCGACTACAGCTTCGATGCGTTGCGCGCGGCGCAACTCCAGCCCGCGTGGGCGACCGTCGCATTCCTGCTCGCGTTCTTCGGCTTCGGCGCCAAGGCCGGGATACTCCCGCTGCACGCGTGGCTGCCCGAGGCGCACCCCGCCGCGCCGTCGCCGGTGTCGGCGCTGATGAGCGGCATCATGATCAAGACCGCGATCTACGGCATGGTGCG
>Ga0137409_10005998_pt1 | contig 12633 bp, 12 predicted proteins | sample CZODoug1_16funga_FD_122059 | JGI IMG/M metagenome (GOLD analysis project Ga0137409, IMG submission 122059) | Vadose zone soil fungal communities from Angelo Coast Range Reserve, California, USA - CZODoug1_16fungal (Hybrid Assembly) | ecosystem: Environmental > Terrestrial > Soil > Vadose zone...
TTCATCGAGAACGGCCGCATCCGGGACGGCGACGAACGCCGGCTGCGGAGCGCGCTGCGCCGCGTGGTCGAGACCGTTGGAGGGGGCGTTCGCTTCACGCCCCAGCAGAACCTGCTGTTGACCGATATCCCCGACCGACAGCGGCGGCTGGTAGACCGGATCCTGGCCGACCACGGCATCGCCGGTCACCGAGCCCTTTCGGTGGTGAAATTTCAAAAGAGAAACAGAGCGGCGCGCCAAACGGCATGTTGCTTGACGCGGCGCAGGATCTGGTGCGCCGGCATCTGCCGCCAACCTCCGCGGCCGAGGCAGAGCAGGCGATCATTTTGGGAGTGAAGCGCGATGTTGAACTCGGCTGGACTCAGATCCAGGATCCGGGCGGCACCTTTGCGGAAGTGGAGCTGTTCAAAAAACTCCACGGCGAAGGAAAGATCAAGCTGCGTATCTATAAGGCGCTTTCGGCCCCCGGAAAAGAGGCCCAACAACTTTTCCGCAATGGGCCAATCATCGGCGCTGACGATTATCATCTAACCGTGCGCACGCTCAAACTCTACGCCGACGGCTCGCTTGGTTCGCGCAGCGCGGCGTTGCTCCAGCCTTATTCGGACAAGCCAGACACGTCCGGCTTCTTAACAATCAAGGAAGAGGAGTTGCAGCCGATATTGCAAGCAGCATTGAGAAAGGGGATTCAGATCCAGACGCACGCGATCGGCGACCGCGGCAATCGCTTCATCCTCGATCAATACGAGAAGGCGATGAATGCGGTGCCAAAAGCGGAGTGGAAAATTAAGGAGCCGCGCTGGCGCGTCGAGCATTCTCAAATCGTAAATCCGGCGGACATTCCCCGTTTCAAAAAGCTCGGCGTGATTCCTTCAATGCAACCGTCCCACGCGATCGGCGATCTGCATTTTGCACCGAGCCGGCTGGGCATCGCGCGACTGGAAGGTGCTTACGCTTGGCAGAGTTTTATCAAGTCCGGATCGATTGTGCCGGGCGGCTCCGACGCGCCGGTCGAGCGTGGCGAGCCGATGATCGAGTTTTACGCTGCCGTGGCGCGCAAGGACATGAAAGGGTTTTCTGGTGAAGGCTGGCATCCGGAAGAAGCTGTTTCGCGCGAACAGGCACTGCGGATGTTTACAATCTGGCCTGCCTACGCTGCCTTCGAAGAAACCTTGCGCGGTTCGATTGAACCCGGCAAAGTTGCCGACTTCACCGTGCTCTCCGCTGACATAATGAAGATTCCGGAAATGGAAATCCTGAAGACGCGTTGCCTGATGACCGTGATTGGCGGCGAGATTGTTTACGAAGCGAAGTAATAAAGATAGAGTGAACGGCCGCGGATGAACGCGGATATGAGTTAAGTACTTTCTAAACGTTTTTGTTCTGATCGGCGAATATCCGCGTTGATCCGCGGCTGGTTGTGGTTCTCTGAGGCAAATTACATATGACTGGTTCAACTTCATTCGACCGGCGCAATTTCCTATCGCTCGCGGGCCAGGGCCTCGGTCTTGCTACCCTGGCCTTCGCCAATATTGCGCCGCTGTTAAAGGAAGTTCAGGCAGCAACAAAGAGTGTGGCCCATCTGACGCCCGAGCAGGTGGCTATGGATGAAGACTACTGGGCCGTGATTCAAAACTCCTTTTCCGTAACGCGCGGAATCATCAATCTCAATAATGGCGGCGTCTCGCCCAGCCCGCGTATTGTTACCGAAGCGCTGGTGCGCTACATCTGGCAACAGGAAGACGCCACGGCTTACACGATGTGGCAAATACTCGAGCCGCAGTCGGAAACCATTCGCACCGGCCTGGCGGAAATGTTTGGCTGCGATCGCGAAGAGATTGCGATCACACGCAATGCGTCGGAGTCGTTGGAAGTTCTATTGATGGGCATGGATTTCAAATCCGGCGACGAGATACTTACCACCACGCAGGATTATCCGCGCATGCTGACCACCTTGCGCCAACGCGAGAAGCGCGAAGGTCTCGCGCTCAAGTTGATCAAGATACCGATTCCCCCAAAGGACCTGAACGAGATTACTGCCGCCTTTGAAAAAGGAATCACGAGCCGCACCCGCCTAATTCTTATCGCCCACCAGATAAACATCACCGGCCAGATTACGCCGGTGAAGTCTGTTTGCGACCTGGCCCGCGCCCGCGGGATCGAAACGATCGTCGACGGCGCGCATTCTTTCGCCCAGTTTGATTTCAAACAGCAGGACCTTGGTTGTGACTACTTCGGCACCAGCCTGCATAAATGGCTCTACGCGCCCAAGGGCACCGGGCTGCTTTATGTGAAGCGATCCAGAATAGAAAAGATCTGGCCATTGATGGCGGCGGAATCGAAACAGTCGAGCGACATTCGCAAGTTTGAAGAGATTGGCACACACTCTGCCGCGCCCAAGCTTGCCATCGGCGAAGCGTTGCTTTTTCACAACGGTATTGGCGGTAAACGAAAGGAGGCGCGGTTGCGGTATCTCTCTCGCTATTGGATGAACCGGCTCAAAGACGTGCCTAACATTCGCTTTAACACTTCATTCGATCCGAAGCAATCGTGCGCGATTGCCAATGTGAATATCGTGGGAACGAATCCGGTCGCCATTGGCAGTTATTTATTTGATAAGCATCGCATTTTTACCACCCCAATCATCCATGAAGAGTTTCAAGGTATTCGTATTACGCCAAACGTCTACACAACGCTCAACGAGCTGGACAGATTTTGCGACGTGATGGAGACGATCGCGCGAAAGGGATTGCCTTCATGAATGCAAACATCACCCGGCGCGAACTGCGCTTCGAGCAGAAAGCCGAGCAGGACGTAACCGATGTTTGAGCACGACTCGACTCCGTTTAGAAAGCGCACTTGTGTGCCGCGATGCGAAGGTGCCAACATCAAGGCTCCCTGGCGCCGAAACGCGGGCGGACAAGTCCGCTGTCTAAACGGAGTAATCGACAAGAAACCAAAGATAAGGAGCACTAATCATGTCTAGTCCAGCAACACAACAACCTTCGCCACAACTATTTTTTCAAACCATCAACGCCTACCAGCGAACGGAAGGTTTGAAAGCGGCAATCGAGCTGCAGGTGTTCACCGCCATCGGTGAGGGCAATGCCACCGCGCCGGAGATCGCTAAGCGATGCGAAGCCTCCGAACGCGGCACGCGCATCCTCTGCGACTTCCTTTGCATCATGGGCTTCCTCAACAAAGACGGCAGCCGCTACAGCCTGACGCCCGACTCCGCGATGTTTCTCGATAAACGATCGCCCGCATACCTTGGCGGCGCAATCGAGTTCATATCGTCACCGATGATTACCGAACCATTCAGAGACTTCACGGAACTGGTTCGTAAAGGCGGGACGACGCTGGCTGATGGAGGCACGATTGCGCCCGAGAATCCTGTCTGGGTGAAGTTTGCCCGCGCCATGGCGCCAATGATGGCGCTGCCCGCGCAGTTGACGGCAAAGCTGGTCGATCCCACGGCAGATCGTAAACTAAAAATTCTCGACATCGCCGCCGGTCACGGACTGTATGGGCTCGCGTTTGCGAAGAACAACCCGCAAGCGAGCATCGTCGCGCTTGATTGGCCCAACGTGCTTGAAGTTGCCAAAGAGAATGCGCGTAACGCCGGCGTGGACGATCGGTATTCAACTATCGAGGGAAGTGCGTTCGACGTGGATTACGGCGCGGGCTACGATCTGATCCTGTTAACAAATTTTCTCCATCACTTCGATCCGCCGACAAACGAAACACTGCTGCGGAAAGTTCACGCGGCGCTGGCTGAAAATGGCCGCGCTGTCACACTCGAGTTTGTGCCAAATGAAGATCGCATCTCGCCGCCCGATGCTGCGGCCTTCAGCCTGATGATGCTGGGGACCACGCCGGCCGGCGATGCCTACACCTTTCCGGAGCTGGAACGAATGTTTGCGAATGCCGGCTTCTCTCGGAGCGAGATACACCAGTTGCCGCCATCGATCCAGCAGGCGGTGATTTCGGAGAAGTAGCGGCCGGAAAAAGGCTACAATTTGTAAATGAAGTTTCAGTGGGACCCCCGCAAAGCAAAGCTGAATTTGGCCAGGCATGAAGTTTCCTTTGAAGAGGCCACTACCGTATTCCGTGACCCACTCTCGGTTACTGCTGCCGATCCGGATCATTCTATAGATGAAATGCGTTTCCTTACCTTCGGCTTGTCATCCATGGGAAGGCTGCTTCAGATTTCACACACCGAGCGGGGTGAACTCATTAGAATCATCAATGCTAGAATAGCAACAGCAAGAGAGAAAAATATATGAAGAAGGCTAAGTCAGAACTTAACGATTGGTCGCGTCCAGAGTATAAGCGATCTGATCTTGGGAAAATCGTGCGCGGTAAATATGCGAGTCGTATCCGCGCTTCTACAAATGTGATAGTGCTTGACCCACAAGTTGCGAAGGTCTTTCCGAATGACAAAGCGGTCAATGATGCACTGCGCAGACTGATCAAACTCGCCCGTTCGTCGGCCCGACCAACTTTGAACAATAAATAACCAAATCGAAGTCAGGTTGCGAACAAGCAGCGGGTATGAAGACTATTACTAGAAAGCGAACCAACGGATTGATGCATAATCCTCCGCATCCGGGCGAAGTTCTAAGAAAGCTTTGCCTTGAACCTCTGGGGTTGAGCATTACCAAAGCTGCCAAAGCACTAGGCGTTAGCCGAAACACTCTCTCAAGCCTCCTCAATGGCCAAACGGGAATTACTCCGGAAATGGCGGTGCGGCTGTCCATCGCTTTTGACACAACGCCGGAGAGCTGGATGAATCAGCAAGTGCAGTACGATCTCTGGCATGCGAGACAACGTAGCGATGAACTGCAAGTCACCCAGTTGACTCTTAAAGAACGCCTAATTGTCTAAGACGACGGTACTTTCCAACAAGGACAGCCACTCGTTCTCATTCGGAGTTGTGCTCCTCATCACAGTTGTATTTACTCAAATGACCCGCTGGTGGTTAGTCATTATCTTCAACCGACAGTTGCCGAGCCAGCACTGTCGCGATCGTTTTCAGCAGCGCATCACCGCTGAAGGGCTTTGAAACGTAGGCGCTGAAACCAGTTTCCAGGGCCTCGTTTTGATTGAGTTCGGCGTGGGCCGTAAGGGCCATGCAGGGTATGGTTTGAGTGCGGTGGTCCGCTTTCAGTTCCTGGAAAACTCCCCAGCCATCGAGCAGCGGCATCGACAGGTCCATGACAATCAGGTCGGGCGGCTGGTCCAGAGCCAGCGCCAGACATTCTTGGCCATCTCTCGCTTCCCGCACGTTGTAGCCGGCGCCCGAGAGCAAAAGCTGCAAAAGCTCGCGGTTATCGTCGTGATCGTCTGCAATTAGGATCGTCGTGGCCATTAAGCCGCCAGTTGTCATCAGATCATCGGTGGGTCGGGTAAAGTACCTTTGGGACTTATAACGTAGGGCTCCAAGGGTGTCAATTAGCCTTCAAGAAACGATTTCTTGACTCACCGATTCCTGCACGTCCATAATCATTAACGAGACGCACTGCCCCCGCCGGGTCTCAGCAACCAGCGTTCATCTCAGTTATGATTCTCACCAAAGAGCGCGCGTTCAAAACTATCCTTCAATGGAGGAATAAACTGTGGTCAGCGGACAATTAGAAGATAGCCTGCGTCACGAGATAGAAAGCTATATCGACGGGCGCCTTAGCGGGATCAAACAAGAGATCGCCGCGCTTCAGAGCCAACTGAATGAGTCGCTCAGCCGGCTCCTGGACCGGCAAGGCGACGTCCAACTCGACGGCGCGGTCGCAGCTTCCATTTCGGAGCACCTGCGAGCGGCCCACGAACAAGGCATCGACCTCGCTGCTTCTGAATCGTCGCGCGCGAAAGGTTCCAGCGACATGGCCATCGTCAAAGCGGCCATCTCCGAAATAGACGAGCAGGAATCGCAGGCGAGTATTCTGAAGATACTGGTAAACCGGGCGGCAGCTTTTGCGCCGCGCGTTGCTTTCTTTGTGATCAAGGGTGAACAGAGCATTGGTTGGCGCGCGCGAGGCTTTCAAGGCACCGTGGGCGATACCGCAATTCACCAAATGTCGATTCCAGTTGCCGCGGACACCGCAGTTGGAAACGCGGCCAGGTCGTGCACGCCATGGAGCGGCGGACCAGGTTCGCATTCTGAAGATCATATGATCCTCAATCGGTTGGGCGACGAGCCGCCGGCGCGCATTGTGGCAGTACCGCTGGTCGTGCGTAATCGCTCGGTGGCAGTTTTATACGCTGACTCTGGCGCACTTGATTCGGAAGCAATTAATTTGGAAGCTCTCGAGACACTTGTTCGCGTGGCAGGAATGGCGGTCGAGTTGTTAGCCGGCCGCGCTGCGCCGGCGCAGCAGGCGGCGGCGCCGCAGCCTGCCGAAGCAGTCGGAATTCAGGAAGCGCCGGCGGCGGTAGAAGCTACGCCAGAGGCATACGTGCCGACTGCGGAGTATGACGAGATAACTCCGGTAGTGGAGGAGAGCGCTCCACCGGTGGTCACAGCATTCGAGGTCCAACCGGAGCCGCAGCCTGCCGAGATTCAACCGGAACCGCAACCTGAGCCGCAGATGGAGTCTTTACCAATTGAAGTCTCGCCTACTTTGGTTGAAACGCCAGTGGAGGCTCCCGCGGAAAGCGCTGCGCCGCCAGCGGAGACAGCCGCTCCGGCAGCGACGCCGAGACGACGATACGGCATGGACGTCGAGCTGCCTATCGAAGTGGCAAACGAAGAAGAGCGGCGGCTTCACAACGACGCGCGCCGTTTCGCGCGCCTGCTGGTTTCGGAAATTAAACTCTATAACGAGCAGAAGGTGGCTGACGGCCGCGCGCAAAAAGATCTTTATGAGCGCCTGCGTGAATACATCGATCGCTCGCGCGAAATGTATGACAAGCGCGTCAAGCCGGAAGTGGCGCAGCGTTACGACTACTTCCATCACGAGCTGATAAACACGCTCGCCGAAGGCGACGAGACCAGGCTTGGCAGCGCGTATGCAGGAGCAAAGGTTTCGGCCTAAAAAGTTTCGAGTTTTGAGTTTCGGGTTTCGGGTTTTGAGTTTTCAGGTTGAAACATTTCGCTGTGGTGATGCATCTAACCAGAGCGCATAAGGTAAACTTGAAACTCGGAACCCGAAACCCGAAACTGTTTTGAGGGGTGATAGTTGGTGAAGAAACTGGGGAAGTATCGTCTAACTCTTGTCATCTTAGGCCTTGCCGTTGTCATCGGCGCTTCGCTCCCGGCGTTCATGACCGCAAGCTGTCTGACGCGACCGCAAACTCCCGCTGAAATACGGGCCCTTGAAAACTTGCGAACGATGACGCGTGGCGGCGTTTTGCCGTCGGAAGACACGGTAGCGCGCATCGAGTCGGATTTTCCGCGCACGAAAGCTGCCGCGCTCGCCCGGATAGTTCGTGCCCGCATCAAAATTAACGCCAAAGATTTTGCCGGCGCCGCGACGCTGCTTGATACGAATGTCATCCGCGATCACAGCTTGCTCGGCGATTACGCGCTCTTTATGCGTGGCAGTGCGCTCGAACAGGCAAACCGTTTTCCCGAAGCGCGCGTAGTTTACGAGCAATTGCTTAATGATTACCCCGAGTCGCTGCGGGCGACTGAAGCGGCGTTGCGCGATGCAAATATTCTGATGCGCAGCGGGGTCTCGGCGGTTCCGCTCCTCTTGAAGGACCTGGTTGCGAAGGACAACCCCACCGCGCTGCTGCTGGCTGCTAAAGCTCAAGAGCAGACTTCTGATTTAACCCGAGCACTCGCGTCCTACCGTCGTCTCTATTTTTACGCTCCTGCTTCAGCGGAAAGTGCGGAGGCCTCCGCAGCAATCTCGCGGCTGGGCTCGACGCTTTCGCCCGCAACGGGCGCTGAAGCCGTTGCTCGGGCAGACAAGTTATACGAGGCGAAGCGATTTTCTGACGCATCACAAGCCTATGCTGACGCTTTCGCGAAGTTTACGGCTACAGCAAGCGCCGAGGCGCAACTGCATCGCGTCATCGCCGCGGCGAGTGTCAAAAAAACAGCCGACGCGGTGAGCGCTCTGAACGCCATCCCTGCTTCGGCCGGCGAGACGCGCGCCGAAGCGCTTAACTACGTTGCCCAGACTTATGCCCGTGCCAGGCAGTGGGACCAGGCCCGCGCCACCGTCGAAGAGTTGCGGCGCAGTTTTCCGAGTAGTCAGTTCACCCCGCGGGCGTTGGTGAGCGTGGGCCAGATTGCCGAAGACGCTAAGAACCCGAACGACGCGTCGTATTTCCTGCGCCTGGCGGTCAATGGTTATCAAGGCTCCGGCGAAGTGGCCCAGGCGCAATTCGATTTGGCCTGGATGACTCACGAAGCCAAAAACTTTTCCGAGTCGTCAAAACTACTAACCGAACATCTCGCTTACTACGCCGACAAGAACACCGACAATCGCGGCCGCGCCGGTTACTGGGCCGCTCGCGATTCAGAGCGCGCCGGGAAACTCGCGGAAGCGCGCGTGCTTTACCAGGCGATGCAAGGTCGCTACGACGCCAACTGGTATGGCTATCTCGCCAAGCAGCGACTAGACGCCATGCTTCGCAGCGGGATCGCAACTGTGCCGGTAAAAACTTTTCCCGCAGACTCCGTCGTGGCGCGCGCGATTGCGAATCTGCAAACGGTCACAGTCGCTGAAGAGACTGCCGGCGCGAAAGAAGATAAAGAAATCGCCAGGGCTGATGAACTCAATAACGTAGGTCTGAACGATTGGGCGCTGGAGGAGTTGGCCTCGGCTTCAGCGTCGGCGGGCAACAGTCCGAAAGTTAATCTGGCGATCGCCCGAGTCTATCGTTTCGATGAGGACAACGTGCGCGCGCTGAACGTGCTGAAGAAAAGTTTTCCCGACTATTCGCAGATGAAACCGGAAGAGCTGACGCGCGAGCAATGGGACGTCTTCTATCCGCTCTCTTACTGGGACATCATAGTGCAGGAGTCGCGCGCCAGAGGCCTCGATCCGTTTCAGGTGGCCGGTTTGATTAGGCAAGAGACGGTTTTCATGGCGCGTGCGCGCTCGTCTGCCAGGGCTTATGGCCTGATGCAGGTGCTCGTTCCGACAGGTGTGTTGACGGCAAAGAAGTATGGCCTGGAGCGCGCCGTTACGGAGGAGTCGCTTTATGAGCCGCGTTTGAATGTTCAACTCGGCACGGCGTACCTGCGCGATCAGATCGATAAGTTTGGCCGCATCGAATATGTGGCGGCTGCTTACAATGCCGGCCCGATTCGCGTGGTGCAATGGCGAGCGTCGCTGCCCACGGAGATAGATGAATGGGCCGAGGCGGTTCCGTTTAAGGAAACGCGCGGCTACGTTCAGGGTGTCGTGCGCAATCGGCTGCAGTACATGAGACTCTACGACCTGAACGGAAAGTTTCGTCCCGAGGTCGGCAAGCGGGCAATAACCGAGCAACCGGCGAAAGGCGCAACTCCCGGCGTGACGCCTGAGGATTCGTCGGTGCGGAAGCGGCGTGTCACCGGCAACGAGAATGAGGAATGAAGCAGAGACGAATGGGCTCGCAGAAGAAATGTAGGGGCAGGTCTTGTACCTGCCCGCCTTGTTTCGTGGAGCAGAAGACGGGCCGGGACAAGCCCTGCCCCTACAGTCTTGCTCCGCTGCTCGTACTCGTTTGTCTAGTTGTTGCCCCGATCGAGTCAATGTCTCAGAAACGCGCTGCGGCCTCGTCTGTCACGTATCTCACCATCACCACCGAGCCCAACGCGATAATTTGGATCGACGAAATTCGTCGCGGTGTAACTGACTCGTCAGGAAAGCTCGAGTTGAAAAAAGTCTCAGCCGGTCGGCACACGCTGCGAGTGAGGGCAATGGGATTTAAGGAAGTCACCATGCCGTTGCTTGCCGGCAAACGCAGCCAGGCGGTGAGGCTCGTAAGAACAACCGATCAGGCGGAGCTCGCATTTCAGCAAGCCGAGGATGCGCGCGAAAAGGCGCGCGATGAAGCGGCGAGACAAAAAGCTGCCGAGCTATACCGCGCCACGCTGAAACTTCGTCCCGCTTATCCGACCGCGCACGTCGGCCTCGCGCGCGTGCTCCTTGATCTAAACCAATATCAGCCGGCCCTCGACGAGATTGAAGCCGCGCGACGCACTCGTCCTGTTTACGCGGAGGCTTCCGCCGTCGAGGGGCGCATTAATCGCGAGGCTGCGTTCACGGAAGAAGCGATTCAATCATTTCGCCGCGCGATTCGAGAAGCGCGTGGGTTTCAACCGGAAGCGCATGTGGGCTTGGCCAGAGTCTATGAAGACAAAGGACGGTATGAGGAAGCCAGCGTCGAGCTTCGGAAAGCCATCGACCAGCTTTCGGACTCCGAGCCGGTAATTTATCAGATGCTTGGCGCCGCCTATGAGAAGCAGCAGAAATACAAAGAGGGAGTAGCTGCTTACGAAAAGTATCTGGAGTTGGCGCCGAACGGGAGCTTGGCGCCCGCCATTCGTTCCATCATCGATCAACTCCGACGCGACGCGGCCGGGCAAGAAATTATTCCGTAAGAAAACGGAGCACAAACGTTGTAGGGACGCATCTAATGTGTGCGCCCTTCTTCGTGTGGGGCGGACGTACAGGTGCCCCTAGGTGGATGTGTACTACCGTTGCGCGAGTGGATCTTTCGCCGTCGCTGATTGACTCTCGTTGACGTGTAATTCGGATGAAGTTGAGTCAATGTAAAAGTGTCTGCCGGCCTGCGCGCCGGTGTTTGTTGGATCAGCATTGCAAGCATAAAACCCTTCGGCCTGGCCTTCCGCTTTCGCCGTCACTGTCATCGTCAAAACGTAGTCTTTGATGACCGGCTTGCTCGAGTTGAGACGCGAATCCAGATAGCCGCCCTCGCATAACTGTTCAAATGTCCCATAGTTGCCGCTGTTGCTGACCGCGTAGGTTCGCTGGGCAATCGCGATGCTGCGCAACGCTCCGGTCGCCGCCGTCTCGTCAGCGCGCGCCAGGCTTTGCTGCAAGCCCGTCGAATAGGTTTGGCAAGAGAGCGAGGCGAAACAAATAAGGACCGTCAACGCCAGAATGCTAAATCTCAACATGGTGGGGACTCCTTTGATTGAGGTTAACTAATCTCTCGGAAACGAAAGCAACTGTGATTGTGATCGTTGACCATGCCGACGGCTTGCATGAAGGCATAGCAGATAGTTGAACCGACAAACTTAAAGTCGCGCGCGCGTAAATCTCTGCTCAGTTCGTCGGATTCTACAGTGTGAGCGGGCACACCCTGTCCCCGTTTTCTCTTAAGGGGAAGACCGTCAACAAACTGCCAGACATAGCGGTCGAAACTACCAAACTCCTCGCGCACGGCCAGGAACGATTTCGCGTTTTGAATCGCCGCGGCAATCTTCAGCCGATTGCGAACTATGCGCGAGTCCTCAAGCAACTGCTCACGCTTTCGCACGCTATACGGCGCTACCTTTATCGGATCGAAGCCGCTAAACGCCGCGCGATAACCCTCGCGCTTGTTTAGAATGATTTCCCAACTAAGTCCTGCCTGCGCGCCTTCGAGAATGAGAAACTCAAAGAGTTTGCGATCATCATGGACAGGCACGCCCCATTCCTTGTCATGGTAAGCGATCAAAAGATCTGTCGTGGCCCATTCACAACGCTTTCGCATCATCGCTGGCTATCTTATCAGAACCGGGAGCGGTAGCGGCCGGGTAGTTTTTGAGACTTAACTTGCCGTTGCTCTGCGTAGCCTCTGCGTTTCTTTGCGTCTTTGCGGTTGATATTGGTGCAAACATACTCACCGCAGAGGCGCAGAGCACGCTGAGTTAACGCAGAGAGTTGAACTAAGACACTACCGTTTTTTGAGCCAGGGTTAGATCCGCTCGCTACTGCTCCCGGTTCTGATAGTGACTCATTGCTCGTCACCTTTCATTTTGCCGCCCAGTCTGCCGGCCAAACCAGCTACGATCGTAACCAACTCGTTGCCATCGACCGGCTTGGCGATGTGAGTGCTGTAGCCTGCCACAATTGCCTGCATGCGATCCTGGATTCTCGCATAAGCCGTCAACGCCACGGCGGGAATGCGTTTTTCTTTACCGGCTTCTTGTTTGCGAATTTGGCGGATCAATTCGTACCCGTCGATCTTCGGCATGCCGATATCGCTAATCAGTAGATCGAAATTGCCCTGGTCTAAAGCCTTGAGCGCGTCTTCAGCGCTGGTAACTCCCGTAACTTTCGCGCCGTGTTGCGCCAGCTCGACGGTAATTAGATCCAGCGCATCAGTTTCGTCTTCGACGAGTAAGATCTGTAATCCTTCCAGGCTCGTTTGCTCGGCCTGATTCTCCTTAAACGACGAATCAGCGCTGGCCAACATCTCCGGACGCAGCTCGCCGCTGGGCAAGGGAAGCCGGGTGTTGAAAATGGCGCCACGACCATCGTCACGATTTTCCACCGCGATTGTCCCGCCGTGCAGCTCAACCAGATGCCGAACAATCGCCAGACCGAGCCCGAGGCCGCCATGCGTGCGCGTAGTTGAGCCATCGGCCTGGCGGAATCGTTCGAATACGTAAGGCAGGAACTCGGGCTGGATGCCGGGCCCGGTATCTTTAACCTGGATGTGAACGTGCGTGGCAGTTTGGCTGAC
>Ga0137409_10006000_pt1 | contig 12630 bp, 16 predicted proteins | sample CZODoug1_16funga_FD_122059 | JGI IMG/M metagenome (GOLD analysis project Ga0137409, IMG submission 122059) | Vadose zone soil fungal communities from Angelo Coast Range Reserve, California, USA - CZODoug1_16fungal (Hybrid Assembly) | ecosystem: Environmental > Terrestrial > Soil > Vadose zone...
GCTGCTCTGTTCGGCACTGGCATTCTCATCGGTGTGTTGGCGATCCGCAGGTGGCGACTTGGTCCGTTGGGACAGACAGGGATAGCTGCGCTTGCAGCGGTCGCAGTGTTTGGATTCTTCGCAGTTGTACCCGCAAACAGAGAAGCAGATCCGACACTTGCACTGTCGACGCAAGGCCGGATTTCCTCGATCGAGAGAATGCTGTCTGAGGCGAAATGGGAGGGATCAGGCGCCGGATCATTCGAAGCGCTGTTGCCCATCTATCGAGACACCGTCGAAGTGGATTCGCTCGAAATTCCCACTGCTGCGACGACTATCGCGATCGAGATGGGACGACCGTTCCTGTGGACATGTATCATTGTCGCTTTGATCGGCGCCTCGACGCTTTTCGGGCGAGCCCTGCTGCGCGGCCGGGATCATGTCTATTCGAGCGCTGGAGCGGGCTGCATCATCGCGCTTCTTATCTCGTTGTTTGCGAACAACGGTATTTTAGGGTTGACCTCATCGCTGATGATCGGCGTCGTGTGCGGGTTGGCCTTCGCTCAAAGCAAGAGTACCCGCAACAGGGATTTGGATCTGTACGAGGAGTTGTACAGCATCCCCGGCAGAACGGACGACGCGCCACGGCGGAGGATTCTCAATGAATCCTGACACCTCCACCAAGACATGGCTCCGCGTCGCACTGGCTTTCTTCGGTGTCTTTCTATCTGCGCAAGCCGCGTGGATCTTGCTGGCCGAAAGATACCGACTGAACCACATTCGTCTTCCTGTCGACGGGAAGACTGCCACGGTGGCATTCGCCGAACGGGATAAGATCAGGCATGCGGCATCCCTCGCGGTTGTGCGAGGTGATTTATGGGCAGAAAGCGCGTTTACCTATAGCGGCCGGCTCTGGATCGATCGGGCGACGGAACTGGATGCCGGCGATCAGCTCAACACCGACGCACTGACGACGTTGACCCGCGCCCTGCGATATTCACCGCATCGCGGGGACGTCTGGCTTGTGTTCGCGGCCTTGGCAGACCGATACAAATGGCCAGGATATCAGCCGAGCTTGTTGCTCAAGATGTCCTATTACACGGCACCGAATGAAATTGCCTTGTTTCCGCTGCGTCTGACTGTCTCGCTTCATGCCCACGGAGTGATCGACGACGCCGAGCTACAGGACATGGTCCGGCGAGACATCAGCGTCATTCTCACCCGCGCGCCTGGCCTGAAGCCGGCGCTTGTTGCCGCCTATGGGTCAGCCTTGCCGCAAGGTAAAGTCTTCGCCGAACGCGTGATTTCCGAGATCGATCCGGGCTATCTCGGCCTGGTAGGCGCCAAATATCCGTGAGCTCGCTGCCCCCCGCCCGTGAAACGCGCCCTCCCTCGCGATCCCGCACCGACTCAATTAAATATTAGTGACGATGGCGGGGCCGAACATTGGGTTCGGCGATCCCCGCATGCTCCAGCACACTACGAAGATAGACACCTCCAAGGTAGCCTACCTGAACCGCGATGAGGCTTCCCAGTGACCAAAGTCCCGTGGAAAGGCCCCACGCGATCGTCACCCCGACGCACTCAATCAAAACAAGCGCCACCAGGGTCAAAAGCGTTCGCACATCAAAGATGGCCCCGGTAACCGACCCGGCAAGAAAGTGAAATGCGACCACGGACATCAAGACATTCCCCTCCTTCGGTTCAGTTCCGCAGGCTAGGAGGGAAAGGGTTACCGGCGCCTTAAATCGGAAGAAAATGCAATTCGAAAATTAAACAATTATATCGCTTGCCTAATTAAATAATGTTTGTATAATTAACTAAATATTAACCAATTATTTCCCCCTATTATGCTGCGTGTGCAAGCGCCTCATATGAATTTTGTAAAACAGCCCATAGGCGTTGATCTATCGGACGGCGTTTCCGCGCGCGGTTTAGAGGGGCTGCCGCGCGGCGGACGCAAATGGCCAATCCATTATGATTCCGTGGAGCCGCTCGCGATGGTGGCCGACCTCGCAACGATCGTTTTGGCCAGCGTGCTTTCCGGACTTTCATATCATCTTCAAGAGTTGGGAACGCCCGGCGATGTCGGCAAGTCTCTCGGCTCGGCAATTCTCGTCTCGGCCCTGTTCATTTCGTTGATGAAAATCCGCGGAATGTACAGACCAACCGAACTACTGGCCCTGCGCAATCAGGTCCACGCGGTTTGCCTGACCTGGATAGGCGTGTTCCTTCTGCTCGCCAGCACGGTGTTTGCGCTGAAGATCGGAAGTGAAATCTCGCGCGGTACCAGCATGCTTTTCGCCATGTTTGGCCTTATAGCGCTGATCCTGCATCGGCGCGTCCTGAAAAATCTGGTCGCAAAGGGTCTTGCCGGGAAGCGGTTCTCCGGTCGCAACATCGTTTTGATTACCGACCATTCGCAAATGGGCGCCGGCCTGATTCACACTCTTACCGGCCTCGGCTTCTGTGTTGAGGAGCACTTTATTTTTCCACCCCCCGGTGCGGATTCCCGTCTTGGGGAAAGAGTCATCGCGACAGTGATCGAGCACATTCACGGCTCTGACATCGAAGAAATTGTGGTCGGTGCCGATCCGAACCGTTGGCCCGAGCTGCGCAGCCTTGCCGCCAAGTTGAGAGTTCTGCCGTTCCCGGTCAGCTTCGTTCCCCTTGGGACGGCCTCGGAGATATTCAGGCGACCTTCCCGTGAGCTCGGGAACGCCATTTGCGTGGAGTTGCAGCGCGGCCCGCTGACATCATTTGAGCATGCCGCAAAGCGGTTCATTGACGTCCTGTTCGCTGGGTTAGCCTTGACGGCCCTTCTGCCGCTGCTCGCGATCGTGGCAGTTGCCATCAAGCTTGACTCGCCAGGACCCGCCCTGTTCAGGCAGAAACGCTGCGGCTTCAACGGCAGATCCTTCCAAATTCGCAAATTTCGCACCATGTCGGTCCTCGAGGACGGCCCTTCGGTCGTTCAAGCTCAGTTTGCCGACAAAAGAGTGACTCGGTTGGGAGTGTGGCTGCGCAGGACAAGCATCGATGAGCTGCCCCAATTGCTCAACGTGCTGGAAGGCAACATGTCGCTGGTGGGGCCACGCCCTCATGCGCTGGCCCACGACAATCAGTTCGACAAGATCGTTCGGAACTACGCATTCAGGCGCCGTGTAAAGCCGGGACTGACAGGATGGGCGCAGGTGAACGGATACAGGGGACCAACCCCCACTGCCGCGTCGATCGAACGACGCGTCGAATATGATCTTTGGTATATCGACAATTGGAGCCTCACGCTCGACTTAGCGATTCTGCTCCAGACTCCGATGGAGATATTACACGGTCGCAACGCCTACTAGCGTGTATTCAGTAAGGGTATATACTGGTCTGTATCAGAATACGCGCAGATTACTCGAACAGAGCATTTTCCTGCGGCAAACCGAATTTCACTTTGCCGGAAAGTGCCATCGCCTCGATCACTGGTTGTTTCATGGCTTGTTTCATGGCGCGACACTTTCCATCGATATGCCTGGCGATGTTGGTCGGCGCGCTTTCCGCAGGCAGCGCCGACGCGCGCAGCCGATCTCCCCAAAACGCGAACCTGCTGACGCCGATTATGAATGCTTCGCCCACATTGGCTCCGTTCCAGCATGTTCGTTTTTGTCTTCGTTATCCTTCCGATTGCAAGTCAGACCCGACGGAAAACCAGCGTATTGACCTCAATGCAGAGACCTCGGAATTGCTGAAGCGCGTCAATCACAGCGTCAACATGTACATTAATCCGAGACCCAAGAGCTATGGCCCAAATCTTGGGGAGGGTTGGACGATCGCCCCGGAGATGGGAGACTGCAACGATTACGCCGTCACCAAGCGGCACGAGCTCCTTGAGAACGGCCTGCCCTCGAAAGCTTTGCGGCTGGCCGTAGTCAAGACAGCATCAGGAATTGGGCATCTCGTTCTTGTCGTTGTAACAACAAAGGGCGACATCGTAATGGACGATCTAACTGAAGAGATCCGTCCCTGGCAGAGCACGGACTACCATTGGCTCAACATACAGTCGGCCACCGACCCGAAATTCTGGTATAAAATCAGGGGACCCGTGGTTGGCCCGTCCGTGTCACAGGCGGATCAAACGGTTCGTTTGGCGGATCGGAAATCGGTTCGGTAGAATCCACCGAAACCCAGAGGAAATCGCGTACAGCTTCGTTCCTCGCCATCATGGTCGGAACGATCGGCCCCGCTACGTCCGATTCTTGCGCGGCCGAACAGACATCAGCGGCCGACGTGGACGGCAACCGCCCCCCTGACGCACTCAAAACCGCATATCGTCCGGCAGCGTTGAGCCCTGGATTGTTGAAGCTAGAGCATCGGCGCCGATCAGCGATTGCGCTGCGCTCCAAGAAAAAACGCAACTCATGCCGCGGCCGCAGATCGCGAAATAAAGCAAAAGACTGAGCGAAATCCGACTTTACGTCCTCTGGCGCCGCCCCTTTGACCCGGCAGCTTCGCCAATCCTGAAATCATCTATCTTGCGGCCGGTTTTTATGGCCGCGACCAACCAGCGCGGTTGCTTCCCGCGGCCAGACCATGTTTCGGAAGGCATCTGAGGATTGCGATATTTCGGAAAGACCCTCGGGTATTTCCGTCGGGCCTTACCATTGGCGTTGTAGGACTGCGGCACATCCCCGCCCTCGATGACGCGCCCCCCACGTTTGAGGACCGCCAAACGCTTTTCAAGTTCGCGCTTTTCCGACGTAATCCTTGCGGACAAAATCTTGCTAATTTCCTCATGGAGCAACCAGAGGTCATCAACTGACATGGTCTGAAGATCGATCTTCTTCATCGACATACGGCGGCCTTACATTTCCGGCTTTTGACGTTTTAATGTCATATTACTCGATCAATTATTCCGCAAGTGGCCAGCGGCGCCTTTCTGTTACGGAAGATTGCTCGGCGAGTATGAAGAAACTAAGAAGTGTGCCGGCCATTGTTTGTGATCTGGCTCATATCCAACTGAAATATTTGACCTTTTTCTTTTGGCTGGATGCATGCCGGTGATGTCTTAGTTTTAAATCTGCGCTTTGCTACCAAGGGCTGTTATCGAACCGAGCGTGCCGACGAAGCGCCCAAAATTCGTGCAGTGCTCCATTTAACCTTAGATCCACCCCACGCTCAGATATGGCGAGGACAACCTGCGCCTGCAGATGCAGCGTCACCGCTGAATGAGTCGGGTGGTTACAAAAGATTTTTCTGCACCGCCGCGCCTTGCAGCCATCACCGACAAGGCAACCGACCTCGGCTCTCGACTATGTAAATGAAAGCGGTCAGGAAAGCGCAGCTATCGGTTCGACCACCGCGGCGCACGAACATCCTGGACTTCGACGCCCTCAGCGGGCCATCCCCCATCAATCGGCGGCCTCCTTTGAGCCCGGACGATTCGACATGCCAGCCGGCGGTGATCGCGGAAGCAACCTTTCAGCGCCGCATCGATGCTGCAGCCGCCCTCCATTATGCGGTCCGCGCGCGATATCAAACCGCTGCGCCGGGACAAGGGTTTGTCCTCTCACCACCCCGAATGTCAGTCAACCCCTTGTAAATACTGATATATTTTGGCGCCAGAAAGAAACTGCCTGGGCAACATTAAATTCGCAAAAGGTCAGAATAAATATGACAACGCAGCAACAGCCCTTTAATTTAAATATTAATTCATATATTATTTGGATTATTATTTTTATGATGATTCCGTGACTCTAGGGACGAAGCTGCGACTGCGTCGTATTCGGATACGAAAGATTGCCGGCGACCACGACAATATAGGGACTGGCTCATTTCAGGTGTGCTGACGGCCCGAGTTTGTGTCGAAAATATCTTGATCGTTTCCAGGCGAACAGTCACGAGAACGCGATGAGCAAACCAGATCTAGTCGCAATGCAATTCGAAGAGCTTTGGCTGCTCCATGAGGAGCTCACCAGGGTCCTGTCGGAAAAAATAGTCGCGGAAAAGCGCGAGTTGGAAAACCGTTTGGCGAAGTTAAATCGGGTCGAAATCATCGGCGAGTCCGGAAGCACTCACCCACTATCCGTGACCGATCGCGCGCCGCGCCGCAAATATCCAAAGGTTCTGCCAAAATACTGTAATCCGCTGGCTCCATCCGAAACATGGTCCGGCAGGGGAAAACGACCACGATGGCTCGTCGCAGCCCTCGAGACCGGCCACAGACTGGACGAGTTCAAGATCGATAACGTCGAGAAAGGGGCTCACGAAACCCGGGCCACCCGCGGCCGACACACCTGATGCGCCGCGCCTCCAGCAACTGCCCAGTACGTGACGGTATCCCGACAACAGCCACGATTGCGGGCGCCGTTCGCGAGCCGTCATGTCCTTTTATCGGGATCTAATTACATCGCAGCGTGCTCGTGGTCATCGCAAGCCGCCAGTGCTATCTCCTCTGGTTCGGACGATTTGCCGGATTATCCTGCAGAACCGCCAGATGCCTGCTGCCACGGTTACGCCTGGCAACGACGGAATGCCGGCGTATCGTGCCCCGGGATCTCATCCGCGTTTCCAGACTGCAGCTAATTGCTCGAATTTCCCCCAATAAAACATCGCAGAGTCTAATTTGCGAAACCAATACGGTTGGCGTCAGACTGCTTGCCGTTAATAAATGAAATTGTGTTTTTGCCGCCTGAATCGTGCTCAGCGAGTGCAGCAGTGCATTGTTAAATGGCTCGGCTCGATGAATCTCCATGCTCAGCCTCCAGCTAACGAAACTCCCCCGGGAATAGGCAAATGCTTTTTTTAATTAGACCGCAATTGAACAGTTTTGTTCAAACTCCGTAAGCCCCTTTGTTTATTTTTGTTTAATTTAGAATACTCACGCCAAATCGTCGCATCTACGCGACCTGGTCGGTAACACCATACCGAGACGGGTTCGCGCTCCAATGAAATTAAATTCGCGGCTGCGCTTTTTGTATTGGGCTTCTGCAGGGGGTGTGGCGGCCATCACGCTAAAAAGGGCTATTGCCGCTGGCCCTCTTTCGTCTAGGGTAATTTGCGCTTGTATTGTAACCTTGGTGTTAATTAGTTGGAGGTCTCACATGAGTTCTCTTCAGCGACGCATTGCAGCCATCACCGACACGACTGCTCATCTCATTACGCAGCTACGCGAATTGGACCAACTGCGCGAGCAGGTCAGGAAAGCGCTGCTGTCAGCCCGGAAATTGCCCCAGCCGAAACCGCGGAACGAGAACGGCGGGATCTCACGGTCTCATTGGAAACGGTCTCATTGGAAATCGACCGACCGTGAAGCCCATCGACAGGCGGCGCCAGGGTAAAACGTGGGAGCGCCGGCAAAACCCGCCGGTGTAAGCGCGCGTCGCTAATTCCACCATCGGACCGGGTCGGAAACTGTTCCGACGCCGGCGGTTTTCGTCATTGCATTGTCTCCGCCGCCTTCCACTTCTGAATACCCGTCTACTTCCAACATGGCCGGCCGCACACAGAACAATCAATGTCCTAAAGCGCGCACCGGGTATATTTGAGCGTCATTCCCTGGATTTCCGGAAACAGCCTGTTCAGGTTGTTGTCATCGATCACTTTCAGGTTGAAACGAACATTCTGGTTCATGATGCTGGTCGCGCAGGCTGCGGCTAGCTCCAGATTATCGCCGTCCTGCTTCTTCGAGGTGATCGTGCAGCGGGCGCTTTTTCCCCTGATCCGGTTCCCCTCAATGATAAAGCCTGCCCCGAAGAGGTCCGAAAGCTCGGCAAACACGACTCCGTTGCCCTTCTTGGTGAACACGCGGCTACACAGATCGGCTTCTGTTGCCCAGGCGCCTGAGAGTTCGATGGCATCGGCTTTCGCCGGCAGCATCAGCGCTGTTCCAAACAATACAACGCCGAGCATTGTGACGCGGCGGAAGTCAAACATTGCATTCTCCTTGAGATATGAATTTAGCCGTCGCCCATAAACGACCAACAGGGGACATCCGTGGTTGCAAGAAAGCCATTGCGGTTCACGTCATCACCCGACCATGAAGAGCACCATGAACGCAACAGTTCAATAGCGCTGATTCTAGCGCACCAAGAGCTGCTACTATGGAATGGCACAAGTATCAAAACTGATTTCGCTTCAAGTTTGGTTTTTTTGGGAGCGCTACGGTTCGCCGCACACCCCGCTCAGCGATCCATCGCCTCCAGCTAGCTCCCTGCTTCAATCTGCGCCAGCGCGATATGGAAAAACTCTTCCATCCTCTCTGTGACCTGCTGTTCTGAGATGCCCTTTCGCGCGAGGTCCTTTAACACCCTGCGCAAGGTATCGTCGTTGCTTTGATTCTGCAGATCCGCGGTGACGAGTTCGTTTGCATAGGCCCTTGCGGCATCACCCGTCAGGCCGAGCTGACCGGCAGCCCAATTGCCCAGCAGCTTGTTGCGTCTCGCCGTCGCCTTGAATCTCAGCTCTTCATCGTGGATGAATTTGGCTTCAAAGCCCTGTTCGCGTTTGTCGAATGTCGTCATGATTGTCTCCAAATCAATTACACCCGATCGTGGCCCTTGATCTGCGACCCGTTGTGCGATGCCTAGAAGGCAGTTGTCGAAGCTAAACTCGTGTGGATGGATTTGTAATGGTCTAGCCGTGCAATGGCGCGGTCAAGCTCATCGCCGCTTGGCTTTTTCGCCACGTCTTCTTGCATCTCCTCGATCTGTGCCTTGAGGCCGGCGAGATCAAGGTCATCGACGGATGTGGCAGATTGCGCGAGGATCGTAAGTTCTTCTTTCGAAAACTCGGCCAGGCCTCCGAACACCACGAACCTGTCGCGGACGCTTCCGGCTATTGCCGTCACAATCCCCGGCCGGAGCACCGCAACGATTGGTGCGTGGCCCGCAAGGACGCCAAAATCACCCTCGACGCCGGGTAGGTCGACCTGATCGACCTGGCCCGTAAATAACAGCTTCTCGGGCGATACAACACTTACCGGGAAGGTTGCCATAGCGCTTTCCGATCGTCGGAATTCTTCACCGAAGTATCGCAGAATCCACTACGCTTCCGCAAGCGAGTACCTTCCCGGTGAAATTCACCCTGCCGCAGCGAGAGCCGGATTCACCGCACCTCTCTATTTGCGACGCCGGGGCGCCGGCGGTGAGACTGGGCCGCGATTGATCAGATTCGGCCGCCTGGGTGGGAACAGGCCGGCAGCCCACGCTCCATAGAGCGCTCTGGTCCGGCTCTGGAGAGGCGATTTGGGATGTGGCAGCAGGCTTCCCCCGGCTGGCCGGCGGCGCGGCCTTATCGTAACGAGCTAGGCGATCGCTGGCCTTTGGTATTGACCGACATTCGCTGGTCTGAGCGATCGCGGACCCGCACAACGCACAAAGCGCGAGTAACATCAGGGTAGGCTTCATCTCTAATCTCCAGAATGAGAAGAGGTCGACGATCATACTGTGCGCCGCATTCGCGAGAGCCGTTGATCCACCTCAAACCCATGTCCCCTCGGGGCCGGCGATCAGCCGATAGTGTCTGACCTCATGAAGCCAGCCAGGGATGCGTCGTAAAGGCCACGATGACCCTTGCCTGCCTTTGAAGGCTTCCCGCGGCTTGATTCAAGTCAAGACGGATTGAAGGGAACTCTGCCTAGACTGCAAGCTGATCAACCTGGGAAAGGAGATCAAACCATGTCACGTCGAACCATCATTTCGCTCGCTGCATCCGTTATCATCGCCATCGCAGGTATTGCGATTGTTTCAACTGACGCCTCCGCATATCGAAGAGGTGGCGTTGCGCGCGCTGGCGTTTACCATGGTGGCGTCCATCGCGGGGGCGTGTATCGCGGTGCAGCCGTACGCCGTGGAGTGGCGGTAGGTGTCGGTGCCGCTGCCGTCGGAGCTGCCGCCGCCGGAGCCTATGGAGCCTATGGAGCACCACGCTGCGGATACTACCCCTACCCACCCTGCTACTAGAGCGTGATCCGGAAAAGTGGGAACCGGTTTTCCCTCGCGACAAACGCGAAGCGTTTGCGCGGAGATCATGCTCAAACAAAAAGATAGAGCGGGATGACGATTCGAAGAAAAGTCATCCTGCTCTAGGGCTCTTGGGAACGGATCGCGAGCGCGCGGCATGTAGGGCGCGTTCGCGTCTGGCTGGTTTGATCCGGTCTACTGAAGTCCAAGCAACGAGCGGCGATAGCCGCTGCCGCGAGCTTCGTCCTGACACACGAAGCTCCCGGTGTTGCCCTGCGCGTAGCGTTTCTGTCGTTTGGAATAATAGATCCCCTTTCGAAAATCGAGCCAGACCACCGTGTCAGCAGGACAATGCCGTTGCGCCTGAGCTTCGTAGCGAAATGGGCTCAACGGCGCGGCGGCCGCACGGGTCGGGCCGCTCACGACGATCAACGCCATCAGCAGGTTGGTCGCGTGCGCATGAGAAATCTGCATCGACAATACCATTCCAGCTTGTTGCGAATCCGGCCCCAGGCCGCGTGATACGATACGGTACCTTAGCGCCGGAATTTTTGCTGAATGCGGCTGAGATAATAGACCAATATCAGCACGCGGCCCCGTATGAACGCCTCCTGATCATACGGAGAATCGGCAAAGCGCTCAGCGGCCAGCTAAAGCACGTGGCTCCGGATCAGGCATGCCCAGGGCAATCGTAATAACCGAGATATTTCAATAGATTACTCTACGATCTTAATCGGATGAAGTAAGCGAAGACCTCACGGCGCAAGATATTGCAGCAGCCTGGGATCGTCGCGGATCTCCTGCGCCGATCCCGTGATCGCGACCCTGCCGCGGTCGAGCACATAGGCGCGGCTTGCAACGCGAAGCGCGAGATCCAGATGCTGCTCCACGATCACGACGGCGATATCCTGTGCCAGCAGGATCAGGCGCTCGGTGATTTCCTCAATCACGCCGATCCAGACGCCTTCGGTCGGTTCATCGAGCAACAATACCCGCGGATCCGACAACAGAGCGCGCCCGATCGCGAGCATCTTGCGTTCGCCGCCGGACAATGTTCCCGCCACCTGATCCATCCGCTGACCCAGTTTCGGAAATATTTCCAGCACGCGATTGACGGCCCGGCTATCCCGGTTTGTCAGCGCGCCCACGGCGAGGTTGTCTCGCACCGAAAGCCTGCCAAATATGGAATGTTCCTGCGGGACGTAACCCAGCCCCAGGCGAATCCGCTGCTCGGTCGGTAGCTGTCCGACGCTGCGGGTGTCCAGGCTTACGGACCCTCCCAGCAGCGGCAATTCCCCGACGATGGCCTTCATCAACGTGGTCTTGCCGGCTCCGTTACGGCCCAGAATCGCGACGCCGCCGCGCCATGGCACGCTCACGGTGACGCCGAACAGGACCTGGCTCCGGCCATAGCCCGCATCGAGATTCCGGATATCAAGGTAGCTGTCGTCAGGCACGGCGGAGATAGACCTCCTGAACCTTGGCGCTCGACTGGATATGCTGAACCGAGCCGCAATCGAGCACGCTGCCCTGATCGAGCACGGTCAAGCGATCGCAGATATCGCGAATGAAATCGAGATCATGCTCGACGATGACGAGCGAGCAGCGCTTCTTGATGGGCTGCAGCAGCTCGCCGGTCACTCGCCGTTCTTCGAGACTCATGCCACCCGTCGGTTCGTCCAGCAGCAGAAGCTTTGGCTCGGGCGCCAGCGCCATCGCGATTTCAAGCCATTGCTGCTGGCCGTGGGAAAGTGTGGAAGCCGGATCCGCCGCGCGGTCCACCAGACGGAACTGTTCGAGCATGGCCATGGCGCGGTCGTGCAGGATTCCGCGGGTGCGCGAAAACACCAGCCGGGGGAGCGACGTCTGCGCCTGCAGCGCCAGCAGAATGTTGTCGTACAACGTCAATGCCGGCAGCACGCTGGTGATCTGGAACTTGAGGCTCATGCCGGCGCGCGCCCGCTCGGCAGGAGAGGCTTGCGAGATGTCGTGGCCGCCAAACGTCACCGTGCCCGATGTCGGGATTTCAGCACCGGCGACGCATTTCATCAGCGTGCTCTTGCCCGAGCCGTTGGGTCCGATCAGGCCGTGGAATTCGTTCTCCGCGACCGTAAGATCAGCACCGTTCAGGGCCGTCAGCTTGCCGAATATCTTGATCAGGCCTCGCGCTTCAAGAAGAGCCATGATCGCCGTTTCCCGGCGGCCGGCCGAAATTGCCGACGCGCTCGCGCTCGCCAAGGATCAGGCTGATCAGGCCGGCGGGACGAAACAGGATGACCAGCAACAACAGGACGCCGAGGATGATCGGCCAGATGTCCTGATAGCTGTTCGACAGCCAGAAACTGACCGCCTCGATCGCAATCGTGCCGATCACGGCTCCGATCAGGGTTCCGGAGCCGCCGAACAATACATAGAGGACCACCTGCGTCGACATCACCACGCCTAGCATGTTGGGCCAGACGAACCCTTCATGAAAGGCATATTGATGGCATACTGGAGTGGCAAGAAATCGGCTGAAGCTATTGCTGATGTATTGTTCGGTGATTATAATCCAAATGGCAGATTGCCTTTCAGCTATCCGAGATCAATGGGTGAAATAGTATTGTATGATCGTAAGCCAACCGAAGAAATCAGAGAGGTGTTCAATGATAATGTATCACATGGTTATGATCCGCTCTTTGCTTTTGGCCATGGATTGAGCTAT
>Ga0137409_10006002_pt1 | contig 12629 bp, 7 predicted proteins | sample CZODoug1_16funga_FD_122059 | JGI IMG/M metagenome (GOLD analysis project Ga0137409, IMG submission 122059) | Vadose zone soil fungal communities from Angelo Coast Range Reserve, California, USA - CZODoug1_16fungal (Hybrid Assembly) | ecosystem: Environmental > Terrestrial > Soil > Vadose zone...
GGGGCCGTCTGGTCGGCGGGCCATCAACCTATCGGCGCGAGATCACAGAGTTATGAAGTGGCGTTTTCTGAAGACAAGGCCGACTTCTGGCGCCGTGACGCAGGGATTGTGACCCACATGGACGTAATCGTCTCAGCCGAAGACAACGCTGAGATGCGACGCGTATCGGTGGCGAACTATTCGACGCGCGCACGAGAGATCGAACTCACCAGTTATGCCGAAGTCGTACTCGCGCCGAGGGCTGACGACCTGGCGCATCCGGCCTTCAGCAATCTATTTATTGAAACTGAATTCTACGCGCCGCACAGCGCGCTGTTTGCGCGCCGCCGTCCGCGCTCTTCGCAGGACCCGCCGGTTTGGGGTGTGCATGTGTTGGCCAGCGGCGGCCAAACCATCGGCGGCGTTCAATTTGAAACTGATCGTTCCCGCTTCCTGGGCCGCGGACGTACGACAGCTGACGCCAGCTCAATCACGGAAGATCGTCCCTTGTCGAACACTGTCGGCGCCGTCCTCGATCCGGTATTCAGTCTGCGCTGCCGCCTACGTCTGGCGCCGAACCAAATGGCCCAAATCGTTTTCACTACCGGTGTGGCCCAGTCGCGCGAGCACGCGATTGCGCTGGCAGAAAAGTATCGTGACGCAAACATTTTCGAGCGGGAATCTCGGATGGCCTGGACGCGCGCGCAGGTTGAGATGAGCCATCTCCACATCGATCCTGACGAGGCGCACCTGTTTCAAAGGCTCGCCGGTCGCATACTGTTCTCAGATCCGTCGCTGCGTCCGCGTCCGCACGTCCTGGCGCTTAACAAGCTGACTCAATCCGGGCTCTGGGCGCACGGAATCAGCGGAGACTTGCCGATCGTGATCCTCCGCCTCGATCGCGAAGAAGACGTCCAGATGGCGCGACAACTTCTGCGCGGTCACCAGTACCTGCGATCGAAAGGTCTGCAGTTCGATCTGGTAATTCTGGACGATCATCCGACTGATTACGCGCTCTCAGTACAGGACGCGTTGCAGACTGCGGTGCGGTCGTCGGGTTCGCAGGCGCTGGTGGATAAACCCGGCGGAGTCTTTATCCGTCGCTCAGACCTGCTGCCTGAGGACGAACGCATTCTGCTGCATTCAGTCGCGCGCGTGGTAATTGTCAGCGAGCGGGGCTCTCTGGAAGATCAACTGGTGCGGCGTCCGATCGAAGAAGAGATGCCGCCGCCGTTTCAGCCGCGCACGGCGCCGCAGGTTTATCCCGAGCCGTCTCTCGAGGCGCCAAAGCTTTCTTTCTTCAACGGGCTCGGTGGATTCGCGCATGGGGGCCGCGAATACGTGACGGTGTTAGGCGAAGGCCAGTGGACACCTGCGCCCTGGTCAAACGTGATTGCCAACATGCCGGATTTTGGTTTCCTGGTCACCGAAACCGGAGCTGGGTTTACCTGGTCAATCAACAGTCACGAAAATCGTTTGACACCGTGGTCGAACGACACGGTCAGCGATCCGCCCGGCGAAATCATTTACCTGCGCGACGAAGATTCCGGTACGACATGGACGCCGACGCCTTTGCCGATTCGTGAAGCGCAGAGTTATCTGGTTCGTCACGGCCAGGGCTATACGGTATTTGAGCACGCCAGTCACGGGATTTCGCAGGAGTTGCTGGTATTCGCGCCGCTCGATGCGCCGGTGAAGATTTCTCTCCTGCGCCTGCGCAATCGCACCGAACGCCGGCGGCGGATTTCGGTGACGAGCTACCAGGAGTTGCTGTTAGGTTCGAATCGCGAGCAATCGGCGCCCCAGGTGGTCACTGACATGGAAGAGAACGAAGGCGCGATCTTTGCGCGCAACTCTTACAACCACGAATTCGCGGGTCGAATCGTGTTCGCCGGCACCAGTGAGAGTCGCTTTACCATGACCTGCGATCGCAAAGAGTTCATCGGTCGCAACGGATCGCCGGCCCGGCCCGCGGCCCTGCAACGCAACGGCCTCAGCGGACGTGACGGCGCCGGTTTGGATCCGTGCGCCGCCATTCAAACTGTAATTGAACTTCAGCCGCACGAAGCCCGCGAAGTGGTCTTTCTGCTGGGTGAGAGCGAGTCGCTCGAAGAGGCGCGCACTATCAACGCGCGTTTTCGAAACGTGCAGGCAGTCAATGAAGCCTTTGAACGCGTGCTCGGATTTTGGGATGAAGTGGCGAGCGCCATCGAGATCAAAACGCCCGATGCTTCCATGGACACACTAGTCAATCGCTGGCTCCTGTGTCAGACGCTGGCCTGTCGCGTGCGGGGTCGCTCGGCCTTCTATCAATCGAGCGGCGCGTTCGGCTTTCGCGATCAGTTGCAGGACGTGATGGCCCTGGTCTATGCGCAGCCTGCGGTGGCGCGCGAGCAAATCCTGCGGGCCGCCGGCCGCCAATTCAAAGAAGGCGACGTGCTGCATTGGTGGCACGAACCGACCGGCCGGGGCGTGCGCACGCGTTTCTCGGATGATCTGCTGTGGCTTCCGTACGCCGCGTCTTTCTATGTCGCCGTCACCGGCGATTATTCGGTGCTGGAACAGAACGTCCCGTTTATCGAAGGGCCGCTGCTGGAACGGGATCAGTACGAAAACTATCTCCAGCCTAAAATTTCAACTGAACAAGCAACCGTGCTGGAACATTGCGCGCGGGCCATCGATCGCAGTCTCACTCTGGGCAAACACAGTCTGCCGCTGATGGGAACCGGTGATTGGAACGACGGCATGAATCGCGTCGGGGCAGGGGGCAAAGGTGAAAGCGTGTGGCTCGGCTGGTTTCTGTGCGCAGTGTTAAATGGATTTGCGCCGCTGTGCGAACGCTATCAGATGAAGACGCGCAGCAATCGTTATGGCCGCCACATGGAGAAGTTGAAAACAGGACTCGAGCAGGCGTGGGATGGCGACTGGTACCGGCGCGCTTACTTTGACGACGGCACGCCGCTGGGCTCGGCGCAAAACGACGAATGCCGCATCGATTCGATCGCCCAAACCTGGGCGGTGATTTCACGCGTAGCTGATTCGTATCGAGCCGCGCGCGCGATGGCCGCCGTCAATGAATACCTGATTCGACGCGGCGACGGCCTGATCATTTTGTTTACGCCGCCCTTCGATAAGAGCAAGCTGGATCCGGGTTACGTGAAAGGTTACGTTCCCGGGGTGCGCGAAAACGGCGGGCAATATACCCACGCCGCCCTTTGGACGGTGATTGCGTTTGCCATGCTCGGCGACGGCGATCGCGCCGGCGAGTTGTTTGGCTTGCTGAATCCGATTAATCACGCCTCGACCCGCGCGGGTTTGCACAAGTACAAAGTCGAGCCTTACGTCTCAGTCGGTGATGTTTATGCCGTGCCGCCGCACACGGGCCGCGGCGGCTGGACCTGGTACACGGGTTCGGCGGGATGGATGTATCGCGCGGCGGTCGAACACATTCTTGGGTTCAAGCTGGAAGGCGATCGCCTGCGCATCGATCCATGTATTCCACGCTTCTGGCGCGAGTTCGAAATTAACTACCGGCGGGGCAATACGACTTATCGAATCAAAGTCGAGAATCCGCACTCGCTTTGTCGCGGCACCGCAACTGTTAAGCTCGATGGAATCCTTCAGAGGGATGATGTGATTTTGGTGAATAATGATGGCCTGACCCATGAAGTGAGGGTGTTGATGGGCGAGAGAGTGGAAGTTCCGGAAGCATCCTCAGTGGGCACTCCCGAGACCGCTCAACCATAGCGGAGTCAGAACCGCCTGCGGTTCTGGCCTAGCGTGCGGCCCGGGCCACCAACTCAGTTTCCATCGTCGGCGTAGTTTGTGAGCCGCTCGACTTTTTCACCGCAGAGCCACGGCCGTTCGCATTGGAACTCGCCGTTCCGCCATCGGCAGCGCGGGCGTCCTGCTCGCGCACATAGGTCAACCACGGTCCCGGAGCCGGGCGCTCGCCGGCAGTGATCTCAAAGAAGACTTTCTGAATCTTCTCAGTAAGTTCTCCGCGGCCGCCGTTGCCGATCGCGATGCGATCGACCGACCGCACCGGAGTAATCTCAGCGGCGGTACCGCTAAAGAAAACTTCATCGGCGATATACAATGCCGCGCGTTGAATGCTGCGCTCTTTAATCGTAAGACCCAGTTCATTGCAAATCTGGATCACGCTGTCGCGGGTGATCCCCGCGAGGATTGAAGACGACAGTGGCGGCGTATTCACGATGCCGTTGCTGATGACGAAAATATTCTCGCCCGAGCCTTCCGACACATAACCGCGATCATCCAGCGCGATGCCTTCGGAAAATCCGTTGAGCAACGCTTCCATCTTGATCAACTGCGAGTTCATATAGTTTGCGCCGCTCTTGGCCATGGCCGGCATTGAGTTGGGTGTCAGCCGGTTCCAGGTGGAAACGCAAACGTCGACGCCTTTTTCGATGGCTTCATCGCCGAGATACTTGCCCCAGTCCCAGGCCCCGATATAGCAGGCCAGCGGATTCGGGAACGGATTTACGCCAAAGGCCGGGTGCTCTTCATCCAGGCTGCGAAAGAGAATCGGGCGGATGTAACACTGTTCCAGGCCGCTGCGGCGGACCAGTTCGATCGAACCCTCGATAAAATCGTCGATCGTCCACTTATGATCCATGCGATAAATCTTCGCTGAGTTCAGAAACCGTTGCATGTGTTCGCGCAGACGAAAGATCGCGGGACCGCGTTTGGTCGCGTAACAGCGGATACCTTCGAAGACACTCGAGCCGTAGTGCAGCACGTGTGACATAACGTGGACTCGCGCATCGTTCCATTTGATGAACTCGCCGTCGTGCCATACCACGTCGCAAATGCGCGGAGTATGTACGTCTTTCGTCTTACCACCATCGGTTGGAAACATGGTTTGACTCTCCTTCTTGGAGGGACTAACAGTTCGCAAACTGCGAGACTTGATAACGAGTCGATTGACCAAGCACGATACTCTAAAGTCGCGCGAGTTTGCAAGATGAATCACAGCCCGCTAACAGGTCGCTTAGGTTACCAACTTTAGTTGGCGGTTTACTGCCAAAGACCTCATCAAAAGTCGACACGCTGACGCGTGCTTGATTCCTGAGACAACGCTCCGTAGGATTCACAATTGCTTTGCATCGAAATAAGAATTTTGAGCGAGATGAGTTCTCGCGGAATCGGGTCGCACCGCCGCGGCTCAACGTTTTACTCGCCGGCGTGGTGCTGGTGATTTTCGCGAGCAACTGTCGCGACACCAGTAAGACTGAAAATCTCAAATCAAATCCATCCAATCCTATGACCAATTCAACTCAGACCTCTTCGGCCGCAAACGATCCGCTGGCAATTCACCGCCGGGCGATTACCGTCGACATGCATGCGGATACGACGCAACGGCTGGTTGACGAGAACGTCGATCTCGAACAGCGCTTAGCGGACGGCCATTTCGACGCGGTGCGCGCCAAAGAAGGCGGGCTCGACGCGCAGTTCTTTTCCATCTGGGTCGAGCCGGAACTGTTTGGCGGCGGTGGCGCGGGCGCGACGAAGCGGGCCGACGTGCAAATCCAGGCCGTGCGAAATCTGGCGACCAGCCACCCGGAAACATGGGAGTTGGCGACGACCGCGGCGGACATCCGACGCATCGCGGCGGCGGGGAAAATCGCGGCGCTGATGGGAATGGAAGGCGGTTATGCCATCGACGAAAAGATCGAAAACGTCGGCCGTTATTACCAGATGGGAGTGCGCTATCTGTCACCGGCCTGGTCGGTGAGCACGAGCTGGGCCGGATCGTCCGGCGATGAAATCGGGAAGACCCGCGGCTTGAATGATTTTGGCAAGCAGGTGATTCGCGAGATGAACCGGCTGGGGATGATTGTAGACGTTTCACATCTGTCCGACAAAGCTTTCTGGGACATCGTCAACACTTCGACGAAGCCGGTGATCGCCACGCACTCCGGTTGCCGCGCGATTACCAACGTGCCGCGCAATCTCACCGACGACATGATTGTGGCGCTGGCGAAAACCGGCGGCGTCGTGAATGTGATCTTCTATCCGGAACACATTGAGCCTGGTTATGCCGAAAAGAAGAAGAAGGTCGATGCCGAAATTGCTTCGCTGGTGCAGCGCGCATCTGACGCAGAGCGGGGCGACGCCGCGCATAAGAAGCTGGCCCGCGATCGCGTCCGCCGCGAGGAATATCTGAAACGTCTGCCGCCCGTTTCGGTCGCGCGGATCGCCGATCACATCGATCACATCGTAAATCTCGTCGGCATCGATCATGTAGGAATCGGATCTGACTTTGACGGGATCCAGGCTGTACCGGCTGATTTGAAATCAGTTGCCGAATTGCCGAACCTGACTAGGGAACTCTTGCGGCGCGGCTATTCAGAAAGTGACATAGACAAAATCCTGGGCGGGAATATGCTGAGAGTGATGGAAGCAAATGAACATTGAATCATTGAATCATTGGTTCATTGCCACATTTGTTACATTGATGACATTGGTACATTCATTCTCTGGTCTAACTAATACCTGAGGAGGAGATGAACAATGTATCCAGCAGAAGAATTGAAGAACAGAAGCAAACAATTTGCTATTCGGATCGTCAAGCTGTTTCGGTCGCTTCCGAGGACTTAAGAGGCTCGCATCATTGGCAAGCAGATGCTTCGTTCCGGTACGTCGGTGGCCGCTAACTATCGCGCAGTCTGTCGGGCTCGTTCAAAGGCCGAATTCATCCCCAAGATTGGAGTCGTGGTAGAGGAGGCCGATGAAACGGTTCTTTGGCTGGAATTGCTGGTTGACACAGACATCGTGCGAGAAAGCCGAATGACCAGCTTGCTTTTAGAAGCAAATGAATTGTTAGCCATCTTCGCCGCCTCACAATACACAGCCAGAAAAGGACGGTTTCATTGAATCAATGAACCAATGAATCAATGAGCAAATTGACTCGACCGCGAATCGGATTCCATGCTCCCATCAAAGACGGGCTGCATGAATCTTTGCTCATTGCCAAAGAAACCGGCTGCGATGCGGTGCAGATTTTTTCGCGCAATCCGCGCGGCTGGATGGCTAAGCCGCTGACAAGCGAAGCCGTCGATCGCTTTCGCAAAACGCGCAAGCAAACAAAACTTTCGCCGGTTCTGATCCACACAAATTACTTGATCAACCTGGCGGCGGCGGATGAATCGCTCCTGTTAAAGTCAATTGCCTCTTTTCGCGAAGAAGTCGAACGGGCTATCTTACTAGGTGTCGACTATCTCGTGGTTCATCCCGGCAGCGCTCGCGGCTCGAACGAATCGGACGCGATTGAAATCTGCGCCCTAAGTCTCAACCTTTCGTGCCGGGGGTTGAAACTGGGCAAGCTTCGCATTCTGCTCGAGAACACCGCCGGGCAGGGCCAATGCATCGGGCATCGCTTCGAACATCTGCGCGCAATAATGGATGCTTGCCCGAAATTTCCGCTCGGCGTCTGCGTCGACACCGCGCATTCATTCACGGCCGGATACGACATCCGCGAAGTGGACGGGTTGGAAGCCACGCTGGAAATCATTCGCTGCACAGTTGGTCTGAAGAACGCGCCGTGCATTTCAACGATTCGCGCGCGCCTTACAACTCGCGCGTCGATCGGCACTGGCACATTGGCGAAGGCCACATCGGCCGCGAAGCTTTGCGGCGCCTGGCGCGGCATCCGAAACTCGCGCACGCCGCGTTCATCCTCGAAACTCCGTACGACGATCCGCGCGCGGATTTGAAGAATTTGGATGCGCTGAGATCATTTGTGGAGTGAAGTGACTCGGTACTCTGAACCTGCGTTCCTCTGGACCCGAGCCTAATCTTCCGCTAAAATCTCGTCTTTCGGGTGACGCAATGTTTCAGGGCCTTTCACTAACCAAACTCCTTCTTACGGTGCCGCTTTTGCGCCGGGTCTAAACCCGGTTCGTCGAAGCGGCAGGAAAACTCTAATCATCAATTCAAGAGTTAGGCGGCCCGCGCGCGAAATGCTTTAATAAAGCTTTGCGCGATCTGCCTCTGTGATCAATGCAGGTTAATCCTGGGGATAATCAGCGATGGACGAGAAATATTTTCCGGAAAAGATAGAAGAGAAGTGGCAACAGCGCTGGGCTGAGACGGGGGCATTCGAAGCCCACGATGACGATCCGCGACCGAAGTTCTACGCCCTCGAGATGCTGCCGTACCCGTCGGGCTTTTTGCACATGGGCCACGTGCGCAACTACGCCATCGGCGACGCGCTGGCCTGGTATAAGCGCCTCCGCGGCTTCAACGTGCTGCATCCGATCGGCTGGGACAGTTTTGGCCAACCGGCTGAACAAGCAGCAATCAAACGCGGTATTCAACCACGCGAGTGGACCGAAAAAAACATCGCGCTGATGCGCGGCCAGTTTCAGCGTCTCGGCATCAGTTATGACTGGTCGCGCGAGATCGCCGCGCACCGGCCTGAGTATTACAGATGGGACCAGTGGTTCTTTCTGAAGATGCTGCAGCGCGGTCTCGCCTACAAACGCAGGTCCGCAGTCAACTGGTGTCCCAAAGAAGAGACCGTGCTGTCTAACGAGCAATCGTCGGGCGGCATTTGCTGGCGTTGTGGCACTGCGGTCACCAAGAAAGAGATCGAGCAGTGGTTTCTGCGCATTACTAAGTACGCCGAAGAGCTGGTTGCGGACATCAAAGAAATAGAAGCCGGCTGGCCCGCAAAAGTTTTGAAGCGGCAGCGCGACTGGGTTGGCCGCAGCGAGGGCGCGTATGTTGATTTCACAGTCAAGGATTACGACGATCGTGTGCGCGTGTTCACCACCCGCATCGACACGATCTTTGGCGCGACAGCCATCGTGCTCGCGGCTGAGCATCCTTTGTTGCCGAAACTCCTCGAGGGATCATCGCTGAAAGACGATGTGATGGAGTTCGTGGAGAGGGTGAAAACTGCGCGGGCGATCAAGACCGAAAACGCAGCCGAAGAAGAAGAAAAGCTGGGCATGAACACTGGACGGTTGGCGGTCAATCCTTTCAATGGAGAGCTGCTGCCGATCTGGGTCGCCAATTACGTGCTGATGGATTACGGTTCGGGCGCGGTGATGAGCGTGCCCGCCCACGACGAGCGCGATTTCGAGTTCGCGAAAAAATACACGCTGCCGATTCGGCAGGTGATCGCCCCGATCGTGCACGGGCAACAGGGTGAAAGCGTCGATGTCAGTCCGGGCGCGGATCAGTCGATGGACATGAAGCACGCCTTTACCGAAGATGGCGTGTTGGTCAATAGCGGCGAGTGGAGTGGCATGCTTTCGCAAAACGCGATGCGTGAAATGGCCGACTATGCGGCCGCGAAAAAGTTTGGCGGGGGCGCCGTCACTTATCGCATTCGCGATTGGGGCATCTCTCGCCAACGCTTCTGGGGCGCGCCGATCCCGGTTGTCTATTGTGACGACTGCGGCATGGTTCCAGTGCCGGAAAAAGATCTGCCCGTATTGCTTCCCGACAACGCCGAGTTTACGGGCACGGGGGAATCGCCTTTGAAGAGTGTCGCCGAATTCGTGAATACGACTTGTCCGAAGTGTGGCCGTCCCGCCAAGCGCGAGACTGACACAATGGACACCTTTGTCGATTCGTCGTGGTATTTCTTCCGTTACACCGATCCACAAAACCAATCGGCGCCATTCAATCCTGAGATCGCCGCCAAGTGGACGCCCGTCGATCAATACATCGGCGGCGACTCGCACGCGGTGATGCATCTGATCTACACGCGCTTTTGGAACAAGGTGATGCGCGACCTGGGTCTGGTGAAGTTCAACGAACCGGTGAAGCGGCTATTGACGCAGGGCATGGTGACGAATCGCGTTGAAGGCACTAACGAATGGAAAGCCATGTCCAAAAGCCTGGGCAACGGCGTCGATCCAGACGATATGATCGAAGCTTTCGGTGCGGACGCGACCCGGCTGTTCGTTTTGTTTGCCGCGCCGGCCGAAAATGAATTGCGCTGGTCTGAAACCGGCATCGAAGGCGCCGTGCGCTTTCTGCGCCGAGTTTGGACAATGGTTTATCGCTGGCGCGACGCGCTTAAGGCGCGGCGGGCGCCCGCCTCTAAACCGGAGGATGCGAGTGACGCCGCGCGCGCTCTGCGCCGCAAAACGCATCAGACAATTGCGCGGGTCACTGATGATTTTGAAAAGCTCGACCTGAACACGAACGTGGCGGCGTTGATGGAACTGCTGAACGCGCTCAGCGAGTTTGACGTTGAGCCGGGCAAAGCCTCGGCCGCTGAAGTGTTCGCGGTCCGCGAGGCCATCGAAGCGCTGGTGGTGATGTTGGCGCCATTCTCGCCGCATGTCGCCGAAGAAATGTGGGAAGGCCTCGGTCACAAAGGCGGATTGGTAAAGGCCGCTCCGTGGCCGGTGGCCGATCCGGAACTTGCGCGCAAAGTAGAGCTGGAAATTCCGGTGCAGGTCAACGGCAAGCTGCGCTCGCGCGTGGTGGTTGCGCCCGACATCTCTGAAGCTGACCTGCGCACCATCGCGCTTGCTGATGCCAAGGTGCAGAGCTTCATCGACGGCCATGAAGTCGTAAAGGTGATAGTTGTGCCGCAGAGGCTGGTGAATGTGGTGGTCAAGTAGAGGGAGGTAATATGGCTGCAAATGTAGGTCAATTAAGCACGGATGAACTCAGAGAGATCATCGGCTCTGTTGTTGAGCAAAAGCTAAAGGAGATTCTCGGAGATCCCGATGAGGGGCTCGAGATGAGAGCTGACGTTCAAAACCGACTGCTGCGACAGAAGAAAGCTGTCGCCAACGGTGAGCGAGGCGAAGAACTCGAAGACGTTGCGAAGCGGTTATGTAAGTATCCCGGGTTTATGTCCACGCACAAGTAGAGATTTCCGGGTCTTGGGTTAATAGATATTCTCTGGGTGTCATGTCTCCCAGAGAGTCATGTGGTCGTTCTTCGTTGTACTCTTTGAGCCACATTTCCGTTTGTTCCCGCACCTCGTTCAAAGTCTGAAACACGAACATGTCGAGCACCGCCTGGCGATAGCTGCGATTGAATCTTTCAATGAAACCATTCTGCATCGGCTTGCCCGGTTTGATGAACTCAAGCATCGCTCCATGCTGTTCGGCCCAGTCAGCCAAAGCCAGGGCGATAAACTCCGGACCGTTGTCTGTTCTGAGCTTGAGGGGATAGCCGCGATGAGCGGCTATCCGTTCAAGCTCGCGCACTACGCGCTCGGCTGTCAGACTGAAGTCAACTTCGATCGCCAGCGCTTCGCGATTGAAGTCGTCGACGACATTGAAAGTCCGGAAGCGACGACCGTCCCACAACGCATCGCTCATGAAGTCTGCTGACCAACATTCATTCATCGTTTGGGTCACCTGCAGCGGCGCCGGATTCCGTGTTGGCAACCGCCGCTTACCTTTGCGTCGTTTGTTCAATTTCAGGCTGCAATACACGCGATGCACTCGCTTGTGATTCCAGCGCCGGCCCTGCCGCCGCAGCCGCTTGAACAGCTTCGGAAATCCTTCCTCGGGTCGCCGGTGCGCCAGCTCCAAAAGCTGCTGAATGAGCTCGTCGTCGCGGTTAGGTCGGCGTCGATAGCGATACACCGATCGTCCTAAGCTCACTGCCGCACAGGCCCGACGCTCGGTCAGCTTATGCTCGCGTCGCAGTTCCCATACCAACTCGCGCTTGACCGCCGGCGTTACAGCTTTTTTGCAATCACATCTTTCAGCGCCCGGTTCTCCAGCAACAACTCCGCCGACATTTGCTTTAATCGCCGGTTCTCGTCTTCCAGTTCACGCAGCCGCCGGATGTCAGCCGCTTCCATCCCGCCGTACTTTGTCTTCCACTTGTAGTAAGTCGCATCGCTGACTTCGTGCTCGCGACAAACGTCTCTTACCGTCCGTCCGGCTTCCACTGCCTTCAAGATCGCGATGATCTGATGCTCACTGAATTTGCTCCGCTTCATCCTGGCCTCCTGGGTTGGCTATCCTACCCGGAAACCTCTACTTTTCAATGGTCCAGTTTTTAGGGGTACTTACAAACCCAGATGTGGCTTTAGGCGAAGCCGCCATTCAGATCGGGAGTCACGTCAACAATTTTGATTCTCGTCAGATGGCTCAGGCCGTATGGCACAACATCTACGGACAAAGCAGCAATTTGAAATTGCCTTGAACCTGGAGGGAAGAAATCTGATGATCCGCACATCACTGCTCCTCGGCGTTGTAGGTTGGTTGATTCTCATCTCCTGTGGAAGTCGACAGATTAGTCAATCGAATCAGTATGGGCCCCTGGTTGAAAGTTGGGAGACTAGCAATAGCAAAGTTACGATTCGCGTGAGCAGTTTTCGCGAAAAAAGAACCGGTTTTCCTACATCACTTTTTGTTTGTATTTGAGTCGGCTCCGAAGGGAACAAACAAATGGCGAGAGATCATGACGTTGCGACGGAACGACGACCGTCCTATGCCTCGCAACCAAGTTCGCTTTGTTGATAGTGACACTGCTTATTTGTTCATGAGCTCGAAATTTGCGGTTACGACTGACCACGGAGAGACATGGTCTGTCTGGGACGCCACCAAAGCTCTACCTGGCTGGAATCAAAGTTTCTTGTACATTCAAAATGTTGAAATCAATGCCAACGGAGAAGGATCATTAACTCTCCTCCC
>Ga0137409_10006003_pt1 | contig 12628 bp, 5 predicted proteins | sample CZODoug1_16funga_FD_122059 | JGI IMG/M metagenome (GOLD analysis project Ga0137409, IMG submission 122059) | Vadose zone soil fungal communities from Angelo Coast Range Reserve, California, USA - CZODoug1_16fungal (Hybrid Assembly) | ecosystem: Environmental > Terrestrial > Soil > Vadose zone...
CACCGAAAACTTCCGGAAGATTGCGGTTGAGTAGCGTCTCGATGCCACTCACATCTGCGCCCACGGACGGCGGGACGCTGGTCTTGCTGGCATGCTGGTTCATCAGAGGACTCCTTGTCTGCGCCACGATGATGTGGTCGTGGGAGCGACCCGCGAAACGGCGAGAGTGGAAACTCATCGTTTCCGGTTTGTTGGTGTATGAGTCGATGGCTTGCCTCACTTCAACGGCCCGGTGCTCATCAGCGATATGCGGATACTTGGCCCACCGCTAACGCCCGCACCCAATGTTAGCAAATGGCACGTTTGAGACATGCCGCGGGACTCTGAGGACTTCTGCTTATTAGGGTAGACCGGAAGTGGGAGGCTCGTGGTCAGAATGGCGGGATTGACCCAAAGCGGCCCCAGCTCGCTGGTGTCAGAACACATCGATAGTCGGAAACCGAGCGTCCCCTGTGATGCAATCCCAAAGGTAGATTGCAAGACCGATGTCACCGGTCCAAAGCGAATACCGACCGCGGCCAGCAACCATCTGAGCGCCGCGATACTGGAAGATGGCCGTCATGGCGAACTGGCGCGCGCGGTCGAGCCAAATCGGGTCATTCGTGCGTCGGTAGAGCTTGAGGAATGCGTAGCCATTTCCACCAGTGCCGTGGCAAAGGTTCGAGCCCTTAGTTAGCGGTCCGGCGGCCCAGGCAAAGCGCCCGCCATCCAACAAAAGCGCGTCGAATTCTGGCGTAGCGAAGGGCGCATCAGCAAAGGTCGTCACCATTCCCGGCGCACCGTGACAGTGCTGACATATGAAAAGCCGCTTCTCGCGCTTGCTTCTCGGGCCCCATGTGGTTCCAACTTCGTACTGCCAAGCATTCGCTTCAAGCGACTTCGGCACAAACTCGGCTACGTGCGCTTGCTGCGCCGCCGTCAACCAATGCCATCCGAGCAATAACGGGATGACGTTGCCGGCGAAGCCGTGAACGGGCCCAAGAAAGCGGTCTCTGGCACCGTAAAGATCCTGGGTCCAAAGTGGACCTTGCGGCGTGTCCTCCAGTTCGGCCAACAGCCGCGCTGCCTGCACTTCGAAGAGGCCGCGCCATCGCTCTTCCTCCGTCATCTCGCCCATGTGGACTGCCGCAACCATCGACCCCGGCATACCCCACATGAGTTCTCGGATTGGCAGTCCATTATTTGCTTCGGCGCGCCTATAAACTAGGTCGGCGAGGCTCGATGTCGGCTCAAGGCGCATTGCGAGAAGTGCCGCACCCATGTCGCCGCGAAGCAGCGAGCCATGCTTCTCGTAATCGGTCGGCGAACTGGCTTCGTGGTCGATGACTGTCCGCTCTATCAGCTTTGGCAGCACAGAGCGAAAGTCTTCGGCGACACGGGTAGCCCCTATGCGATGTAAGTAATCTAGTGCCCAAATGACACCTGCCGCGCCCTTGTAGAAGCTGGGGTCGCCATCTCCCACCCCGTCGTCACTCGGGTGAGCCGGCCAGAAGGTGTCGGGATGGAAATGAGCGATCGCATCGGCCGCAATTTCGTCGATCGCGACCCGGACAGCCGATTCATTCCAGGCGTTCTGTGCAAGCGGACGATGACGTCCGGGGGTAATCATGGCGAGGGGCTCCTGAGCGCTGTCCATCTATACTTCACATGAGGCAAGTAAGGATCGCCACCCAAACAATACATATGGTAGTTGTTGGTGGGACAGCACTTCATCGGTGGTTCGCGAACCTCCCATGCGACTGAAATCAATTTGCGAAAAAGTTCCGGCCGCGGCCATGCTTGCGGGTGTGAGGTTAACCTGAGGTTGTTCGCCGCGGACCGATCGCCTCGAACTGGGCCTTCTGCTCGTCGCTGAGTGTTGCGTAGAAATCGACAAGTGCCGAACGCACCAGCTTGACCGCCTGCAGCATGGTCTCGAGCCTCTTGCTGACGGCAGCGAGCCGCGCCGATGGGGTCACCGCGTCATCGGGCTGGCACGAGGTCTTGAGCATGTCCGCCGCCCTAGAGCTGGTGTCCTGAAGCGCGACAAGTTTCGCACGTTGGGCTTCGGTCGGGCGCAGCCTCGCTTCGATCTCCTCGGTCGGCCATTTTAGCGCGGAAACCTGCGCAACGTCGCAGCCCTGCGCAAGCGATCGACCGCGACTCCTCGCCAAGCTGCGCCGGCGCTGATTCTCGGCGAGCGCATTCAATCGCGCTTTCTGTTCATCGCTCAGCAGGCCATAGAATCTGTCGAGCGCCGGTTGCACGCTTGCCACCGCCGCCATCATCGCCTCGATGCGCTGTTGCATGGACGCGAGCCGGTTTGGCGCCGTCAACGATATGGTGGTCGGGCAGGCCGCCTTGATTTTCTGCGCGGCCGCGACTGAAGCGCCGGCGAGCTCATCGAGCGCGGCGCGCTGCGCTTCGGTCGGCTCGATCGCCTGCTGAATCAAATCGATCGGCAAGCCTGCAATCTCGCGACTGTCCTCGCCGCACAGCTGCGCCAGCCTGTCGGGCGCGTCATCGGAGCCGCGCGGCAGCAGATAGCCTGTGAGGGCATCGTAATCGTACGGAGCAAACATGCCGGCGTAGATGTCATCATAGCCGTACCCCCAGAATGGGGCGCGGGCGGTACTGCCCCAGATCGTATAGTTATAGATGTCGAAATACGCGAATGGCCAGAACAAGGGCCCTACCCATCCATATCCGCCGTTGCCGTGTCGCCACCATCCGGTGCGGCCGTTTTGCCAGCCAGCCAGCGCCACACCAGCGGTAATCCGCGCGCGAATGTTCGGGTTCTGTAGTGCTGCGCCGTGGCGCAAGGTTCGGGCAAGCGCGCGCGAGTTCAGCGCGTTGTGCGCGGCGAAAGCCCGATCGTGGCTCAAACCCGATCCTGCAAAGGAGCGAGCGCCCGCAGATCTGCCGAAATGCCCACCGCCGCCGAAATGCCCGCCGCCATGGTGGCCGCCGCCATGAAAATGCCCACCTCCATGACCGCCGCCGTGATGACCCCCACCATGTCCACCACCGTGACCACCGCCATGGCCTCCACCGCCTTTCGCAGCGGCATATCCTGCAGCCGATAGCGCGGCCGTCAGGACAATGACGGCGATACCAATATTGAGTCTCGACATGGCACCCTCAGGGCCCGGCGCGCCACGAACCCACGACACGATCGAAGAACGCCCGCTTGATCATATGGTTCCATTGCGACGCCGGAACAATCTGAGTGCCGCCGCATTACCCATGCCCTCGCGATAACGCGGTTCGAAGGAACAAACACCTCATGAAACGGCTTCTATTGATCGGATTTGCAGCTTGTACTTTCGCGTTCGCTCCAATTCTCTCCGCGTCGGCGATGCCGAGTGCAAACCCAAATGCACTTATCGGCACTAACGACTCAATCATCGAAGTCCACGGCCACGGCGGTGGCCATGGCTGGGGCCATCACGGTGGTCGAGGCCACCACTATGGATGGGGTCGAGGCCATCATCATGGTCATCACCATTGGTGAAACATCACTGCCATTGATGTTGATTATTCTGGGAGAGGCCGCCTTTGGGCGGCGTTTTCTTTGGTCGCACCGGCATTTCCGAGATTCGCACTGTTCGGACATATCTGATTTGAGTCCACAATGCACTTACCACTCAAATGCGGACATTTGATCGGCCTTGCTCATCAACTTGGAATGATTATTTTCGAGGCCTAATATTGATACCTTGAGTGCTGGTTCGGCGTTGGTCGCGGTGTCAATCGAGGGCACACATATAGTATACCGTAAGGCGTAGCCGCATTGAGAAGTGCCGTCCCGAGGAAATGGAGACTGACCGCAATTCCGTTTGCGCTGCTCTGCTATGGTGGCGATGGCGAAACGAGGCTCGCAATGACGTTCAAGTCTCGGATCAGCCGGTTCGGCGCGCTGTTCATCGCTTTTGTTTTGACCGTCGCGCCGTCGGGTTCGCCGGCGCACGCCGTTGAGGATGCTCGCAAGGTGAGCGTAGTGTCCTTCGGACTTTTCGGCGATCAAGGCGTGTTCAAAAGTGAGGCGACCGGCGCAGCTCAGATCGTAGCGAGCCGCTTCGGGAACGGCCCGATCAACGTGCAGTACAATTCGAAGAGAGGCGGAGGTGCAACGATCGAAGCGCTGGCCACGTCATTGCATGTGGCAGCCAAGGAGATGGACGCCGAGAACGATGTTCTGTTTTTGATACTCACCTCGCACGGCTCCCCGGCCGGCCTTGCAGTCAAAGCAGGGCGGCTCACGCAAACGCTCACGCCGTCTAATCTCGCCGACATGCTGGCGCGGACGGGCGTGCGACACAAGGTGGTGGTCATCTCGGCCTGCTATTCCGGAGTCTTCATCCCTCATCTCGCGAACCCCGATCTGCTGGTCATCACTGCGGCCGATGCCGAGCATCCGTCGTTCGGCTGCCGGGACAAGGCCAAGTGGACCCATTTCGGCGATGCTTTTTTCAACGTCGCACTCCGGCAAGCTAAGAGCCTGAAGGACGCCTTTGTTGTTGCGCGCGCGTTCGTCCAGAAGCGAGAACTGCGAGAGCACTTTGAGCCGTCGAGTCCCCGAATGGCAGGCGGCGCAAACGTGCAGCCGTTGCTGATTGCACGACCTTGAACGACCGGTCGGCTTCGCCGCCGACGCCTATGTGTGCCGAAAACCTCACCCGTATTGATCTGGTGACTGAATCGCGCCGCATGCATTCGCCGCGCGTCCGCTGTTGAAGGATCAACGGACCAAGTTCAGACTCGGCCCGAGGTCTGAAAATGGACCCAATGCAGACATGACTGCTTCTCTTTCGTCCCCCATGCGGCCGCTTTCGAGTTTTCGCCGGCAAGTTGCGCCTCTTGGTTAGGGCGCGGCAGGAGGCGGCGGGAGTTTATCGGCGATCCTCGCTCAGGAAGGAATGTCGAGGCGGTAGAGTTTCACTGGCACGGTTTTTCCGCGCACCACGACCTCGCCGACGGGGGCGAGTTCATAGGCCCCGTTCAATAGCTCCTTCGTCGCTCCGGAAATAAGCACGCGGGTGCCGTAGTCCTTGTTCAATTGCTCAAGACGCGCCGCGAGATTCACCGCATCGCCATAGACCGCGTAATGGACTCGCTTGCCGGAGCCGACATTGCCGGTGATGACCATGCCGGTATGGATCCCGATCCGCGTCACGAGTTCGACGCCGGCGAATTTGCGCCCCTGCAACACGCGCTGAATCTCAGCGGCCGTCCGCACCGCCTTTTGCGCATGTTGCGGGTCGGCGATCGGGATATTGAACGTCACCAGCATCGCATCGCCCAGAAACTGGTTCACAATGCCGCCGTTGCGTTCGATCGGCTCGATTAGGATCTGGAAATATTCGTTCAGCATGTCGACCAACCGTCCCGGCTCTATGTGCTCGACGATACTCGTGAACCCCTGGATGTCGGAATAGAAGATAGTCGCCAGGGTCTGCGTCGGCCGCAGCGAGCCTCGACCCGCGACGATCGCCTCGGCGACGCCTCGCGGCACATACTTGCCAAATATCTCCCTTAACATTCCGTAGGCGTCTTCGAGCTCGCGCGTGCGCTCCTTCACTTTGACCTCGAGCGCGTTGGCGTGCGAGCGGATCTCCTGGAAGAGCCGGGCGTTTTCGAGCGAGATCGCGGCCTGCGAGGCGAGCAATTGCAGCGTATGGATGCGATCCGCGGTGAAGGCGCCGCGCGTCAGGCTGTTCTCTGCATAGAGCAGTCCGACGAGTTCGCCGCGGTCGAGCAGCGGCATACACAAGGCGGAGAGGGGGCGCCGCTCGACGATGAACGGATCCTCGCCGTAGGTCTCGTCGCGAGTTGCGTCGTCGAGCACGATGCTTTCGCGCGTCCGGGCGACATAATTGACTAGACGCTCGGGTCCTCTGCCTGAACCGGCGAAGGGCAATGCATGCGAAGGATCTACGCGGCCGCTTCCGCTCGACTCTCCGTGGATGACGAGTTCGTTGCCGTGTGCAAGCAACAACAGGCCGCGTGTCGCTCCGGCGTTCATCACCGAAGCCTCTATGACCTCGGCGGCGACGTCCTTAACGAGAGTCTTCCCGGAAATCGCGTTGGCCGCGCGCGTGATGGCGGCGACATCGACCAGTCCCTTGGTCTCGCTCGAATACATCGCGGTCATCGAAGCGGTCGACGCGCCTTTGTCCCGTTCGACGCGAATGACTTCGGGGTGACGTCGCTCAAGGTGGTCGACCCACGCGAGCGAACCCCAATGGGAATAGGCATCCCGCGCCTCGAATAGATGAGCGCGGCCGGACGTAGCGCGACCGCGCGCGAGTTCGAATTCGCCGGCGAGCTCATGGGCAAGCGCTTCGTCCGGCAAGGCCCCGTGGCGGCTCGCAAGCTGGATCGCCTCCTGATAGGCGCGCTCGGCTTCCAATTCGCGCCCGCGAAGGCGCGCCAGTTCCGCGTTCACCAGAACCCATTTATGCAGATAGTTCTCGGGAGCATGCCTCGACCAGGTGCGCAGCCGACGCTGATTGCGGCGGATGGTGCGCATGGCCGCCAGGCGGGCGCCACCGGCCATTTTCGGGAGCAGCCCGATCAGCGCCAGCGACTGGTACGGCATGTAATAGGCGGAGAACGCCATGCCCATCACGACGTTGAAGTTCTCGTCAATCACGCGCGCGCTGGCGACGCAGCCTTCAAGGTCGCGCGCCATGAATTGCTTCAGGATCCGGTACTTGTAGTAATAGGCGAGGGCCATGCGGTCGCGTTCGGTCCAGTAAATGACTTCGGCCGCCTCATCGAAGGGAATCTCCTCCTCGATCGCCTTGGCGCCACGGCCCCGCAACTCGCGTACCGCTTGCCTCGCCATGCGGAACACGCGCTGTGTCTTCTCATGTTTGTGCTCCAATACGGCCGCGTAGCCCTCGTCCAGCAAGTCGGCCACTTTGTCGAGCGGCGTGCCGCTCATGAACGCGTAGGATGCGAATGCATAGCGATTGTATCCATGGAACTCGAGGTCGCCGGCTTCTAGCGACGCGTTCGCGCCGTCGCTGAAGTGCGGCAAGGTGTCGGAAAGCCGGCCGTTCCAGTGCAGAATGAAGCCGCCCAGAACCATCGAGATGCGCCCGCGAATATCCCGCGCGTCAAACAGCTCGATCGCCTTCAACGCCAGCTGACCGTAGGCCAGTCCGCCCGGCATGTCGTTCAAGACGCCGCAGTGAACCAATCCATACATGACATAGCCATAGGCCGAATGGGCGGCGTTGCCGAAGCGCGCCGACAGCCGCACCATGCGCAGGGCGAGCAGCGGAAGCAGGTTCTGGTCCTCGAAATACGCGGGCGCCGTGGCCAGCATCAAAATTCGCATCGCCGCCAGCTTTTGTGGGTTGGTCATGCGGGGCAGCGCGAGCATGTCGTCGGGCTGCTTGCCCACGAGCGCCAGCTTGGTACGCGCGAGCTCAGCCAACACCTGCAGCTGGCTTGGGCGTCCAGGAATGTTTTCGCCGAGCAGTGCGAGCGCGCGGACGGCGGTCTCGAGCGCCTTGCGATATTGCAGCCGCGTGGTGTGCGCCAGCACGAGCTGCTCCAGGACCTCTACCTTTTCGAGCGGAAATTCGGTCCGCGCGAGCAGCTCCTCCGCGAGGCGCTCGGCTTCCTCAAACCGCCCGCAAAGATACATGGCCTCAATGCGACCCACGCTGAGCTCGTGGCGCAGGCGAGGATCGAAGCCGGCTTCGGCTAGTTCGAGGCCGGCCGTGAAATGCGATAGCGCCGCCTCGTAGGCATTGGCGCCTCTTGCCTTCTGACCGGCGCGCAGGTTGAGCTGCGCGAGCGCGGCGCGCTCATCGGACGAGGCGACCACCATCGTGGCGCGGTTGAGGTGAGCAACAATCTCGAACAGGCGTTCCTCACGCTGTTGGGGCGTCGAGCGCTCCATGATCAGGCGGCCGATATGATCGTGCAGCCGCGGCCGTTCGGCGGCAGGCGTCATGGCGTAGGCCGCCTGCTGTAGCCGATCATGGGTGAACCTGTAAGAAATGTCGGCGTCGCCAGACGTTTCGGTCCAGGGCGCGTATTTGTAGCCCTCGCCGATCGGGGCGATGATTTCTTGCGCCAGTGGTTCGGCGAGCGCGCCCGCCGTCTCGCGCGGCGTCCCGCTGGATACAACAGCGAGCGTATGCAGGTCAAAGTGACTGCCGATGCAGGAGGCGAGCTGCACCAGATGCTGTGCCGCAGGTGAAAGCCGACCGATGCGTTCAGTGACGAGTTCGACGACGTTATCGGAGATCGGCTCCTGCTCGATGCGAGCGATGTCCCAGACCCAGCGCGCCGCCTCCGCGTTGAAGGCGAGCAGTTTCTTTTCCTCCAGCGTGCGTAGGAATTGGCGGACGAAGAATGGATTGCCCTGCGTCTTCGCGGTAACAATCGCCGCAAGCGGCGCAGCCTCGGCCGGGGAGATCCGCAACGTGTCAGCGATCAGCGGGCCCACGCTCTCGCGCTCGAGTGCGGCGAGCGCTATGTGTTTGCACGGCGCCTGCGCTCGCGCGAGCGCGGCGATCAATGATTGCAGCGGGTGACCAGCATGGACTTCATTGTCTCGGTAGGCGCCAATCATCAATAAGCCGACGAGATCGGGATCCGACATCAAGACCTCGATCAGGGCGAGCGAAGCGCCGTCCGCCCATTGAAGGTCATCGAGAAAGATCACCAGCGGATGGCGCGGGCTGGCCAGCGCGCGGAGCAGCCGACGGAACACGATATTGAAGCGGGTCTGCGCTTCCGCCGCGCCGAGCGTCGCAGCTTTCGGCATTTGCCCGACGAGAAGCTCGAGGCTTGGAATGACGTCGAGGACGATCTGCGCGCTCGGACCCATGGCCTCCAGCAGCGTTCGACGCCATATCTCAACGCGCTCGGCAGGCCCGCCGAGTAGCTTTCGCACCAGCTCCTCGAACGCCTGTCGGATTGCCAGATAGGGCGTGCCGCGGTTGAGCTGGTCGAATTTGCCTGAAATCAGGTGGCCGCGGCGACCCGCCACCGGGCGCATCACCTCACGGACCAGCGAGGACTTTCCAACCCCCGAGGGCCCCGCAATGAGCAGCAGCTGGGCGCGGCCAAGCGCGATGTCCTCCACCGACCTGATTAGCTCGGCGAGATCCGCGCCTCGGCCATATAGCCGCTCGGGCACGCGCAACCGGTCGGCCACGTCGCGAGACGCGAGCGAAAACTCCCCGAAACCGCGACCGGTCTCGGCCATTTCCGCCAGGGCAGTGAGATCGTGCGCAAGACCGGAACCGCTCTGATACCTGTCCTCCGGATCTTTGGCGAGCAGCTTCATGACGAGGCTGGACAGAGGCCCGGGAATGTCAGGGTCGAGATCGCGCGGCGGCTGGGGCACGGCCGTGAGGTGGCGATGCACGAGTTCGGCCTGGTCCTCGACCTCGAACGGCAGTCGCCTCGTCAGCATCTCGTAGAACGTGACGCCAAGCGCATAGAGATCGGCGCGTCCGTCGATGCTGCGATTCATGCGACCGGTCTGTTCCGGCGCGATGTAGTGCAGCGTGCCCTCCAGATTTTCAGGTGCCCCGCCCGAGGCCGTCTCGCGCGCGCGTGCCGCCGCGATCCCGAAATCAGTGAGCTGCACGGAGAGCGTTTGTGGATCGATCAGAATGTTGGCCGGTTTCACGTCCTTGTGGACGATGTCGCGCGCATGGATTCGCCCGAGCGTCTCGGCGGCCTGACGCGCAATCACGAAAAAGGAGCTGAGCGGCAACGTCCGGCCCTCGAGGTAGCGCGCAAGCGAGATACGGCCGCTGTCGGCAAAGACGAGGACATTATGGCGACCGGCTCGCTCCAGCGTGACCGCAGTCGCAACGCCGATGTCGTCGAGGGCGCGCGTCAGCGCGAACTCGCGTTCCAGCCGAACGCTCGCCTGCGGCCCGGCATGCGGCGAATCGGGAACTTTGACGATGACGGCGGCCCCGTCGTCGAGACGCGTTGCACAGTATACGGAGAAATGAGCCCCCGTATGCAGCGTTTCACCTATTCGGAAGCCGGGCAGTTCAATCATTTGACACCCGGAAGGGCTGTCAGATTTCGATGCTGGGATAGAGAAGCTTCGGGTGAAGATAGCGGTAGGGGACATCGAGCCCCTCGTTGCGCGCGTCGATCTCCTTTCCAATCAAGTTCAGAGCGGAGTCGAAACGTTTGACGATCGGCTCGACGTCCGGATTTCCTGCGAAAAACCGCGGCGAATATCGCCCCATCGGCGTCTCTGTCGGCTCGCTCAGGAGATGGACCATTCCGATCTGTTTGGCGGCGGTGCGCGGGCGCGGCAGGGAATCAAACAGGCTTTGTTCTGACAGCGGCGCTTTGGTCGTTGGCGGCGCGGCGAAGATCGCCCCGGGAACGTTGGGTATGAAGGCGTACATGTCGTACTGGCCATTGTTGGTGCTCGAATGCTCCGCGGTGGCGATGAAGATCATCGTCGTCACAATGTGGACCAATCCCTTGATCGACTGCACCCCTCCGCTCGAATCCGCAAGGCCTCTGAAATTGCCGATTTCGGGGTCGGCGAGTTCGCGAACCCAGGCCTGAAGTTCGAAGTCGCCGACAACATCGGCATCGCTACCATAGAATTTCCGAACTATAGCACCGACGAAATCGGCGATCGCGTCCCAGATCTTCAGGGCGTCGTCGCGATAGTGATAGGCTGGCAAAAGGTCCGGATTATCGACGCCGCGCGCTTTCAGGTCGCCACGCAGGTCATACTGCTCGAATGACCAAGTTTCCCATGCCTTGGCGCATAGATCCAGGGCGCCTTCGCGCCCCACGCTCATTGTCTCGGCGATCGGCCCGCCGGGCGCCAGCATCCTGGTGCGCGCGGCGTGGTTGATCGCCATGGTGAAGCGGCAATGCGGGGCCAGGAGTTGATGCAGCGGATGCGCGACGCTCAGTTGACGGTGCATAGCGACCGCGACGGTCTCCATCACGAGGTGCGTGCGCAGCAGGTGGGAGGCGCATTCTTGTACCTGCGCGTCGGCGCATTGCACATGGGTCTTCACGGTGCGCCAGAGCCAGGGATCATCGTGCGGGGTGAAAATCGGCCCGGCGTCCGGCGACGGCCCGAGCTGGATGGCGAGCGGCATGAGCCGCGACCGTTTATCGACATAGAACAGGCACATAGGCGCGCAGAGGAATCGCCCCGGAACGACGGGAACGTGTTCGAGGATCGAGAGATCGAGCAAGTAGAGACGTCCGGCGTCACGCAGGGAGGCCAGACCCGGGCCGCCCGCCAGCAATGGCGCGACGGTCTCCTGCTTGACGGGAAAGTGGTCGGGAATGGTGTCGCAGCGACGAAGCAGAAACGGATTGACGCCGTCTAGCCGTTGGCGCCCGAATTCTTCGTCACTGTCGTATCGCGTGTGGACCAAGGGGAGCGGAGTATTGAGATCGCCAAAGAAGTCCTTATAGGCGTTCAAGCTACGTGACGGATCGAACTTCAGCTTGATTGCGCCGAGCCCCACCTCGACGAGCATCTCCGCAATGTCCCAATACATGCGTAGATCCTTCTCGTCGGAAAACGCCTCATGCGCCGGGAGATCCTTCACATAGGCGGGCGATCTCCCGTCGCTAGTGAACTGATAGAGGCCGCGCGCGCGTTCGAGTTGCGCCGTCCGATCCCGCGCTCGAGACTTCGTCTCGTCTTGGGGCAGCCTTGCGTCCATCCAGATATCGTCCGCCGTCACTGGCGATGCCTGTTCGTCCGGATAAGAATCGACGGGACGAAGTTGCGGGACCGGCTGCGGCGGACCGAACAGCTTCGTGCCGATGAGGCGGGCCCGAGCCGCGACGGCGCCGCCGACGCGCAGGTATTCTAGCGAAGGAGGATCGTAAATCGACAGCGGGTCGATCAGGCCGATGCAATCGGGTCGGTTGGTGATTTCGAACAGGCAATGATGGCCGTAGGGATCCTCCTCGTGAATCGAACCGATGTGCACATGCGCGACCGGCATCCAGGGATGTGCGCTCTCCTCCCAGGCATAGAGGCTGTTGAGGATCACCTCGCGCTCATCGTCGGGCCGCCACTCGTGCAATTGCATCTCGAGAAAATATTTCGCGCCTCGGCTCCGAACGCGCTGGATATATTCGTCCTTGAGATAATTCGGCGGCAGCGTCTCGCCGCGTCGCGCCTCTTGGAACCAAGGCGTTTGTAGGTCTTCGTCTCTCGGAATGCCCGTTTCCGGCCCCCGGTCTTCCGGCAGCAATCGAAACTTGCAATAGCGAAGCCGGCCGTCGCGGGCGCGAAACTCGAAAGGCGTCTGCGTATGATAGCGCAAAGAAGCGAAAGAGTCCGGCCGCAACCGCAGCGCGCTGTTGACGTTTTCAAAGCAGCGCGGATTAGCCTTGAAATACGGAATCAAAGGCGCACGCCCACCACGCATCTTGGCGTACATGAACTGCGCGAACGTATACATGTTCCAGAACGGTGCGGCCGTGCCCCCATTCATCAATAGGTCCAGCGGCCCCTTAACGTCGGCGTCGGCGAATTTGAGGGACGCGCCGCGCACGAAGAGCCCGGCGTCGTCCATTAACGAGACCGATGCGTGGCGCAAGCGACAAGAGAACTCGCGGCCCGGTAGGAAGAAGTCGTTCTGCGGAATCGCAAGAT
>Ga0137409_10006004_pt1 | contig 12626 bp, 9 predicted proteins | sample CZODoug1_16funga_FD_122059 | JGI IMG/M metagenome (GOLD analysis project Ga0137409, IMG submission 122059) | Vadose zone soil fungal communities from Angelo Coast Range Reserve, California, USA - CZODoug1_16fungal (Hybrid Assembly) | ecosystem: Environmental > Terrestrial > Soil > Vadose zone...
TGATGCGAGCCGGGATGACGCGGGTCGCGGCGTATTCCTCGAAGCTCTTGCGGAACGTGCCGCGCTGGCGCCTGTCGAAGGCAAGCACCGCGCCATCCAGCGTGAGGCCGGCAAATGCACTGTCGAGCACCGACCGCGAGACGCCGGCGGCTGCGGCTTCGCGCGACATGGCGGACAGGAAAGCGTTGAAATCGCCACCGCATGTCGCCGCGCCGGCGGGCGCCGCAAAAAGCAGGGTGCAAAACAGGATGCCGAGCGATCGTAATAGCATGCCATTCCCCCGTGTGGTCCAGGCGATCGTCGCAGAGGAATAGCGGTGCAAATCGGTGAGCGCCATGGTCTCATGCCGGCTTGTCCACGCTTGAACGGATCTCACCGAGGCAATGTGTCGAGTTGCGTAGGGACTGGCAGCTGCTCCGATCCGATGTATCGAAGCAGTCCCGGTTACTCGATTGAGCGTGGCGCTCCCGGCGTTAGGACCGACGGCAACAAGCACGTTGCCTGATGTATCTCCAGGCAGGGGCCACTCTGAATCATCGTCGATTTTCACCAGCGGCGGCACAAGAAGCAACACCGGTCGCGACTGCCGCGACGCATTCCTCGGCCTCACCAACACCTGTGCAAAGCTCGGGATCGCATTCTGGAATTATCTTGGCTCACGGCTCGCAGTGCCAAACAGCCCCAAAATCCCTTACTTGCCCACACTGGTCCGCCACCGCTGCGCATCCGCTTGACCGCCCCAAGTTTTGCCCCTCTTACATCAATGCGAGCTAAGCGCTTGATTTCATTGGTGAGCCCGGTGGGACTCGAACCCACGACCACTTGATTAAAAGTCAAGTGCTCTACCACCTGAGCTACAGGCTCTTAAGGCGCGTGTGTAGAGGCGTGTCCCGGGCCGGTCAATAGCTCGGCAAGGGTCGGGGCGGCGGTGTCGTTCTCCGCTTCAACGCCGGTAACGAGGGCCTGAGTCAAGACCCCTGTCGCGCCTGTTCTACCGTCAACGCGCGTGCGGCCAATCGCGTCCATTTCCGCCTTGACCGCGCGGCGTGGCTCGGTTTTGCTCGCAAGCTCTGGGGCGTGCGGCCGGGGCGTGGGGCGGCAAGGAGCCTTTGCGATGCCGATCGTCAATCGTGTAGCGGACCTCCATGGCGAGATTGCCGCCTGGCGGCACGATATTCATGCGCATCCTGAGCTCCTCTACGACGTGCACCGGACCGCCGCGACGGTGGCGGCGCAGCTCACCGCGTTCGGCTGCGACGAGGTGGTGCCCGGCATCGGGCGCACCGGCGTGGTCGGCGTCATCAAGGGCAACCGGCCGGGTGGGACTCGCAAGGTGATCGCGCTGCGCGCCGACATGGATGCGCTGCCGATCCAGGAGGCGAACGATCTGCCCTACAAATCGACCGTGCCGGGGAAGATGCATGCCTGCGGCCATGACGGCCACACCGCGATGCTGCTTGGCGCCGCGAAATATCTCGCCGAGACCCGCAATTTCGCCGGCACGGCCGTGGTGATCTTCCAGCCCGCGGAGGAGGGCGGGGCGGGCGGGCGCGCCATGGTGCAGGACGGCCTGATGGAGCGCTTCGCCATCGAGGAAGTCTACGGCATGCATAATTTCCCCGGGCTCCCGCTCGGGGCGTTCTCGATCCGCAGCGGGCCGGTCATGGCCGCAACCGACAACCTCACGGTGGAGATCGAAGGCGTGGGCGGCCATGCGGCGCGACCCCACATTGCGGTCGATCCGATCCTGGTGGGGGCGCAGATCGTCAGCGGGCTGCAGTCGATCGTGTCGCGCAATGTCGATCCGGTCGAGGCCGCGGTGGTGTCGATCTGCACGTTCCAGGCCGGCAACGCCGACAATGTCATCCCGCAGACGGCGCTCATGCGCGGCACCGCCCGCAGCCTCAAGCCGCAGGTGCGCGAGCTGTTGCGCAAGCGAATTGCCGACATCGTCGAAGGCACCGCGCGGCTTTATGGCGCCAAGGCGAATTTCACGCTGCGGCGCGGCTATCCGGTGCTGTCCAACCACGAGCGCGAAACCGCCTTCGCGGCGGCAGTCGCCGGCGATGTGGCCGGCGCCGATCGCGTCGATACCGACATGGCCCCGGTGATGGGCGGCGAGGATTTCTCCTACATGCTGGAAGCGCGCCCCGGCGCTTTCATCTTTGTCGGCAACGGCGACACCGCCGGGCTGCATCACCCGCGCTACAATTTCAACGACGATGTCATCCCGTACGGCACGTCCTACTGGGTGCGGCTGGTCGAAACCGCGATGGCGGGGTAGGGGCTGCTTTCCCCAGCGCGTTGCCTTGTCATTCTTGCGTCTGCCAGGACGCCTGGGTGACCTCAAGCCTTACCGCAACGTCTTCGCGACCGCCTCCATAATGGGCGCCGCGCACCGGAGCGGCGCCCAGATAATCGAGACCGAGGGCAACGCGAACGTGCCGATCGGTGGTGCACATGCCGTTGGCCGGATCGAAGCCGACCCAGCCGAGGTTGGGGACGTGAACTTCGGCCCAGGCATGGCCCACCTTGTGGCCCGCCAATTGGCTTGCCACTTGGCCCGCCTGCTCTCGCGCCTCCTGGGTGAAAGCGCCGTCGCCTTGGCGGAAATAGCCGGCGACATAGCGCGCCGGCGCCCCGAGAGAGCGCGCGACCGCGATGAAAATGTGGGCAAGGTCTTGGGATATGCCGCGTCCACCCATGAAAGCATCGGCCGCCGAGGGCGCGGCCGATGTGGCCTCGGCATCGAAGGCAATGTCCTGGTGCAGGCGCGCCATGACGTTGTGCAAAGTCGCAAGCATGTTGGCCGCAGTCGGGCGGGGAAACTCTCCCGCATAGGCGAGGATCGCCTTGTCCGCATGGGTCATGGCGGTCTCGCGCAGGAACAGACTGGGCGGGAACCGTTCCACTGCGCCCCGCACGACCCCGGCGGTGTCCTGCGTCTCCACCTCGCCCTCGACCAGGAGACGCAACTCGCACATCGGACCCGCAACCGAGAATGCATGCGCGATGTTGCCGAACGCGTCCTCCTGCGGCTCGAGCCGGCAGTCGGCGGACACGTCGATGCGCCAGTTTACCACATACTGGCCGGCGTGGTTGCGCGGCGTCAGCCGCAGGCTCTGGATCACGCCCGTACACGGAGCATCGTAGCGATACACGGTTTCGTGCGCGACGCAGATGCGCATGGATCGTTCCTGTCGTTGCCGAGACCCCCCTCCCCCGCTTGCGGGGGAGGGCAGGGGCCGGCAGCTTACATCAAATACTGGGAATTTACGGCGGCCCCGAGCGCACTGTTGTCGGCAATGAATTCGGTGATGAATTCATGCAGGCCGGTCTGGAATATCTCCTCCATCCGGCTGTTCTGCAACCGCGTGCGGATGGTGCGGGCCTGGCGTTGCGCGAGACCTTGGCGGCCATAGGCGGTGGCTATCAAGTCGCAGAAGCGCACCAGGTTTTCGTAGCAGCTCGCCAGCGAGCGCGGCATCTGCTCGTTGAGAATAAGAAGGTCGGCGACGAGCCAGGGCTTCAGATTCTCACGGTAGACCCAGTGATAGGCCGTGAGCGCTGAGACGGTACGCAGGATCGCCGCCCATTGGTAATAATCGAGCGGGCCGCCGACGGGCTCATCTGCCGGCAGCAGCATGTGGTACTTCACATCAAGGATGCGCGCGGTGTTGTCGGCGCGCTCGATATAAAGGCCGAGCCGGGAAAACCAGTAGGCGTCGTTGCGCAGCATGGTGCGATAAGCGGACCCGTCGAAGCGCAGCGAGGTTTCCTGCACCCAATGCAGGAAACGCAGGAACTCGTCCCGCGAGGGGGGGCCGTTGCCGAAGCGCTTGAGTTCGAGCCAAGCGCCATTGATGGTTTCCCAGGTCTCGATGGTGAGCGCGGTGCGCACCGAACGGGCATTTTGGCGCGCGATTTCGATGCAATTGCGGATGGAGGATGGGTTGTCGATCGAGAACGCCAGGAACTCGGTGACGTTTTCCTCGTTCGCCTCGGCATAACGCGCAAAAAACAACTTCCGGCAGCCGGCCGTCGCCACCGCCGTTTCCCATTCGTTGGTCGAGCCCACGTAGGCGAGCGGCAGCGTGGTGAGCCGCATGCTGGTCTCGAGAATGCGCGCGAGATATTCCGCCCGCTCGACGTAGCGCGCGAGCCAGTAGAGATTATCGGCGGTACGGGAGAGCATTACCAGTCCTCATGCATCCAGCACCCACGTGTCCTTGGTTCCTCCGCCCTGACTCGAATTGACCACGAGCGACCCGTTTTTGAGCGCGACCCGGGTCAGCCCGCCCGGCACGATGCGGGTCTGGTCACGCCCGGTGAGCACGAACGGGCGCAGGTCGATATGGCGCGGGGCGACGCCTTCCTCGACGCAGGTGGGGCAGGTCGAGAGCGCGAGGGTTGGCTGAGCGATGAAGTTTTCCGGGTTCGTCTTGAGCTTGGCGCGGAACGCCTCGATCGTCGCCCGGTCGGACTTTGGGCCGACCATCATTCCATAGCCGCCGGAGCCGTGGACTTCCTTGACGACGAGCTGTTCGAGGTTATCAAGGACGTAGGACAAGTGCTCCGCCTCGCGGCATCGCCACGTCGGCACGTTCTTGAGGATCGGCTCCTGCCCGAGATAGAACTTAACGATCTCAGGCATGTAGCTGTACACGGCCTTGTCGTCGGCGATGCCGGTGCCGACCGCGTTGGCGAGCGTCAGGTTGCCGGCCTGGTAGACCGTCATCAGCCCAGGAATGCCGAGCGCCGAGTCCGGCCGGAAGGCGAGCGGATCGAGGAAGTCATCGTCGAGGCGCCGGTAGATCACATCGATGCGTTTGAGGCCTTGCGTGGTGCGCATGTATGCGAACCCGCCCCTGACGACGACGTCGCGGCCCTCGACCAACTCGACCCCGAGTTTGTCGGCCAGAAAAGAATGTTCGTAGTAGGCGGAATTGTAGATGCCGGGCGTGAGCAGCGCGACCGTCGGGTCGGAGGAAGCGCTCGGCGGCGCCACCGACTTCAGCGTGGCGAGCAGCTCGTCGGGGTAGTTCTCGACCGGCGCCACGCGATGACGCGAGAACAGCTCCGGGAATAACCGCATCATGATCTCGCGGTTCTCCAGCATGTAGGAGACGCCGGACGGCGTGCGCACGTTGTCTTCCAGCACGTAGAACGTGTCAGCATCGACCCGCACGATGTCGATGCCGGCGACATGGACGTAAACGTCGTGAGGCACGCTCATCCCGTTCATTTCGGGACGGAACACCGGGTTCTGGAAGACGAGGTCCTCAGGAACAATGCCGGCGCGCAGCACCTCGCGTCGTCCGTAGACATCCTTGATATAGAGATTGATGGCCTTGACGCGTTGCTCGAGGCCGGCGCGCAACTTATCCCACTCGGCGGCCGCGATGATGCGCGGCAGCACATCGAACGGGATCAACCTCTCGGTGGATTCGGCCTCGCCATAGACCGCAAAGGTAATGCCGATGCGACGAAACAGTAATTCCGCTTCGCGACGCCGGCGATCAAGCACGTCCGGCGATAAATCGCGCAACCACTGGTCAAGGCCCGCATAGGCCGGCCGTACCTGGCCGTTGCTCCCTGTCATCTCATCGAACGCCAAGGCCATATTCGCCCCCGGCGGCTGATCGGCCGCGACTGAGGTCTAGCGAGCAGCATAACGAAACTCACGTTCAACGAAGCAAACTTTGCGCCAAAAGGCATGTCCGTTGAGGGGGCGGGGTCGTCGTTTCCGCGACCGGCCGCGAAAAGGACGACCGATAGCGGACCGAAAACTGTTGCTGGGACGCTGGGTCCTCGCACTTCGTTGAATTTACGTGGATTTTTAGGGGTATTTCGTTTTGCTTGAATGGGCGGGCAGACTTTCTCATTTATCAGGTATTTAGATACCATCATTTTCTAGAGCTACGCTGGTTTGAACCCGGACAGCCGAAGCGCCCGTCGGTCAAAGGTAAGCGTGCAGGAGCATCCGGCCTTGACCCCCAGCGCGGCAATGAGGGCGTCAGCGAACGAACCCTGATTTTCCTTAAGGGTGACCATGGCGGCAAACACCTGTTGCTCGTTCTCGACGACAAGGACGTCAGCTTGCAGCAGCCGCTCGATGGTCGCTGCGATGTCCTGATCACCAACGCCGTAGGTGCGCGCGAGGACCCACACGGTTTCCGCTATCGCGACGACGCTTATGAAGCCTGGATTTTCGGGACTTAGCCGTTCTTCGATCCATGCCGTCGCCGTCGCGGATTGAATTGGATCATCTTGCATCACATAGCGGACCAGGATGTTGGTATCCAATCCGATCATCGCCGCCGGCCACGCGACACACCCTCGTTGGCGCCGGCAATCACAGCCTCGTCCATTTCCTCGATCGTCGCTGGCGCCCCCCGGTGTTTGAGCATCCCACGTAAGGCAGCTACCGGCAGCTTCGGTAACAGGACCACACTTCCATCTGGGTGCAGGAAAAATTTCACCCGATCTCCAGATCTTAAATGGAGATGCTCGCGAACGGCTTTCGGAATCGTGGCCTGACCCTTTTTCGTGATCGCAGATTCCATGGAGTTCTCCATTACTTTTATACAAAAGTAATACCACCGCTCGGTGCCGTCAACTGCTTGGTCAGAAAGGATAGAGGAGACCCGATTCGGGCCGACCCAGAGCAGGGAAGTACCGCGGCAAGACTTTCAAATACGGCCGCCAAAGCCGGGCCACTATATTACATCTGCTGAAGCGGCTAAATGCCGGGCCATGAACACCTATCTTCTCGTCAAGACGCTGCATGTCATCAGCGCGACGATCGTGTTCGGGACGGGAATCGGCATCGCTACCTTCATGTTCCTCGGCCATCTCAGTCCCGATCCGGCGGCCCGCGCCTTCGCGCGACGACAGCCGTGTGCTGTTCGTGTTCGACGGGGTATGCGTACTGTGTTCGGGCGGCGCCAGCTGGATCATGCGCTTTGACCGGCGGCCCAAGGTGAACTTCGCGTCGATGCAGGGGGCGCTGGGCCAGGCGCTCTATCGTCATTACAGCGTCGATCCGAACGAGAGCTACATGTTGATCGCCAACGGCCGAGCCTTTACGGCCTCGCGCGGCTATCTGGAACTCTGCGCTCTCATGGGAGGGGTCTGGCATTTGCTGCGCGTCGGTGCACTGATCCCCGAGGGATGGCGTGACGCCCTCTACGCAGCCATAGCGCGCAACCGCTATCGTTGGTTCGGCCGCGTCGAATACTGCGCGCGGCTCACCCCGGAGCAACGGGCTCGGCTGCTGTAGGTGGGAAAGCCCGTAGGATGGGTTGAGCGATAGCGAAACCCATCCGTGTCTCCCGGTGGCCGGGCCGAGGCGGGTTTCGCTGCCGCTCAACCCACCCACCCTACGGCGCGGCTTCCATCCGCTATTCGGGTGCGGCGGTGCCCCGGTTTATCGGGCTGCGCCGTATCGGGACGATCTGCGCCAGGACGTCCGCCAGACGAGCTTCGAGGCTCTGCAACACCGCGAAATCGTTAAGACGGGAATTCTCGAATGCGGCGAGCGCTGCGGCGGCCAGGAATGGCAGGCTTTGCACCAGCAACACGCAGCCGAACAGGTTGATCTCCCGCACCCGCTCCCAGTTGGTTGCGAACACCACGAACCCGCCCAGGATCAACAGGCCACCCAGGACGGCCTCCTCGAATGCCGGGAAGACCACACGCTTGCGGGCGGCGCCGCCCTTGGCGGTGCGCACGAAGGTCAGGTGATCCTTGATCACGCCATTGGCGACGGCACGTGCCACCGTCCACTGCATCGCCATCGCCGCCACCATGGCGCAGGCCGCCTGCGAGGGCGGGATTGGCACGCGGCGACGGTAGAGCGCGGCGAAGTGGACGACCGAAAGCACGAAAGTCGCAATGATCGGAAGCGTCAGCACCTTGTCGGGCACCGCGATGCCGGCGAACGCCACCACCGGCACCCAGATCAGGTTGAGGATCGCCACCAGCACGCCCACGGTCTCGGCCCCGAGCCAGTTGATCCAGCCGAACGCGAATTCGCGCTTCTGGTCGCGGGTCAATTCGGAGGCGCCTGGCAAGAAACGGCGCCAGTGCTTCTTGACGATCTGAAAGCCGCCCGAGGCCCAGCGGTCGCGTTGCTTCTTGTAGGCTTCGAAGGTGTCGGGCAGCAGGCCGTAGCCGTAGCGGCGGTTGGTGTAATGAGCCTGCCAGCCAAGCTCAAGGATGGTAAGCCCCAGATCGGTGTCCTCGCAGATGGTGTCGCTCGACCACCCGCCCGCCGCCTCGAGCGCGGTGCGGCGAATGAGGCACATGGTACCGTGAACGATGATGGCGTTGGCCTCGTTGCGCTGGACCATGCCGATATCGAAGAAACCGGCGTACTCGCCGTTCATCGTATGGTGGAGCGGACTGCGCCTGCCGTCGCGGTGATCCTGCGGCGCCTGCACCAGACCGACCTTGGCGTCAGCGAACACCGGCACCAGGTCGGCAAGCCAATCCGGGGTCACGGCGTAGTCGGAATCGATAACGCCGACGATCTCGGCATCGGGCGCAGTGTGGGCCAGCGCAAGCCGCAACGCCCCCGCCTTGTAGCCTTCGAGTTTAGGGGCATTGACGAAACGAAAGCGCTCGCCAAGCGTCCGGCAATGCTCCTCGACCGGCCGCCACATCGCTTCGTCGGGCGTATTGTTGACGACGATGATGCACTCAAAGTTCGGGTAGGCGAGCCGGGCGACCGCGTCGAGCGTCGCCTTGAGCATTTCGGGGGGCTCCCGGTAGGCTGGGATGTGGATCGAAACCTTAGGCGCGTAGTCCGTGGCGCCGCCAGCGGCCTTCTTGAAGAGCCGCGCCGGCGAACGGCCAAGCAGGATACCGGCGATCTCCTCGATCCTCCCGAGGGCGATCAACACCAGCGGTATCAGCAGCACGGTGCCGAGGGCGAGCGCAAAGGCCGCACCGGCGACGAAGTAGTGGCTCACCCAATAGTCGAATACGGTCGCGGCCCAGGCGCCGACCGCATGGGCCGCCGATGCGAGCAAAAGCGCCTGGGCAGCCGTGGCGCCCGCAATGCCCAGTACCGGAAGTGACAACAGCACCCCGACCGCAACCGCAACGGCAGCGATCTTCCAGCTGTCGCCATCGGTGACCGGGCCGGCCCAGGCGAATTTGGGCTGATGGGTCTGATTGTCAAACAGGCCCCAGTAGGCGCCGACGCTGCCCTCGATGGTCTTCCACGGCTGATCGTAGGCCTCGATGAGGTTGTAATCGATGCCGAGTGCGTGAGCGCGGGCGACGAACCCCCGCATGATCGCGGCCTGCTCGAACTTGCCCGGAACGGCGGCGCGGCGATTGTAGCCGGAGCTCGGCCACCCGAATTCCGCGATGACGATGCGCTTGCCTTTGAATTTCTCGCGCAATTTCGCGTATATCTTCACGGTCGCGTCGACCGCGTTTTCGGCCGGTATGCCACCCCAGTAGGGCAGCACGTGCACGGCAACGAAATCTACCGTCGACACCAGCCGCTCGGCGGCGAGGGCGCGTTCTTTGGGATCCTGCAATTCGGCCGCGTCGCCGGATAGCTTCTGGAACAGATTGAGCGCATTGCTGGGCTTGGGCTGATCCGCGTCCTCATCATCGGGACCCAGAAGCTCGCTGTAAATTTCGCCGGTCGATACCGGCACCGCACCGCCAACCTCGCGCTTGACCCGTTTCACCACTTCGGCGAGCTGGTCGGCCGTCAGGTCGCGGCGGAACAGCGTTTCGTTGCCCACCATGATGCCGTTGACGTTGCGGTTCTTGCGCAGAAGGTCGAGGGCCGAAGTGATTTCCCGGATATTGCGGCTGGTGCACTTAACGTTAAGCACGCCGGCCATGTCCCGCTCCAAGCGGTTCTTGCAGCCGGGATCGAATTCAGGAGGGGGGGCCTTATCGGTGCGCCGGTCGGTCTTGTCGAGCCAGATGCCGAGCGTGACCTTGAGGCCGAATTCGGCGGCAATCTTCGGAACTTGCTCGACGCCGCCAGTCGACGAGTACAACCGTATCGCCCTGGTATACGGGGCGATCGCCTTAAGCTCGGCGCGGATCCGCTCTTCGGGAGGCCGGCTGCCTTCGAGATCCGGATGGACCGCAGTGGTGAACGGCGAATATGAAACGCTGTTCAGGATTCCATCAAAACCGGGAGCGGAGGCTTGGGTCTGCCGAAGAGCCCAAACGCCAGCGTGCAGGCACGCTGCAAGCGCGACCACGACAGCGACGGAGCGCATAGAACGCTAACCAAATGGGGGCGGAAGTAATCGACCGGGGCCTTGTCCCCTAGGCACGGTCAGCAAGAGCTTGTCGCGATAGCAAAGCATCGCGTGATTTCAAGTATTGAGAGGACGTGGCGTTTTGAGGGCAAAACTACTGCGACAAGATATACCAAGCTTAAAATAATTCGCGGGCGGCTATTTGGTTCCCGGCTTTTCCGCTGCCGCCGTCGGCGGTGGCGGAGCAGGAGGCAGGGCGGGATTGATCCAGCAGGAATGGACGCGGGCATTGAAGGCATCGGTCGCCTTCTGGTCCTTCTGGTCGATATTGCCCTGGCGCACGACGCAGCGGAAACTGATCTGAACGTGTTCACCCGGGCAGCCGAATCGATCATATAATGCGAGGTGACGGAACGCGGTGTCGAGGTCGTCCTTCGCCATCAGGCCGACCGCGCGCAGGCCGAGCCAAGCGCACTCGCCCCGAGCGGCCGGGCCGGTCATGACGCGGGCCGCCTCGACGACTTCGTCAATGCGACCCCCGGCATCCTTTGCGGTCTCCCCCTTGCCGGCCTCGGTGGCCTTCTGCTCCCCGTTCTGGGCGAGGAGAGGGGCGGCTACAAAAGTTGCTGCGCTGACGACAATTGCAAGGAAACGCCAAGCTACAAGGAACATGGTCGCACGATCGGTTTCTGTCGAGGCTGACTTGAACATGGACTGTGCACAGTCGCTCGGCTCAGCGTGTCGGATTACGGCCCCAAATTTTCCTCATCGTCAATGGCCGAAGTTGCAGATTTTGTCCAGTCATGTCGTGCTGTTCGACAGCTGAAATCTCTGCTCGGACATCGCGGCTGTGCGACATTTGCATGAGGCGCCGCCCTCGGCCGCGCGAAAGCGGGCCGCGGCGGATTGCGTCGTCGGGCTTCGATGCTATGAGTGCGGCGGCGCGCGCGGACTGGGAGCGCGGGCGTCTCGCCCGCATCTTCACCACTGCGGGCGGGACGCCCGCGCTCCCGGGGACGCCGTCGTCGTAACACGGAATCTTCATGCGAAAGCTCGTCGCCTTGTTCATCCTTACCGCGGCGGCGGTCGCGGCGGCGTGGTGGTGGCTCGGCCGGCCGCTCGCGGCGCCGGCGGTCGCCACCGATCCGGGCCGCATTCAATGCATGTCCTATACGCCATTTCGCGGCGACGAGACTCCGCTCAACGCCGCGACCCATGCCGAGGCCGCCCGGATCGAGGAAGATCTCTCAAAGCTCGCCCGCCTGACCAGTTGCGTGCGCACCTACGCAACCGATAACGGGCTCGATCAGGTGCCGGCGATAGCGCAGCGCCTGGGCATTAAAGTGCTTCAAGGCCTTTGGCTTGGTCGTGACCGGGAGAAGAACCGCATCCAGATCGACACCGCGATCGCGCTCGCCAGGCGTTATCCGAATGCCATCAACGGGATCGTGGTCGGCAACGAGGTGCTGCTGCGCGGTGAACTTGGCGCCGAGGACATTGCCGCGGTGCTGCGGGAGGTCAAAGTCGCGACCGGGATGCCGGTGACCTATGCGGATGTCTGGGAATTCTGGTTGCGCAACCGCGAACTCGCCGCAGCGGTCGATTTCATCACCATTCACATTCTCCCGTATTGGGAGGATTTTCCGATCGCGGCCGATATCGCCGCCGCCCATGTGGACGACATCCGCAGCCGCGTCGCCGCGACCTTTCCGGGTAAGGAAATCCTGATCGGGGAGGTGGGGTGGCCGAGCGCCGGGCGGATGCGCGAGGGCGCCTTGCCGTCGCGGTCCAACCAGGCTCATGTCCTGGAGGAGGTGATGGCGCGGGCGCGGGCGAAGAACTATCGGGTCAATTTGATCGAAGCCTTCGACCAGCCGTGGAAACGCTACCTTGAGGGAACGGTAGGCGGGTATTGGGGCTTGTTCGGCAGTGACTTGCGAGAGCCGAAATTCGCCTGGGGCGAGCCGGTGTCCGATCACCCGTGGTGGATATGGCAATTGGCCGTTGGCCTGGCGTTGACGGCCGTTGTGTTTGCTGGCGCGATCCGAGCGGGCGGCGGCCGGTCGATTGCCAAGGCCCCGGGGCGGGTGGCGGCGGGCATCGCGGCTATCGGGCTCGTGGTTGGCATCGCGGCGCCGTGGGCCTTCGAAAATGTGGTCATCGAAAGCTTGGGGCCCGGCGGCTGGATGCGCGGTGCCGCTTTTGCCGCGGTGGCGCTCGCGGCGCCGGTCGTCGCCGCCATGACGCTTGCGGCGAATGAGAGGCTCCCGGCGTTTGCGCGCGTGCTGGGCGGGCCGCCCCCTCCCTACCCTCCCCCGCTTGCGGGGGAGGGTAGGGAGGGGGCGTTTGTCGCCCGGGCGAGTGGGCTCGTGCTCGTCGCCACCA
>Ga0137409_10006005_pt1 | contig 12625 bp, 8 predicted proteins | sample CZODoug1_16funga_FD_122059 | JGI IMG/M metagenome (GOLD analysis project Ga0137409, IMG submission 122059) | Vadose zone soil fungal communities from Angelo Coast Range Reserve, California, USA - CZODoug1_16fungal (Hybrid Assembly) | ecosystem: Environmental > Terrestrial > Soil > Vadose zone...
GCAAGCGGGGAGAGGGCATGTTTGACAGTTCAGCGGAAAGAACTGGGTGAGGGGCAGGCCGCGCCCCCTCACCCGACTGTGTTTGCTGAACGATCAGCGCTGCCCTCTCCCCGCAAGCGGGGAGAGGGCGCATTAATGCGCGCTGAACACGCGGCGGCCTAGTCGAGCGGCTCGACCTTCACGATCGAGGCGCCGTGGTTGCTGCCGACCCAGAGCACTGGCCGCGGCCCGGTCTCCTCGACGAAGACGCGCCGCACATTGGTGGTGCGCGGCAGCAGATACTCGGTGATCTGGCCGGACTTGACGTCGAGCCGGGCAACGAGATCGTTCAGCATGGAGCCGGTCCACACCTCGGAGGCGTCCTTGTTGGGGACGACGTCGTAGGGCATGCCCCACTTGGTCGGGAGCTTCCACTCCTTGATCTCGGCCGTCTTCGGATCGAACAGGCCGATCGCGTTGGCGCCGTATTCGGCGAACCACAGCCGGTTCTGCTCATCGATGCGGCCGCGGCGCGGCTTCGAGCCCTTGGTCGGCGTGTCGTAGATGGTCACCTGATTGGTCTTGGCATTGCGGATGCCGATGCTCTGGCCGCCGAACTCGAGCTGGTAGAGGTTGTTCTCCTTGTCGGTCGGCATGCCGTAGGCGCGGATGCGCTTGCCGCGTGGATCAAAGTTCTGACCCATGTTCTCGAACTGGCCGCTCTTCACGTCCAGCCGATAGGTGTAGTGATCTTCCTGGTTGTTGGTCCACACCTTGCCGTCGACGTGCGAGTGTTGCGGCGACACCATCGAGGCCTGGGTGGAGGGCGACTGCCATTCCTTCGGGAACGGATACATCGTCACCTGGTGGCTCTTGCGGTCGATCTTGGTGATGCCAGCCTGGTACATCAGCGAGACCCAGACGTTCTGGTCGTTGTCGAACTCGATGTCGAGGTTGCCCTTCGGCTGCTCGGGCTTGAGCACCGGGATCGGGATGTCCTTGACCTCGCCGGTCTTCGGGTTGAGCACGCCGGCGAACTGCGAGCCGAAGTCGGAGTACCAGGCCATGCCGTCGCGATCGATGATCACGTCGTGCGGCTGCGCCTCTTTGCGCGGCAGGTCGTACTCGGTGATGATCACGCGGGTGGACTTGCCCTTGGGACGCGCCTGGGTCTGGAAGTTGTATTCGGTCGAGTCCGGATTGCCGAGCGAGACGCTGGCGAGATAGGTGGCGGCCGCCTTGGCCTCGTTGCCGGATACGGGCGGGCGCTCGCCGCGCGGACCAGGCAGCAGCGGCTGCGGGCGGGTCGGCGTGCTGCCGGGCGAGTAGCGGCCCATGCGATTGAACACCTGCTCGTACTCGGCCGCATCATGCGCCGAGGTGAGCACGCGCTGCAGGGTGTGGCAGCCGACGCATTGGATCATGAACTGCTTCTGCTGGTCGGAGCCCGGCAGGCTGCTGAGCCACTCGCCGTTGGAAAGCGTCGCGGCGAGATTGCGCGCCTTGCCGAGCTTGAGGTCGGCCGTGGCGGTCGAGCCCACCGCCACCTCGGTGGCCTTCGGTCCGACCAGGGTGTAGCCTGCGGCGCGGATCGAGATCGTGTACTTGCCGGGCGCAAGCCGGTCGGCCGGGAAGCTGTAATTGCCCTTCTCGTCGGTCACCACCGTGATGGTGATGGTGGAGCCCTCTTTCTTGGCGTTCACCAGAACGCCTTCCATGTTGCCTTCCTCCTGCGAGGAAACGACGCCGGTCAGCGCGGCGCTCGATTGCGCGAGCGCGTCTTGCGGCAGGCTGAACGGAAGGACGCTGACAGTCGCCAGCAGGCAGAGGTGTCGCAGTCGCATTGAAGTTTCTCCCTAGACTTGGATCCAAGGCTTGGATCCCTGGATTTGGATTGCGGACCTTATTCCCCCACGACCAGCCGCATTCCGAAACCCAAACAAAGGCTTGGCGGCAGGCCGGAATTCCAAAACGACCATGGCTGCACGCAGCGCCTTGCCTGATTGGCTAGCGTGGGCAGCCTGTACGTTGATGGGCAGTATCAGGCCTCGGACCAAGTGTCGCAAGCCGGATTCACGGGCTTTTCACGCGCTGCGGCGGTTTGCCCGCGCAACTTTGAAAGACGGTGAACGCCGCCGGCGCGCGTCGACTTTGAACACCTCGCGGTCGTGTTCGATTGAATGCCGCCGCTCGTCAGCCTGCATCCGCCTTGGCCTGCTGGCACGCCGCCCACACCCGCTGCGGCGTCGCGGGCATCTCGAGCCTGGCGCCGGCCTCGCCCGGGATGGCGTTGGCGATCGCGTTCATCACGGTGGCGATCGACGCGGTCGTAGCGGCTTCGCCCACGCCCTTTACGCCGAGCGGATTGGTGGTCGCCGGCACCGGATGCAGCGCATCGCGCAGCGGCGGCATGTCGTCGGCGCGCGGCATCGCATAGTCCATGAACGAGCCGGTGATGAGCTGGCCGCCCTCGGTGTCGTAGACGGCGTGCTCCAGGAGCGCCTGGCCGAGGCCGGACGCGAGCGCACCGTGCCCTTGGCCCTCCACGATGGTGTGATCGAGCACGTTGCCGCAGTCATCGACCGCCGTGTAGGCCGTGATCATCACATGGCCGGTGTCGGGATCGACCTCGACCTCGGCGACGTGACAGGCGTTGGGGAACGTCTGCGGCGTTTCGGTCTGCGCCTTGGTGTCGAGCGTTTCTGCAATCTCGCCACGCTCCTTCATCTCTCTCGCGCGGGTCGCCAGGTCGAACAACGAGATGCGGCGATCGGTGCCGACCACTTCGAAGTTGCCGTCCCGATAGGCGATGTCGGCTTCGGCCGCCTCAAGCACGGTCGCAGCGATCACCTTGCCCTTGGCGAGCATCGTTTCCACGGTCTTGAGCGTGGCGCTGCCCGCCGTCATTGCCGAGCGCGAGCCGACCGATGCCATGCCGGGCAGCTCCAGATCTGAATCACCATGCCGGTGCGTGACCTTGTCGGCCGGGATGCCGAGCTGCGCCGCCGCGAGCCGGGGAAAGATGTTGGCGTGGCCCTGGCCGGTCGACTGCACATTGAGCGCCAGCACCGCAGTGTCGCCGCCTGGGAACAAAAGCGCGGCGCTTTCGAGCGGCATGCCGCCCGCATGCTCGAGCATGCAGGAGATGCCGATGCCGCGATACTGGCCGCGCTTGGCGGATTCGCGCTTGCGCTGCTTGAAGCCCGCGTAGTCGGCAAGCGCGACCGCCTTGTCGAGGATCGCCTCGAACTCGCCCGAGTCATAAGTCGTGCCGATCGCGGTCTTGTATGGCATGGCAGATGGCCGCACGAGATTGCGCCGGCGCAGCTTGACGGGATCGATTCCGGTCATGCGCGCGGCTTCCTCCACCAGCTTCTCGAGCACGTAGTTGGCCTCGGGGCGTCCGGCGCCGCGATAAGGCGAGGTCGGCACCGTATTGCTGAACACGCAGCGCACGCTCACGTCGATCTTGGGGATGTCGTACATGCCGGGCAGGCAGCGCGCGAAATTGAGCGTCTGGATGTTGGCGCCGACCGATCCGATATAGGCGCCCATGTTGCCGAGGTGGCGGATGCGCAGCGCCAGGAACTTGCCTCTCTCGTCGAGCGCCAACTCGCCGTCGGAGAAGGTGTCGCGTGCCTGGCCGTCGGAGAGAAACGCCTCCGAGCGGGTCGACATCCAATGCACCGGGCGGCCCGTGAGTTTGGCGCCGATCATGACTGCGATGTAGTCCGGATAGGCGCCGGTCTTGAGCCCGAAGGCGCCGCCGACATCCTCGGTGATGACGTGCAGGCGCTCCTTCGGCCAGCTCATGATCCCGAGAATGTTGTCGCGCAACGCGCCGGCGCTTTGCGAGCAGGCGCGCACCGTGTAGCGATCGGCGGCTTTGTCATAGCTTGCCGTGAGGCCGCGCGTCTCCATCGAGGCTACGACGAGGCGCTGGTTGACGATCGCGACGCGCGCCACGTGCGCGGCACTACGGATGATCTCCTCGACCGCGGCTGCGTTGGCGTCGGGATCCGGCGCAGTGCCCGGCCAGTCCACTGCGATATTGCCGGGCGCCTCCGGCCACAGCTGCGGCGCGTCCGGCTTGACCGCATCGCGTACGTCGATGACCGGCTTGATCTCCTCGTATTCGACGATGACGCGCTCGGCGGCGTCCTGCGCGGCGAGCGCGGTCTCCGCGATCACGATGGCAACCGGCTCGCCCACATGCATGACGCGATCGCGCGCAAGCGCGGGGCGGTTCGGCATGATGAGCTTCTTGCCGCCGCGCCCTAAGAGCGGCGCGTGGCGCCCGACATTGCCGACACCGGCCGCGTCCATGTCCGCGGCAGTCAAGACCGCCACCACGCCACGTGAGCCTTTGGCCTCGGTGACATCGATTGACACGATGCGGGCGCAGGCATGCGGCGAGCGCACAAAGGCCGCGTGGGCCTGGCCAGGCTCCGGCGCATCGGCGACGAAGCGGCCGGCGCCGCGCACCAGGTAGTCGTCCTCGAGGCGTGGGCCACGGCGGGCGCGATTGACGGCAGTCTCTGCATCCATGTCGAATTCCGAGGTTTTTGGAGGTTTTTGAGGGGTGTGGCTTTATAGCCAAAACCGCGCCGGCCGCTAGACGGTTTGATGTCCGTCCGGCTATGCAATGGCCGGAAATGGAATGCGGCATTTGTGACAGGCATGGGGGCGGAGAGCGGCATGGACCAGGTGGTTAAGGCCGAGCGGGTTTCGGCGCGGGCGATTACCGGCTTTATCCAGGAGGCTCTGGTCAAGACCGGGCTGCCGGCCACCGACGCCGGCAAAGTTGCCGAATTAATGTGCGAGGCCGACCTCACCGGCGCCGATGCGCACGGCATCTTCCGCCTGCCGCAATACGTCAAGCGCCTGCGTGCCGGCGGCATCAACCCCCGCCCTGCCATCACGGTCGAGCGCACGGCCGCCGCGACCGCGCTGGTCGATGGCGACAACGGCATGGGCCACCTTGTGATGGCGTGCGCGGCCGAGACCGCGATCGAGCTCGCGCGCGCGAGCGGCATCGGCTGGGTCGGCGCCCGGCGCTCGAACCACGCCGGCGCGGCCGGCGTCTATGCGGCGCTGCCGCTGCCGCACGGCATGGTCGGCATCTATGGCGTGGTGGCGAGCGCCAATCACATGCCGGTCTGGGGCGGCGTCGAATCTCTACTTGGCACCAATCCGGTCGCGATCGCGATTCCGGCCGGCGAGGAGGCGCCGATTGTGCTCGACATCGCCACCTCTGTTGTCTCTTACGGCACCATCAAGTCGCGTCGCCTGCAGAAGAAGCCATTGCCGGAAGGCTGGATGGTCAACACCAAAGACGGGGCGCCGCTCACCGATCCGGCGCGGAGCGGCGAGGGCGTGCTGCTGCCGATCGGCGGCTATAAAGGGAGCGGGCTTGCGCTCATTCTTGGGCTGCTGGCTGGCCCGCTCAATGGCGCCGCCTTCGGGCGCGACGTATTCGATTTTAATTTCAACGACACCGATGCCTGCAACACCGGTCACTTCATCATCGCGCTCGACGTTGCGCGCTTCACGCCGCTCGACACGTTCAAGTCGGAGATGGATCGGCATCTGCGCGACCTGCGCACCTCGAAGCCGTTGCCCGGTTTCGACGCCGTGCGCCTGCCCGGGCAGGAGCGTCGCGCCCGGCGTGCCGATCGGCTCAACAACGGCGTGCCGATGCCGGGCGAGCTCATCGAGCAGCTCGATGCATTTGCGGGCGGGATTGGCATTCAGCCGTTGCGCGCGCGATAGCCTGTAACGTCAGGCCAACAGCTCCCGACGAAAAAGAAAGATCCTCGCGGCTCGGAAAGTCGGCCCCTCACGGAGGTGGCCCGCTCAGCGGGCCGCCTCCGCCAGAAGTAACATGCAAAGCTGTAAGACGCATGCCTTCTGGGTACTACCAGTCTCAATAGCGCCAGTGCCTATGATGGTGGCGCCTCGGATAGAAGGCGTACGAGTTGTACGCGTACGGATAGAAAGCATGGCGACGGTGATGGCGATAGCGCCAGTATGTGACCTCTTCGATTGGAGCAGCGCCGTCGACGGCTGAACGCAGCCCCGCCGCCGTGCCGAGAGTCGTCGCATCGGCGCGACCGGGCATCAGCGCGGCAGCGCCAAGTGCGGCAACGGCGATATTGACGAGAAGAAGTTTTCGCATCGTGTCCTCCTGGTGATCGCCCCACTCCGAGGCTTCAGGCGGCAAACCACGCCTGAGTGCCTCACCAGACGAAATGCAGGACACGAGCAGACGTTCCCGGAACATCTGAGATTCGAGAATCAATTTCGTCGCAGCGGCTTCTGATGAACGTCTATTAATCCAACGTTGACGAAATAGCGGAATGTTTCAGTTCCAGCTCGTTGGGTTACCACAGTCAACTCGCTCGATTGGAATCGACAGTGTTGATCTGCGCGTAACCCAACGATGGTGACATGAGTGTTAGGTTGTGCGCGGAACAGCTGCTTGCCAAAGCAGAGACGCACATGCCGCGCTAACCGAAACCTACTTCGCCTCGAGCGCGGCGCGCACGCGCGCGGCTGTCTCCGGCGCGGTGTGTGCCACCTGCTCGACCAGCGCGGCGACCTGCTCGCCGGTGAGCGGATCGACATCGAGCTTGAGCTTCTCCGCGTCGGCGAGGAACTCCTTGTCTTTCATGGTGGCGTCGAAGGCGCGCCGCAGCGCGTTGACGCGCTCGGCCGGCACGCCCGGCGGCAGGAAGTAAGGCCTGCCGTATTCCAGCCGCGCGAGCAAAAGCAGGAGCGCCTGCCGCTCGGCATCGGTCTTGGCGAGGTCGAGCGCCAATGGCACGTCGGGGAGATCCGGACGCTTGCGCAGTGCCCATTGTGCCAGGATCTTGATCTTCTTCTCGGCGATCCAGTGCGGATTGAGCGAGCGCACCGTGGTCCAGTTGGTGGCGGCGTTGCCCTGGATCTCGCCGCTCTCCATCGCGAGATGGATCTTGGGCGTGCTTTCGTAGCCGTTGATGACCTTGAACTTGAATCCAAACAGCGCGTTCGCCACCATCGGGAAATCGTATTGCGTGGTGCCGGGCGCCTGCGAGCCGACCACGACCTGCGTGTTGCGGATGTCCTCGAATTTCTCGACCGGCGCGGTGTGCCACAGATAAGTAATCTGCGTCTCGCGGTTGCTGCTGCCAAGCCAGATGAACTTGACCGGATCAAACCGCACGCCCGAAGGCTGCAGCTGCGGCGTCGTCGGCAGGCCGTTGAACGGCGCGCCAATCGTCGTGCCGTCGAACGGGCCGTTGTTGTAAACCGCATTCGCCATGGCGACGCTGCCGGCGCCGGGCTGGTTCTGCACGATCACGGTCGGGTTGCCCGGAATGTGGGTGGAGAGGTGGCGGGCGATGGTGCGCGCGTTGATGTCGTAGCCCGAGCCGACACCGACGCCGACCACGATGCGCACGGTCTTGCCGCGATAGAAGTCGGCCACATCCTGCTGCGCCAGCGCCGGAGTGGTGAACGCGACGGACAGCGCCAGCAAGGTGATCTTCATTGGCTTTCTCCTGTAGCCTTTGTGCCTTCTATACCATAAGAAGCCCGCTCCCGGAGCAATGCGACGACCGGCCGCTGGCCGCCACGAAAGGTAAACATGCGGACTATCGACATTCACACCCATGTGCTGACCGAGGAGACGATGGGGCTCCTGCAGAAGGAGTCCTCGAAGATCGCACCGAAGCTGACGCCGATCGATGCGGACTTCGCCGTGCTTGACGTGGCAGGCGTTCCGTACCGGCCGTTTCCGCGCGGCGGCTTCGACATCGACCGGCGCTTCGTCGACATGGCGGCGGCCGAGGTCGAGGTGCAGGTGCTCTCGGCGACGCCGCAGACCTATTACTACGACCAGGAGCCGTCGCTCGCGGCCGCGTGCGCAGCGCTGCAGAACGATCAGATCGCCAAGCTCGTGAAGGCTTATCCGGATCGTTTCCTCGGCATCGCCACCTTGCCGATGCAGGCGCCGCAGCGCGCCGCCGAGGAGTTGCGCCGGGCCGTGCGTTCGCTCGGCCTGCGTGGCGCCATGATCGGCTCGAACGTGCAGGGCAGGAACCTGGACGACCCCGCGCTCGAGCCGTTGTGGGCGGAAGCGGCCGCGCTCGGCGCCTTCATGATCGTGCATCCGATGAACGTGGCGGGCGCCGATCGGCTGCGCTCCTACTATCTCAATAATCTGATCGGTAATCCACTCGACACCACCATCGCGGCGGCCTGTCTCGTGTTTGGCGGCGTGCTGGAGCGCCATCCCGGTCTGAAAGTGCTGTTGGTGCATGGCGGCGGCTTCGTGCCCTTCCAGGCTGGACGCTGGGTGCATGGCTGGCAGGTGCGGCCGGAGCCGAAGGTCAACGTCAAACAATCACCGCAGCCGTGGATCGACCGCTTCTATTACGACACCATCTTGCATGCGCAGCCGCAGCTCGAGTTCCTGGTGTCGTCGGTGGGGCCTTCTCGTGTGCTGCTCGGCAGCGACTATCCTTACGACATGGGGACCGGTGAATGCGTGCGCCAGGTCAAGGCGCTGTCGATCGCCGAGGCCGACAAGGCGAAGCTCCTGTGCGACAACGCCCTCGCGCTGCTCGGCCTGTCATGATCCGGGCTTGATTGCGATGGCGCTCGGATCGGCGCGGTGGCACAGGCAATCCGGTCGCAAACGAAACACGCGCTGCGCGGTGCCCCCGAGAATCTTCGCCCGCTCGCTGTCGGAAAAGTGTGCGGCATGCACGACCTTGGTGGGCTCAGGGTCGCCGATCGGGAACGGCGCGTCGGAGCCGAGCATGACACGATCGGCGCTCGCTTTCTTTGCCAGGTATTCCAGCGAGTCGGCGTCGAACACGCAGGAATCGAAATACATCGCCTCGAAGCCCTTGCGCGGATCGGCGTACTTGCCCTGCGCGATCTGGTGATTGCGCGCGAGCCGCCCGAGCGCGAACGGCAGCGCCGCCCCGCCATGCGAGAGAATGAACTTCAAGCCGGAAAATTTCAGGAGATGACCTGAGAACAGAAGCCGCGAGACCGCGATCGATGTATCGGCGACGCGTCCGATGGCGTTGACGAGGTCATAGTCATTGAGGCGCGGCTCGCCGCAGATGAACATCGGGTGCAGATAGACTGCGGCTTCGAGTTTTGATGCTGTGGCCCAGAACGGCTCGAGCGAGGGATCGTCGAGATTGCCGCCGGTGCCTTTGGGCAGCGTGCCAATCATCACGCCGCCGAAGCCCTTGGCCATCGCCTCGGTCAGCACCTCGGCAGCCATCGTGCCATCCTGCAATGGAATGGTGGCGAGCGGCGTGAAGCGCGGCTCCTCGCGCAGTTCGTCCCACATGCAATCGTTGATCAAGCGGCTCCAGGCGAGACCTTCCTGGGGAGGAAGCTCATAGCCGAAGATGTCGAGCCAGCCGCCGACGAGCTGATGATCAATGCCGTTCTTGTCCATCCAGGCGCGGCGGTCGGCCAGGTCCGAGAGCTTCGGCGACACCGGCCGCGTCGGCTCGGTACCTGGAAACTGCATGCGCACGCCTTTGTCGTCGCGCATGAGCTTGACGCTTGCAAACTCCTTGGCCTTCGCATCGAAGCGCTCGAACAGACACTTGGGAACGAAATGCGCGTGGACGTCGATGATGAGCTGGGTCACTGGAAAACTCGTTTGCGTGTGGGACTGGCGTAGTCTCGGTCGTTTTTGATCAAGGCACGGGCGAACCGCGGATGCGGCCGGCTCCCTCTCCCCAACGGGGAGAGGGGTGGGATGAGGGGGGTGCGACCTCGGTAATTTGGTCCCCCCTCACCCCCACCCTCTCCCCGTTGGGGAGAGGGAGTCCCGCCGTGCCGCGGTCAAAGGCTGTGCTCATGACCAAGCTCTGCGCCAAGTAAGAATGGAACGTGCTCTGGGACAATGGAACTGACTAGTCATCTCGCGTTGCTTTACTCAGCGCCTCCCAAATCGCGAGATGAGACATCGGCAGCGTGTTGATCTCGACACCGAGCGGCGCAAGCGCATCGTTCACCGCGTTGGCGACCGCGGCTGGCGCGCCGAGATAGCCGGCTTCGCCGGAGCCCTTCTGGCCGAACGTCGTCAGCGGCGAGGGCGTGCAGTGGTCGACGATCCTGATCGGCGGCACTTCGAGTGCGCTCGGAATGAGATAATCCATGAACGTGCCGCTGGTGAGCTGGCCATTGTCGTCGTAGGTGAAGTGCTCATAGAGCGCAGCGCCGATCCCGTGCGCGATCCCGCCATAGGTCATCCCGTGCACGATATCCGGGTTGATCATGACGCCGCAATCATGCCCGCAGACATACTGCTTGATGCTGGGCGTGGCGGTCTCGGGGTCGATCTCGACATAGACGATGTGGGTCTCGAACGCGTAGCACGGATAGATCTGGACGCGGCCATCGGCCGTCGGCAATCCGCCACCGGTCGGTACCTCCCAGACGAATTGGGCCTGCAGCCCCGGCTCGATGTCCGGCGGCATCTGATGAAACTTGCGATGCGCGATCTCGACCAGCTGATCCCAGCTCAAGAGTTTTTCTGGCACACCCTTCAGGCTGACATTGCCGTCGCGATAGTCGAGGTCCTCCTTGGCGCATTCGAGATTGTGGGCGGCGATTGCGATGAGCGTGTCCTTGATCCGGCGCGCCGCGCCGGCCGCGGCGCCGCCGAGCATGATCGCCATGCGGCTGCCGACCGGGCTGTTCGACGGCAGAGCATTGAGCGAGTCGGCATGGATGACGCGCACCTGCGCCGGATCGCGCTCCAGGATCTCGCCGACGACAGTCGACACCAAGGTCTCATGGCCCTGGCCCGATGACGACGTGCCCATGATGCCGGTGATCGCGCCCGAGAGATCGACCCGCACCAGGCAGGAATCCATCCAGGTCGTGGTTTCGTTCTTGGGGTTGAGCAGCGGCTCGAATGCGGAATTTCCGCCGCTCGGCTCGAGGCAGGTCGAAATGCCGATGCCGGCGAGCAGGCCAGCCTGGCGCGCCGCGTCGCGACGGTGAAGGAGCGCCGGATAGTCGATGGCGGCGAGCGCCTTGTCGAGGACGGTGTGGTAGTCGCCGGAGTCATAGGTCGAGCCGCTCGGGATCGTGTACGGAAACTCGTCCTGGCGGATCAGATTTTTCTGCCGCAGCGCAATCCGGTCCATGTTCAGGAATTGCGCGACGCGATCCATGGTGCGCTCGAGCGCGAAGTTCGTCGGCGCCTGGCCGAAGCCACGCACCGCTTCCTGCGGCGTCTTGTTGGTCAGCACCGAGAACAGCTCGTAGCCGATCGCCCCGATCCGATAGGGCCCGCAGATCGCGGTGATCGGCTTGCCGAGCTGAAACGGCGCGCGGCCCGCATAGGCGCCGACATTGTCGACCGCGCGGATCTTGAGCGCCCGGATGATGCCGTCGCGGTCGAATGCGACATTCATGTCGAAGATGCGGTCGGGACCATGCATGTCGCCGCCGCGCATGTTCTCGAGCCGGTCCTCGATGAGACGCACCGGAAAGCCGAGCCGCTTTGCCAGATAGCCGACGAGCACCGTGTGCTTCAGTCCGCGCTTGACCCCATAGCTGCCGCCGACGTCGACGTCGTAGTGGACGCGCACCGCATTGCCGGGCAGCCGCAGCGCCTTTGCGGTCTGGTCGGGATATTTCGGCATCTGGATGGAGGCCCAGATGTCGAGAATTTCCGTGCCGGGATGCCACTGCGCGACCACGGCGAATGTCTCGATCGGGACGGTAGCAGAGCGGCTCCAGGTGGCGCGGAACGCGAGGTGGTGTTCTGCCTTGGCGAATTCCTCCTCCACCGGACCCCAGACGAAATTCCGATGCAGGATGACGTTCGAACCGTGCGCCGGGTGCACCAGCGGACTTGCCTCCGTCATCGCGCGTTCGGGTTCCATGACGTGTGGCAACGTCTCGTACTCGACCTCGACGAATTCGGCGGCGTCTTCGGCGAGCGCCCGCGTTTCCGCCACGACCGCCACAACCCACTCGCCGGCGTAGCGCACATGGTCGCGGGCGAGCGACCATCGCGTGACGCTTGGGGCGTCAACCCCGATTGCAAGTGAATCGGTCGCGGCACAGAACTCCTCGCCCGTGACCACGGCGCGCACGCCCGGCATCGCACGCGCTACGTCGGTCCGTATCGATACGATGCGCGCGCTGGCGTGCGGCGAGGCCACCAGCGCGACGTGGTGCAGGCCGTGCAGGGCGACGTCGGCCGCATAGCGGCCGCGTCCGGTGACGAAGCGCGGATCTTCCTTGGTCCGGCGCTTGGCGCCGATATAGCGGAATCCTTCTGTGGCTTCGCCCATGGTCATTCGGCTCCCGCGGCCAGACGTCGCGCCGCAAGCGCGATCGCATCGACGATCTGCTGATAGCCGGTGCAGCGACAGAGATTGCCGCTGATCGCTTCGCGGATCTGCGTTTCGGTCGGTCGCGGATTTCGCTCGAGCAGGGCTTTATCAAGGAAGGCTTGGGCCGCGATGAGCATGCCGGGCGTGCAATACCCGCACTGCAGGGCGTGCGTTTCGCAAAAGCTGTCTTGCAGAATGCTCAATCGTCCGTCCGCATGCGCCAAGCCCTCGACGGTGACAACGCGATGCCCATCGGCCTGTACGGCATAGAT
>Ga0137409_10006006_pt1 | contig 12624 bp, 12 predicted proteins | sample CZODoug1_16funga_FD_122059 | JGI IMG/M metagenome (GOLD analysis project Ga0137409, IMG submission 122059) | Vadose zone soil fungal communities from Angelo Coast Range Reserve, California, USA - CZODoug1_16fungal (Hybrid Assembly) | ecosystem: Environmental > Terrestrial > Soil > Vadose zone...
TGTCGTGCTGGACTTCGAGGAGGTCGGCGCACGTGGGGCAGCGGTAGATCACCTCGCGCAGATCGAACTCCCCGGGGCAGCCATTGATGCACTGAAACCAGGCGTTGTAGGCCATCGGAGGCAGTATAGCCTCCGATGGCTCTACGCGTGATGGTTCCGACGCCGGCGCTCGCGGCCACCGAGGCGGGGCTGGCGCTCATGAAGGACGACGAGATCAGGCGCCGAGTCAAAACGAAACTCGCAGGCCGGCTCGCGCTCCTGTCACATGTCTGGACGGATCACTTTGCGCAGTTGTTGGGGAACTGCTCGCAGTAACTCTTCACCCGGCAGTCTCCGACGGTGGCGGCGAGAATAGCATGCACCACGGCCCGCGACAGCGTATCGGCGGCCGTGCTGCCGATCGTGTTCACGAGATTCGTCGCCTCCCGGGTGTCCGTTCCGGTGGCCATCACGAAGATCGTGTCGCCGTCGCCGACGCCATGGGACGGCTTGATCGCTCTCGCCAGGCCATCGTCCGCCATCTGCGCGACCTAGGTCGCCTGGGCCTTCGTCAGCTTGGCGTTGGTGGCCACGACGGCGATCGTGGTGTTCTGGAGCAGGCTGGACGGCGGAACAACGTCCGTCGCCGACAGCCCAATCAACGGGAATTCGTTGTCCAGTTCCAGGAATCCCGCGTAGAAGTTGCCCTGCGCGTCGAACGTTCGTCCGCTCGAGTTCACTGCCACGATGGCGCCCACGATGATGCCGTTGCTCGCGCCGGTGGTCAAAACGGTGCTCGCCGTGCCCAACCCGCCCTTGGAGCCACCGGACCGCGCGCCGGCGCCGGCGCCGACATTTCCCTGTTGAACCGGGCCACCCTTGGCAGCCTGGCAGGCGGCCAGCCCGAATGATGCGTTGGGCCTAACCGAGAAGGTGGCGCATCGTCCCGGATCGAACAGAATCGCGGACGGCACGATCGGCACGACATGGCCGCCGCCGACCGGGAACCCGACGCCCTGCGCCTCGAGGCACAGCATGACGCCGTCGGCGGCGGCCAAACCGTAGGCGCTGCCGCCGCTCAGCACGACCGCGTTGACCTTCTCGACCAGGTTTTCGGGTCGCAGGAGATCCGTCTCGCGCGTTCCGGGCGCGCCTCCGCGTTGACTCACGCCTCCTACCGCTCCCGCTCGGGACACAACGACAGTGGTGCCGGTGATGGGCGGTGGCGACGTCGGGTCGGATGACGGCAACGGGAAGTGCCCGACCTCGATACCGGGGACGTCGGTGATGGCATTGAGAGGACCCGGCGTCTGCGCCCACGACGCCGAGACGATGAACAGCGTGAAGACGGCCGCCGCAGATGCAAAGCTGGATGAGCGTCGATTGCGGCTCATTTCTGGGCCCCCTTCTTCCGGTTACGGCAGGCGTTGGGGAACAGGTCGCAATAGCTTTTCTCGCATGCGGTCGATTCGGCCGAGAGGATGGCGTGGACGACCGCGCGCGAGAGCACGTCAGCGGCCGCGCTGCCGATCAGATACTCGGCGAATGCCGGGTCGCCGAGGGAGGCCATGCTGATTCGTCCCGTTCCGAGCGCGAAGACGGTGTCACCGTCGTACGGCGTGTGGGTCGGCTTGATGGCGCGCGCGAGCCCGTCATCCGCCATCTGGGCGATCTTCGTTGCCTGGGTCTTCGTCAGCTCCACGTTCGTCGCCACGACGGCGATCGTCGTGTTCCTGAGGAGTCCGCCGGGCACCGCAGCCGGCTTGGACATGCCGGGCGGCGGCCCGCTCTGGATCGGAATGAGATTGCCGAACTCCCCGGCGAGCTCCAGCGGCGCCGCGTACAGGTTGCCATTGGCGTCGAACGTCGAGCCCACCGAGTTCACGGCGACGATGGCGCCCACGATGACGCCCTTGTCGAGGACGACGCTGGCGGTGCCGAGACCTCCCTTCACGCCGCCGGAGACGGCGCCGGCTCCCGCTCCGACATTGCCCTCCTGCACGGGGCCAGACCGGGCCGCGCCGCACGCCGCGAGGCCGAAGGAGAAATTCGGGCGGTAGTTGAACGGGGCGCCACACCGTCCCGGGTCGAACAGGATCGCCGTCGGAACGATGGGTACGACGTTGCCTCCGCCCACCGGGAATCCGATGCCTTGACCCTCCAGACACTGCATGACCCCGCTGGCCGCCGCCAGGCCGTAGGCGCTGCCGCCGCTCAACGTGATGGCGTTGACGATCTGGACCATGTTCTCCGGCTTCAGCAGGTCGGTTTCTCGCGTCCCGGGCGCTCCTCCACGCTGACTCACGCCGCCCGCCACGCCCTGGCCGTTCTTCTCGGCCAGCACAACAGTCGTGCCCGTCAAAGGATTGCCCGTGAAGTGGCCGACCTTGATGCCGGGCACGTCCGTGATGGCGTTGTTCGGGCCGGGCACCTGGGCCCAGACGGGTGAGACGACGGCTGATAGGACGACAAACGCGACCGCGCAGACATCGCTGGCTTTCATGCGTTCACTCCTGTCCCCGAAGGCTACGAGGCTGTAGCGGAGGCGAAGGCGACGGACGACGGTGAAAAGGGTTTCCAGCGGCGTCCACGCCGGGCGCGCACCCAACGAATCGCGAGCGCCCGGTGCAGGCTGACGGAAGGCTCGAGAGGGCGATCACAGCGGGCAGTGACACAAGCCACCATTGTCGGAACGCCCCCCCGGGTCGGTACGCGTCAGTCGCTGGCTCTTGCTGCCTCCACGTACAGCGCGGACAACCGATCTGTCAAGGGATTTTCTGGCTGAACACCAGCGACATTCCTTGCCGACGTACGCCGCCGCCCGGCCACTAACGGCGCGCGGACGAGTCGGGCAGATACGAAGCGCGGCGTCGAAATCCCGGACCGCGCGGTCGAACTCCTGCTTCTCGCAATACACGAGCCCACGTCCGATCAACGCGTGCGGGTCATCTGGATCGAGCCGTGCAGCCTCGCTGTAGTCTCGGATCGCGCGATCGTCGTCGCGCTTGCGAGCGTAAACGTTGCCGCGGTTCCTCATGGCTCCCGCGAACTTCGGGTTCAACCGGAGCGCTTCGCTATAGTCCTGAAGCGCGCGGTCGTTAGGGTGGAAGGGCGGAAGGAGCCGAACGAGACCGGTGACGCGCGTGACGCGACTGTAAATGCAGAGCGGGCCCCGCGACCGCACGCCGGGTCTCTTCCTCGCGTCTTCGGGATGCTACCATCCCGAGAACCGTGGGGCACAAGCGATGAACCGCCGCGCCTTCGTCAGTGGCCTGGGAGCAGTTCTCGCCACGCCCGTCAATGCCGGGGCGCAGCAGGCCGAGAAGACCGCGAAGGTCGGCATGCTGTCGACAATCAATCCGCGCACCTCCACGTTCTTCGAGGCGATGCTTCAGCGACTACGCGAGCTGGGGCACGTGGAGGGAAAGAACCTCGCTGTCGAGTTCAGAAACGCGGAAGGCGATGTCCGTCGGCTTCCGGAGCTGGCCCGCGAGCTCGTACGGCGTAACGTGGACGTCATACTGGCGTCCGGACCCGAAGTGACGCTGCAGGCAGCCCGGAACGCGACCGCTACCGTTCCCATCGTGATCGCTGCCGTGGACTACGACCCGATGGCCCGGGGTCACATCGCGAGCCTGGCAAAGCCTGGCGGCAACGTCACGGGTGTTTTCTTCCGCCACGTCGAGCTGACCGGAAAGCGGCTCCAGCTGATCAAGGAAGCGCTGCCCAATATCAGACGGGTAGCGGTGTTCTGGGACGCCATCTCGGTCGATCAGTGGAGGGAGGCGAACACGCTGGCCCCTCGCCTTGGTCTGAAACTCCAGGGTGTCGAGCTGCGCCATCCACCCTTCGACTTCGGCGAGGCGCTCAGGGTGGCAGCGCCTGGCCACATCGAAGCCGTTCTCGTTCTCATGTCTCCGCTCTTCTTTCGGCACCGAGCAGAGATCGTCGACACAGCGCTCAAGAGCCGGCTTCCGACGGTCAGTGGCTCGTCGCAGTTCGCCGCCGACGGCGCCGTGATGACCTACGGCGCGAATCTCGATGACATGTTTCGGCAGGTCGCGCCGTACGTCGACAAGATCCTCAAGGGAGCAAAGCCGGCCGACTTGCCGGTCGAGCAGCCCACGAAGTTCGAGCTGGTCATCAATCTCAAGACCGCGAAGGCCCTCGGCCTCACCATCCCACCGTCGCTGCTCCTGCGCGCGGATCAGGTGATCGAGTAAAGCTATTCGCTGACCGCCGCGTCTGCGGCCTCTGTGGACGCGCCTTCGCTTGGCTCGTCGGTGCAGGCCTCCATCATGCTCGGCTCGCTGTACGGTCAGCGGTCAAGAGGATCGCGGCCACCACCGCGGAGTAGTCGAGGTCGGCGGCGCCGTGCTGAACCGCTTCGTCGAGCCAGGCGCAGGCGGCGCGCGCCTCCTTCAGGTCGAGGCCCGCAGCCTCGGCGGCCTCGATGACCAGCCGCATGTCCTTGGTCGCGTGGCGGAGCTTGAAGCTCGGCGGATAGCGGCTCGCCTCGACGTTGGCGCGCTTGGCGCGAACGGAGGGTCCGATCGGGGACTCGGCCAGCACGTCGAGCACAGCGGTGCGGTCGAGGCTGAGTGACGTCGCCAGCGCGAGGGCCTCGCCGAAGGCGACGATCGAGGCGCCCAGCGTCGCGTTGACCACGAGCTTCATCGCCGCTCCCGATCCCGGCGCACCGATGTGCCGCACATCCCCGAGTGACTCGAGGATAGGCCGCACCCGCTCGAAGTCACGATTCGTGGCTCCGACGAAGATGTGGAGGCGGCCCGAGGTCGCCTCCGGGACACTGCCTCGCACGGGCGCGTCGATGGCGCCGACCCCCTCCGGCAGCCGGACCGCCACCGAGCGAAAGGCTTTCGGACCGATCGTGGACATCTCGATGAGGATCTGCCCTCGACCGAGCGTCTCGGCGAGCCCACTTGGACCGAACAGGACCTCGTGCACCGCCTCGGATGTGGCGAGCATGGTGATGGCGAACTCCACGTCGGCCGCGGCGTCGGACGGGGACACCGCGACGCTCGCTCCTCGTTGGGACAGCGCCACGGTGCGATCGGGGTCCCGGTTCCACACACGAACGTCATGGCCGGCCTCCAGCAGCCGCATCGCCATCGGCGTCCCCATCTGCCCCAGCCCGAGAAACGCGATCTTCGACATCAGCGCCCCTCCATCAGCTGCGGAGCTGATCCGCGATGGGCAGGTCGGCGGGCACCTCCAGGCTCACCGCTTTGCCATTGATGTCGAGGTGCGTCATGTGGATCTTCTCCCTCGACACTTTCGATGGTCTGGGACAACGAGGCGTCACACGGCGCTGCGAGCAGCAGGCGCAGGGCGATGGGCCGTCGGGGCCCACCTGTCCCGTTCTTGCGCAAAATTGCAATGCATCAGGCCGCTCGAATTCCTTTCCGGCGTCACAAAGGCAAGTCTGGTGCAAGGCACCCAAAAAATAGGAGGGGCAGATGAATCACAAGGGATCTCTCATTACGGGGACGGTACTCGCAGTGATGCTGGGCACGGGGCTCACCGGGGCGGTGCCGGGCATGGGCGTCCGGATGGCGGGCGCGGACAGCCTTCAGGATGCGCAGCTGCAGGAGAGCCTCGGCGCCCAGTTCTTCCGGGTCGATTGGAGCGCCAAGCCGGACGGACATGGCAAGACCAGGATCACCGGGTACGTCTACAGCGACAAAGGCAGGGCTGCCGACGAGGTCCAGCTGCACATCAGTGAGCTCGATGCGTCGGGCAAGCAGGTCGGGAGTTACTTCGAGCGGATGCTCGAGACCGTGCCCGCGGAGGGCCGGGGGTACTTCGACGTGAAGGTTCCCATCAACGCCCAGGCGGCGTCCTACCACGTGGCGGTGTACTCGTGGAACGACGTGGAGGGCGGCACGAAGTAGCCGCAGCTCGCAGCGCCACGGGCGGGGCCGTCCCGCTCGTGGCACCGCGAACCCCCGCACAACCCCACCGGTAACCGCCGGGGCTCCAGCGCCCCTCCAAACGAACGAAGGACCTCGTCCTGGAGGCATAGATGACGATGAGACGCCATGTGCTCGTTGCGCTGACGGTGCTCAGTCTGGCGGGCTGCGCGTCGACTCACACGAGCGACACCCCGCTGAAGAGCGGCGGCGACGCGATCGAACCCACGGTGCTGCGGCCAGATCTCAGCGACGACGTGAGCGGCGGGATCCAGACCCGAGAGCTGAACTCCGTCATCCGAGGGCGCTGAGTCACGGTGAGATGCTCGAGCACGATCGCGCCGCGACCGACCGCCAGTGGCACACCACCCGGCGACAGTTCATGAGCGCCGCCGGCATGCTCGGGACCGGGATGGGGCTCCACATCGCCGACGCTGGTGCCAACGACCCCGGCACCCGCGATATCCTCCGGCGACCGCTGGGTCGTACCGGCGCCCAGGTGTCGGCGCTGGGTGTGGGTGGTCACCACCTCGGCGATCTTCCCACCGCGGACGAGGCGATCCGCCTCGTCCACGAGGCGGTGGATGCGGGCGTCACCTTCTTCGACAACGCCTGGGAGTATTACAACGGCAAGACCGAAAACTTGTTAGGGCGGGCGCTCCGGGGCCGGCGGGACAAGGTCGTCCTGATGACGAAGGTCTGCACACACGGCCGGAGCGGGCGGCTCGCCCTTTCGATGCTCGAGGAGTCGCTGCGGCGGCTGCAGACCGATCACCTGGACGTGTGGCAGATCCACGGCATCGTCTACGACAACGATCCCGAGCTCGCCTACGCCAAGGGTGGCGTGCTCGAGGCGTTCGATCGCGCGAAGCAGCAGGGCAAGGTCCGCTTCGTCGGCTTCAGCGGCCACAAGGATCCCGCCTTCCATCTCAAGATGCTCGAGCTGGGATATCCCTTCGACACGGTGCAGATGCCGCTCAACCCGTTCGACGCGGGCTTCCACAGCTTCGAGCGACAGGTCCTGCCCGAGGTCAACCGGCGCGGCATGGCGCCGCTCGGCATGAAGAGCATGGGCGGCACCGCCTGGGCGGTGAAGAGCGGCGTCGTCAGCGCCGACGAGCTGCTGCGCTACGCGATGAGCTTGCCGGTCGCCACCACCATCAGCGGCATGGACTCGCTCGCCGTGCTACACCAGAACCTCGCGATCGTGCGCGGCTTCACGCCGATGACGCCGGCGGCGATGGACGACCTGCGCGCCCGCTGCGCGCCGACGGCGGCCGACGGCCGCTACGAGCCGTACAAGGTCTCGCTGCGGTACGACAACCCCATGACGCGCCTCCCGCATGGCTTCCCGATCGATCCCACGCAGCGCGAGGTCACGGACATGCTGAAGGACGGCAACGGCACGTGGGAAACGAAGTAGATCGCCGGAGCTTCCTGCAAGGCCTCGCCGGCGCCCCGTCGCCGATTCCGCGCCGGCCGCTCGGGCGCACGGGCGAGCGCGTCTCGATCCTCGGGCTCGGCGGCTATCACCTCGGCACCATGCCCTCGCTGCAGGCCGCGATGGCCCTCGTCCACGAGGCGATCGACGCAGGCGTGACCTTCTTCGACAACGCCTGGGAGTACCACGACGGCCGCAGCGAGGAATGGCTGGGGGCCGCGCTGCAGGGCCGGCGCGACAAGGTCTTCCTGATGACCAAGGTCTGCACGCACGGGCGCGACGGGAAGGTCGCGATGCGTCAGCTCGAGGAGTCGCTGGTGCGGCTGCGGACGGATCATCTCGACCTCTGGCAGATCCACGAGGTCATCTACGAGAACGACCCCGAGCTGCACTTCGCCCGCGGCGGGGTCGTCGAGGCCCTGGCGCAGGCCAGGAAGGACGGCAAGGTGCGGTTCGTCGGATTCACCGGCCACAAGAGTCCGGCGATTCACCTCGAGATGCTGGCGCACGGCTTTCCGTTCGACACCGTGCAGATGCCGCTCAACTGTTTCGACGGTACCTATCGCAGCTTCGAGCAGCAGGTGTTGCCCGAGCTCGAGCGGCGTGGCATCGCCGCCCTCGGGATGAAGAGCCTGGGCGGCGACGGCCAGCCGATCCTGCACGGCGTCGTCACCGCGGAGGAAGGGCTGCGCTACGCGATGAGCCTGCCGGTGGCCACCACGATCAGCGGCATCGACTCCGTGGACGTCCTCCGCCAGAACCTCGCGATCGCCCGCGGCTTCACCCCGATGACGCAGGAAGCGATGCGCGCGCTCCGCGGCCGCTGCGCCGCGTACGCCGCGGACGGGCACCTCGAGCTGTTCAAATCGACCAAGCGGTACGACGGGGCGGTGGGCCGCCAGCAGCACGGCTATCCGCCGGCGGACCAGCTCCCGCTCTGAGCATGGCCACCGCGATTGCTCTCGATGTCAACGGCCGATCGGTCACGGTGACGGTCGACGATCCCCAGATGCCGCTGCTCTACGCGCTTCGCAATGACCTGGAACTCCACGGCCCGAGCTTCGGCTGCGGCCTCGCGCAGTGCGGCGCCTGCACCGTGCATATCGACGGCAAGGCGGTGCGCTCCTGCGTGATGCCGCTCGCGGCGGTCGGGACGCAGAAGGTCGTCACGCTCGAAGGTCTCGGCACGCCGGAGCGGCCGCATCCCGTGCAGCAGGCCTTCATCGATGAGCAGGCCGTGCAGTGCGGCTACTGCATCAACGGCATGATCATGCAGGCCGCCGCGTTCCTGGCCACCAGCAAGGACCCGAGTGAAGCCGACGTCAAGCAGGCGCTCGCCGGCAACCTCTGCCGGTGCGGGACCCATCTGAGGATCGTCCGCGCCGTCATGCGCGTCGCTCGCCGCGGCTGACGATGTCGTTCACCGAAACGAGCCGTCGCGATTTTCTGAAGGGCACCGGCGTCCTCGTCGTGAGCTTCACGCTCGCGCCGCGGGTGGCGAGCTGCGCGCGGGGTAGCGCCGCAACGCGGACGCTCGCGCCCGACCAGGTGGACGCCTTCCTCGCGATCGATGCGCGGGGCGGCGTCACCGTCTATTCCGGCAAGGTCGACCTCGGGACCGGCGTGCGCACGGCCCTCACCCAGATCGCGGCCGACGAGCTGGACGTGCCGCTGGAGCTCGTCACCGTCATCGAGGGCGACACCGCGCTCACCCCGGATCAGGGCGTCACGTCGGGCAGCCTGTCCATCGAGAAGGGCGGAATGCAGATCCGCCAAGCGGCCGCCACCGCGCGGCGCGCGCTGGTGGAGCGCGCGGCGCAACGCCTCGGTGTACCAGCCGGCGATCTGGTAGTGGAGAACGGCACGGTCAGATCGCGGACGGGCGGCAAGCAGGCGACGTACAGCGAGCTGCTCCGCGGCCGGACGTTTTCGCTGAAGATCGACTCCCAGGCGCCGCTCAAAGATCCCGCGTCGTACACGATCGTGGGACGGTCGGTGGCCCGCCTTGACATCCCCGCCAAGGTCACCGGGCGGTTCACCTTCATGCAGAACGTTCGCGTGCCCGGCATGCTGCACGGCCGGGTGGTGCGCCCGCCGGCCATCGGCGCTGCGCTGCAGAGCGTGGACGAGGCGTCGGTCAAGAACGTCCCCGGCGTCGTGAAGGTCGTGCGCCTCGGCAATTTCCTCGGTGTCGTGGCCGAGACCGAGTGGGGCGCCATCACCGCCGTGCGGAAGCTGCGGGCCACGTGGTCGGCCTGGGCGGGGCTACCGGACGAGCGCCGACTCTGGCAGCACGTTCGCGACACGGCCGTCGTCAAGAATGACGTCACCAGCGATGTCGGCGACGTCGAGCAGGCGCTCCCGCGCGCGGCGCGGCGGCTGGCGGCGACGTACGACTTCGCGATGCACACGCATGGCTCGATCGGGCCGTCGTGCGCGATCGCCGCGATCAAGGATGGCACCCTCACGTGCTGGTCGGCCAGCCAGGCGACGCACGATCTTTGCCGGCAGCTCGCCACCATGCTGTCGATGCCGGAGCGTGACGTGCGCGTGATCTACGTCGAGGGCGCCGGCTGCTACGGCCGCAACGGCCACGAGGACGCCGCCGCCGACGCCGTGCTGCTCGCGCGCGCCGTCGGGCGGCCGGTGCGCGTGCAGTGGATGCGCGCCGACGAGCACGGCTGGGACCCCAAGGGGCCGCCGACGCTGATCGACCTCCAGGCCGGGCTCGACGAGATCGGCCGGGTGCGCGCCTGGTCCTCGCAGTTCTTCGTCCCCCAGGGCGCGACGGGCGACGTCGAGCTGCTCGCAGTCGGGCTCGCCAACCTTCCGGGCAAGACCGGGCTCAATCCCGGCGGCATCCTCAACGACATGGCGATCCCGTATGGCTTCGCCAACGTGCGGACCGTCGCGCACCGGCTCGCCACGACGCCGCTCCGCCCCTCGTGGATCCGCTCGCCGGGGCGGCTGCAGAACACCTTCGCCAACGAGTCGTTCATGGACGAGCTGGCGTCCGCCGTCCAGGTGGATCCGATCGCGTTCCGGCTGCGGTATCTCGACGATCCGCGCGGCGCCGAGGTGCTGAAGCGGCTGGCCCGCCTGGCCAGCTGGAGTGGCCGCGGCTCGGGGCGGCGCGAGACCGGCGACGTCGCCACCGGCCGCGGCGTCTCGTACGTGAAGTACGAGCTGTATCGCACGTACGTCGGCGCCGTCGCCACGGTGGAGGTGAACCGCAAGACCGGCGTGCTGCGCGCGACGCATTTCGCCATCGTCCACGACTGCGGCCAGGTCATCAATCCCGACGGCGTCCGGAACCAGATCGAAGGCAACGTGGTGCAGACGGTCAGCCGCACGCTGAAGGAGCAGGTCACCTTCGATCGATCGCGCGTGACGAGCCTCGACTGGGTGGGTTACCCGATCCTCACGTTCCCCGAGATCCCCACCGTCGACATCGAGCTGGTCGATCGCCCGACCGACAAGCCGTGGGGCGCGGGCGAGCCGGCCGCTGCCGTCGTCCCCGCCGCCATCGCCAACGCGGTCTTCGACGCGATCGGCGTGCGCCTGCGATCGGTGCCCTTCACGCCGGCCAAGGTGCTCGCCGCCATCCGGGCGGGGTCATGAACGTCGGCCTCTTCGGCGGCACGTTCGATCCGATCCACCGCGGGCACCTCGCCGTCGCCCGCGCCGCCCGGCGTCAGCTCAGGCTCGAGGAAATCCTGTTCGTTCCGTCGGGTGTCCCCCCGCACAAGCGCGCCGGCGCTGTCACGCCGTTCCACGACCGCCATGCCATGGTCGTCCTCGCGACCGCGGGTGAGCGCGCGTTCGTGCCCTCGCGGCTGGAGGACCCGGAGCTCGTCGCCGGCGCCACGTACTCGATCGACACGGTGCGCCGCCTCCGGCGCGCCCTCGGCCCGAGCGACCGGCTGTTCTTCCTGATCGGCGCCGACGCGTTCCTCGACATCGCGACGTGGCGCGGCGCGGACGTCCTCACGCGCGAGGTGGAATTCGTCGTGGCGAGCCGCCCCGGATTCTCGCTGGCCGCGTTGCCCGAGCGAGTGCGTGACCGTGCGACGCTGCATCTGCTGCCTGGCGTGAGCGAGCGCATTTCGGCCACGGAGGTTCGCCGTGCCGTGCGCAGCGGTCAGCGGCTCGAGGATCTCGTCGACCCGGCGGTCGCGGCCTACATCGACGGTGCCGGCCTCTACCGAGCTGGCGCTCGGCTCTCACGTCAAGAAAGCAACACATAAAAGGACACGGAGGAAAAGATGTCGACGAGCGACTCGGAGGACGCACCGACCTTCCGCCGCCCAAAGGTCATTCTGCCAGTTCCGACCCCCTCACCAAAATTTCAACACGTGCAAGCTGGGGTTCCTGACACTCAACTTACCCGCGAAGCAACCGGCCTGCTTCGGGAATTCAGTACGCCGCTGCTCTTCAACCATTCTCATCGCGTCTTCTTCTGGGCGAACGAGCTTGGAAGGCATACAGGCAAGACGTTCGATGCGGAGCTCGTCTTCATCTGTGCCGCATTCCACGACCTCGGACTGCTCAAGAAGTTCAGCAGCGCGACGGATCGTTTTGAAGTGGACAGTGCGAATGCGGCTCGTCAGTTTCTCGAACAGCGTGGTGTGCCCACCGCTCGGATCCAGACCGCCTGGGACGCAATCGCTCTACACACAACACCCGGTATCGCCGCGTACAAGCCATTGGAGGTGGAGCTCTTGTACAACGGAGTCGGTCTGGATGTGCTCGGTATCGGATACGAGACGTTTCCCGAAAATCTCCGGACGAGAGTGGTTGCAGAGTATCCACGCGTGAACTTCAAACGGGACATCGCCAAGGCATTCCTTGGGGGCTTCGAGCATAAGACACAGTCCACAGAAGGAACATGCAACGAGGACATCTGCTCGCATTTCATCCGAAACTATCAACGCAGCAACTTCTACGAGCAGATTCAACACTCACCGTTCCAAAACTCTTGAGTCATAGGACCGGCCCAGTGTCGGACGTTGAACAGTTCGAGATCCTCGTTCTGGGGAGCGGAGAGGCGGGGAAGTACCTCGCCTGGACGATGGCCAAGGCGGGCCATCGGACCGCGATGGTCGAACGGAGGCGGCTCGGCGGGTCCTGCCCGAACATCGCGTGCCTGCCCAGCAAGAACCTGATCCATTCGGCACGGGTGGTATCGCTGGCGCGGCGTGGCGCGGAATTCGGCCTCGAGACGAATTCGCTCGCCGTCAGCATGAAGGACGTCCAGCGCCGTAAGCGCCT
>Ga0137409_10006010_pt1 | contig 12619 bp, 13 predicted proteins | sample CZODoug1_16funga_FD_122059 | JGI IMG/M metagenome (GOLD analysis project Ga0137409, IMG submission 122059) | Vadose zone soil fungal communities from Angelo Coast Range Reserve, California, USA - CZODoug1_16fungal (Hybrid Assembly) | ecosystem: Environmental > Terrestrial > Soil > Vadose zone...
TTGTTCACCAGCACGTCGATCCGCCCGAACGTCTCCATCACGCGCGTGGCCATCCGGTCGATCGCGGCCAGGTCGCCCACGTCGGTATCGAGCGCCAGGCTCCGGGGGCCCAGCGCCGCGGCGGCGTCCGCGGTCACCTTGGCGGTGCCCCCGTCCACGTCCACCGCGACGACCTGGGCCCCGGCCCGGGCCAGGGCCAGCGCGGTGGCCTTCCCGATGCCGGCGCCGGCGCCGGTCACGATCGCGACGCGGCCGTCGAGGCTCATCGGCGCGCTCAGCGATCGAGCCAGGCGGTGATGAGCCGCCCGCCGTAGTCGTAGCCGAGGTTGGGGCCGTAGTTCTTGAGGGCTCCGTCCCATACCGCGATGTAGGTCCCGGTCGGAGCGTGGACGTAGTACTGCTGCTTGGCGAGATGCCGCTGGATGTCGTTGATGATGTCGCGGCGGGCCTTCACGTCCATGGCGCGCCGCTGCCGCACGAGCAGGTCGTCGAGCGCGGGGTCCTTCACGTGGCTGCGGTTGCGGGGCTCGCCGGTGAAGTACTGGCCGAACAGGAAGTTATCCGGCTCGAGGAACGGGGTCAGGGGCCCGAACACCAGCGAGTCGAACTTCCCGAGCCGGCAGCTCGCCTGGTACGCGCCGTACTCCTTCTGGTCCAGCTTGGCGTCGATGCCCACCGACTTGAGGTGCTTGATCACGAGCTGGACGGTGTCCACCAGCACGGTGGAGCCGTACGAGTTGAAGCAGATGCTGGCCGGGAAGCCGTTCGGGTAGCCGGCGGCGGCGAGCAGCCGCTTGCCCTCCACGGGGTCGTGCCGGTAGTAGCGGGCGCCCGCGCCGAGCTGGTCGATGGGCAGCGCCCAGTCGGTGAGCGCGGCGGCCATCGGCCCATTGACGACACCCTCGCCCTCGAGGGTCGCCTCGATGATCTCGCGCCGGTCGAGGGCCAGGGAGACGGCCTGGCGCACCCGCACGTCGCTCCACGGCTTCTGGTCCGTGCGCATCGCGAGATCGTTCACCACGTTGGAGGGGAACTCGACGGTGCGCAGGGTGGGCCGCGTCTGGCCCAGCCGGTCCTTGATCTGCACCCAGTCCGTCCGGTTGATCGTCCCCGGGAACTCCCAGCCCAGATCGTAGCGCCCGGACAGGAACGCGGCCATGCGCGAGGCGTTGTCCTCGTCGACGAGCAGCTCGACCCGGTCGATGTATGGCAGCCCGGGCACGAAGTAGCCGGGGTGGCGGATCATGGTGAGCGACACGTTCGGCCGGTAGCTCTCGAGCATCCACGGCCCGGTGCCGATCACCGCCTCCGGCTTCTTGAGGTCGCCCCACTTCTCCACGCACTCGCGGGCCACGATGCCGCCCGCCATCGGGCTCGCCACCATGTCGAGGAACCAGGCGAAGGGTTCGGAGAGCGTGAAGCGCACCGTGTAGCGGTCGGCCGCCTCGACCTTCGCGATCGCGCGGTACATCGACGCGTTGCTGCCCGCCTCGGTCAGCATGCGCTCGAAGGTGAACTTCACGTCCTCCGCGGTCAGCTCGCGGCCGTTCACCGGCGGCTTGGCGTGGAAGCGCACCCCGCGACGCAGCCTGAAGACGTAGGTGGTGTCGCTCGGCTGCGTCCAGGACTCGGCCAGGTCGCCCTCGATCACGAGCGAGCCGGGCTTGACCGCCGCCCCGGCGCGATAGCGGAGCAGCCGGCTGTGGGTGAACGAGATCGCCACGTGGGTCTTGTAGGCGTGCACCAGGCTCGCGTCGAAGTGCGGCGGGTCCCAGGCCCGGATCGCGATGGTGCCTCCGCGCTTGGGAGTCTGAGCGAGCGCGCGAGACGGGGAAGCGGCCAGCGCCGCCGCCGCGGTCCCGGCGGCGAGAAAGTCCCGGCGAGTCAGCATCGACGTGCCTCCCTCGGGCGCCGCCCGTCGACGATGCGAGGCGCCCGGTGCGCCAGAGAATACCGGACCTCGGGCTTGACAGACCGGGAAATCAGACCCATTATCCCTGTTGTCGGTAGAGAATAGGTACAACGTAGAAACCCCTGGAAAGAGGCGAAGATGAGCGCATCCCTGCAGGCCCCGATCGGGATCCTGGACGAGCACCCGGAGTGGTCGAGCCGGCTGATGGCCGAGCTCCAGGCTCGCCGGCTACCCCACGAGCGCATCGATCACTCCAATCACGCGTACGACCCGCGGGACCGTGAGCCGCGCTACTCGGTGATCGTGAACCGGACCAGCCCCTCCTCGGCCACCCGCGGCCACCGGAGCGTCCTCTTCTACGCGGAGGCCCTGCTCAGCCACTACGCCTCGCTCGGGGTGCCGATCATCAATCCGGTGGCCGCCTACCGCAGCGAGAAGTCGAAGGCGCTCCAGCTCGATCTGCTCGAGCGCGTCGGCGCGCGCTACCCGCGGACGGTCGTCGTCAACCATCGCGATCAGATCTGGAAGGCGCTCGACCAGATCCCCTTCCCGCTCGTGGTCAAGCCGAACATCGGCGGCTCCGGGGCGGGGATCGTCCGCTTCGACTCGCACGAGGCCCTCGAGGCGGGAGTCGATCGGCTCGACTTCGGGCCGGACGGCACCGCGCTGGTGCAGGAATACCTCGAGTCCGACGAGGGCGCGATCGTGCGGGTGGAGGTCATGGACGGCCGCTACCTGTACGCGATCCGGATCGTGCGCGACGCGCAGGCCGGCTTCAACCTGTGCCCGGCCGACATCTGCCAGGTGCCGGACGCGGCCGCCGCCTCCGCCACACCGCTCGAGGCCTGCCCCGCCGCGCCCAAGCCCGGGCTCACCGTCACCCGGTTCGACGCGCCGCCCGAGGCGATCGAGACCGTGCTGCGTCTCACCCGGGCGGCCGCCATCGACATCGGCGGGGTGGAGTACCTGGTGGCCCGGCGGGACGGGCAGATCTACTACTACGACATCAACGCCACGTCCAACTTCGTGGCCAACGCCCCCGCACTGCTCGGGTTCGATCCGACCGCGCGCTTCGTGGACTACATCACGCGGGTCGCGACGCAGTCCGCGGTCCGCGCGCCCGTCGCGATCGCCGCGTCCTGACCGCGACGTCGCGGAGGTGGGCGAGACGCCGGCGCGCGTCCGCCCACCCCTTGCTCCCCAGCTCCCGCAGCACCATCTCCTGGGCCCGGCTCCACAGCGGCCGGGCCGTCCGGAGGGCCGCTCGTCCCCTGGGAGTGAGGCGCATCGCCTTGATCCGCCGGTCCGGGTGGGCCACGCGCTCGGTCAGCCCATCGCGCTCGAGCAGCCCCAGGCTGCGGGTGAGCGTGGTCTGGTCGATGGCGAGGGCCTCCTCGAGTTGCCGGAGGTTGGCCTCCTCCAGCCGGGCGATCGCCGCGAGCATGCTGAACTGGGTCACCCGCAGGCCGCTCGGCCGCAGCACGTCGTCGTAGAGCTGCGTCACCACCCGCGTCGCCATCCGGAGGGTGTTGCAGACACAGGGAGAGAGCGGCGCCGCCGCGCGCGTCATGGCCCCATGCTAGCAGCCGCCCTCCGCCCGGGCAAGCGGTTATCATGTAGATACATGAATCCTGCGGCCGCGCCTGGGCGTCTCAATCGCCAGGAGGCTCACCCATGCGGATCGCGGTGCTGGGCGCGGGCGGCATCGGAGGCTACTACGGGGCGCGGCTGGCCAAGGCCGGCCACGACGTGGTGCTCGTCGCGCGGGGCGCGCACCTGGAGGCGCTGAAGCGACGCGGGGTGACCGTCCGGACCCCGGACGAGGAGCTGACCCTGCCCATCACCGCGGTGCCCGACGTCCGGGGCCTCGAGCCCGTCGACCCCCTGCTGTTCTGTGTCAAGGCGTACGACACCGAGGCCGGCGCCCGCTCGATCGCCCCCCTGGTCGGGCCCGACACCGTGGTGCTCACGGTTCAGAACGGTCTGGACCGGGCCGACGCGCTCGCGACGGCGCTCGGCGAAGCCAAAGCCGTGCTCGCCGGCGCGGTGTACGCCGCGCTCCAGCTCGCCGGGCCCGGGGTCGTCGTCCGCACCGGTCCCGAGGCCCGGATCGCGTTCGGCGAGCGCGGCGGGGCCGCGAGCGACCGCACCGCGCGCCTCGCTGCCGCCTTCCGCGAGAGCGGCCTCGTCCACGAGGTCTCGGCCGACATCGACCGGGTGCTGTGGGAGAAGTTCCTGTTCATCACCGGGATCGGCGCGGTGACCGCGCTCGCCCGCGCGGGGATCGGCGCGCTCCGGGAGAGCGCCGAGGGCCGTGCGCTGCTCGCCGCCTCGTGCGGCGAGATCGTCGCAGTGGCCGAGGCGGAGGGCGCGCCCCTGCGCTCCGAGGCCGCCGCGGCGGCCCTCGCCCAGGCCTCCACCCTGCCCGCCGGCTGGCGCTCGTCGATGGCCCGCGACCTCGAGGAGGGCCGGCGGCTCGAGGTCGACGCGCTCAGTGGCACCGTGGTGCTCCGAGGCCGGCGCGCCGGCGTGCCCACCCCGGTGCACCAAGCCGTCACCGCGTGCCTGTCCCTGCCCCGGCCGACCCCCGCGGGCATCCCCCGGTGAGCCGTCCCCAGGAGGAGACACGCATGCGACTCGCGATGGGCGCCCCGGCGGGCGGCTCGATCCCACGCTTCGACGCGCGCACCCGCGCGCTGCTCGAGGCCTCGATCCCGGCGACCCTGGTGCGCCTCGGCACCCCGAACGTGCTGGTCATGCTGGCGCAGGCCGCGGTGGGCCTCATCGAGACCTACTTCGTGGGCCAGCTCGGCACCGACGCCCTCGCCGGGGTCACCCTCGTGTTCCCGGTGCTCATGCTCATGCAGATGATGTCGGGAGGCGCCATGGGTGGCGGCATCACGTCCGCGATCGCCCGCGCGCTCGGCGCGGGACGGCGCGACGACGCCGACGCCCTGGCCCGGCACGCCCTCGCCATCGGGCTCGGCTTCGGCGTGGTCTTCACGGTAGCCGTACTCGCCGGAGGCCGCTGGCTCTACGGCGCGATGGGCGGGCGCGGGCCCTCGCTCGCCGCGGCCCTCACGTATTCCCACGTGATCTTCTCCGCCGCGATCCTGATCTGGACCTTCAACTCGCTCGCCGCCGTCGTCCGCGGCACCGGCAACATGGCGGTCCCCGCGATCGTCACCTCGGTCGGCGCGGCTGCCCTGATCCCGCTCTCCCCGTGCCTCATCTTCGGCCTGGGCCCCTTCCCGCGGCTCGGCGTCGCGGGCGGCGCGATCGCGGTGATCGCCTACTACTTCCTGGGCAGCATCGCGCTCGCCCTCTACCTGCGGAGCGCGCGCAGCGTGGTCCACCTCTCGCTCCGCGGGCTCCAGTTCCGGTGGCCGCTCTTCCGCGACATCTTGAAGGTGGGCCTGGTCGCCGCGCTCGTCACCGTCACCACCAACCTGACGATCGCGATCACCACCGGCTACGTCGGGCGATTCGGCCCCGCCGCGATCGCCGGCTACGGCACCGGCGCGCGCCTCGAGTACCTCCTGGTCCCGCTCGTCTTCGGCCTGGGCGGGCCCCTCGTGGCAATGGTCGGCACCAACATCGGGGCGGGCCAGCGCGACCGCGCGCTGCACGCGGCGTGGGTCGGCGCCGCCATCGCGACCGCGCTCGCCGAGACGATCGGCCTGGCCGCCGCCGCGGCCCCGCACGCCTGGCTCCGGCTCTTCGACACCGATCCCGCGATGCTCGACGCGGGCGCACGCTACCTCCGCGCGGTGGGGCCCTTCTACGGGCTCTTCGGCCTCGGCATGGCGCTCTACTTCGCCTCGCAGGGCGCCGGGCGCGTGCTCTGGCCCCTGCTCGCGAACCTGACGCGCCTCGCGATCGCAGCGGGCGGCGGGTGGCTCGCGCTGCGCGAGAGCGGCGATCTCTCCCACGTCTTCCTCGCGCTCAGTGTGGCCCTGACCGCCTTCGGCCTCATCAACGCGGGCGCGGTGGCGGGCGGCGCCTGGTTCGGACCGATCCGCTGGCCGCGGGCGCGCCCGGCCTATCCTCCACCCGCCTAGCCGCCCGCACTGGCCAAGGAGCCCGGGTGTCGAGTACCCTCGGGTCCCATGAGGCCGCTGCCGGCGCGATGAACGAGGCCGAGGCGCTCGCCGCGATCCGGAGCAGCGATCCGGCCCTCGTGGCCCGGGCGGAAGCCACCTTGTGGCAGATCTGGTGCCACGCGGGCATCCCCGACGTGGACCGGCTGTTCCGGGAAGGCGTCGAGGCGATGGAGCGCCAGGACCTGGATGGAGCGCGGGGCGTGTTCACCCGGATCATCGAGCGGGCGCCGCAGTTCGCGGAAGGGTGGAACAAGCGCGCGACGATCCGCTACATGGTGGAGGACTTCGCGGGCGCCATCGCCGACTGCGAGGAGACGCTACGCCGCAACCCCCACCACTTCGGAGCGCTGTCCGGCCAGGGCCTTTGCCACATGGCGCTCGGCCAGTACCGCGAGGCCGCGGCCCTGTTCCGGCGCACCCTGGAAGTCCATCCCCGCCTGGCGTCGGCCTCGCGAAACCTCGCGGCGGCCGAGTCCGAAGCGGTCAAGGGGAACGGGCACCACTGACGCGGAGCGCGCGACGACCCCGCGTGCGGCGACGCGACCCGAGGGACGAGCGCGGTCAGCCGACGAGGACCTGCCGGACGGCCGCCATCATCTCGGCATCCGAACAGGGAGTGGGCAGCCAGAGCGCGCCGGGGGTCGATGGGCTTGGCGCGGTCCGGCTGGCCATGAGCACGAGCTTGGCCGCGGGCAGGAGTGGCGCAAGACGGCCGGCCAGCGGCTCGCCGTTCATCAGCTTGAGATCCGCCGCGATCAGGGCGACAACGATCGCACCGCCATGTTGCTCCGCCATCCGGAGGGCCAGGAGCGGCTGCGAGCCCGCGTCGAGCACCGCGTACCCGCCCCGCTCGAGCCCTGCGATGGCCAGCGCCCGGAGCCCGGTGTCGGCCGCGGCGACGAGCACGGTCCCTCCCGACCTGGTCGAGATGGGCGCGGGCGGCGGAGCCACCTGGGCTGGGGCCACGGTCGGCCGAGGCGGCGGAGCGACTGGGGCTGGGCCCACGGCCGGGCGGGGCGGCGACGCAACCGACGCCGCAGCGGCGGAGACGGGAGCGACGGAGACGGGAGCGGCGGAGGCCGGAGCGGCCACTGAGGGAGCCGGCGGCGTCCGCGGTGCCGAGACGGTGCGGGGCGCGACCGCGGAGAGAAACTCCGCCTCCTGGGTGCCCACGAACATGCACGCGACCCCGTCGGGGTCGACCCGCCAGACGAGGGCCCGTGTCGCGACCGGACGACGCCCGGGCGGGCGAAAAGAGAGATTCACCTCGGCGCCGAGCGCGGGCCGCTCCTTGACCAGGATCTTGGCGCCGGAGGCACTCACGTCGCGCGTGCGACCCTGGAAGCTCCGCTGGCCGGCCGTGACGCTCACGAGCCATGACACCCGCTGGCGCGGGCACCGTCGCTGGTCCTGCTCCGGCTCGACCGTCTTGCTCGGTGCGTTTCCCATGGTGGCGGGTGGAGACCCCGCCGGACGAATCGCAAGAATCGAGCCATGCCGGGCCGGCCGCGGATCGCCCTGGGATCGAAAGATTCGAGGGCGCACCGACACGACGGCGTCAGGAGAGTGTCACGGACACTGTCCGCGCGTCAGGAGAGCAGGTCGAGCCGACGTGCCGCGCCGAGAATCGCCTCGGCCCGCTTGATGAACGGGATGTCGATCATCCGGCCGTCCACCAGGAACGCACCCACGCCGCTGACCTCGGCGCCCCGCGCGGCCTCGATCACGCGGCGCGCCGCCGCGATCTCGGCGTCGGTCGGCCGGAACACCGCGTTCGCGAGCGGGACCTGGCTCGGGTGAATGCAGGACTTCCCGAGGTAGCCGAGTCGGCGCGCCGCGGTCGCCTCCCGCGCGTAGCCGTCGGGATCACTCACCGCGCCGTAGACCGTGTCGCACGCCCAGAGGCCCGCTTCCGCCGCGGCCAGCCGCACCGCGAGCTGCATGGCGTGCACCGCCTTCGCATCCGCGCGGTCGATCCCGAATGGCTCGAACAGATCGCCGAGCCCGAGCTGCAGGCCGACCACGCGAGGGTGGGCCCCCGCGATCTCGGCGGCGCGCCGGAGCCCCCGCGGCGATTCGATGTTGGCCAGGATCCCGATGGGCCGCTCGACGTCGTTCGCGCGCTCGCACCCCGCGAGCGCGGCCGCCGCGGCGCGGACGTCGTCCGCCGATTCGGGCTTGGGCAGGTTGATCATGTCCACCACCGGGCCGGCCACCGCGGCCATGTCGGCCTCGAAGTGCGGCGTCGTGAGCCCGTTCACCCGGACGATCACGATCTTGCCGGCAGGCCGAGGAGACGATTGCCGGAGGAAGGCCTGCAAGACGCGGCGGGCCTCGGCCTTTCGGCTCTCCTGGACCGCGTCCTCCAGGTCGAAGGAGATCGCGTCGGCGTCGCCCGCGAGCGCCTTCGCGAACAGCTCCGGCCGGGAGGCGGGCACGAACAGCTTGCTGCGCATGAGGAGGGCCGGCGCGGTCATGCCCGCGTGTCCTTCTCGGGGGCGACGACCGCGCCCTCACCGCAGAGCCGCTCGATCTCCTCGGTGGAGTAGCCGAGGCCGGCCAGGATCTCGCGCGAGTGCTGGCCGAGCTCCGGCGCCGTGAACGGGGTGGCCGCCGGCCCACCGCCGAAGTGCACCGGGTGCGCCATGCCGCGGTAGCGGCCCACCCGGCGGTGCTCGAAGCTCGCCAGGATGCCCTCCGCGGCCACCTGCGGATGGTCGAACATGTCCTCGACCGGGCGGGCCGCCGCGCACGGGACGCGCTCCCCGAAGCGCGCCTCCCACTCGAGCGCGGTGTGCGCCTGCAGGGCCTCGCGCAGGCGGGGCACCAGCAGGGCCTCGTGCTCGGCCCGCTTCCGCACCGTGTCGAAGCGCGGGTCGCTCGCGAGCTCCGCGAGGCCGGTCAGCTCGCACAGCGCCTTCCAGAAGTGCGGGGTGTTGGCGGAGATGTAGAGGCTGCCGCTCCGGGTGGGATGCAGCCCGGTGATCCCGCCGGACCGCATGTCGCGGGCCACGTCACGCCCCTCGCCGTCCACCCACACCAGGCGCGTCGCCTGCATCGTCAGCGCGCTGCGCAGCAGCGACACTCCCACGTACCGGCCCACCCCGGAGTGGCTCCGCTCGAAGAGCGCGGCCGAGACCGCGAAGGCCAGCATGGAGGCGGCGTAGAAGTCGACCGCGGAGCCGTAGACGATCTCGGGATCGCCCGGCTTCCCCTGCTCGACGCAGATCCCGCTCATGGTCTGCAAGACCTGGTCGTACCCGGCGCGGTCCTTGAGGGGCCCGCTATCCCCGTAGCCGGTCAGCGCGCAATAGATCAGGCGCGGATTGACCGCCTTCATCCGGTCGTAGTCGATGCCGAGCCGCGCGGGGACTGCCGGCCGGAAGTTGTGGACCAGCACGTCGGCCCGCTCGGCCAGCCGCCGCAGCACGCCCAGGCCGTCGGGGTTCTTCAGGTCGAGGCCGATGCCGCGCTTGTTGCGGTTGACGCCCAGGAACGCGCGGCTCTCGCTGGGGAGCGTCGATGGGTAGTTGCGCAGGTTGTCGCCCTCGGGCGGCTCGATCTTGATGACGCGAGCGCCGAGATCGGCCAGGAGGGTGCAGCCGTAGGGCCCCGCCACGTAGCCGCTCAGATCGAGGACGGTGACGCCGCGCAGTGGCCCGTGGCTTTCGTGGGCGTCAAGCGCAGGCGCGGTCATGCGGCGTATGGTACCGCATGAGCGCCTCGGGTTGCCGGGCACGGGCGCGGCACGGTATCGTAGGCCCCATGACGATGCGGATCGGGCGGCGGGCGTTCCTCGGCGCGACTCTGGCCTTGCTGCTGCGCGCGCCGGCCCTGGCCGGACCGTCGGCGACGGTGTACAAGGATCCCACCTGAGGCTGCTGCCAGGCGTGGGTGGGCCACCTGCGCGCCAACGGCTTCGAGGTCCGGGAGGAAAACGTCGGCGACCTTGTACCGGTCAAGCGTCGGCTGGGAGTTCCGGCGGCCCTCCAGTCCTGCCACACCGCGGTGATCGGTGACTACGTCGTCGAGGGGCACGTGCCCGCCGATCTCGTCCAGCGCCTGCTCCGTGAGCGCCCCGCGATCGTCGGACTCGCGGTCCCCGGCATGCCGGTCGGCGCCCCGGGCATGGAGGCGCCGGGGCGGGCGGCCGAGCGCTACGACGTGCTGACGTTCGACCGGAGCGGGCGGACCACCGTCTTCGCGCGACGCTGACGGCCGCGGACCGGACCGGTCAGACCTTGGAGACGGGCACGATCGTCTGGGTCCGCGAGCGGACGTGCGGGGCGAACTGGTACCAGCCCCGCATCGCCTGGAACTCGGGGGTCACGGTGGCCTCGGGGCCGTCGAGCTCGTAGACGGTCGTGTAGATCCGCCTCGCGACCTTCTCCGTCTTGCCGCCCGCGGTCTCCGATATCGCTCCCGAGGACACGTACCGCCGCCCGCGGCGCACCCCCGGACAGCGCAGCGCGTCCGGCAGGTGGACGGTGTCGTACCAGCGATTCCATTCGGCCTCCACCGCCTCATCGACCTCGGCGGTGACGATCAGCAGACATCCCGGCAAGTCGGACACTGGGCTCCTCCTCTCCGTGTTCGCGCAGTCCACGCCTCGAGCCGGTGGCGACCCGGCTGGACGCCGCCCCGCGATCTGCGGTAGCGTTCCGCGTGGAGGATGCGCCATGGCCCCCCTACAGATCAACCCGCTCCATCCCTCGCTGGGCGCCGAGGTGGCCGGCGTCGACCTCGCCGCGCCGCTCGACGCCCCGACCCGGGACGTGCTGACCCACGCCCTCGCCGACCACCTGGCCCTGGTCTTTCGCGACCAGACCTTGACGCCGGCCCAGTACCTCGCCGCCGCCTCCGTGTTCGGGCCGCCGATGGAGCAGCACTACTCGCAGCACAACATGCCCGACTTCCCGCTGATCGGGCTCATCTGGCACCGCAACGGCCAGCAGCCGGCCGAGCAATGGCACACCGACCATACCAACCGCGAGCATCCGCCCGCCGCCACCATCCTCCACGGCGTGGAGATCCCGTCGGCAGGCGGCGGCACCAGCGTGGCGAGCATGCGCGCGGCCTACCTCGCGCTCGCCGCGGACGAGCGGCGACGGCTCGAGGGGCTGACGACCTTCAACGGGCTGGACGGGCACGCCGACACGCGGCCGGAGGACCGGGAGAAGTACGGCCGGCCGATCGAGCATCCGATGGTCCGCACCCATCCCGTGCACGGCTCGAAGGCGGTCTACTTCCACATCTCCAAGGCCACCCACGTGAGCGGCCTGACCCCCGAGGCGAGCCGGGCCTACATGCGCGACCTGCTCGACCGCATGATCCGGCCGGAGATCGTCTACCACCACGCCTGGCGCAAGGGCGACGTGCTGGTCATCGACGACCGCGCCACCATGCACCGGGCGCACGGCGACTACGACCGAAGCCAGAGCCGCGTGCTCTGGCGGATCATCGTCGAGGGCGATCGGCCGCGGCTTACTTGATGCGGCCGGCCGGCGTCTCGATGTTGTAGAGGCGCGCGCAGTTGTCCCACAGGATCTTGCGGCGCGCCTCGTCTGCCAGCGGCAGCCCCAGGAATTGCTCCATCGCCTCGGGGAACGCGCCGTCGGAGTGGGGATAGTCGGTCGAGACGACGAAGTAGTCGGCGCCCATCTTGTTGACGACGTCGACCGCCGGCGCCTCGTCCACGTCGAGCGCGATGTAGCACTGACGCTTGAAGTACTCGCTCGGCGGCATCGAGAGCTGGTGCTCGCATCCCGGCCCGAACTTCTCCCACTGGTCGTCGAGCCGCCACAGCCACCAGTAGAGCCATCCGGCGGTGCCTTCGAGGAAGGCGCAGCGGAGCCGGGGGTGTCGCTCGAGGATGCCCCCGGTGGTCATGCTGGCGATGGCCCCCATCAGCTCGACCGGATTGCGAATGGCATGGGCAATCGGCTGGAAGTTGGCGTGGCCCACGAAGCGCCGCCCCGCATCGTCCTTGAGCGAGGTGTTGCCGGTCGGATGGAATCCGATCGGCACGTCGAGCTCCTCCAGCGCACTCCACAGCGGCTCGCAGGCCTCGTCGTGCAGATGCTGCCCGTTGACCGGGTTCGGGGTGCCGATGATGGCGACGGCGCCAAGCTCCCTCACGCATCGGCGCGCCTCTTCGATTGCCGCCGGGATGCTGTGCATCGCGACCTGGGCGGCGAACTTCAGCCGCTTCGGCTGACTCTGGCAATAGTCGTGCGCCCAGTTGTTGTAGGCACGCGCGAGCGCCGCCGCGTAGTCCGGCGCGAGATCATCGTGCATCAAGATCTGCCGGCCGCGCGTGCCGTACATGACGGCGACGTCCACGCCCTCGATGTCCATCGCGGTCAGCGTCGACTCCGGGTCGAAGCCGCTTCCGCGCGCGACCTGGAAGTGCGGATGCCGCGCGCGGCTCCGCCGACGCAGCTCGCGGCTGGACGCGGTGGCGCCCGCCGCCTTGCCGTGCGCGGGAATCGCCAGCCCCGCGACCTCCATCCCCATGATGGTGTCCGCGTTGCCCTTGTCCTCCGAGTTGACGGTGAGCGTTCGCTGCTGACCCCCGAAGAACTTCGGCAGGTTCGCTCGATGC
>Ga0137409_10006011_pt1 | contig 12619 bp, 12 predicted proteins | sample CZODoug1_16funga_FD_122059 | JGI IMG/M metagenome (GOLD analysis project Ga0137409, IMG submission 122059) | Vadose zone soil fungal communities from Angelo Coast Range Reserve, California, USA - CZODoug1_16fungal (Hybrid Assembly) | ecosystem: Environmental > Terrestrial > Soil > Vadose zone...
GGCTTCGAAGAGGAGATGGTCGAGGCAGTGGCCCGGGAGGAGGTGGACGCCGCCGCCGTATCGCCGGCGACGGTGGGGTATTACAACCTTCGCCATCCCGACGCTCCCGTACGCTTCGTGCACGCGTACGAGTCGGAGCCGGAGCTCCGCTGGGACCTCGCGGTCGGCTTGCGGCGTGCGGATCCGGCGCTGCGCGAAGCCATCGACGATGCCCTCGATCGGCTCGCGACCGCCGGCACCATCGAGAAGATCTACGCCCGCTACGGCATCGAATACCGTCCGCCTCTCACCCGATGACGGGCGCGCGCATGCTCCAGCGTTCAACGCTGACGCTGACGCTCATCCTCTCCGTCGCGGGCGCCGCGAGCGCGGAAGTCAGCCGGCTCGTGGTGACGGCCCGTCACGACGTGCTGGGTGGCGCCTACGAAAAGCTCGCGGGAACCGTCGAGCTCGAGCTGGACCCGGCTCACCCCGCCAATGTGGCGATCGTGGACCTCGACCGCGCCCCCCGCAACGCGCGTGGCCGTGTGGAGGCCTCGGCGGACTTCATGGTGCTGCGGCCCCGGCGTGGACCCCACGGGTCGACCGCGCTGCTGGAGGTCAGCAATCGCGGCGGCAAGGCGGCGCTTCCGTACTTCAACCGCGCGCCGTGGACGCTCGACCCAACAACGGATCGCGACTTCGGCGACCGGTTCTTGATGCGGCAGGGTCTCACGCTGATCTGGGTCGGCTGGCAGTTCGACGTGCCGCGTGATCCCGGTCTCTTGCGTCTCCGGGCGCCGATCGCCGGCGACGGCGGGCGGCCGATCGAAGGGCTGGTCCGCAGCGACTGGACGGTTGACGCGCCGACCGCGACCCTGCCGCTCGCCCATCGCAATCACGTGCCCTACCCGGTGGCGGACCCTGGGCACGCGGACAACGTGCTGACGGAACGGTCGGCCCGCCTCGGGCCGGGAGAAATCGTCTCGCGCGACCGCTGGCGCTTCGCGCGCCTGGAGGACGAACGGCTGGTGGACGATCCGACGCAGATCACGCTCGCCGGCGGCTTCCAGCGCGGCAAGATCTACGAGCTGGTCTATCGCGCGCGGGATCCCGTCGTCGTGGGGATCGGTCTGGCCGTCGTTCGCGACCTCGTCTCGTGGGCGCGCTACGATTCGCGCTCGCCGTTTCCGGTGACGGCAGCGCTCGGCGTCGGCATCTCGCAGAGTGGGCGGTTCTTGCGCCACTTCCTGTACCAGGGATTCAACACGGACGAGGCCGGCCGCAAGGTGTTCGACGGGCTGCTCATCCACACGGCCGGCGCGGGGCGGGGGAGCTTCAATCACCGCTTCGCGCAGCCGTCGCGAGATGCCCACCGCTTCTCGGCGTTCTTCTACCCGACGGACCTCTTCCCGTTCACAGGCCGGATGCAGACCGATCCCGAAACGGGACGTGCGGACGGGCTCCTCAGGCGATCAGCGGATCGGCCGGAGCATCAGCCGCGGATCTTCTACACGAACACCGGCTACGAGTACTGGGGGCGAGCCGCGTCGCTGATTCATACCTCACCGGACGGGCGCGCCGACGCGGCGCCCTTGCCGAACGAGCGCGTCTATCATCTCGCCGGCGGCCAGCACTTCATCGGCGTGTTCCCTCCGCCGGACTCGGAGCGCTCGGGCGAGGCGTATCGGGGCAACCCCCTCGACTTTCTCGTGACGCTCCGTGCGCTGCTGACGCGTCTTGTCGAATGGGTCGTCGACGGCCGCACACCCCCCGCGAGCGCCTATCCCACCCTGGCTGCGCGAACGCTGGCGTCCGTCGACGCGCTGAACTTCCCGCGGGTCCCCGGCCTGAAGCCTCCGCGCGTGATCCACCAGCCCCACCGTGTCGATTACGGTCCGGGCTGGGCAGCCGGCATCATCACCCGTGAGCCCCCGGCCATCGGCGCGCCGTTTCCGGCGCTCGTGTCCCAGGTCGACGCCGATGGCAACGAGGTGGCCGGCGTGCGCGGCGTCGAGCTCCTGGCGCCGCTGGCGACCTACACCCCCTGGCAGCTCCGGGGTGGCGCCGGAAGCGATGCCGGCGAGCTGGTGGACTACCTCGGCAGCTATGTCCCGCTCCCTCGAACCGACGCCGAGCGCGAGCGCGCGGGTGATAGCCGCGTCAGCATCGAGCACCGCTATCCCAACAAGGGCGCGTACCTCGCGGCGGCACGTCGGGGCGCCGACTCCCTCGCGCACGCGGGCTTGCTGCTTCGTGAGGACGTCCCGTGGGTGCTCGAGCGAGCCGAGCAGCACTGGAACTGGATCATGCGGCGCTGAGGCGCATGACCGGTGTCGCGCGGCGATTACGCCGAAGGTCGTCGCGTCTGAGCTGAGGCGATGGCGGCGATGTGATCGAGGTAGACGAGGTTGAACGGTTTCGGGACATAGCCGAAGGCGCCGGCTTTCAGAAACGCCTCGGTGATGGCGATGTCCGTATTCGCGGTGACCATGACGACCGGAACCCCGGGATCGCTTCGGAGAAAACGCCGGAGTACCTCGATCCCGTCGAGGCCAGGCATGTTGACGTCGAGGAACACCACGTCGGGGCGCTGACCCGCGAAGCACTCGAGCGCTGCCATGCCGGACCGAGCCGTGTCGACCTCGTAGCGGCCATTGAAATGATCGCTGAGGACGTCGAGAAGCTCCGGCTCGTCGTCAACCACGAGAATACGCTTCATTGATGGGTCGTCGCGGCGGCGACGCATCGGTGGAGGATCTCGAAGTCGTACGGCTTGTGCACGTAGTCGATCGCGCCACGGCGGAGGCTGCTCTTGGCGAGCTCAAGATCATCCGAGCCGCTCACCATGATGACCGGGATCGTGCGCCAACGAAGACGCATCTGCTGGAGAACGTCGATCCCCGTCATCCCGGGCATGTGGACGTCCAGCAGGACCACGTCGGGTTGGTGAACCTGCACCATCGCCAAGGCGTCACGACCGTTGTGCGCCCCGACGACCTCATAGCCAGCATGGGTGAAGTACTGGGCCATGATGTCGACGCAGTCAGGTTGATCATCGACGGCGAGAAGTCGGCCTAGACGTAGCGCGCTTGCCATGGAGGCGGAGTTCCCTGTGCCTGCCCGCGTATCCGCCGGCGCCCAGTGCGCCCAGCTACACCCAACCGCGCGATTCACAGGGTACGATGCGGCGACTACGGCCGGGAACCCGTGAAAAGTGTTTCCTACGATCCGGTCAGGAAGTGGCCAGCGGCGCGAATTTCACCACTACTCGATGACCTGATCTGCGCGCCCTAAAACCGACGCCGGGATCGTCAGGCCAAAAGTCTTCGCGGTCTTGAGGTTGATGACGAACTCGAGCCGTGATGCCTGTTGGACGGGGAGGTCCGCCGGCTTGGCCCCCTTGAGTATTCGATCCACGTACCCAGCAGCATCGCGCCCCAGCGTCGAATAGTTGGGCCCGTAGGAGAAGAGCGCGCCATCACGGCTCATTGCCTGGCGGTGGGAGCCGAGCGGCAACCGGCGTTCAGAACTGAGGCGCAGGATCAGCGACGGGAATTTGGTGATGAGATTCGGAGAGACGATCGCGACACCGTCGACGTCGCTCTTCTTGAGGGCGGCGAAGACCTGCCTCAGATCGGCCTCTGTCGTCGCATTGCGCTCCACCACCTGAACCCTGAGACGCTGGGCCTCACGTTGAATGTCGACTAACAGCCGTCCAGTCGCAGGGTCACTGGGATCGGTCAGGACAAGAAGTCGTCGGAGTCCGGGAACGAGCTCCGTGAAGAGCTGCAAGCGCTTGGCGTGCAATTCTCCGTAGTAGTCCGAGAGCCCCGTGAGATTGCCACCCGGACGGCTCAGGGTCTTGACGAAGCCTTCGGCGATGGGATCGGTCACATGGACGAAGACGACGGGGATCCCCGCTGTGGCGGCCTGCGCGGCGCGCACCGCCTGATTCTCGAAGGCAACGATGACATCGGCTCGATCCCGCACGAATGATCTCGCCGTCTCCAGCGCTGCGTTCTCGTCAGGCAAGTTCCGCCAGTCGAGCCGGATCTTCGGACCTTCGATGACCGTCGATACTTTCGGCACTGCCGCTGTACCGACGCCGTACCCGAGCGCGCTCAATCCAGCTCGCAGCCCATCGAGCGATGGAGGCGCGTGGTCGAGTCCCACATGAAACAGGCCGACCCGCCACACCTTCCTGGCTGATTGCGCCTCGGCGGCGACTGGCACGGCGACGGCGCCGACTAGCGAGGTCAGCAGGAAGCGGCGGCGGTCCATGCTGTCGGAGGGTCCCCTGATCACCGAGCCGGTGTAACCAGTGCCGTGAGGCTTCTGATGTCCGGAAGGTCCTCCAGTCGTGCCGCCATCTCGACGACCTCGTTCACCCGCGCGCCGTCCAGGGTGTCGGATGCGAGCGCCCGGAACTTCGCCTCGAGATCCTGCCGCGGTCGTGGATTGGCCGTATCGCCATACACGATGGCCGCCTCGCGCTTCAGAACACGCCCGTCGCCGAGCTCGACTGACACGCGCGCTGTCGCCCGATCAGGGCCGCCACGCATCGACATCGTATCGTCCCCCGCCACTTCGATGCGAGTGGCGAGCTGGCGCACGCGCGGGTCTTCGCGCACCGCGTCCGTGAACGCCGAGACGTCGGTCGTGCCCTTGACCACCGCCGCCGCCACCGCATACGGGACGGAGAACTTTGCGGCCAGCATGTTGGCGGGCGATGGGTCGGCCATGCGGGTCACAAAGGGGAGCGAGGTGACGCGGATGCGCTGAACGTCGTGCGCCGAGAAGCCTTCGGCGTGCACGAGCGACTGCACCGCGTCGAGCACGGCGTGGTTGTAGAGACAGCAGGCGTGGAACTTGAAGTAGTTCCGCTCGATCCGGTAGACGGCCACGCGATCCTCAGTGCTCACGCCCTCCACGACGGCGTCCTGGTCGAAGCGCTCGCCGAGGATCGTGCCGTAGAGATCGGACGGTGCATCGTGCACCGCCGTGTAGCCGCAGGCGAGCAGATGCGTGGCCAGGATGCCCTGCATGTTGGAGCGCCCGGGGTAGAGGTTCCGGATGGTCGCGCCCTCGAAGCAGGGCTGCCACGAGTTCGCCGGGCTCATCGACGTGGCGAGGTTGATGACCGTGCGCATGGCGGCGGCATCGTGGCCGCGAAGCCGAGCCACGGCGACGGCGGCGCCGGCCGTCCCCCACGTGCCGTGCGAATGAACATTCGGCCGCACCTGCGAGGCGCCGCCGAGCCGTGAGGTGACTTCGTACCCGGCGACGAGCGCCTCGATGAATCGCCGACCGTCGAGGGCCAGCTCCTCGGCGACCGCCAGCGTGGCGGGCAACACGTGAATCGCGGGGTGCCCGCCGCCCCAGCGGTTGCCTTCGTCCATCTCGAGCGACACGCCGGCCGTCCCGTTGGCCAGGGCGGCGAGCATCGGCTCGGCCTTTCGCGCGCGGCCGACGAGAGTGGCCGTGCGGCTTCCCGAGCGCTCGGCGGCCAGGTCGGCCAGCCGCGCATTCTCGGTCAGACGACTGCCGGCGAGGATGGCGCCGAGCGTGTCGAGGGTCACGGCGCGCGCGGCGGCGACGGTGGCGGCGCTGAGGCCATCGAACCGTGTCCCTGCGGCCAGGCCGGCCAGGCGCGCGAGGTAATCGCGGGTGCTCATGGATGGCTCCTCTCAGCGCCCATAGCGGAGCGCGCGCCCCGGCAGCGCGCCCGTGTGCTCGCCCTTGTCGACCACGACCTTGCCGTTCACGATCACGTAGGGAATCCCGAGCGGGAACTGCTTGGGCTGCCGCGGCGTCGAGGTCGCCTTGACCGTCTTCGGATCGAAGATCGCCACGTCGGCCTTCATGCCATCGCGCAGCAGGCCGCGATCTCGCAGGCCGAGCCGCTGGGCGGGAAACGACGTCATCTTGCGAATCGCCTCGGGCAATTGGAGATGCTTCTCCGCGCGCACGAACTCCGCGAGGATCACCGGAAAGCAGCCGTAGGTGCGGGGACTGGGATACTCGCCGAGCAGGATGGCGTCGCTGCCCACCATGCCGCACGGATGCGACACGAACGCGGGCAGGGTCTGCGGATTGGTCCCGATCATGATGGCGCAGAGGCTATGGCCCTCGCTCCGCATGAGATCGAAGAACGCCTCCAGCGGATCCTGGCCGCGCTCGCGCGAGATGTCCAGCAGGGAGCGTCCTTCGTAGCCCATGTTGTCGGGCTTCTGGAAGTTCGTCAGCCATCCCTCGTCGGTGCGGCCCAGCGAATTGAGCGCCTGCATCTCCTGCCGGAGGCGGGCGCGTTCCTTCGGAGAGTCGAGGATCACCGCGAGGCGCTCCGGTCCGCCGTCCATCGTCCACCCGGGAAGCCAGATGTTGGCCCGCGTGCTGCCGTAGACGTAGGGATAGCAGTCGAAGGTGACGTCCATGCCCTGGTCGCGGCTCTGCTCGACCAGGCCGATGTAGTCGAGGTGCGAGCCGTCGCCCTGCGAGCGCTGCCGGTAGTGGGTGAAGTGCACGGCAATGTCGGCGCCGCGGCCGATCTCGAGCGCCTCCTGCCACGGCGCCAGGAGTCCCTTCTGCCGCAGGGTCGCGCGCGTGTGCGTGTGATAGAAGCCGCCCGTGAGCGCCACCACCTTGGACAGCTCGATCAGCTCGTTGGTGTCGGCGTACGATCCCGGTGGATAGTCCAGGCCCGTGGACAGCCCGAACGATCCTTCCTCGCAGACCTCTCGCACGACGGACTTCATGTCGTCGAGCTCCGCCCGCGTGGCCGAGCGATCGTTCCAGCCCAGCGCCCATATCCGCACGGGCGAGTTCCCGAGGATGAAGCAGATGTTGACCGCGACCTTGTTGTCAAACATCGAGAGCTGCCCGGCCACGGTGAGCCAGTCGGCCGGCATCGGCGGCTGCCCATTCAGCCCGGAGTCCAGCTCGATGTAGCGGTGCAGGTCCTCTCGCGTCTTGAACGGCGCGTGCGAGTTGCCGTCGATGCCGATGAGCTCGGTGGTGACGCCCTGGCGCACCTTGGGCTCGTGGCGCGGCTCCCCCAGGATGGTCAGGCCCGCGTGCGAGTGCATGTCGATGAACCCCGGGGCGACGACGTGCCCGCTGGCGTCGATGGTCCGCGCCGGCTGGAGCGCGCTCGTGTCGCCACGGAGAATCCGGATCGTGTCGCCCTCCACGCCCACGGTGGCGTAGTAGCCGGGGTTGCCGCTGCCATCGATGACGAGGCCGTTACGGATGAGGAGATCGAGCATGGGACACTCCTTGTCGGTAAGCCGCGTTCACACGAGACCGGCCTTGAGCACTTCCTCTTTCACCAGACGCTCGACGGTGCGCGCGATGGCGAGGAACTCGGGGCTGCCGCGCTCGCGAGGACGGGGCAGATCGACGCGCACGATCTCCTTGATCCGGCCGGGACGGGCCGTCATGACCACGATCTCGTCGGCCAGGTAGAGCGACTCGCCGATGCTGTGCGTGACGAACACGATCGTCTTCCGCTCGGCGAGCCAGATCTTGAGCAGCTCCTCCTGCATCACCTCGCGCGTTTGCGCGTCGAGGGCGCCGAAGGGCTCGTCCATCAGGAGGACCTCGGGCGCGTTCGCCAGCGCGCGGGCGATGGCCACCCGTTGCTTCATGCCGCCCGACAGCTCCCGCGGATACTTCTGCGCGTGCTCGGCCAGGCCCACCATGCCGAGATAGCGCTCGGCGACCTGCTGCCGCTCCGCCGGCGGCAAGCGGCGCACGAGCGGCCCGAACTCGACGTTCTGCCTGGCCGTCCGCCAGGGGAAGAGCGCGTACTCCTGAAACACCACGCCCCGGTCCTTCCCGGGCCGGGTGACCGGCCGGCCGTCGACGAGGATGCGTCCGCTCGTCGGCGTGACGAATCCCGCGATCATGCTGAGCAGCGTCGATTTGCCGCACCCGCTCGGCCCCAGCAGACAAACGAAGTGCTGGTGGCGCATCTCGAGGGACAGCTCCTGCACCGCGACCATCGGCCCCTGCCGGGTGACGTAGACCTTGCTGACGCGCTCGGCCTGCACCTTGGTCGTCATCGCCCCGGGCGGACGTTCATCTGCTTGAAGCGCTCGACGAACGCGGCACAGCCGTCCACGACCGCCTCGAGGATGGCGCGCCCCTTGTCCGCGGAGGCGACGGTGGAGTCCCCCATGCTGCCGTTCGGCGAGATCTCCTCCATGTCGAAGTACACGGCGACGGGGGTCCGGTCGAAGGACGCGACCGACAGGTCGTTGATCGTCAGGCCGTAGAAATCAGCGCGACTTCCGGGCTCGTTGGCCTTCAGGTCGATCAGCTCGGGTCGCAGGTGCAGCCACATCGAGGCCAGGGGCTCGCCGCCGTGGCCGAGCACGCGCGTCACGTCCTCGCCGTACAGCTGGCGCAGCAGCGCCGGCGGCCGGAACGCCCCGGGCTTGATGGTGATGATGCGCACGCCGCGGGTGCGGCGGAGCCGGCGCGCGACATCTTCGAGGATGGGATCGTTGCCGCTGTGGCCATTGACGAACAGCAGACGCTCGAATCCGTGATCGAGCAGGCTGACGCAGACGTCCTCGGCGACGGCGGCCAGCGTCTCGGACCGGAGGCTGATCGTTCCCGGGAAGCTGCGGAAGTACTCCGAGTTCCCGAACGGGATGACGGGCGCGACCAGGCTGTTCGTGCGCTCGGCCACCCGCGCCGCGATCTCGTCGGCGATGAGGTAGTCCCCCGTGGGTCCCACCGGCCCGTGCTGCTCGGTCGACCCCAGGGGAATGAGGACGACGGGCTGGGAGGCCAGCGCCGCCCGCACTTCGCGCCACGACATCTCGGCGATTCGACGCTTCACGATCATCTCAAGCCTTCTGGTGCTCGAGCCACCACCTGGCGATGTCGGAGCGGCCGGCAAACCAGACGTCCGCGTGGCTCTTGGCGTAGGCGATGAACCGATCCAGGCCGTTGGCGCGGCCAGGCACGCCGGCCATCCGGCAGTGGAGTCCCATCGACATCATCTTCGGCGTCGTCTCGCCTTCCTCGTAGAGCGTGTCGAAGGTCTCCTTGGCCGACTGGAAGAAGTCGTCGCCGGTGGCATAGTACCCCCGCCAGAAGCGCGCATCGTTGAGCGCGAGCGAGTAGGGGATGACCAGCCACTTCCGGTCGCGCACCGACGTGTAGTACGGCAGGTCGTCGTTGTAGGCGTTGCTGTCGTAGATGAAGCCGCCGTGCTCGACGACGAGCTCGCGCGTCTGCTCGCTCGGACCGTAGCGGCAGTACCATCCGAGCGGCCGCTGGCCCGTGGTCCGCTCGATCCCGGCGTAGCCCTCGTGGATGGCCCGGCGCTCGGTCTCGCGGTCCATCAGGTAGTACTCCTCCCACCGGTTGCCGTGACCGCAGACGTCGTGGCCCTGCTCGGTGATGGCCCTGGCGACTGCTGGGTTGCGCTCCAGGGCGACCGCACAGGCGAAGAACGTACTGCGGACCGAATACTTCGCGAAGATGCGCAGGAAGCGCCAGACACCCACGCGGCTGCCGTACTCGAACATCGACTCGTTCGCCAGGTCGCGCTTCTCGGGCGGGACGGGCGACATGGCGTCGCCCCACGACTCCCGCCGGCCGATGCCGTCCTGCAGGAGGTTCTCCGCGCCCTCCTCGTAGTTCACGACCAGCGAGATGGCGACGCGCGCGCCATTCGGCCACGTCACCCGCGGCGGGTTGTTCGCGTAGCCGACCAGATCACGATCGGTCATGCCCGAAGCTCCTTTCAGCCCTTCCACGGCACCAGCACTCGCTCCAGCCGGCCGAACAGTTGATTGAAGACGTAGCCCAGCAGGCCGATGGCGGCCGCGCCCAGGAGCATGCGGTCAACGCGGAAGAACTCCCGGGCGTCGTTGATGAGGAAGCCGAGCCCACGCTCGGCGGCGATGAACTCCGCCGCCACGATGACGAAGAAGGACAGCGCGAAGCTCAGCCGCAGCCCCGTCATGATGCTCGGCATCGCCGCCGGAATGATCACGTAGCGCAGGATGTCCCGCTCGCTGGCGCCCAGGCTCTCGGCGGCGCGCACCAGCAGCGGATCGACGTACTTGATGCCCTCCCGGGTCGTCGTGAAGACAGGAAAGAACGCCGAGTAAGCGATGAAGCCGATCTTGGAGGCCTCGCCGATGCCCAGGTACAGCACGAGCAGGGGCAGGAAGGCCAGCGGCGGGATCGGACGCAGCACGTCCAGCACGGGCTCGACGACGTTCTCGATCACCGTGATCCGGGCGACGAGCGTGCCCGCGATCACACCGAGGATCGCCGCGATCACGAAGCCCTGCGCCACGCGCGCCAGGCTCGCGAGCACGTCCCACTGCAGCGAGCCCAGCACCAGCAACCGCCAGGCTTCCTTTCCGATCGCCGGGGGCGCGGGCAGGAGCACGGGGTTGAACCACTTGAAGTGCCCGGCATTCGCGGCGGCGATCGCCCACCAGGCGAGGAAGACCGCCAGGAGTGACAGGGCCCGCGTCGAGACGCGCTGCCAGCGGCGGCGCCGCTCGTGCCGGGCCGATGCCGCCTGGATCGCCGCCAGGTCCAGCGGCGCGCCGTCCCCGCGTGCTTCTACGCGGGCCGCCATTTCACGAGCGCAGGATCTACCTTCTCGACGATGCTCGTGGTCAGGACGTCCTTGGCCGGCACCGGCTTGGGGATCCGGCCCTCACGGACCAGCCACGCGTTGGTGAACTTGAACGACGCGTCGACCGTCTCGTCAAAGGCGGTGGAGTAGGCGTTGAACTTCATCAGGGGCAGAAGGACCTCGGGCTCGATCTTCAGCTCGGGGGCGAGCTTCTGGGCGGCCTTCGCCGTGTCGGCGTTGGCGTCCGCGACCGCCCGCGTCACCGCCCGCGCGTAGGCGGCCAGCGCGTTCGGGTTCTTGTCGAGCATCGCCTTGGTGACGATCACCATCGAGTTCGAGCGAACCCAGTTGCGCGGGCCCTCGCGTCCCGGCCAGTAGGAACGGTTGCCGGTGGCGATGAGCTTCGCGCCGGCCTGCGTGGCCTGGTAGATGTACGGCTGGAAGGACGCCATCGCGTCGATGTCGCCCTTGTCGAGCGCGACCACCAGCTCCGGCGGCTTGAGGTTGAAGATCTTGACGGAGCTCTTGTCCACGCCCAGCTCAGTCGCCAGCCCCGTCCACACCTCGATCGGCGAGTTGCCCTGAGTCTGCCCGACCTTGACGCCGTTCAGCGCCTTAGGATCGGTGATGTTGGCGAGCTTGCGCCCGAGCACGAGCGCCTGGGTTCCCGAGATGTCGGCCTGCTGCAGGACCCCGTAGACGGGGATGCCCTGGCCCCCGAGGATCAGCAGCGTGGTCACGCCGCCGCAGCCGATGCTGATGTTGCCACTCGCGAGCATGTTCGGCAGCTCACCGGCGGAGGCCACGAAGTGGCGCTCGACGGTCAGGCCCTCGTCCTTGAAGTAGCCGCTCACCTCGGCCAGGCTCGGCATCGCCATGAGCTGCGGATCACGGGTGCCGTACACGTCGATCTTGTTGACCTCGAGCTTGAAGGGCGTGGCCGCTCCGCTCACGAGCGTGGGGGCGGCCAGGATTCCTGCAGCACCACCGAGCCCCCAGAGAAATCCGCGGCGAGTGACGTGCGTGGACATGGTCGCTCCTCTCAGGACAGGCATCCTACAACAGGACCGCGTAACGCGCCGCATCAGGGATTTTCCTGATAGTTACGGAACCCCGGTGGATGCCATACTCGGCGATCGAACAGGAGGCAGAATGCGATACCTCATCGCGGTTGTCGCCCTGCTGTTGCTCGTGTCGGCCGCTACCGTCCTCGCCGCTGACCCGCCGCCGGGCGGCCCAACCTGGTATCAGGCCATCGACGGATTCAACGTCTCCACCGCAAAAGGCTTTCTGATCATCGCGCCCGACACGCCGGGCCAACTCATCGGCGTCACTGGCGGGCTGCTCACCATCCGCTTCGAGCGTGGCATCGCGCTCTGGGGCCCCGGAGAGATCACGTCAGACCCACTCCTGACGATCAGCGTCGCACCATTTACGGTGCGCGCGTTCGTGAAGGAGCCGCTGTCGCAGAAAAAGGATGACTCGACGACGCCGAGGAAGGGCGGGGCTCAGTCGGGCGCGCTCGGCGCGCTCGCTGGAGTGAGCGGCGCCGGTTCGGGTACGCGGGGGGTCGGCGTGCAACGCGAGACGACCCTCGTGATCGACGACACGGTGAACGTCATCCGGCGGGGCGGGACGGAGGCCGCGGTGATCCCCGATTCCGGCCGCTCGGGCGTCCAGGTGTTCCCGCCGTCAGGGTCGGGCTCAGGTGGCGGAGGGGCGGGGAGGCCCGGGCGCGTGATCGCGCGCGAGGAACACGATGCCTGGCTCGTGAAGGTCCTGCGGCTGCTCGACGAGGACGGCGCGAACTGCGAGACCAAAGGCTACGGCCCCGGCTGGATCTCGATCTGCGACCCGCGCCGCGTAGCCTAGACAAGGGTAGAATGCGAGGATTATCCATGTAGACCATCAGTCCAGGAAGGGAATCCGCCGCATGAGCCTCCGTGATCGCCAGCAGCTCGAAGACATCGGTTACATGACCTGTATGACCCTCACCCTCCTGGGCAACTACGCCCAGACGGGGCA